>Ga0102593_1001170_pt1 | contig 27992 bp, 23 predicted proteins | sample AraplaCol_mMS_r2_2_FD_76862 | JGI IMG/M metagenome (GOLD analysis project Ga0102593, IMG submission 76862) | Arabidopsis root microbial communities from North Carolina, USA - plate scrape MF_Col_mMS_r2 (SPADES assembly) (version 2) | ecosystem: Host-associated > Plants > Roots > Endosphere...
GCGCGATCGCCACGGCCGCTATTGGCTCGACATCCTCAAGGGCCTTGGGTACGCCCGCGACGGGCGCGTCGACGTCGTGCCGCTCTACAGCCAGGCCACCGAAGGACTGGTGCGTCCGTCGTGGACCACCGCGTACGAGGATCGCCAGGGCGGCATCTGGTTCGCCAGTTACACGCATGGATTGTGGTATCTCGCGCCGGCGTGGAGGCAGTTCGCGGTGCTGATGCGGCGCATCGGCGATCCCGCATCGTTGGGCAACGGCATGATCACCGGCATTGCGCCGGCCGCGAAGGGCGGCGTGTGGCTGGTGGGAAGCAGCGGCGTGCTGGATCTGCTGGATCCGGATACCGGCTCGGTCAGCCACGTCATCGACGACCGCCACTCCTACAGCGAACTGCAATCGCTGCAGGTGCTGGAGGATTCGCGCGGCGCGGTCTGGGTCACCGATGCGGCCGGCATCGTGCGCATCGATCCGGCGACGCGGACGTTCCATCGATGGACACGCGAAAGCGCACGCGACGCGACGCCGGACTCGGTGCCGCAGATGGCCGAGGTGGGCGGGCAGCTGTGGGTGTTCGGCGAACGCGGCGATGCGCAGATGCGCGACCACGACGGTCGGGTGGTCGCGTCCATCCCGTCCGGTTTCGACGGCGGCCTGCCAGCGGATTTCGTGGTCGAACAGATCGGCGCCGGCCCCGACGGCGCACTCTGGGTGGCCGGTTCGCTCGGGCTTTGGCGATGGGACGCGGGCGTGCGACGTTTCGTGGCCGTGACCGACGCGAAGCCCCGCCATGTCTACGGTTTCGCGATGCAGGGCGAACGCGTGTGGCTGGCGCGCTTCGGCGCCATCGAGCCGTACCGGTGGACGGGCCGCTCGCTCGAACCGGTGGCCGGCGGCCTCGATACACGCCAGGGCATGCCGCTGACCGCGCTGAGCGGGCTGGTGGTGGACGCGCGCGGCATCGTGTGGATTACGGCGGTGCGCGGTCTCATCCGCGCCGATCCGGTGGGCCGCACCGTGCGCGTGTACGGCACCAGCGACGGCCTTCCCAGCCAGCGTTTCGAAGGCCCGCCGGTGCGGTTGCCCGATGGCAGCCGCATCCTGGTGGGGTCGCCCGAGGGCTTGATGATCTTCGATCCGGCCACCGTGCGACCGGACCCGCAGATGCCGGTGATGATCGAAGGCATCGAGGTCGATCGCGGCGAACGCCGCATCTCGCTGGACCCGACGCAGCCGTTCGAACTCACGTCCGAAGATCGCGACCTGCGCATTTCCGCGCGGCTGCTTTCGTTCAACGATGGACGCAACCATACCTACCGCTTCCGGCTGTCCGGATACGATGCGGACTGGATCGACGTCGGCGACACCGGCGAGCGCGTGCTGCCGCGCCTGGAACCGGGCGCCTATCGCATGGAGGTCATTGCGCGCGGTGCCGACAATGTCTGGTCCAGTCCGCGTTCCATCGCATTCACGGTGGTGCCGCCGTGGTGGCGGACGTGGTGGGCGATGGCCGCTTCGTTCGTGCTGGCGGGGCTCGTGTCCGGATGGACGGTGGTGTTGTATCGACGTCGCCTCGGGCGCCGCCACGCGTGGACGCTGACGAAGCACCAGCGCGAGGTCGCCGAACAGGCTTCGCTTGCCAAGACGCATTTCCTCGCGACGCTGGGGCACGAAGTGCGCACGCCGATGACCGGCGTGCTCGGCATGAGCGAACTGCTGCTGGACACGCCACTGGATCCGAAGCAGCGCGGCTATGTCGAATCGATCCGCCGTGCGGGCCGGCATCTGTTGCGGCTGGTGAACGACGCGCTGGACCTGGCGCGCATCGAATCCGGCCGCCTCGAACTGGCCGACGCGCCGTTCGACCTGCACGCGGTGGTCGCGGAGGCTGCGGCGTTGATGGCACCGCTCGCGCAGCAACGCGGCGTGGCGTTCCGCGTCGAAGTCGACGACGACGCGCCGCGCGGCCTGCGCGGCGACGTCAATCGCGTCTGCCAGATCCTGCTGAACCTGCTGTCCAACGCGATCAAGTTCACCGAGCGCGGCTCGGTGTCGCTGCACGTCGCCGCGTTGCGTCCGTGTGGCGTGCGGCTGGAGGTCGTCGATACCGGGCCGGGCCTGAGCGATGAACAACGCATGCGCCTGTTCCGCCGCTTCGAACAGGGCGACGGCGCGCGCACCGCGGCGCGTTACGGCGGCAGCGGGCTGGGGCTGGCGATCTGCCAGGAACTCGCGGCGGAAATGGGCGGTGCGGTCTCCGTGGCCAGCCAGCAGGGCGACGGCGCGCGCTTCATCGTCGAACTGCCGCTACCCGGAGCGCCCGCGCCGGCGCCGATCGACGAGCCGCCGTTGCGCCTGGATGCCGGTGGCGGTCCGCTGTCGTTGTTGCTGGTGGAGGACGATCCGACGGTGGCGCAGGTCATCGCCGCGATGCTGGACGCGCAGGGCCACCAGGTCACGCACGCCTCGCATGGATTGCAGGCATTGTCGGAAGTGGCGACCTCGCGTTTCGACGCGGCGCTGCTGGATCTGGACCTGCCGGGAATGGATGGGCTGGTGCTGGCGTCGTTGTTGCGTGCGCAGGGATTCGCGCAGCCGTTGCTGGCGATCACCGCGCGCGCCGATGCCGATGCCGAATCGCAGACGATGGCCGCTGGCTTCCAGGCCTTCGTGCGCAAGCCGGTGACAATGGCGATGCTGGGTGGCTTGCTGGCGTGCGTGACGCCCGACAAGCCGTCCGCACCGACGGAGTGAATGTGCTCCGTAGGATGGGTTGCGCGACGCGCAACCCATCGCGGTTCGTCTGAGGCACGGGCGATTTCGAGGCAAGACGATGGATTGATCTGCGATCAACCCATCCCACCAGGCCGTTACGTTCGGGGAATCCACGCCATCGGCACCGTGCGGATTCCGTGTTCGAACCGCATCGACGCCGACGCTTCGAAGCCCAACCGGCGATACATCTCCAACGCATGAAGCGAGGCGTTCACCGTTACCGGCGCGTCCGCCATCGCGCTGGTGCGCACGGCATTCCACAGGCCGCGCGCGATACCGCGGCGTTGCATGTCATCGGCCACGAACAGCCAATACAGGTGCGAGGGAAGTCGCAATGCGGCGACGCCGACGATGCGGCCGCCGTATTGCGCGACGACATGGCGGTGGCCTTCGTGCAAGCGTTCTTCGATCTTTCCCGGCGCGGTGGAAGCGACCAGCCGCGCGACGCCTTCCTGGGTGCAGTCCGGCGCGATCCACCGCTTCATCAGCGCGAGGACGAGCATGCCCATCGCGTCCGCATCGTCGATCGTGGCATCACGCAGGACGATGTCGTCAATCACCGTCATATGCGACTTCGGCGATCACGAATCGCGCGGCGCCGCCGGGCAGCATCGCTTCGAACTCGTCGTCCAGGCGCTTTTTCAGCATCGCGCGCGCGAGCGGCGAATCGATGCTGATCGCGCCGGTCTTCGCGTCCGTCTCGTCGGGGCCGACGATGCGGTAGCGCTGCGTTTCGCCGCTGGCGACGTTCTCGACCTCGACGCGTGCGCCGAAGAAGACCGCGTCCGGATCGCTGGGCACGGTATCGACCACGCGCAGCGCGGGCACGCGCTTGGATAGATAGCGCACGCGACGATCGATCTCGCCGAGCTGCTTCTTGCGATAGGTGTACTCGGCGTTTTCCGAGCGGTCGCCTTCGGCAGCGGCGGCCGCGAGCGCCTTGACGACTTCCGGGCGCTTCACGCGCCACAATTCGTCGAGCTCGGCCTTGAGGCGATCGTGGCCCGCGCGGGTGATCAGCGCGGTGCTTTTTTCGGGGGGCGGACGCCAGCGGCCCATGGGAACTCCGGTGAATGCGCGGGGCGCTTGCGGTCGATTCTACTGAGTCGACAACGTCCAGGAACCGTCATCCCGGCGAACGCCGGGACCCAGGCTGCCATGCGTTCGGTGCCTGGGTCCTGGCTTTCGCCGGGATGACGCAGTGGGTGGGTCGCGTATGTGCGAGCGATCGCGTGACGCTTCGTTACTGCGCCGACCGCTTCAGGTTATAGGGCAGCTTGCTGTCGATCGGCTTGCCTTCCATGTCGAGCTGCCGGATCTCGTCGTTCGACAGGATCGCGTACAAACGATCGTTGTCGGACTTGCTGTTCGGGTCCAGCCGCAAACGCTGGTTGTTCTCTTCCGCGGTCCAGGTGCCATCGCCCTTGAGCGCCGGCGCCGAACGTTCCTGGTAGGACTCGGTGATCGTGTAGGTGCCATCGGCCGACAGCACCAGGTGCGTGTCGATGCCCGGACAATCCGCGCAGGGCAGGGTGCCGGTGAACGTGCCGGCGAAGGCCTTCGCGTCGAACGGCGCGCCTTGCGCGGACGGCATCGCGTCGGCCGTCGCTGCGACCGGCGCCGCAGCTTCGGGTTGCGCGGGCGGTGCGGCGGGCGCGGCGGTCTCGGCCGGCGCCTGCGGCTTGCAGGCCGACAGCGCGGCGACGACCAGGGCGGCCAGGAAAGCGGTCCGGACAGGCGTTGGGATGACGTGCGTCGACGTGACGTGCTTGGACATGACGTGCTCCTTGCGGAAGAAGGGCGATTGGGCCACAGCCGGCATCAACGCCGCGTGCCGCCGAAGATGCTGCCCAGCAGGCCGCGCACGATCTGCTGGCCGATGCGGCTGCCCACCGTGCGCGAGGCCTGCTTGGCCATCGTCTCGACCATGCCCTGGCGGCGCTTGGTGCCGAAGACCGCGTCCTTCACGGCCTGGCCGAAGCCGCTGTCCTCGGCCTCGTCCTGCGCGCGCGAACGCGCCGGCGGGGCCTTGCTCTGCTGCGTCGCGGTTTCCGCACGCGCTGCGAGCATTTCCGCCGCCGATTCGCGATCCACGCGCTGGTCGTACTTGTGGCCGACCGGGCTGGTGTTGCGCACCTGCTGGCGTTCGACCTCGGTGATGGCGCCCATGCGGCAGCGCGGCGGTGCGATCAGCGTCTTCTCCACGGGCATCGGCACGCCCTTGTCCTGCAGCGTCGATACCAGCGCCTCGCCGGTGCCGAGTTGCGAGATCGTCTTCGCCACGTCCAGCGCAGGATTCGGAACGAAGGTTTCCGCCGCCGTCTTCACCGCCTTCTGGTCGCGCGGCGTGAACGCGCGCAGCGCGTGCTGCACGCGGTTGCCGAGCTGGCCGAGGATCTCGTCGGGCACGTCGTCGGGGAACTGCGAGCAGAAGTACACGCCCACGCCCTTGGAGCGGATCAGGCGCACGACCTGTTCGACGCGTTGCTGCAAGGCCGGCGGCGCGTCGTCGAACAGCAGGTGCGCTTCGTCGAAGACGAACACGAGCTTGGGTTTTTCCAGGTCGCCCACTTCCGGCAGCGTCTCGAACAGTTCCGACAACAGCCACAGCAGGAAGCTGGAATACAGGCGCGGCTTGAGCACCAGCTGCTCGGACGCGAGGATGTTGACGACGCCGCGACCGTCCTGCGTGGTGCACATCAGGTCCGACAGTTCCAGCGCCGGTTCGCCGAAGAACAGCTCGCCGCCTTCCTGTTCCAGTCGCAGCAGCGAGCGCTGGATCGCGCCGATCGACTGCGCGCTGACCAGGCCGTAACTGGTCGAGATGTCCTTGCGCTCTTCGGCGACCAGGCCCAGCAGCGCACGCAGGTCGTCCAGGTCCAGCAGCAACAGGCCACGGTCGTCGGCCAGCTTGAAGACGATGTCGAGCACGCCCGACTGCGTGTCGTTGAGTTCGAGCACGCGCGAGAGCAGCGTCGGGCCCATCTCGCTCACCGTGGTGCGCACCGGATGGCCGAGCTTTCCGAACAGGTCCCAGAACACCACCGGGTTGGCTTCGCTGGTGTAGTTCGCAACGCCAATCTCGGCCACGCGCGATTGCAGCTTCTCGTTGGCGATGCCCGCCACCGCGAGGCCGGCGACATCGCCCTTCACGTCGGCCAGGAACACCGGCACGCCCAGCCGCGAGAACCCTTCGGCCAGCGTCATGAGCGTCACGGTCTTGCCGGTGCCGGTGGCGCCCGCGACCAGCCCGTGGCGGTTGCCGAACTTCGGCTGCAGGAACACGTGTCCCTGGGTCTCGGGCAGCGATTGCGGCGTGGTGACCGCCTTGCCAAGCAGAATGGGGTCCATGGGGATCTCGGGGGGAGGGGCTGGATGGAGTTGCGGCGATTCTAGGCGCGGCCGTGGGCGGTCGTGTTCATCTTTGGGAATCTTGCGGATTTGCGGACGGAGCCGCCGTTCATCTGGACGTGTGGCCGGAATTCGGGATTTATCGGACGTTTCCGGCTTGTCGCGCTTGCTCGCTGGCGGCTACCCTGCGTTGCCCCCGTCTTCACGCTCTGCGCTGTCCATGCCTGTGATCGCCCGTACTTCCGCCGCGCTGCTCGCGCTGGCTCTCGTTTCCGTCATGCCGCAGGCGCAGGCGCTGTCCAAGCGCGACCAGGCCGCAGTGGACGCGCTCAACACGCGCATGCAGGCCGCCGAAGCCCGCTATCGCGCGGGTCTGGTGAAGATCGGCAATGCCGACCCCGCCGGCCGCACCGATGTCGACGGCGCGCTGGAAGACATGGAAGACGTCCTGGCCGCCTGCGTGAAGCAGAAGGGCTGCTCGCCCACGACCATGCTCGCCGCGTACAAGCGCCTGCTGAAGCAGAACGCCGACCTGGCCTCGGGCGACGAAGTGCCCGAGGACAACGAGGACGATGGCGCCGGCAGCATCACCGCCGACGTGCCCGAAGCCGCGCGCGCCGCCGCGCTGCTCAGCGACGACGGCCAGCAGTTCGTGAAGATGGTCCAGTACAACCCGGCGGTGCAGGCCGGCATTCGTCGCTGGCTCACCGACATGCGTCCGTCGCTGATCGACACGTTCGAGAACTACCAGTACCTGCGCCAGACCATGTGGCCGCAGTTCCAGCGCGCCGGCCTGCCCGAGGCGCTGCTGTTCGGCGTGATGGCGAAGGAATCCAACGGCCGCGTGCATTCGACCTCGCGCGCCGGCGCGGCGGGGCCGATGCAGTTCATGTACGGCACCGGCCGCCGTTTCGGCCTGGGCGACGACGGCACCGGTTTCGACACGCGCTACGACGCGCGCGCGTCGGCGGCTGCCGCGGCGGAGTATTTCAACGAACGCCTGGCCACGCTCAACCGCAGCATCGAGCTGTCGCTGGCGGCCTACAACGGTGGCGAAGGCCGCGCGCAGCGGGTGTACAACACCAGCGGCGGGCGCAACTTCTGGGACGAATCGGTCTACAACCAGTTCCCGGCCGAAACCCGCGACTACGTGCCGATGGTCGTCGCCGCCGCGTGGCTGTTCCTGCATCCGAAGGAATACGGACTGACCATTCCGCGCGTCGATGCGCGCCCGGCGCCGCTGCGGCTGGTCAAGCCCAGCTCCATCTACGAACTCACCATCTGCCTGGGCAACGGCGGCACGCGCGAGGGCTTCATGCGCGCGCTGCGCAACCTCAACCCGCGCTACCAGGCCGACCAGTACCTGCCGACCGGCACCACGCTTGCCGCCACCACCAAGATCGCCGGTCTTTACGGCCGCTACTGCACGCAGGGCCAGCGCGCCGAACTGGCGCACACGCTGGTGATGAGCGATGCCTCGTCGGCCATCGTGCGCACCGGGCCGGTAACGCCGGTGCAGGCCGAGGACCAGGTGTACGAGACCGAAAGCGCCGGCATCGGCAGCGCGGGCGCGACCACGGCCAGCGCCCCGGCGCGCAAGCCGGCCAAGCCGAGCAAGCCTTCGAAGCCTTCGACCTACACGGTCAAGCGCGGCGAGACCCTGACCGCCATCGCGCAGAAGTTCCAGTGCGACACGGGCGACCTGGCCAAGGCAAACAAGCTCAAGGCGCCGCGTTTCGCGATCAAGCCGGGCCAGAAGCTCAAGCTCGACGCCTGCGAAGGTTGAGTCGCGCCGCCGGACGCTCCATGCTGGCGCCCACCACAGGGAGTCAGGGGGTGGGGCATGGTCTGGGGAAAGATCGTGAGTCTGTTCCGGCGGGGTGAGGCCGGGCCGTCGTACGGCTCGCCCAAGCTGGAAGAACAACTGGACGAACTGCGCGGCTACATCGCCCGCGACCTTCGCGGCGGGTATGTCGAGACGAGTGCGATCGTCGACAACGCACTGGAAGTGCTGGAACTGATGCCGCACGGCGAAGAGGTCCTGCGCGCGCACGCACGCCGCATCCTCGAAGACGAAACCGCCGCGTACCACCACGAAGCCGCCGGCTGGCCCGCGCTGACCGACCACGACCGGCTGGAGCAGGCCTTCGCCGCGCTCGAAACGCAGGGCGTGGTGTGCCGGCAGAACTTCACCTGCTGCGGCACCTGCGGCGTGGCGGAGATCGGCGATGAGATCGAAGCCGCCCTCCAGCGCGGTGGCCCCGTGCACGGCTACGCCTTCTTCCACATGCAGGACACCGAGCGCGCCGTCGAAGGCGGCGGATTGTGGCTGAACTACGGCGCGACCGACGGCGGCGAAGCGCCGGCACTGGCGATCGCGCAGCGCATCGCCGTCGCCCTGCGCAACGCCGGCCTGACGGTGGACTGGGACGGCGACTGGACCAAACGCATCCACGTTCCGCTGCAATGGCAACGCCGGCTCGCGCTGTGACGCGCGCGCCCATCGCGCTGGCGGCCCTGGTGGCCGCCAGCGCCGCGCTTGCGATCGCCGGTGCGTACTGGCCGGCGATGCCGTGGCTGCACTGGCTGTTCAAACCGCTGACCACGCTGCTGATCGCGTCGATGGTGTGGCGCACGCCGTCCACCTCGCCGCCTTATCGCGCGTGGCTGCTTGCGGGGCTCGCGCTGTCGACGGCGGGCGATGTGTTCCTGATGCTGCCGGTGGATGCGTTCGTCGCGGGACTCGCGAGTTTCCTGCTGGCGCATCTGGCGTACCTGCTCGCACTCCGCCGGCGCGAAGGGCTGTTCGCCGCGCGCTGGCCGTTCGCGTTGTACGCGCTCGTCGCGGCCGGTGTGCTGTCGCAGTTGTGGCCGGGATTGCCGGGCGAGTTGCGCGTGCCGGTGGTGGTGTACGTGATTGTGCTCGCGGCGATGGCCGCGCAGGCACTGGCGGTGTGGTGGCGCCGGCGCGACGTGGCCGCGACGAGCGGCGCATGGGGCGGGGCGTTTTTCGTGTTGTCCGACGCGCTGCTCGCGTGGGATCGCTTCGTCACGCCGTTCGCTGCCGCGTCGTTCGCGGTGCTGGCGAGTTACTGGCTGGCGCAGTGGAGTCTGGCGCGTTCGGTGCCGCGAAAATCCTAGCGTTCGCTCTCGTAGCCCGGGTAAGCGGAGCGCACCCGGGTTGCGCGTGACAGGTTCAAAGCAGAACCGTCACACGTTTACGGTGCAACGCGCTGCGGCGCGTTCATCGCCATCGCGACTGAGTTGCCTCGAGGCGCGGCTACGAAACGGATCACGGCATTCAAACCGTCCGCGTAGCCAGCTTCTGCCCCAGCCGCACCGGCGATTCGGCGCCCAGCGACGGATCCAGCGTCGCCACGCCGCGCGGCAGCAGCACGATGACCGTGGAGCCGTAATTGAACCGCGCCATCTCGGCGAAACGGTCCAGCGTGATGTTCTCCGCGCGCCAGTCCTTGCGGTTGATGCGGTCGCCGTAGGCGGGGATTTCCTCGCCGCTCCACACCGTTTCCACGCCCGACACCAGCAGCGCGCCGACCATCACCATCGCCATCGGGCCGAAGTCGGTGTCGAAGTGGCACACCAGGCGCTCGTTGCGCGCGAACAGGCGCGGCACGTTCGCCACGGCGGCCGTGCCGACACTGAACAGGCGTCCCGGCACGTGCACGGTTTCGCGCAGACGTCCGCCCCAGGGCATGTGCACGCGATGGTAGTCGCGCGGGGAGAGGTAGACCGTCGCGAACAGGCCGTCGTTGAAAGGCGTCGCGTCGGCTTCGTCGCCGAGCAGTTCCGCCGCCGTGAACGACTGGCCCTTGGCCTGGAAGATGCGGCCGTTCTCGATCGGCCCGCACTGGCTGACATGGCCGTCGGCCGGCATCAGCAGCGAACGCGGATCGGCATCGGCCACGCGCGCGCCGGGCTTCAGCGCACGGGTGAAAAACGCATTGAACGTCGGGTATTTCGTCGGATCGGATTGCGCGGCTTCGGCGAGGTTCACGCCGAAACGGCGCGTCACCGTGTCGATCAGCCACTGCTTCAGGCGCGGGTTGTCCGAATACGCGAGCGCGCGCGCCATCGAAGACAGCAGTCGGTGCGGCAGGACGTAGGTGAGGGCGGTGACGAGGCTCATGCGCAGGAGTGAGGTGTGAGAAGTGAGGTGTGAGGGCGGTTCGGAACGTTACAGGGCGTGCGTGAGCGGAGCGTCGCTTCGCTCACGCCTCACTTCTTCGCGCTCGTTCCTGCCGTGCTGGCCTGCGTCAATGCGGTCATGTCGGCGGCGATCGCGGCCGGATCGAACGGCGGCTGCACGATGCCGGCCATGCGGCCCTGCGGATCGAGCACCGCCATCGACGCGCTGTGATCGACGCTGTACTGGTCGGCGCGGACGCCTTCCGGCGGCGGCACCTTCGCGAAGACCATGCTCAGCGACTTGGCGAACTGCTCCAGCGCCGGGACGTCGGCGGTGGCGGCGATCGTGTCGCGATGGAAGGCGTGGGCGTATTCGCCGATGCGGTCGGGCGTGTCGCGCTCGGGATCGACCGACACGAACAGCACGCGCGGACGGGTGGTTTCCGGCAGCGCGGCCCACTGCTTCTGCGCCTTGGCCATCTCGGCCAGCGTGGTCGGGCAGACGTCCGGGCAATGCGTGAAGCCGAGGAAGACCAGGGTCCAGTGGCCCTTCAGTTCGCCCGGCACCAGCGGCGTGCCGTCGGACTGGCGCAGCGTGAAGGCCGGCAGCGTGCGCGCGGGCTCGAACAGGCGCACGGCGCGGGTCTGCGGCAGCGTGGAGCGCTGGGAGGGGCCGAACCAATGCTGCGCGGCCCACAGGCCGAGGCCCGCGGCGAGGGCGGCGATGAGGATGGTGACCGTGGTGCGGCTGAACATGGCGGCTTCGAATCGCGCCCGGCACTGGGCGCGGGCATGATACCGGGCCGGCGCCCGTATAATCCCTGCCCCCTTCGAAAGGCCTTGCCATGAACGGCTCCGCGACCCCCAACCCCGTGCAGTTCGAGCAGGTCTCGATCATCGACCTGATCCGTTACGGCGGCAGCCGTTTCAACGAGGCCGGCCTGACTTTCGGCCATTCCTACGACAACGCGCTGGACGAAGCGACGCAGCTGGTGCTGCACGCGCTGCACCTGCCGCACGACCTGAGCCCGGTGTACGGCGCCTCGCGCGTGACCGCCGCCGAGCAGGCGAAGGTGCTGGCGCTGTTCGAGCGCCGCGTGCAGGAGCGCGTCCCGGCGGCGTACCTCACGGGCGAGGCCTGGTTCGCGGGCCTGAACTTCAAGAGCGACCGTCGCGCGCTGGTGCCGCGTTCGCCGATCGCCGAACTCATCCCGCACGGTTACGAGCCGTGGCTGGGCGGTCGCGAAGTCGAGCGCGTGCTGGACCTGTGCACCGGCTCGGGCTGCATCGCGATCGCCACGGCGCACTACCACCCGCACTGGCAGGTGGATGGCGTGGACATCAACGACGAGGCGCTCTCGCTCGCGAAGGAGAACAAGGAGCGCCTGCTCGCCGACAACGTCACGCTGCGCAAGTCGGACCTGTTCAACCAGCTGCAGGGCCAGGTGTACGACCTGATCGTCACCAACCCGCCATACGTCACCAACGCCGAGACCGACGCGCTGCCGAAGGAGTATTCGCACGAGCCCGAACTGGGCCTGCGTGCCGGCGACGACGGCCTGGACCTGGCGCTGAAGATCCTGCGCGACGCACCGGACCACCTGACCGTGAACGGCCTGCTGATCTGCGAAGTCGGCGAGGCCGAGAACGCGCTGGTCCGCCTGCTGCCGGAACTGCCGATGGCGTGGGTGGAATTCAAGGTCGGCCAGATGGGCATCTTCGTGGTCGAACGCGCCGATCTGGTCGAGCATCACGCGAAGATCAAGGCGCTGGCGGACGCGCGCTGATACCCGCATCGCCGTCGGCTACGCGCAAGGCGGCAATGCGTCGTTCCAGCAGCAACCAATCCACGTTGCTACAGTGAAGCCCTGATTCCGGCACAGGCCGCCCCGTGTCCAGCAACAGCTTCGGCAAACTCCTCACCGTCACCACCTTCGGCGAAAGCCACGGCCCGGCCATCGGCTGCGTCGTCGACGGCTGCCCGCCCGGCATCGCCATCGCGCCGGAGGATTTCCGCCACGACCTCGAACGTCGCGCCACCGGCCGCACGCGCCACACTTCGCAGCGGCACGAGGCGGACGAAGTGGAGATCCTCAGCGGCGTCTACGAAGGCCTCACCACCGGCACGCCGATCGCGCTGCTGATCCGCAACACCGACCAGCGCAGCAAGGATTACGCGAAGATCGCCGAGCAGTTCCGCCCGGGCCACGCGGACTACACCTACTGGCAGAAATACGGCATCCGCGATCCGCGCGGCGGCGGGCGTTCGTCCGCGCGCGAAACCACGATGCGCGTGGCCGCCGGCGTCATCGCCAAGAAGTGGCTCGCCGACCGCCACGGCGTGCAGGTGCAGGGCTGGCTGTCGCAGATCGGCGAGATCGTCCCGCACGGCTTCGATCTTTCCGCCATCGAAGGCAACCCGTTCTTCTGGCCCGACACGCGCCAGGTGACGGAGCTGGAGCTGTACATGGACGCGCTGCGCAAGTCCGGCGATTCGGTCGGCGCGCGCGTGGACGTGGTCGCGACCAACGTGCCGCCCGGCTGGGGCGAGCCGATCTACGGCAAGCTCGACGGCGAACTGGCCAGCGCGCTGATGAGCATCAACGCGGTGAAGGGCGTGGAAATCGGCGACGGGTTCGGCGTCGTCGCTTCGAGAGGCAGCGAGCATCGCGACCAGATGACGCCGCAGGGCTTCGCCAGCAATCACGCCGGCGGCATCCTCGGCGGCATCAGCACCGGGCAGCCGCTGCGTTGCTCGGTCGCGTTCAAGCCGACCTCCAGCCTGCGCCTGCCGATCGACAGCCTGGACACGCACGGCAACGTCGCCGAAGTCGTCACCACCGGCCGCCACGATCCCTGCGTCGGCATCCGCGCGACTCCCATCTGCGAAGCGATGGTCGCCCTGGTGCTGATGGACCAGGCGCTGCGCCATCGCGCGCAGTGCGGCGACGTGGGCGAAGTGACGCCGCGCATCCCGCCGCAGCGATGACGCAAGCACGTCCGCGCGTCTGGGTTTCGCAGCCGCTGTTCGGCGACATCGTCGGACGGCTGCGCGAACACTTCGACGTGATCGAAACCGCCGCCGTCGGCAAGCATCCGCAGGACGAGATCGCCGCGATGCTCGCTTCGTGCGACGGCGCGCTGGTCACGTTGAACGACCGCGTCGGCGCGGCGGAGATAGCTGACGCGCCGCGTCTTCGCGCCATCGCCAACGTCGGCGTGGGCTACAACAACCTCGACGTGCCCGCGCTCACGCAGGCCGGGATCCTTGCGACCAACACGCCGGACGTGTTGACCGAGACCACGGCCGATTTCGGCTTCGCGCTGATGATGGCCGCCGCGCGCCGCATCACCGAAGCCGAGCGCTGGCTGCGCGACGGCCAGTGGCGGCAGTGGAGTTTCGAAACGATGCTCGGCGGCGACGTGCACGGCGCGACGCTGGGCATCCTCGGCATGGGGCGGATCGGGCAGGGCATCGCGCAACGCGCATCGGGCTTCCGCATGCGCGTGCTGTACCACAACCGTTCGCGACTGCCTTCGGATGTCGAAGCCGCCTGCCGCGCGCAGTACGTCGATTTCGACACGCTCTTCGCCCAGGCCGACCACCTCGTGCTGGTGCTGCCGTATTCGCCCGCCGTGCGTCACCTCGTGGATGCAACGGCGATCGCGAAGATGAAGCCGACCGCGACGCTGACCAACATCGCGCGCGGGGGCATCGTCGACGAGGACGCGTTGGCCGACGCGCTGGAAGGCGGCCGGCTGGCCGCGGCGGGTCTGGACGTGTACGAAGGCGAGCCGGCGATCAACCCGCGCCTGCTCGCGCTGCGCCACGTGGTGCTCACGCCGCATATCGCCAGCGGCAGCCTGGCCACGCGCCGCGCGATGGTGTCGCTGGCGGTGGACAACCTCATCGCCGCACTGGGCTTCGGCCCGCGTGCGGGCGATCCGCCGACGCCGGTCAATGCCACTGCGCTGGCGTCCACGCGAAAACCGGGCATATCGAAATAAGCGAACGCCAGAGCGTTCGCCGCCGCGTTGGGCGATCATCCGCCACGCGAATTCGAATCCACCGGAACCTTCGCCATGCCGCGCGACCAGCGCCTGATCCAGATCCGCACCTACCTCCTCGCGCCCGACGCACGCGACGCGTTCCATCGCGCCTTCGTCGAGGCCGCCGTGCCGATGCTGCATCGCTGGCAGCACGAGGTCGTCGCGTTCGGTCCGTCGCCGCACGATGACGACGCGTATTTCCTGATCCGCGCCTACGACGACCTCGCCGATCTGAACGCACGCCAGGACGCCTTCTACGGTTCGCCCGAATGGCGCCAGGGCCCGCGCGAAGGCGTGCTGGCGATGATCCGGCACTACCAGGATGCGGTACTGTGGGCGTCTCCCGGGACCATCGACGACCTGCGACGCCGCAACGCCGGCGACGCGGCGCCGCCGGGCTGAACCGGACACCTCATGCAACACCCGCCGGAATGGGTCCGGCCGGGCTTCAACGCTGTCCCCTCCAACCCGAAAGAAGGAACCAATGAACGCCAAGAACTCCTGCAACGTAGCCATCGTCGGTGCGACCGGCGCCGTGGGCGAGACGATGCTGCGCATCCTCGTCGAGCGGAAATTCCCGATTGGCAACTTGCACCTGCTGGCCAGCGAGCGTTCGGCCGGCGAGAAAATCGAGTTCGGCGCGAAAAAAATCGTGGTGGAGGATTTGGCGACGTTCGATCCGGCCGGCATCGACATCGCGCTGTTCTCGGCCGGCGGCGGCGTGTCGAAGCAATACGCGCCGAAGTTCGCCGCGGCGGGCGCGGTGGTGATCGATAATTCTTCCGCGTTCCGTTACGACGACGACGTCCCGCTGGTGGTGTCGGAAGTGAACCCGAACGCGGCGAAGAACCGTCCGCGCGGGATCATCGCCAATCCGAACTGTTCGACGATGCAGATGCTGGTCGCGCTGGCGCCGATCCATCGCAAGGTGGGCATCGAACGCATCAACGTGGCGACCTACCAGTCGGTGTCGGGCGGTGGTCGATCGGCGCTGGAGGAACTGGGCCGGCAGACGGCCGCGCTGCTGAGCTTCCAGGAGCCGAATCCGGAGCGCTTCCCGGTGCAGATCGCGTTCAACCTGATCCCGCACATCGACGAGTTCCAGGACAACGGCTACACCAAGGAAGAAATGAAGCTGGTGTGGGAGACGCGCAAGATCCTGGGCGACGCGAACATCCAGGTGAATCCGACCGCGGTGCGCGTGCCGGTGTTCTTCGGGCACTCCGAAGCGGTGAACATCGAGACGCGCGAGAAGATCAGCGCGGCCGAAGTCCGCGCGCTGCTGCAGACGGCGCCGGGCGTGGAAGTGGTGGACGAGCCCAGGGCGGGCGGGTATCCGACGCCGGTGACGCACGCCTCGGGCACCGACCCGGTGTACGTCGGCCGCATCCGCGACGACTTCTCGCACCCGCGCGGCGTGAACCTGTGGATCGTCTCGGACAACATCCGCAAGGGTGCGGCGCTCAACGCCGTGCAGCTGGCCGAGCTGGTGCTGGCCGAGCGGGGCTGAGCGGACGGGACCGTTCGATTTCAACCCTGATTGGCCCGGAAACGCCGCCGAAGTCACCTTCGGCGGCGTTTTTCATTGCCGCGCCCCCCGGCGAGGGCTTAGAGTCGCGCCCGGGGAACGGCAGGTATTTAAAGTGAAACAACCCGAAGCAAAACAGCCAGTTGCCAGACAAAGCTCCGCCAGACGCTACGTGCGCACCGCGCTCGGGCTGGCGTTGGCGCTGGCCAGTGGCGCGGCCAGCGCGCTGGGCCTTGGCCAGATCGAGGTCAAATCGCGCATCGGACAGCCGTTCCTGGCCGAAATCCCGATCATTTCCAGCGATCCGGCCGAACTGGAGAACCTCCAGGCCGAGCTCGCTTCGCCGCTGGTGTTCGCCCGTGTCGGCCTGCAGCCGCCGATGGGCGTGGTCGCCGAACTGCACTTCACCTCCGCGCTGGACTCGGCGGGCCGCCCGGTCATCCGCGTCACCAGCGTGCAGCCGGTCAACGAGCCGCTGCTGACCTTCCTGGTCTCGGTCGACTGGGGCCAGGGCCGGCTGGTGCGCGAATACGCCGCGCTGGTCGATGCGCCGCGCACGGTGTCGGCGCCGATGCAGCCGGCGATCGAGGAGACGGTCGTCTCCGAGCCCAACACCATCGAGCGCGAGCCCGAGTCGGCAACTCCGGCCGTGGCCGAAGCGCCGCCCGCGACGACGCCGGAAGAGAAAGTCGAGCAGGCGATCGCGCGTGAGGAAAATGCCGATGAGGAGCGCGCTTCGGCGGACAACGAGATCCCCGCCGCGCCCCAGCCCGAGCCGCAGGCGCAGGTCGCCGTGGCGACGCCGCCGCGCGCGCCGGTGCCGCAGGCTTCGCGTGAGCTTTCGGGCGACTACACCGTGCGCCGTGGCGACACGTTGTCGGAGATCGCCGGTCGCATGGAAGGCCAGGCCAGCCTGGACCAGGCGATGATCGCGCTGCTGCGCGCCAATCCCGACGCCTTCATCGACGGCAACATCAACCTGCTCAAGGCCGGCGCGGTGCTCGACGTACCCGCGGGCGACGAGCTGGCCAGCGTCGATGCCGGCGAAGCGCGCCGCCTGGTCGCGCAGCACGTGCAGCAGTGGCGCGATGCGCGCCGCGCCGTGCCGCAGCCGGCGCTGGAAGGCGCGGCCGCTTCGGCGGGTGCGCAGCCGGTCGGCGCGTCCCCGGGCAACAACGCAACAACGGGAGGTTCGGCGACGGCCGATGCCCGTCTCGAAATCGTTCCGCCGGAGGCCGCGCGTGCCGCCCAGGCGGGCACCCAGTCCGGCATCCAGGCCGGCGGCGAGGGCCAGATGCTGCGACAGGAACTGCAACAGACCCAGGAAACGGTGGCCGCCCGCGAGGCCGAGGTCCAGGAACTCAAGAGTCGCGTCGCCGAGCTCGAGCAGCTGCAGAAGCAGCAGCAACAGCTCATCGCGATGAAGGACAGCGAGCTGGCCGCCGCGCAGCAGAACGTGGCCAAGACCAACGCCCAGACCGAAGCGGCGCAGTCCGGTTCGGCGCTGCCGTGGCTCATCGGCGGCGGCGCGCTGCTGCTGGCGCTGCTGGGCGGCTGGTGGATGGGGCGTCGCCCGGCAAAGTCGACGTTCCGTGCGCCGTCGGATTCGGCCGCGGCGACGCCGTCGATCGCCGACGCGTTCGCGGCCGGCCCGGATGTCGATGCCTACGAAGAACCCGAAACCGTCGTCGAGCCGCCCGCGCACGTCGAAGCGCCCATGCGCGAAGCGCGTGTTCGGGAAGACCACGCCCGGGAAGAGCCGGTGTTCGAGCTGACGCCGGAACCGCAGGCGCCGGTGCGTCCCGCGCCGCAGGCCGCGCCCGCCGCGCCGATCGCGCCCGCATGGCACATCGCCGCCAACGGCAACGGCCGTCGCGGGCAGGTCGAACCGACGCTCGCGACGCAGCCGGGCCAGGAGCGCCTGGAACTCGCCCGCGCCTACATCGACCTGGGCGATCGCGAGAGCGCACGCCAGCTGCTGAGCGAAGTCGTCATCAACGGCGACCTCGCCGCGCGCCAGGCGGCATCGCGGATGCTGCAGGACCTGGGCTAGCCCAAGCCTGCGATGCATCTGCTTCTAGTCCCTCTCCCGCCGGGAGAGGGGTTGGGGTGAGGGGCAACGAAGCCTCTGCGCCACGCGTCGCCGCACCGGTGCAGCGCTGCTGTTTTCCCGGCACGATTTGCCTTCGCGCCCCCAGGCGAAGCACGATGCCGCACGAACCTACGATTCCGGAGTCCACCGGAACGCACGCCGTTTGCCCGTGAACACACCCGCCGAACCCACCACGCCCGAAACCGCCCCGACAAACCGCTTCGCCCTCGGCGTCGAATACGACGGCAACGGCTTCAGCGGCTGGCAGCGTTTGAGCAAGCACGGCGAACCCGAGCGCGAGGGCGAGCAGACCCTGCAGCACGCGCTGGAAACCGCGATCTCTTTCGTCGCCGGACACCCCGTGGAAACGATCTGCGCCGGACGCACGGATGCCGGCGTGCACGCCGAGTGTCAGGTCGTGCATTTCGACAGCCACGCCGTACGCGATCCGCGCAGCTGGATGCTCGGCGTGACCAGCCGCCTTCCGCCGTCGATCGCGGTGCGCTGGTGCCGGCCGGTGGCGCACGATTTCCACGCGCGTTTCTCCGCGCGTGCGCGCCGCTACCGCTATCGCATCCTCAATCGTCCCGTGCGCGCCGCGCTGGAACGGCAGTACCTGAGCTGGGAACGCCGCCCGCTCGACGCCGACGCCATGCATCGCGCGGCGCAGGCATTGCTCGGCGAGAACGACTTCTCCTCCTTCCGCACCGTGCATTGCCAGTCGCCGCATGCGTGGCGCGAGTTGCAGGACATCCGCGTCACGCGCACCGACGATGTGGTCGAAGTGGAAGTGCAGGCGAACGCGTTCCTGCACCACATGGTGCGCAACATCGTCGGCAGTCTGCTGATGGTGGGCAGCGGCGAGAAACCGGAAAGCTGGATCGCGCAGTTGCTGGAAACGCGCGACCGCACCGTCGCCGGACCGACCGCGCCGCCGACCGGACTGGTGTTCCTCGGGCCGCGTTATCCGGCGCAATGGAACCTGCCCGCGGAAGTCACGCTGTGAACGCGCCATCGCACACGCGCATCAAGTTCTGCGGCATGACGCGCGCGCAGGACATCGCGCTGGCGAGCGAGCTGGGCGTGGATGCGATCGGCCTGGTGTTCGCGCAGCGCAGTTCGCGGCGGTTGGACATCGAACAGGCGCGCGCGCTGCGTTCGGGCATCGCGGACGGTATCGAGGTCGTCGCGTTGTTCATGGACAACGATGCCGCGCTGGTGCAGCGCGTGATCGACGAAGTGCGGCCGACGCTGCTGCAATTCCACGGGAACGAGGACGAGGCGTTCTGCCGCTCGTTCGGCGTGCCTTACTGGAAGGCGGTCGCGATGGGCGGCGATGTCGCGGGCGATGCGTTGTCGCACCATCCCGATGCCGTTGCGTTGTTGCTCGACAGCCATGCGGCGGGCGGGGCGGGCGGCACCGGGCATCGTTTCGACTGGTCGCGGATTCCGGGTGGAACGACGCGGCCGTTCCTGCTTGCGGGTGGGCTGCATCCGGACAATGTGTTCGAAGCCGTGCGCGCCGTGCGACCGTGGGGCGTGGACGTCTCCAGCGGCATCGAGTCCGCACCGGGCGAGAAGGACGCCGCGAAGATGCGGTGGTTCGTCGAGGAAGTGCGTCGGGCGGATGCTTCGCTTTGGCGATGAACGCGCCGCAGCGCGTTGCACCGTCGACGGATGACGGTTCTTTTTAACCTGCCATGTTCATCCCGGGGCAACGTTTACCCGCGTTGCAAGGGCAAGGGCAAAATGGGTTCCAGCTTTCGCTGGAATGACGGCGGGTTTGGCGTCAGCCTCCCGCTAATTCCCCACGCAGCCACGCCGCCAACGTCGCCACCCGCGGATCGTCCGTCCGCCGCCGCGTGACCAGCGCCCATCGCGCCTGCGTTTCGACGAAGCCCCACGGCGCGACCAGCCGCCCCGCGGCAAGATCCTCCGACACCAGCGGCTCCGGCGCGATCGCCACGCCGAGCCCCGCGTTCGCCGCTTCCAGCAGGTAGTACAGGTGCGGGAAACCGGTGCCCATGCGCAGCGTCGCGGCGTCCAGCCCATTGCGTCGCGCCCAGTCCGACCACGCCTGCGGCCGCGACTGCGTGTGCAGCAGCGCCTCGTCCGCGAGCGCTTCCGGCGTGGCGTCGTGCAGTCGCGCGAAGCCGGCGAAGCGCGGGCTCATCACCGGCCCGATGCGTTCGGGCGCCAGCTCGTGCACCTGCCAGTCGGTCGGCCACGGCGCCTGGTCGATGAGCAGCGCGGCGTCGAGCCGGGTCAGGGCCGCATCGGGCGTGTTCTCGCTGGCGGCGAGGTGCAGGGTGAGGTCGGGCCGCTCGCGCGCGAGGCGATCCAGCCGCGGAATCATCCACCGCGCCAGCACGCTGCCCGGACAGCCCAGCACCAGCGGCGCCTGCTGCGGGCGGCGGCGCAGGTCGCTCCAGCCCTGGCGGAGCAGGGCGAACGCGCCGTCGGCGGCCTCGTGCAGCCGATGGCCCGCCGGCGTGAGCGCCAGCCCGCGGCCCTCGCGGACGAACAGCGCAGCGCCCAGCGCTTCCTCCAGCGATTTCAGATGCCGGCTCACCGCACCGTGGGTGACGTGCAACTCGTCGGCCGCGCGGCTGACGCTCTCGAGGCGGGCCACGGCCTCGAAAGCGCGCAGGGCATTGAGCGGGGGTAGGTCTCGGCTCATACGAACCTGTGATGTTTTCTGACAGAACGATCCGATTTTATGCATGTTCCGGGCGGATGTCGTTCGCTAAAGTCACGACATGTCCCGTCCCGACTTCCACGCCTTCCCCGACGTCTCCGGCCACTTCGGCCGTTATGGCGGCCGCTTCGTCGCCGAGACCCTGATCGGGCCGCTGGAGGAACTGGCCGCCGCCTACGACGCGGCGCGCGTCGATCCGGCCTTCAACGCCGCCTTCGATGCCGACCTGGCGCACTACGTGGGCCGCCCGAGTCCGATCTATTTCGCCGAGCGGCTGAGCCGCGAAGTGGGCGGCGCGCGCATCCTGCTCAAGCGCGAGGACCTGAACCACACCGGCGCGCACAAGATCAACAACACCATCGGCCAGGCGCTGCTCGCCAGCCGCATGGGCAAGACCCGGATCATCGCCGAGACCGGCGCGGGCCAGCACGGCGTCGCCAGCGCCACGGTTGCCGCGCGGCTCGGGCTCGAATGCGTGGTCTACATGGGCGCGACCGACATCGAGCGCCAGAAGATCAACGTCTATCGCATGAAGCTGCTGGGCGCGACCGTGGTGCCGGTGACCAGCGGTTCGGCGACGCTGAAGGACGCGCTCAACGAAGCGATGCGCGACTGGGTCACCAACGTGCGCGACACGTTCTACATCATCGGCACGGTCGCCGGTCCCGATCCGTATCCGCGCATGGTGCGCGACTTCAACGCCATCGTCGGCCGCGAGGCGCGTGCGCAGATGCTGGCCGAATACGGCTGCTTGCCGGACGCCGTCACCGCCTGCGTCGGCGGTGGCAGCAACGCGATCGGCATCTTCCACGCCTTCCTCAACGACGCCGATGTGCGACTGGTCGGCGCCGAAGCGGCGGGCGAGGGCATCGCCACCGGACATCACGCGGCCTCGCTGGCGGCGGGACGCCCGGGCGTGCTGCACGGCAACCGCACCTACGTGCTGTGCGACGACGATGGCCAGATCATCGAAACGCATTCGGTTTCCGCCGGCCTGGACTATCCGGGCGTCGGGCCGGAGCACGCGTTCCTGAAGGACGCCGGTCGCGCCGATTACGTCGGCGTCACTGATGCCGAGGCGCTGTCGGCGTTCCATCAGCTCGCGCGCACCGAAGGCATCCTGCCGGCGCTGGAATCCAGCCACGCCATTGCGCAGGCGATCAAGCTGGCGCGAGAGCTGCCGACGGACGCCATCGTGCTGTGCAACCTCTCCGGACGCGGCGACAAGGACGTGCACACCATCGCCGCGCGCGAAGGCATTTCGCTCTAGCAGTTTCGGCCGACTTTCAAACGGCACTCCAGCGGCCTCTCAAGGGGAAGGTCGGGGACGCGGCGGGACCTCCCTCCCTCCCATCCCACGCTTTCCGGACCTTCCCCTTGAGGGGCCGCGCACTCCGACCACGGCATCGCCATGAATCGAATCGACCGACGTTTCACCCAGTTGCGCACCGATCGCCGCAAGGCGCTGTTTCCGTTCGTCACGGCGGGCGATCCGTCGCTGGACGCCACCGTGCCGGTGATGCACGCGCTGGTGGAGGCGGGCGCCGATGTCATCGAGCTGGGCGTGCCGTTCTCCGATCCGATGGCGGATGGCCCGACGATCCAGCGCAGTTCCGAGCGCGCGCTGTCGCGCGGTGCCGGCCTGTCGTTCGTGTTCGACAGCGTGCGCCGTTTCCGCGAGCGTGACCGCGATACGCCCGTGGTGCTGATGGGCTATCTCAATCCCGTCGAAATTCGCGGCGCCGAGCGTTTCGCACGCGAAGCCGTCGATGCCGGCGTGGACGGCGTGCTGCTGGTCGACCTGCCGCCGGAGGAATCCGAGGAATTCCGTCGCGCGTTCGCGGCGCACGACTTCGCGCTGATCCTGCTGGCATCGCCGACGACCACCGACGAACGCATGAAGCGTCTGTGCGACGACGCGCAGGGCTATCTGTACTACGTCAGCTTCGCCGGCGTGACCGGCGCCGACCAGCTCGACACCGGCGCCGCAGGCGAGCGCCTGCACGCGATCCGGCAGGGCAGCCGCGTGCCGGTGGTCGCCGGCTTCGGCATCAAGGACGCCGCCAGCGCCGCAGCGATGGCGCGCGAGGCGGAAGGCGTGGTGGTCGGCAGTGCTCTGGTGGCGGCGCTGGCGGACGCATCCAGTCCCGAGGCCGCCGCCATACAGGCCCGCACGTTCCTGGCGCCGCTGCGAGCCGCGCTGGATGCGCTTGCGGCCGACTGACCGGGACGGCTGGCGCTGACGCCCGCTGCGCTACACTGCCCCGCTTCGGCCGGGGCCCGCTCCGGCTTTCTTCACGCCTGAACGGGAATACTCTCAACGCATGTCCTGGCTCAAGAAACTCATGCCCTCGGGCATCCGCACCGAAACCGGCGCCGCCAAGCGCCGCAGCGTGCCCGAAGGCCTGTGGGAAAAATGCGACCGCTGTGGCGCGGTGCTGTACCGCCCCGAGCTCGAGGAGAACCTCGAGGTCTGCCCGAAGTGCAACTACCACATGGCCATCCGTGCGCGCGTGCGTCTGACCGCGCTGCTGGATGAAGGCAGCACGCGCGAGATCGCCGCCGAACTCGGCCCGACCGACGTGCTCAAGTTCAAGGACCAGAAGCGCTACGCCGACCGCATCAAGGCCGCGCAGAAGTCCACGGGCGAGCGCGACGCGCTGATCGCGATGGAAGGCACGCTCAAGCAGCGTCCGCTCGTCGCCGCCGCGTTCGACTTCGCCTTCATGGGCGGCTCGATGGGGTCGGTCGTCGGCGAGCGCTTCACCCGCGCGGCCGAACGCGCCGTCGAACTGGGCTGTCCGTTCGTCTGCTTCACCGCCACGGGCGGTGCGCGCATGCAGGAAAGCCTGTTCTCGCTGATGCAGATGGCCAAGACGTCGGCGGCGCTCGGGCGCATGCGCGCACGCGGCCTGCCTTTCATCTCGGTGATGACGCACCCGACCACCGGCGGCGTGTCGGCCTCGTTCGCGATGCTGGGCGACCTCAACCTCGCCGAACCCGAAGCCCTCATCGGCTTCGCCGGCCCGCGCGTGATCGAACAGACCGTGCGCGAGACGCTGCCGGAAGGCTTCCAGCGTTCGGAATTCCTGCTCGACCACGGCGCGCTGGACCAGATCTGCGACCGCCGCGAACTGCGCGATCGCCTCTCCACGCTGTTCGCGCTGATGATGAAGCAGCCGCAGCCGCCCGTGGACGAACCCGTCGTCAACGGGGGCGCTGCGTGAGCCGGCGGTACTTCGGTACCGACGGCATCCGCGGAAGGGTGGGCGAAGGTCCGATCTCGGCCGACTTCGTCCTACGCCTGGGCAATGCCTACGGCCACGCGCTGGCGCGCCGCGACTGGCGCAACCCGGTGGTCATCATCGGCAAGGACACGCGCATTTCGAACTACATGTTCGAAGCCGCCCTCGAAGCCGGCCTCGTCGCCGCGGGCGTCGACGTGCAGCTGATGGGTCCGATGCCGACACCGGCCGTCGCGCACCTGACGCATTCGATGCGTGCCGACGGCGGCATCGTGATCTCCGCCTCGCACAACCCGCACCACGACAACGGCATCAAGTTCTTCTCGGCCGAAGGCGAGAAGCTTGACGACGCCACCGAGCTGGCGATCGAAGCCGCGCTCGACCATCCGTTCCGCACCGTGCCCTCCGAGCAGCTCGGCAAGGCCGTGCGCACGCGCGATGCGCTGGGCCGCTACATCGAACACTGCAAGAGCTCGGTGCCGAGGGGTTTCGACCTGGGGGGCCTGCGCATCGCGATGGATTGCGCGAACGGCGCGACCTACCAGCTCGGCCCGCTCGTGCTGCGCGAACTGGGCGCGCGCGTGGATGCCATCGGCATCGATCCCAACGGCATCAACATCAACGACGGCGTGGGCTCGACCCATCCGGACACGCTGGTCCAGCACGTCCGCGCGACCGGTGCCGACATCGGCATCGCCTTCGATGGCGATGGCGATCGCGTGCTGTTCGTCGACGGCAATGGCGCGGTCTGCGATGGCGACGACCTGCTGTACGTGCTGGCGACCGACTGGCAGCAGTCCGGCCGCCTGCGCGGTCCGGTGGTCGGCACGCTCATGACCAACTACGCGCTGGAGCGCGCGCTGGCCGAACGCGGCATCGATTTCATCCGTGCGAAGGTCGGCGACCGTTACGTGCACCAGCAGCTGGTCGCCAACGACGGCGTGCTGGGTGGCGAGGCGTCGGGCCACATGCTGTGCCTGGATCGCGCCAACACCGGCGACGGCATCGTCAGCGCGTTGCAGGTGCTGGAGGTGCTCAAGCGTCGCGGCATTTCGCTGCGCGAGGCGCTGGGCGATTTCCGCAAGGTGCCGCAGAAGACGGTGAACGTGCGTTTCGCTGCGGGTTCCAAGCCGGTCGAAGCCGATTCGGTGAAGGCCGCATTGGCGTTGGCCGAACAGGCCGTTTCGGGACGTGGCCGCGCGTTCCTGCGTCCGTCGGGCACCGAGCCGGTCGTGCGCGTCACGGTGGAAGCCGATGATGCGACGTTGATGCAGGAGACGCTCGACAAGCTGGCCGCTGCGGTGACGGCGGCGGCGTAGGTGCGAGGCGCTGCAAGAAGAGGCCCGGCGATTGCCGGGCTTTTTTTTGGCCGATGCAGCAGTGCGTATTCGCGACCCGTGTTCGTGGGATGCGGAACGCGTAGCCCGGGTAAGCGACGCGCACCCGGGTCACGCGGTCCAAGGCAAGTTCGCACGTCACGATGACAACGCGCTGCGGCGCGTTCATCGCCATCAGGTCCGAGTTGCATGGAGACGCGGCGCGCCGCGCTTACGACGACAACCAGTGCGATTGTCAGGCCGCTTTCGAATCGACGGCCGTAGCCAATGCGTCATCCAGATGATTCGCGATGCGTTCGAACAGTTCGGCCAACGCATCGGGCGAGATGATGATGCTTTCGGGCGTTTCGCTGCGCGCCTGCGTGAACTGTGAGAGCAGGCGCAATTGATCGCGCGTGTCGATCAGCGAATCGTGGGCGGAGCGGGGCAACAGGTAGCCGCGGAATGTTGCGGGGATCTTGCGAGGTTCCTTGCTCATGCGATGTCTCCAGCAAACCAGCCGACTCGCGCCGGGACATCCGGCGCGAGGTGTCGGGAGGTTCAAAGCCGCAAGTAGACGGTGGGCGTATTTCCTCTCGCGAGGTGTTGTATTGGCCGCCCTCCCGACGCGGAACTGCATCGCGTCGCTCTCGTGCCAAAAGAAACCGGGCACAAGAAACCCGCCTTTGAATCGGTGGCGGGTTACCGCTACTTGAGGAGCTTTGAAACCCCTTGCAACCGAGTTTGCTTACGCCGCTAACGCCCGATCAATAAGCCTTATTCGCATGCAAGCGGGACGGATCGCGTCACGTCAGCACATGATGGGTTTCGCCATGCGAAACCCATCCTACGCAGAGCCCGATGGCGATCGTCGCGCGTTCGATGCAACACGCGCCAACGCAATTCACCGCTTCTGGAACCGGGTCAACATCTCCCACGACTCGCTGACCGCTTCAGCCGAAACTTCCGCATCCGGCACCGGTTCGTAATTGCGATCCACCACCGTCGCCGAACCGAAGTTGTCGAACAGGTAGATCAGCGCGCCGTCGCGGATGCCACGCCGGGACCAGCTTTCCACCAGCAGCGGACGCTTGCGCGGCAATTCGCCGAACAGGTCCAGTCCGGTCGAGTAATCCCGGCTGTCGCTGTCGCAGCCCAGCGCATGGCGCATCACGGTGGGCACGAAGTCCTCGTGCGATGTCTCCGCATCCACGCGTCGTGCCGGCCGCCCCGGCCAGTGCAGCACGAACGGCGTGCGCAGCTGGTAGTCCGAGAAGTTGCCGTTGTGGCCCCAGTAGTTCTTGTGCAGGTCGTTGAACTCCTCGCCGTGGTCGCCGGTGATGAGCACGACGGTGTTCTTCGCCAGCGGACTCTTCGCCAGCGTCTGCAGCAACTCGCCGATCAGCGCGTCGCTGTAATGCACGGCCGCGCGATAACGGTTGAATTCCGGCGTCGGATCGTGATCCGGGCCGAGGTTGAGGAAGTTCACATCCTGCGCCATCGGCTGGAACGGCGAACGGTAGTCCTTCGGCAGGTGGTACGGCGCGTGCGGCGAATCCAGGAACACGAAACCGAAGAACGGCTTTCCCTGCGGATGCTTCCGGATATCCGCCTGCATGCGCGACACCACGTAGCGGTCACGTTCGGCGCTCTTCTCCTGCGGCGGCCCGATGACGATGCGGTCGCGCACCGCCGAAAACACCGTGCGGTCGAACTCGGGGCTGTACAGCGGCGCGCTGCCGTAGATGTGCATCGCGTACTGGTCGGCGAGCATGCGGTCGATCATCGCCGGCCCGCGCTGCTGCGCCAGCATCGCCTGCCAGTAGCCGCCGGGCAGGCCGTACATCAGGCCGAACAGGCCGTAGCGCGTCGCGTTGCCGGTGCTGTAGTGGTTCTGGAACCACTGCGCGTCCTGCGCGTAACGCCAGGTGTTGGGCATCACGGCCGGATCGAGCACGTCGTGGCGCAGCGATTCGACCAGGATCACCAGCACGTTCAACGACGGCGACGCGGCACATTGCGGCGCGTTGCGCGGATAGCCCAGGCCATCGCTGGCCTCGGGAAGCTCGGCGGCCTGCACGGTCTGCACGCCGAAGCGATGCAGCGCGTTCTTCAGGGTGATCGGCTGCGCCCACGGGATGTAGGTCAGCTGCGACATCACGGCGCGATCGCCGCGCGCATCCGAGTACGCGGCCATGCCCTGGCTGACCAGGAACAGCGCGCCGGCGATCCACCAGGTCGCGCGGATGCGCATCAGCGCGGGCCGTCGACGCAGCGCCTGCCACCACAGCCGCGCCGCGGCGATTTCCAGCGCCAGCAGCGTGGCTGCGCCCAGCGCGATCAGCGTCCACATCTTCGCGGAGAACGTGACCTGATCCTGCAGCGCGCCGCCGAAGATCATGTTCGCCACCATCGCATTGAGGTGGAAGCGATACAGCGCGAACACCTTCGCGTCCGCGAGCAGCAGCAACAGCCACAGCGTCTGCAGCAGCACGGCCGCGCCGATCATCCAGCGCGGATTGCGCACGATGCGGCCCAGCAGGTACGCCGGCAACGCGACCAGCGTGCCGAAGAAGATGAAGTGGCCGGGCAGGGCCAATAGCAGGAACAACGCCGAATGCCAGGCGCTGCCGGCTTCGGTCAGGGGGATGTTGCTGAGGGTGATCAGGCAGGCCAGTGCGGCGTTGCCCAGGATCAATCCGGTGAGCCAGGCGAGCGAACGCTGGCGCAGGGGTGGGGTGACGGATTCCATTCGGACCGTTGGGGGGGCGTGGGGGAGGTGGGGGAGAA
>Ga0102593_1001024_pt2 | contig 27965 bp, 27 predicted proteins | sample AraplaCol_mMS_r2_2_FD_76862 | JGI IMG/M metagenome (GOLD analysis project Ga0102593, IMG submission 76862) | Arabidopsis root microbial communities from North Carolina, USA - plate scrape MF_Col_mMS_r2 (SPADES assembly) (version 2) | ecosystem: Host-associated > Plants > Roots > Endosphere...
ATGCCGGAACCGAGATCATGCGAGAACGGTGTCCCGAGGATTTCGCAATACGGCCGTTCGATGAAGCGCAGTCCGGACCAGCACGTCGGACAAAGGCCGTTGTGGCGACCGGTGGCGATGCCGCAAACCACGCATCCCGGCGGATAGACAAAGTCGACCAAGCGCCCGAAGGGACGCATTAGAAGCGTCCCATCCAACTTCATAGGCGATCGTCGTCTCCCAAGCCCCACTGCCCCAACCCTCTCGCGAAAGCTTAGCGCGTTTCGCCTTCGAGGAAAATCGCCTTGCAGCACCGGTTCTGCGGGACTATGCACTGCGCCATGGATATGATCTTCGACCAGGCCCGGATCGCAGTAAACCGGCATCGCGCCCGTCTCCACCATGACCCTAAGGCGACCTTCCTTCTCGATATCGCCGCGGAAGAACTCGGCGAGCGTCTTGCCGTGGTCGAACGGACCTTCGAACATGCGGTCGAGCTGCATGGCGCCACCGGGGCTGCGGCCCGCGCTGCGATCGCAACCGGCAAGGTCAGGCAACTGACACGGGTCGAAAGCGAGCGCGCCTATGCGGAAGCGGGCGAGGCTATCATCGAGGCTGCTCTGGAAGAGGTTCCCCTGGAGCCACAGTCGGCAAACCTCGTGCTGGCCCCGCTCAGCCTTCACTTGACCAACGACACGCCGGGCGTCTTCATCCAGATCCGTCGCGCCTTGAAACCCGATGGGCTCTTTCTTGCCGCGATCCCTGGATCGGGCACATTGCAGGAGCTGCGCGAGATCCTGCTGGCGACAGAAATCGAAATGACCGGAGGTGCGAGCCCACGGGTCATCCCTTTCGCCGACGTGCGCGACGTCGGCGGTCTCATGCAGCGCGCCGGTTTCGCCCTGCCCGTGATCGATGCAGAGACCTATACGGTCCGCTACGACTCGATCTTTCCGCTGATGAAAGACCTGCGGGCGATGGGAATGACCAATCCGCTCCTTGCGCGCAGCCGCAAACCTCTGACGCGCGCCTTCTTCCTACGGGCGGCTGAAATCTATGCCGAGCGATACGCCGATCCGGACGGCCGGATCAGGGCAACCTTCTCGATCATCTATGTCTCGGGATGGGCACCGCACGAAAGCCAGCAGAAGCCGCTTCGCCCAGGATCGGCGAAGGTGAGGCTCGCCGATGCGTTGAAGGTCGAGGAGCATAAGCTGAAGCAGTAGAAATCGGCTCAGTTCGGGAACTGGTTGGCGATATTGCTCAAAAGGCCGTTGATATCGCCACCAAGCGCCCGCGCTCCACCGATGAGAGCCACGGATATGAGGGCCGCAATCAGGCCGTATTCGATCGCGGCCGCGCCACGGACGTCTGCCAGAAATGCCCTTATTAGTCGCATGCCAACCTCGGCGCTAAAGCGGCAGTCCTTCATCACGTTGCGTCTGCCGCGGCAGCAACGCCAGTATCAGCAACCAGCTCCGCTTCCGTAACCCTGAACCACGCAAACAGAACCCGGCGTTTCCTGAAGCACGCTGCGGCGGATCGTGTAGCGTTTGCCGTTCTCGGTCTTCGGTATCGAGCCCGTTGTCATCGTATCGAATTCCGACGGCGCGCTGGCAAAGACGCTCGACCTGGACTTGTCAGCAAGCATCGGCGTCAAGATCAAAGTCAGGGCAACAACGGCCGTGCCAAACAGCAGCGCAATATTCAGCACTCCCGTTCTGCTCGAGCCAGTCGAGGCCTGTTCTTTCTCTCTAACAGCTTTCCAGAAATCGTCGTCCATGCGTCAAGCCTTCTACACACACGCCAGTTGCTTGATTGAGGCCGATATTTGGCAGAAGGTGTTAAACGATCGATTAATATCCACACCCAAATTCGACGCTTACTGGATAATAATCAGAAGTTCCTAAAGTAAATCCTGCAACATCGGGATCAGGGGCTCGTCAGCGGGCGGCATCGGGTAGTCGCGCAGAGCTTGCGGCTTCACCCATTTCAACGCCTGCCCCTCTTTCCCGTGCGGAATTCCTTCATAGCGCCGGCAGACATAGAGCGGCATCAGCAGATGGAATTTCTCATAGGTATGGCTCGCGAAAGTCAGGGGCGCCAGGCAGGCGACCTTGGTCGTGATCCCGAGCTCCTCGTGAAGCTCGCGCACCAATGATTCCTCCGGCGTCTCGCCCGGCTCCACTTTGCCACCGGGAAACTCCCAAAGCCCCGCAAGCGATTTTCCCTCAGGGCGTTGCGCCAACAGAATTCGCCCGTCGGCATCGATCAGGGCACAAGCGGCAACGAGAAGGATGTTTCGGGCTGCCTCGCTCATCGTGACGGCTCCTGCCGCCAGTAGGAATAGCGGTAGGCTTCACGGAAGCCGAGCCGTTCGTAGAGTGCCAGGGCCGGAGCGTTCGTCGCCTTCACCTGCAACCAGGCGGAACGGGCGGTGCGCATCCTGGCCCAGCGCAGGGCCGATGTCAGGATTTCCATGCCAAGGCCCTCGCGGCGGCGCTCCTTGGCGACGGAGAGCGACATGATGCCGGCGAGGTCGTTGTCCTGAACGCAGAGAACGGTCGCAAGCGGCCCCGTTTCCGCATCTTCGATCATGAACAGGCCCGACGGCGGCTTGATCGCATTGATGATTTCGGCGAGCGCCGGCTTGAGCTTGGACGAGACGCCGTCGGTTGCCAGATTGGCATCCACGAAGCGGCCAATATCGTGAGTCGGCAGATGATCGAGCGTATCCGGCAGTTCCGCATGCGCAAGATCGCAGGTCATGACGATCGTCTCGTCGAAGGATGACCACTGCTGTTCCCGCACGAGGTCGATCAATACCGGCGAGGCGAGCGGCGTCTGACGCAGAACTGCCGGGCGGCCATAGGCTTCGAACTTGCGGCCTGCCTTGGCAAGACGGATTTCGACATCGCGGTGATCTGAAGGATCGAGCGGCACGATCGAATTCAGCCGATTGGACGGATGCCCCGCCGTCAGCCGTATCTGCCAACTGCCGTCGTACTGCACGGATGAGGCTGGCCAAGCCCGGAAGCCGACAGCCTCCAGCCTGCGCACGAGTGGCAGATTTGCCTTCTTGGATAATGCTTCAGTCAATGAAAAATCAGCTCCGGTAGTCACCGTTGATGGCGACATACTCCTTTGTAAGGTCGCACGTCCAGACCGTGGCGGTGCCGTTTCCAAGACCGATGTCGACCTTCACAGGAATATCCTGCTTTTTCATGACGTTGGTTGCAGCTTGCTCGGAATAGACGGCGTCGCGCTCGCCGTTGACGGCAACACGCACATCGCCGAACCAGATAGCCAGCCGATCGCGGTCGGCCATTTCACCGGACTTGCCGACGGCCATGACAATACGGCCCCAGTTGGCGTCCTCGCCGGCGGCCGCGGTCTTGACCAGCGGCGAATTGGCGATCGACAGCGCGATCTTCTTGGCCGCGGCATCGCTTTCGGCCCCAGTCACCGTGATCTCCAGCATCTTCGTCGCACCTTCGCCGTCGCGCACGACCTGCAGGGCAAGATCCTTCAGAAGATCATTGAGCGCAGCGCGGAACGAGGCAAGGCGGGCGTCATCGGCGCTCTCGACCCGAGCCTGACCGTCCTCGGCAGCCGCGCCGGTGGCAAACAGCATCAACGTATCAGAGGTCGAGGTATCGCTGTCGACCGTCATCGAATTGAACGTCGGATCAACGCCCGCGGATAGGAGCGACTGCAGGGCGGCGGGAGCAATATCGGCATCGGTGACCACGAAGGAAAGCATGGTCGCCATATCAGGCGCAATCATGCCGGCGCCCTTGGCAATGCCATTGATCGTCACCTTCACGCCGCCGATCTCGGCACTGCGGGTGGCGACCTTCGGATAGGTGTCTGTGGTCATGATCGCCTTGGCGGCCTCGAACCAGAAGTCACCGGTCGCATCCTTGTGCATCTGGTCGAGAACGCCAGAGAACTTCGTCGCGTCCAGCGGTTCCCCGATGACACCGGTCGACGCGAGGTAGACCTCGTTCTCGCCGCAACCGACGGCAGCCGCTGCCGACTTTGCCGTCAGGGCAGTCGCGTCGCGCCCCTTCAAACCCGTGAAAGCATTCGCATTGCCGGAATTGACGACGACAGCGCGTGCTGTGCCATGCGGCAGGTTTGCGCGGCAGAAATCGACCGGCGCCGAAGGACACTTCGAGCGCGTAAAAACGCCCGCGACTGCGGCCGGCTTGTCGAACACCATCATCAGTACGTCGGTGCGGTTCTTGTACTTGATGCCGGCTGAGGCAGTGGCCATGCGCACGCCGCTCAGGGCGGGCACATTGGCATATGATTTCGGAGCGAGCGGAGAAACGGAACCGGACATGGCAATCGACCTGGTGGCTGGAAGGATTTTCAGGGCGAAGTATAAGCCGGCTCGCCCTGCGGAAATACGACAACTGCTATAGTGAAGGGCCCGGAAGAACCGGGCCCTAAACTTTGGATTTTACTGCTGCGGCTGCGCGGCGGGTTCATCACCCGGCTGCGGCTGCTTGTTGGCGTCGTCATAGCCCTTGCGCAGCGCTTCGTCGGTGATCTCGACCTTGGACTTTTCCTTGGCAGAGGCGAGAAGCGCAAGGTACTTGTCGCGCATGACGAGCTGGCGAACCTGGTCCTTGACCTGATCGAAGGCTGGTGGAGCGGCGTCGCGCTTATCTTCGACCAGGATAACGTGATAGCCGAAATCGGTCTTCACGGGGGTCTTGGTGTAGGTGCCCTTGTCAAGGGCGAAGGCGGCCTCTTCGAATTCCTTGACCATGCGGCCCTTGGTGAAATAGCCGAGATCGCCACCGTCAGCCTTGTTCGGATCGGTGGACTTTTCCTTCGCCAGATCCGCGAAGCTCTTGCCGGCGTCCAGCTGCTTGATGACGTCCTTGGCCTCGTCCTCGGTCTTCACGAGAATGTGGCGGGCGTGAACTTCTTCCTGCTTCGGAAGTGCTGCGACTTCCTTGTCGTAGCGCGCCTTGACGTCCGCGTCGGTCACCGTGTCGACGACGTGCTTCTTGAAGTAGGCGTTGTGCAGTTCGCGATCAGCGAGATACTGCATGCGCTTCTTGAATTCGGCGTTCTGGTCGAGCTTTTCGGCCGTTGCGTCCAGCGCCAGCAGCTTGACGTCGATGGCGGCGGACAGGGCGGCGATCTTCTTCTGGTCGTCCGGCAGCTGGGCGAGCTGCGGGTCGAGATTGGCAACGGCCAGATCGAGATCGGACTGATGAATCTCGACATCGCCGACCTTGGCGACGACGGCATCCGGCTTGTCTTCCGCACGGACCGGCGCCTGGAACGCAACGAAGGTTGCGAACGCCATCACAGCGATTTTGTTGTAGTTCAACATCAAATAACCCTTCACAGTTACACCCACCGGCTTCAGCTTCGTGAATTCAGCCTGAAACAGCCATCAACACTGGAATGTGGCCTTTGTATATCAGCCAAATCCGTTGACATCATTCGACCCCCCTCTTATCTGTCACGCAACCTCGCGTCCAGAACAGTTTCCTGGCGTTTCGAGACGTGTGCCTGAAATTCGGCCGGGCAGCGGATAAGAAAAGCCGGGGAATATTATTGAGAAAGGACCAGTCATATGGTCAGCTTTGGCGGTATAGCCCGCAAAATATTTGGCTCTGCCAATGATCGCCGCGTGCGGTCCTTCCAGCCGAAAGTCGCAGCCATCAACGCCATCGAAGAAAAGACGAAGGCTTTGAGCGACGAGCAGCTGGCTGCCCAGACCGTCGAATTCCGCAAGATGCTGGCAGACGGCAAGACGCTCGACGACATCCTTGTGCCTGCGTTCGCCGTTGTGCGCGAGGCTTCGCGCCGCGTTCTCGGCCTGCGACCTTTTGACGTACAGCTGATCGGCGGCATGATCCTTCATGACGGCGACATCGCGGAAATGAAGACCGGTGAGGGCAAGACGCTTGTTGCCACGTTGCCGGTCTACTTGAACGCACTCGCCGGCAAGGGCGTCCACGTTGTCACCGTGAACGACTACCTCGCCCGCCGCGACGCCGCGACCATGGGCAAGATCTATGGCTTCCTCGGCCTGACCACGGGCGTCATCGTCCACGGCCTGTCGGACGAGGAGCGCGCTGCCGCCTATAACTGCGACATCACTTACGCGACCAACAACGAACTCGGCTTCGACTATCTGCGCGATAACATGAAGTACGAGAAGAACCAGATGGTCCAGCGCGGCCACAACTTCGCGATCGTCGACGAAGTGGACTCGATCCTCGTCGACGAAGCGCGCACGCCGCTGATCATTTCCGGTCCGCTGGACGACCGCTCCGACCTCTACAACACGATCGACGCCTTCATTCCGCAACTGAGCGAAGGCGACTACGAGATCGACGAAAAGCAGCGCTCAGCCAACTTCTCCGAAGAAGGCACCGAGAAGCTGGAAAACCTGTTGCGCCAGGCTGGCCTGCTGAAGGGCCAGTCGCTCTACGACATCGAGAACGTGGCGATCGTCCACCACGTCAACAACGCGCTCAAGGCCCACAAGCTGTTCCAGCGCGACAAGGACTACATTGTCCGCAACGACGAGATCGTCATCATCGACGAGTTCACCGGCCGCATGATGCCGGGCCGCCGCTACTCGGAAGGCCAGCACCAGGCTCTGGAAGCCAAGGAAAGGGTGACCATCCAGCCGGAAAACCAGACGCTGGCGCAGATCACTTTCCAGAATTACTTCCGTATGTACGGCAAACTCGCCGGCATGACCGGTACGGCGCAGACGGAAGCGGAAGAATTCGGCAACATCTACGGCCTCGAGGTTGTCGAAGTGCCGACCAACCTGCCGATCAAGCGTACCGACGAAGACGACGAGGTCTATCGGACCTTTGAAGAGAAATACAAGGCTATCATTGCCGAGATCGCGGACGCTCAGAAGCGCGGCCAGCCGGTTCTCGTCGGCACGACCTCGATCGAAAAGTCGGAACTGCTCGCCGAGATGATGCGCAAGCAGGGCTTCAAGGACTTCCAGGTCCTGAACGCCCGCTACCACGAGCAGGAAGCGTATATTGTCGCGCAGGCCGGCGTGCCGGGTGCGGTAACGATCGCCACCAACATGGCGGGCCGCGGTACGGACATTCAGCTCGGCGGCAACCTTGAAATGCGTGTCGAACGCGATCTTGGCGAGATCGAGCCCGGCCCCGAGCGCGACGCAAAGATCGAAGGGATCCGCGAAGAGATCAAGCAGCTCAAGGAGCAGGCACTTGCCGCCGGTGGCCTTTATGTCATCGCGACCGAGCGCCACGAGAGCCGCCGCATCGACAACCAGCTGCGCGGCCGTTCCGGCCGTCAGGGCGACCCTGGCCGTTCCAAGTTCTACCTGTCGCTTCAGGACGACCTGATGCGCATCTTCGGTTCCGACCGCATGGATAGCATGCTGCAGAAGCTCGGTCTCAAGGAGGGCGAAGCCATCGTTCATCCCTGGATCAACAAGGCTCTGGAGCGCGCGCAGAAGAAGGTCGAAGCCCGCAACTTCGACATCCGCAAAAACCTCCTGAAATACGACGACGTTCTGAACGATCAGCGCAAGGTGATCTTCGAACAGCGCCTCGAGTTGATGGAAGCGGCCAATATTTCCGAGACCGTCTCCGACATGCGCCGCGAGGTCATCGACGATCTCGTCGAGAAGCACATCCCCGAGCGCGCCTATGCCGAGAAGTGGGATGCCGTTGGCCTGAAGGAGCGGACAGCAGCCTTGCTCAACCTCGATCTGCCGGTTGAGGACTGGGTTAAGGAGGAAGGTATCGGCGAGGACAGCATTCGCGAGCGCCTGACGGAAGCATCCAATGCGGCTTTCACGGAAAAGGCCGAACGCTTTGGCGACGACATCATGCACTATGTCGAGCGCTCGATCGTCATGCAGACGCTCGACCACCTGTGGCGCGAGCATATCGTCAACCTCGACCACCTGCGCTCCGTCATCGGCTTCCGTGGCTACGCACAGCGCGATCCGCTGCAGGAATACAAGTCGGAAGCGTTCGAGCTCTTCACCTCGCTCCTGAACAACCTGCGTGAAGCCGTCACCGCACAGCTGATGCGCGTCGAACTCGTGCAGCAGGCACCTGCGGAGCCGGAACCTCCGTTCATGCAGGCGCACCACCTCGATCCGAATACGGGCGAAGACGATTTCGCGCCCGCGTTCCTGGCCTCGGAAGTGGTTGTCGCCCCGGAAAACCGCAATCCGACCGACCCGTCGACCTGGGGTCATGTCGGCCGCAACGAGCCTTGCCCCTGTGGCTCCGGCAAGAAGTTCAAGCATTGCCACGGCGCCTTCGCACAGGCTTGAGCCGGCCGGTAAGCTAGAAACAAGGCCCTCGCGACGGAAACGTCGCGAGGGTTTTTTTGTCCGCCCAGTTGTCGCTCGCGCCCAGCCCCTTCACAACTCCTGATTTAATAATCAGCGCACACTTCAGCCACAGAACTGTCGCTTTGTTCGCCGAGTTTGCGACCATATTCGTTTTGATTGCCGAGGAAGAGATGAACGCTTGCGCCCGAGCGGTTCCCTATTTCAGCCAGTGGGAAACGGCGTCGATGACGCTGCCTGTGCTTGAAAGCGGCTCGTCTGCATTATTGAGCGATCCGCTCTGGCACCAGTCTGGCGCCGAGACGGTCGAAGAATATGCCCGCTGGGCGGTCAATATCTGCGGCATGGCATGCCTGAAGATGGCACTTGCCGCACGCGGCGAGATGCACCGGACCATCGACCTGGCACGGGCCTGCACTGCTTTTGGCGGGTACGTCGTCAACGAGGCGGATCAATCGATCAAGGGATTGATCTATGCGCCGTTCGTCACCTTCGTCGGGCGGGCCTTCGGCCTCAAGGCCGAAACGATCACCAATCTGCCGACCACTGATATTCCCGATTTGCTTCGCAGGAACACATTCTTCATCGCCTCGGTCAACAGCCAGATCCGATGGCCGGATCGCGAGCCGCCGTCGCGCGGCGGCCATCTCGTACTGGTAACGGCGGCATCGCCCGGAACGATCCGTTTCCACAATCCATCCGGCCATGACGCTCAAAGCCAGGCAGACGTCGTACTGCCGCTCCCAACCTTCGACCGCTTCTTCGCCAATCGCGGCGTGGCCATCATTCTCTGACAACCTCAACAGACCCATCCGAGCAGAAAATCATCATGCCGAACACGCGTTCTACGGAAACTGACCGGCCCACAGCCTCGCGCCTGCGGGTCGCTGTCCTCTTCGGCGGGCGTTCGCCCGAGCACGATGTCTCAATCCTGTCGGCAACCAATGTCGTCAATGCGCTCGATCGTGACCGCTACGACGTTCTTCCCATCTACGTGACGAAGGAAGGGCGGTGGTTGCTGATGGCACGGCAGACGGAACTGTCGACCGCAGCAACCGTCGGCGACGCTCCGGAATTGACGCTGCTGCCCGGCGGTCGGGGCCGCCTGCTAGCCATTCCCGCGAATGCAGCTCCATACGAAGTTCCGCCGATCAACATCCTGTTTCCCGTCCTGCATGGCATGCACGGCGAGGACGGATCGGTACAGGGACTGGCCGCCGTCGCCCGCGTGCCGCTCGCAGGCTGTGGCATCCTCGGCTCGGCAACGGCCATCGACAAGGATATCGCCAAGCGCCTGTTGAAGGAGGCTGGTCTACCGGTCGCGAAGGCCGTCTGCATCGAACAAGGCGCGGAGCCGCCCTTCGCTGATGTTGTAAAAAAACTCGGCCTTCCGCTTTTCATCAAGCCCGCGCGCCAGGGCTCTTCCGTCGGCGTCAGTAAGGTAGCCGACGCCGACAGCTACGCCGCCGCCCTCGCCGAAGGCTTCAGGCACGACCGCAAGCTGCTGGCAGAGGAATTCATCACCGGCCGCGAGATTGAATTCAGCGTGCTCGAACACGCCGATGGTTCGCTCTTCGTATCACTGCCCGGCGAGATAGTGCCCGCCGAAACCCACGGCTTTTATAGCTACGAGGCCAAGTATATCGACGAGAATGGCGCAGCGCTCAGAGTTCCCGCGCAACTGCCGAAGGAGATCGGGGAAGAACTGCGCCGCACAGCGACCAATGCCTTCAAAGCGCTCGGCTGCGATGGAATGGCGAGGGTCGATTTCTTTCTCACGCCCGACATGTCCTTCGTCGTCAACGAACTCAACACCATACCCGGCTTCACCAATATTAGCATGTATGCCAAGGCCATGGCCGCCAGTGGCGTCAGCTATGCCGAGGTTCTCGACCGACTGATCGAACGTGCGCTTTCCCATGCAGGCCGCTGATTTCTGGCGTTCCAGCCGTTGGCACGAATGACGGTGTCACAACCGTTTCTTAACGCCGTTCTGCCAAGACTTCGACGACGATTTGCCTGAAGAGTTTTGCGTGTTTGTGATGGCGGTCATTGAGACGGCGGAAAAGATGCTGCCTGCGGGTCTGCGCCCGGCGGGAAGTCGCCTGCTGCGCTCGTTTGTGACCGCTCTGACTGCGCGCGGCGATAAGGCTACAGCTCAGCGCATGGCGCTGACCGCCTTTTCCATCCGCATCGTCAGCGCCGCCCTCGCCTTTCTGTCGCAAATCGTATTGGCCCGCCTCATGGGCGAATATGAGTACGGAATTTTTGTATTCGTCTGGGTGCTGATCGTCCTCTTCGGCGATCTTTCCTGCCTGGGCTTCCACACCGCCGTCGTGCGGTTCCTGCCGCAATACAAGGCGGCCGGCTCTTTTGAGAAGATCCGCGGACTGACCGGCACCGCCCGCATCTTCGGATTGCTCTCCGGCACGGCCGCTCTTGTCATCGGCATGATCGCCCTGCATCTCTTCCGCGACAGGATCGAGGGTTATTATGTCATCCCGATCTTCCTCGGACTGGTCGCCATGCCGATGATCGCCCTCGGTGATATTCTCGAAGGCACGTCGCGGGCCAATCACTGGCCTGTCATGGCGTTGAGTCCTGCCTACATCGTACGGCCGGTCCTCATCATTCTTTTCATGCTGACTGCGATCGGGCTTGGCGCGCCGCGCACCGCGATGACGGCGATGCAGGCCGCACTCATCGCGACCTATGTCACCACCGTCGGCCAATACGTCGCAACGCTCTTGCGACTGCGCCGCCATTACCAAGAGGGTCCGCGCGAGGTCGACTTTCTCGGTTGGCTTGGTGTCGCCTTCCCAATCTTCCTTATCGAGGGGGTCAGCTTCCTGTTGACCAATTCTGATGTGGTCGTGGTCGGCATCTTCCTCGAACCGCACGACGTCGCGATCTATTTCGCCGCTGCCAAGACGATGGCGCTGGTCCACTTCATCAATTTCTCCGTGAAGGCGGCATCCGGTCCGCGCTTTTCAAGCCTCATCGCCGAGGGGACACGCGAGCAGCTCGCGGCTGCTGCGATCGACGCCGCGCGATGGACCTTCTGGCCCGCGCTCGCCATCGGCCTGGCCGTTGTCGCCGCCGGCCATTTTCTGCTCTCGCTCTTTGGTGGCGCTTTCACCGCTGGCTATATCGTGATGGCAATCCTGCTGACGGGCATCCTCGCCAAAGCCCTGGTCGGACCGGCGGAAACGCTGCTGATGATGGCTGGCAAGCAGAACGTCTGCGTTCTGCTCTATGCCGGAGCGCTGGCAGCGAACATCAGCCTCAACCTGCTCCTCATCCCAAGACTGGGTATCGAGGGTGCGGCGATCGCCACGGCCTCGGCCATGGGCGTCGAAGCCATCCTCCTGCATTTTGCCGTCCGGCGCGCGCTTGGAATTATGCTTTTCGCATTTGCCACGCCTCCGGCCAAAACAGACATGGAAGCCTGATATAATGGTGCGCATTCCTCCAGCTACCGAAACGACCGATGTCACGACGAACCGCATGGTTCACGAGCTAGCGGCTCTCGATTTCGACATGCCACGGCCGGATGCGCGCGTTGAAGTCGGCCGTCCGGGCCGTGAACTCTGCCTCTATTCCGGCAAGCTCGGCTACGAACTGCAGGAAGAGCTCGATTTCCTCTCCAACCGAGCGATGGAGCCGAATGTCTTCTTCACCGGTCGCTTCCTCGCCCCGGCCATGCCGCGGCTTGATGATAGAGAGGTTAGCTTCGCCCTGTTGCGGGATCTGAGCGACACGCGAAGCCGGATGCGCTTCCTGATGCCGTTCTCCATCGAAAAACCCGGCTTCGCCGTCGGCCCCTCGATCGTACGGGTCTGGTCGAACGGCTTTGCACCGCTCGGCACGCCGCTGGTCGATACCGAGGATGCAGGCGAAACGCTGGACAATCTCTATGACGGCCTGACCCATCGGGACCTGCGCCTGCCCCCAATTCTCGTGCTGCCGGATGTCAGGCTGAACGGGCTCTTTGCCCGCATGGCAAGGGCGGTCGCCATCGGCCGCAACCTGCCGATCACCATCGCCAATCCCTATCAGCGCGCCATGCTGCAGAGCGACGAGGAAGCAACCGTCTATCTGCGCGACGCGATTTCTTCGTCGCATCTGAAGGAGATGCGGCGGCAATGGCGTCTGCTCGAGGACTTGGGCACGGTGGTTTATAACGTCGCCCGCCAGGCGCGTGAAGTCCACGCGCGTTTCGAAGAGTTCCTTGCGCTCGAGGCCGGCGGCTGGAAGGGCAAGAAGCGCAGTGCGCTGGTGACCGATCGCTACCACACCGCCTTTGCCCGAGAGGCGGTTTCCAACCTCGCCGCCGTCGATGCCGCTCGTGTCCACACGATCGACCTCAACGGCAAGGCAATCGCCTCGATGGTGGTCTTGATGATGGGCGGCGAGGCCTACACCTGGAAGACGGCCTACGACGAAGCCTATGCGCGCTATTCGCCAGGCAAGTTGCTGATGGGCGAGGTGACCGAATGGCACCTTGACGACGCCAACATCGTTCGTTCCGACTCCTGCGCCATCCCCGATCACCCGATGATCAATCGCTTCTGGAAGGAGCGGGAGGAGATGGGCACGATGGTAATCGGGCTGAACCAGAACGGCGACCGGGACGTGCGCCAGGTGGCCGCCCAGCTCCATATGTACAGCAGCACCCGCAACGTCGCGAAGATGCTGCGACAGAAGATCATGTCACTCGCCCGGCGTGGAAAGTCTCCCCAGTGACGTCAGGTCACGCCAAAGCCGTCAGCCGGCAGCGGCCCGCTCCCTGAGCAGGCGCCGGATGACCTTGCCTGTCGTGGTCAGCGGCAGTTCCGGGACAAATTCCACTTCGCGCGGATACTCGTGCATCGAAAGCCGCAACTTCACCCATTCGCTGATCTCGGACGCCAGCTGTTGGCTTGGCTCGAATCCTGGCGCCAGCACGACATAGGCCTTGACGATCTCGGTGCGAACGGGATCGGGCTTGCCGATGGCTGCGGCCAGCTGCACGGCGGGATGGCCGATGAGGCAGTCCTCGATTTCGGCTGGCCCGATCCGATAGCCTGAGGAGGTGATGACATCGTCATCCCGCCCGAAGAAGGTGACGTAGCCGTCCGCATCCTGGCGCCCGATATCGCCTGTCAGAAGCCAATCGCCGACAAACTTCCGCTCGGTCGCCCCGACGTCGTCCCAATAGCCGAGAAACATCACGGGATCCGGGCGGCGGATGGCAATCTGCCCAGCTTCGCCAACAGGAAGCTCCTTGCCGGCTTCGCTGACGATGGCCACACGATGCCCGGGCACCGGGCGTCCGATTGCGCCGGGACGACTGATTCCGATCGCGGCGCTCGACGAAAGCACGAAATTGCACTCCGTCTGGCCGTAGAACTCGTTGACCGTAATCCCGAGCGTCCGCTTGACCCATTCCAGCGTTTCGGCACCGAGCGACTCGCCCGCTGCGCCGATGGTGCGCAAGACGAGATCATATTTGGCACGTGGATCTGGCACCGATTTCAGTAGCCGCAAGGCCGTCGGCGGAATGAAACCGTTGCGCACCTTCATTTCGGCCATGATGCGATAAGCCATGTCGGCATCGAATTTCTGCGCTGGCGAGGAGACGACGGGAACACCGAGCAACAGGCTGGGCAGCAGCGCATTCAGCAAACCGCCAGCCCAGGCCCAGTCCGAAGGTGTCCAGACCTTGTCTCCGGCCTGCGGAAATCCCTCATGGGCAAACTGCATGCCCGGTATGTGCCCCGCCAGCACCTGATGACCGTGAAGCGCGCCCTTCGGCGGACCGGTCGTTCCCGACGTGAAGATCATCAGCGCCGGATCGTGGGGCGCGGTTTTCGCGACCTCGAACACCGGGCGATGGCTTTCGACCAGCGCTGAAAAGTATCGCACGCCCGGTCGATCGCCGTCGACGCAGATCACTTCGGAAAGGTCAGGTAGTCGCTCGCGGATATGGCTGATGCGGTCGAGCCCGAATGTGTTGGTGATGACGACGGAAGCGCCCGCGGTCCGCAGCCGGTATTCCAGCGCCTCGACGCCGAAGAGCAAGGCCAACGGCAGTGCGATCGCGCCGATCTTGTAGATCGCAACATGGGCGATAACGGTCTCGAACGACTGCGGCAGGAGCAGGGCGACCCGATCACCTTTCGTTACCCCCAAAGACACCAGCGCATTGGCGAGCGACGCCGACCGGTCGGCCAGCTCGCGGTAGGTCATGGAGAGATGATTGCCGTCAGGGCTGAAGTGCTCAAGGCAAACGCGATCAGGCGTCCGCGCCGCCCATTCGTCGCTCACCGCGCGGCCGATATTGAAATCCTCCGGTATTTCCCAGGCGAAATCACGGTAAAGGTCTTCGTAGCGATCGCGCTGCGGTAGTCTCATCGGCGAAAATCCAGTCAAATGCTGCAGCAGCTAACACCGAGAGCCCGGCACACGCAAGCGCGAGACCTTGCGATGGCTTCTCGATGGTCACAAAACTTTTGTGTGAGGAGCAGACACTTTCAAGCTTGCCGCGCTAGATCAAAGGGCGCTGGGTAGCGACTCGTTTGGAGCAATTTCATGGATTACGTCAAATTTGGCGGCACTGGCTTGGAAGTGTCGAAGATCTGCCTGGGTTGCATGACCTTCGGCGAACCTGGCCGTGGCAACCACAGTTGGACACTCGGCGAAGAAGACAGCCGGGCATTGATCAGACAGGCGCTCGATCTCGGCATCAACTTCCTCGACACCGCCAACACCTATTCGGACGGCTCCTCGGAGGAGATCGTCGGGCGCGCGATCCAGGACTTTTCAAAGCGGGACGAGATCGTGCTCGCGACCAAGGTCTTTAACCGCATGCGTCCGGGGCCGAACGGCGCCGGCCTGTCGCGCAAGGCGATCTTCGACGAGATCGACAACAGCCTGCGTCGCCTTGGCACCGACTATGTCGACCTCTATCAGATCCACCGGTTCGATTATACGACGCCGATCGAAGAAACGCTGGAAGCCCTGCATGATGTCGTGAAGGCAGGCAAGGCGCGCTATATCGGCGCCTCCTCCATGTATGCCTGGCAATTCGCCAAGATGCTCTATACCTCGCGCGCCAATGGCTGGACGCCATTCGTCAGCATGCAAGATCATCTGAACCTGCTCTACCGGGAGGAAGAGCGCGAAATGCTGCCCTTCTGCCAGGATCAGAAGATCGCCGTCATTCCCTGGAGCCCGCTCGCCCGCGGTCGGCTGACGCGCGACTGGGATGAGAAGACAACCCGCAGCGAGACGGACGAATTCGGCAAGACGCTCTACAAGCAGGCGGAAGACGCCGATCGTACCATCATCGGCGTTGTCGGAAAGCTGGCCGAAAAACATGGTGTCTCCCGTGCCCAGATTGCGACCGCCTGGATCCTGCAGAAGGGCGCCGTCACGGCGCCGATCATCGGCGCGTCGAAAGCCAAGCACTTGGCCGACGCCGTCGCCGCACTGTCCGTAAAGCTGGCCCCAGAAGACGTCGCCGCGCTCGAGGAACCCTATGTTCCCCACAGGGTCGAAGGTTTCAAATAACGCGACAGTTTGGAGAGTTGCCGGTCGCGGGCGTTGAGCCGGCGACCGCGGCCACTTCCGTTCAAGGATATTGCCATGACGACGATCCCCTTCGAAGCGCGCCGCTTTCAATCCACGGCCGCCTACTACACGCGCTATCGCGTTCCCTATCCCGATCAACTCATCGGGCAGGTTGCCAAGCGCGCCGGCCTCGTGGCCGGCGAGCGTGTGCTTGACCTTGGTTGCGGCCCCGGTCAGCTCGGCATTGCTTTCGCGCGGCTGGCCGGAGCAACGGTCACTGGCCTCGATCCGGGAACCGGAAATGCTGGAGGCGGCGCGGACGGATGCAGCCGCCGTCGGTGTCAACGTCACCTTCATCAAGGGCTCTTCATACGATCTCGGCCCGCGCTTTGCGCCGCTCAAGATGACGGTCATGGGGCGTTCGTTTCACTGGATGGACCGCCTGGAGACGCTGAAGGCTCTCGATGAAATCACCGTGACTGACGGTTGCGTGGTGCTGTTCGGCGATCGCCACATCTCCTCGACGCCCGACTGGCGGCAGGCCGTCAACGAGATCGCCGAGAGCTTCGCACCGGAGCGCAATGCCAATCGCGAACGGCGGAAAAGCCCGGATTGGATTGAGCATGAAAGCATCCTCCTTCGCTCGCCCTTCGGTGATCTGGAGCGGATCTCCGTTGTGAGGGAGCGCAAGCTCGGCCTCGACGATATCGTCGGCCGCGCCTTCTCGACCTCGGTGACATCGCCACAGGCGCTTGGCGAAAGGACGGCAGCCTTCGAGGCCGAGCTTCGCGCCACCCTCCTCAAGCTTTCGCCCGAGGGCAGCTTCCTGGAGGTGGTGGAGATCGGCGGCCTGATTGCACGCCGCGGCTAGCCTTCGGTCCTGTTCTCAAGGGAGAGTGCATCGCGAGTCGCATAGAGAAAGCTGTCGGAGAGTTCACGGCTCTCGACGGCTCGCGCCAGGATCACCGCACCCATCATCGCTGAAAGCGTCGTAAAGCCCTTCTCGCGCCGTTCCTCTGGCGTCTTGCCGGACACAATCTTGGACAGAATATCAACGAGCATCGAAAGCCCATCGTTGAATGTCTCGCGCATCGCTCCGTGACTGCGACTGACTTCCTGGGCAAGCGAAGCGAAAACGCAGCTGCCGCCTGGGTCGTCGACGCTGCAGCGCGACAGATAGTGATTGAGCAGCGCATCGAACGGCCGCTCCGGCGCCGACGCGATGATCTCGTTCCAGCGAATCTTCACCTTCTCGATCAATGCGCGGCTCACTTCCAGCGCCAGCTCTTCCTTGGATTCGAAATGGCCGTAGAACCCGCCATGCGTCATCCCGGCAGCCTTCATGATCTCGGCGACGCCTATGCCGTCGAAACCCTTTTCGCGAAACAGCACCCCGGCAACCGTCAGGATCTTCTCGCGATTCTCGGCAAATTTCTCTCGGCTGACCCGCATTCGGTTCTCCGCAATTGGCAGCTTGACAATTTATATGACGTCCATCATCAATACGCAACAATTATGATGACCATCATCTAAAAGCTTCCGATAGTCTCCGGCAACCTCAAAACGGAACGGCCACATGGTATCGACTGCACTTGCTTCATCTCTGGCGCGACGCAACATCCACTATGGATGGGTGGTCGTTGCAGCAACCTTCCTGACCATGCTGGTGACCGCTGGCGCGATGGGCGCCCCCGGCGTCCTCATCAAGCCGCTCCAGGACGAGTTCGGTTGGGAAACTTCGCAGATATCTTCCGCGCTCGCCGTCCGGCTGATTCTGTTCGGGCTTATGGGACCGTTCTCGGCCGCTTTCATGAACTATTTCGGCATCCGCAAGGTTATCGTCTTCGCCATGGTCCTGATCGGCGGCGGCTTCGTCGGCTCGCTCTTCATGAGCGAACTCTGGCAGTTGCTCCTGCTCTGGGGAATCGTCGTCGGCTTCGGCACCGGGCTGACCGCAATGGTGCTCGCCGCAACCGTATCCGCCCGCTGGTTCACCAAGCATCGCGGCCTCGTGGTAGGCATGCTGTCGGCGAGTTCTGCGACGGGACAGCTGGTCTTCCTGCCACTGATGGCGGAGTTGACGGAACGCTACGGTTGGCGCGCAACAGTCTTTCTGGTCTGCGGCATGATCATGTTCGCCGCACTCATCGTACTGGCCTTCATGCGCGACCGCCCTTCCGACCTCAACCTGCCCGCCTTCGGCGAGGCACATATCACGCCACCGCCGCCAACCGAATCCGGGCTGCTGGCGATGCTGGCAACGCCGGTCACGGTTCTCAAGGAAATCTCCGGTACCTCGACCTTCTGGATCCTGTTCGCCACCTTCTTCATCTGCGGTCTCAGCACCAACGGCCTGATCCAGACGCATTTCGTCACGCTCTGCGGTGACTTCGGTATCATGCCGGTGGCTGCCGCCAGCGTTCTTGCCGTGATGGGCATTTTCGATTTCTTCGGCACGATCGGCTCCGGCTGGCTGTCGGACCGCTTCGACAATCGCTGGCTGCTCTTCTGGTATTACGGTCTGCGTGGCCTGTCGCTGCTGTTCCTGCCCTTCAGCAATTTCAGCTTCTACGGACTGTCGATCTTCGCGATCTTCTATGGCCTCGACTGGATCGCCACCGTGCCGCCGACCGTCAAGCTCGCCGCCGACCGTTTCGGTCGCGAAAAGGCGGGCCTCGTCTTCGGCTGGGTTTTCACAGGCCATCAGTTGGGAGCGGCGACCGCCGCCTACGGCGCCGGCTGGTCGCGCACCGAACTGCAGAGCTATCTGCCCGCCTTCTTCATTGCCGGCGCCTTCTGCCTGCTCGCCTCCGTCCTCGCGATCACGCTGAAGAAGTCGGCCGTCCATCAACCCGCCGCCGCGGTCGCGCATTGATACCGTTTCCGGCCGCACGTCGCGAGCCGGAAACTCCAACAAATCAAGCCGAGAACTTCGCCCGCCGTCTTGCGCGCGCGGGCGAACGCATGCTAGACAGCCGCCTCGTCGGTATCCGTTGCCCCATTGGCGGAATTGGTAGACGCGCTCGACTCAAAATCGAGTTTCGAAAGAAGTGCTGGTTCGACCCCGGCATGGGGCACCATCCCGACAAAACGCTAGTGATTTAATTTCCTATTCTTTGGCGTTTTTGTCTCAAGCACGCAAAACCTCGAAATCAGCCTGTCTAGGCCGAGAGCTCTTTGGCTTGCGCATTGATCTTCTCGCAGACATCCTCGAACGGATCACGCATTGGCACCAGAGGCGAGGCGCCGAGAAGAAGAAGGGCTTTCAGATGTTGCCAGCCGCCTTCCTCGCCCAGAACCGTCGCATAGGATGTCATCGGCTCGCGTAGCTCACCAGCATACAGGCGTTCGTATTCCGCGAAATTTCCGAAATTATCGCGATTGCTGTCCGAGGGGTGGAAGGTTTCTGCCGCAGCGCCTTCAGCAAGGATTACTTGGTGTGTCGCGAGCAGAACGGCGTAATACTCAATCGTCAAATCGTCGCGCGGTGCGATCGGCGCGATTGTTGTGCCGTTTACGAGATCCTTCACTCGGATAAGTACGCCATTCAGGAACAGAGCATGGCCGGGTGACAGGTAGAGATCGGAATGTGGCGTGCCATCGCCCAGTGCATCACGTGCCACTCGAATCGGTACGACGCCTTCCTGCCAGCACGCGCCTCGCTTCGTAAATACCTGCCGACCGACCCACTTGATTGGGCTGGTTTCTCCTTCCAGAAGAACAACGCGATCCCCCGTCTGCAGGTCCTCGACACGCTTTTCGCCGCAATCCGTAAGGATTGACGTCCCACGCAGAAAGCACTGCGCACCGCCGCCAGAGTTGCCATTTCCGCCAGAGTTGCCATTTCCGCCGGAGTTGCCATTTCCGCCCGAGTTCCCGTTCCCGTTACGTGGGCCCGCTCTCACCGGCAAAGACGACGCTGCCATTGCAAGGGCTGCCACGCTTGCAACGCGAGCGCCGGCAGCGGCCGCCACTCCCAGAAAACGTCGGCGCGCGGTATTGCGTGGCAGATTCGGATCTTGGAAATAAGGCATCCTGACGCTCCTTGCTACGAACAGCGTTGGACAATCGATAATACGCCTTCCACCTTTTCTCGCTAAGTCGGTAGAAAGGCTTAGTACGAAACGTGCTCGTCCAGGGACTGGAGCTTCTCGTCCAATGTAGGGGCTGTGAGGCGCGCTTTAGCCGATGAATTCGGGCCCGCGACAGACATCGCGGAGAAGGACATAACGATCCCGTAAGCTATTGCTATGTCTGATAATTTCGAAGGGTCATAATTTCGCGCGCTTGCCACACCCCGGCATGCGGCAGCCACTGGCAGATGCCACGCAAGATCAGCGCTCGATCCGCTCCGCCCGCGTCTCGGCAAGACGAGCGGCATCGCATGACATGCTTTAGTGGAAGCTCCCAACGAAAACGACGCCCAGGGAGATAAAGATCACCGCCCCCACAAGCGCGACAAGCTTCCCGATTGCGCCGGGGACCTGGACACCTGAGGCCTCGACCTTGAATGCCAGATAAAGCGGGAACGCCACGAAGAAGATCGAGATCCACTTCGGACGCATGATCGTCGCATCGACGGCGAGCATGATCACGTAGACCAGAAACATGCTGATGACGAGCATCCGGCCGATGACCCTCGTCCATTCGCTGCTGGTGCCAAGGATCGTCCGGATATGGCCACGATAGACAATGGCGAGGATAGCGAGCGTCAACGCCGAACATTTGACGATCGCTCCCAACAGCTCCCAGGCCGCAACCACTTGCTCGGGCATCCCGGCGCTAGCGGCTGCCCGCAAATTTTTCAGCGTGTCGCCGGTCGCCAAATCCAGATGGGTCACGATCCAATAAACATGCGGGGCCGCGACGATGAGACCAACCGCGATGGTCACCGCCAGCCGCCAGTTGAAGACCAATCGCCGCAGGCCAGGTTCGAGAAGGAGCGCTGCAACCGTCGCGACCGGGACGATCGCAAAGTTGTACTTGGCAAGGAATCCCAACCCGGCTGCTGCGCCGAGAAGTGCATAATTGCCGGTCGACGGTCGTTCCGCCATCAATGCCAGTACGTAGAGAAAGAACGCGACGACAGCGAAGGCGCCGACGCTGTGAGTTAGATCCCGCTGCGAGAGCAGAAAGACCACAGGCAGGCTCAGGAAGCCGATGGGGGCGATCCATGCAGTTTCGCGCTTGCCCATCACCTTGCGGGCCGCGAGACAGAGAAAGATGCAACTCAGCAGCAGCGTCCCGTTCTTTACGAAAGCCAGCGTGTCGACAGAGGCGCCGAAGATCTTGGCGAAATAGTAGAATAGCCAGTCGTAGAGCGGCGGCTGGTCGCCGTAGCCCAGTTGCAAGGCATGCGAGAGCCTGATCTGCTCTGCCTCGTCGGACGCCAGATCGCCACCACGCAAGAGTCGAAGAACGAAGCTGGCGCTAAAGTATGTGGCGAGCAGGAGCACGGGCAGGAGTGTGCTTAGACGCGTGGCACGCCGGGTGGAAAGGTATGAACTATCAACAGTATCAGTCAACTTCTGCCCCGTATGCGCTCGGTCTAAACGAGTATTCAGGACGAAAATATGCAACTACTCTAATGGAGAGTATAGCGCTTCACCTGCAATTTCAGGGGTTCTCCAGCATCGTTCAGAAGCTGGGTGTTGCCGCAGGGCAACGCTTTCTCATCTCGTCGTTTGCAACATTGCTGCCTCAATCGGGCTCTACCCAGCAATTGACCCGACGCGGCAAATCAACTGTTTAATTTCTTCGGCGTTTCGGCCACACTGCGCCCGCCAAGAGGGAAAGCGCACGCGTGCATCAGGAAGTATCGCTTATTGCAACAGTTGCCGTGAGTTTCGTCTGCGCGGCGATACTCGGCTATCTCGCCGATCGAGTGCGTCTGCCGCCGCTTGTCGGATACTTGTTTGCAGGCATCGTGATGGGCCCTTTGACGCCCGGCTTCGTCGCTAATGCCGAGCTTGCCAGCCAGTTGGCGGAGATGGGCGTCATCCTGTTGATGTTCGGCGTTGGCTTGCATTTTTCGACCGCCGACCTGCTTGCCGTGCGCGGGATTGCCGTGCCGGGCGCAATCGCGCGGATCGTCGTCGTTACCCTGCTCGGTATCGGGCTCGCCAGCTGGTGGGGCTGGAACCTTGGGGCGGGAATCGTCCTTGGACTCAGCCTGTCAGTAGCAAGTACGGTTGTGCTGTTGAAAGCCCTGGAGGAGCGGAACCTGCTCAACTCCGCCAGCGGCCGCGTCGCCGTCGGCTGGCTGATCGTCGAAGACCTTGCCACGGTCCTGGCACTGGTGCTTCTGCCTGCCGTCGCCGAATTGCTCGGTGGTCATGCGACCGCGGGCGGCCTTGCACACAACGCCGGGCTGCCGCTTCCGCTGACGATAGCGCTGACGCTGGTGAAGGTTGGTGCCTTTGCGGTCATGGCAATCTTTCTAGGGCCGAAGATCGTCCCTTGGCTCCTGACGCTCGTGGCGAGAACCGGTTCGCGCGAACTTTTCACCCTGACGGTCCTCGCAATAGCGCTTGGCATCGCGTTCGGCTCGGCGAAAGTCTTCGGCGTTTCGTTTGCGCTCGGCGCCTTCTTCGCAGGCGTGGTGATGAGCGAGTCCAACCTCAGCCATCGGGCCGCAGCCGATTCGCTGCCGCTTCAGAACGCCTTTTCGGTGCTGTTCTTCGTCTCGGTCGGCATGCTGTTCGATCCGTCGATCCTGGTGCGGCAGCCGATGGCTGTCATCAGCGCGCTGGCGCTGATTGTCGTCGGCAAGACCATCGTCTCCTTCCTCATCGTCGTCATGCTTCGCTATCCGATCGGCATGGCACTGACCGTGTCAGGCGGACTGGCGCAGATCGGCGAATTCTCGTTCATTCTCGCCAGCCTCGGCGTTTCTCTCGGGCTGCTGCCAAGTGACGGGCAGGACATCATCCTCGCATCCGCCATCATTTCGATCACGCTCAATCCGCTCGTCTGCTTGGGTGCCGAAGCGCTGCATACCCATGTGCACACCAGATGGCCGGTGCTCAGCAATCGCTTCGGTCGCCGCCGGCACGAGGCACTCGGCCGCGAGCTTGAAAAAATCCGAGCGATCAACGAGGCCCGCGAGCACAAGCATCAGCTCGAGATGGAAGAACTTATCGAAACCTTCCCGCTGTTTGCCAAGGTCGATGAAGATTCGCAGGAGGAGTTGCTGCTCCTCTTTCGGCCGAAATCGGCCTTGCCGGGCGAACGCGTGGTGCGCAAGGGCGACCGAGGCGATGGCATGTATTTCCTGTCATCGGGCGCAGTGGAAGTACAGCTACCGGGCGAGCCGATCCGGCTGGAGCCGGGCGCGTTCTTCGGCGAGATGGCGCTGCTCAGCGGCGGACGACGCACCGCGGACGTCGTTGCCGTGGATTTCTGCCAGTTCTTTGTGCTCGAAAGACGTGATTTCAACATGTTCACGGCAAAGCATCCCGTTCTGCGTCAGGCCGTCAGCGAAATGGCGCGCGAACGAACCGAAATGAACGTCATGCGGCAGAAGACAGATCAGCCCTCCAGCGTCGACTCCTGAGCTCATCGCCGCCGTTTGATCACGAAGATTTTTGGCACGTCACCCTACGAACGACACAGCAAGCATTTACAGCGGCGCAGACGCCCCATAAAGCTCATGCGCTCGAAGCGAAAGGATCGGAATGCTCCGCAGACTCTACGACTGGACCATGTCACTCGCGGGCCGGAAATCGGCCGAAGTCTGGCTCGCCGTTATAGCCTTCGTCGAAAGTTCTGTCTTTCTGGTTCCTGCCGACGTTCTCTACCTGCCGATGGGGCTCGCAAAGCCGGAACGCGCCTATCGCTACGCGCTGGTCGCAACCGTTGCATCCGTCCTGGGCGGCATCGCCGGCTGGGCGCTCGGCTACTATGCCTATGATGCGATCGCTCGCCCGGTTCTGGAATTCTACGGAAAGCTTGGCGCCTTCGAGCAGCTCAGGCTCTATATCCACGATGAGTGGGAAATCCTGCTGTTGCTGCTCGTCACCTCCGGCCTGGCGCATCTGCCGCCGATCAAGGTCGTGACGATCCTTGCCGGCGTCATTCACATGAACCTCGGCTTCTTCGTTATTTCCGCGATCATCGCACGCGGTGCCCGCTTCTTCTTCCTCGCCTGGCTGCTGCGCCGCTATGGCGAGCCGATCCGCCACTTCATCGAGAAGCGCCTTGCGCAGGTTACAGGCATTGTTGCCGCCGTCGCCATCGCCCTCGGGATTGCCTATAAACTACTTGCCCACTGAGCTATTCGCGCGGAGTCCGTTCATGCCTGCCTCGTTTTCCCTTGCTCGCCCGGTCGTCGGCTACTCGCTGGTGCTCGCACTAGGCATGGCGGTCGTCGTCGGAACTGCGCTTGGCTTTCAATATATCGGCGGCTACATCCCCTGCGCGCTCTGCCTGCTGCAGCGCCAGCCCTACTATTACGGCATTCCGGTCGCGATCCTCGGCGCGGTTGCCTCCGCAGTCGGCCTTCCGAGCTGGATCGGCCGGGCATTCCTGCTTGCCGCCGGCATGCTTATGATTGTCGGCGCCGGCATGGGCGTTTATCACTCAGGTGTCGAGTGGCAGTTCTGGGAAGGACCGGCGACCTGCTCCACGACGGCAGGCAGCATGACGCAGAATGCCGGCGACCTGCTGGGCGAGCTGAACAGCATCAAGGGCCCCTCCTGCACAGACGCCGCGTTGCGCGTCCTCGGCCTCTCCTTCGCAGGCTGGAACGTGATCACAAGCCTTGTCCTGGCGGCTTTCGCCTTCGTCGGCGTCCGTAAGACGGCCTGAGCCTGTCTGAGTAGAGACTGATCAGGGCTGCAGTTCGCTATCCCAGTAGAGGTAGTCGAGCCAGCTGTCGTGCAGGTAGTTCGGCGGGAAAAGCCTGCCGTTATTGTGCAGGTCTTGCACCGTCGGCTGGTACGGCTTCTGATTCGGGAACATGCCTGCCTGCTTCGGCAGCTTGCTGCCTTTTCTCAGATTGCAGGGGGAGCAGGCAGCAACGACATTTTGCCATGTCGTTTCGCCGCCATGGGCACGCGGGATGACGTGGTCGAAGGTCAGGTCATCGTGCTCGCCGCAATACTGGCATTCGAACTTGTCGCGCAGGAACACGTTGAAGCGCGTAAAGGCCGGGTTGCGGGAAGGCTGGACATAGGTCTTGAGGCAGACGACGCTCGGAAGCCGCATCGAAAAACTCGGCGAAGATACCGAATGCTCATATTCTGCAATGATATTCACACGGTCGAGAAATACCGCCTTGATCGCGTCCTGCCAGGACCAAAGCGACAAGGGGTAATAACTCAGGGGCCTGTAGTCAGCGTTCAGGACGAGCGCTGGCAGGGCCTGGGGGGAGACTGCAATCGTCAAGGGACTCTCCTGATCGATTCGGCATCTGCCCTCTTATATTAGGCCGGTTGTGACGGCATTGTGAAGTCTAATAAATTCAGGCATCAATCCTTGTATTTACTGCACGGTCACTCAGTCGACCGGCAGCATACCGCGACCGAGCTTGACGGCGTAATAGGCCCAGAATAGCCTCGCCGCGATCGATCGCCACGGTGACCATCCACCCGCCATGAACGCCAGCTCGCGAGCAGCTGGGCGAGCGCCGAGATCGAATGCCGCAGCCACGGCGTTCTGCAGGGCGACGTCGCCGGACGGAAAAACGTCCGCATGGCCGCCGCAGAACATCAGATAGACCTCGGCGGTCCAGGGACCGACGCCTTTGAGAGCCGTAAGCTTGGCCAGCGCCTGGTCGGGCGGCAGCGCAGAAAGCGCTGCAAGGTCGAGACGGCCCGAGGCAACCGCCTCGGCAATGCGCGACAGCGTTTCGGCCTTGGCGCGCGAAAGACCGAACTCCCGCCAGGCCTCCGGATGGAGAAGCACATAATTATCAGCCGTCAGCACGCCTTCGCTCGGCCGCATCCGTTTCCAGATCGCTTCGGCGCTGGCTCTCGACACCATTTGCGAGACAATAATGTGCGCGAGCCCCTCGAATCCCGGTTCGCGCAGCCGCAAAGGAAGCGGGCCAGTCTCGGCCGCAATGGCAGCAAGTCTCGGATCCAGGTGAAGCAGCTTCTCCAGCCCTTCTCTCACGTCATCGTCGCTGCAAATGATCAACACGCTTCCTCGCGATCCCATCGAATCCGTGGCAGAAGAAAGCATGACCGCGATTCCCCGTCAAAAGCCTGTCTTTCGTTTTGCGCCAAGCCCCAATGGCCCGCTGCATCTTGGCCATGCACTTTCTGCCTTTCTGAACAGAGACATGGCGGCGTCCGCAGGCGCACGCTTTCTGCTGCGTATAGAAGACATCGACCTGACACGCTGCTCACCCGAATTCGAGGCCGGCATTTACGCCGACCTCGAATGGCTCGCCATAGACTGGGAACGACCCGTGCGGCGGCAGTCGGAGCATTTCGCCGAATACCAGTCGGCGCTTGACCGGCTGGTCGACCTCGGCCTCGCCTATCCCGCCTTCATGACGCGGGGAGAGATCAAGACGCGCGTTGCCGCCGCCGAAGCCAATGGCACCCCCTGGCCGCGAGACCCCGACGGCTCGCCGCTCTATCCCCCCGACGATCGTCAACGCGCCGATTTCGACCGACGGCAGCTTCTCGCATCAGGCGTGAAACACGCCTGGCGGCTCGACATGAGCAAGGCTTTGGAGGCTGCCGGCGAGGCTCTTTTCTGGGAGGAAACAGGATACGGCGACCGTGGCACCATCGCCGCAAATCCAGGCGCGTGGGGAGACGTTGTCCTGTCGCGGTCGGATGCGCCGTCGAGCTACCATGTCTCGGTCGTCCTCGATGACGCGCTGCAGGGGATCACCCATGTGGTCCGTGGGCTCGATCTCTTTCACTCAACCTCGGTGCATAGATTGCTGCAGACGCTGCTCGGCCTGCCGGCGCCTGTCTACCATCACCATCGCCTGATCACCGATGAGGACGGACGCAAGCTTTCGAAGAGCCGAAGCGACACGGGGCTTTCCGAACTTCGCGACCGCGGCCTGTCACCGGCCGATATCCGTCACCTTGTCGGGCTTTGACGCCTTGGCCTGACCTCTGCCCAGGAAATTGTTCTTGAAGATCGCACGCACGCGGAACTTCAGGAGGGCGGCATTGATCTCGGCGCCGACAATGAAGATGACGCCGACCATATAAAGAAAGATCAGCACGATCATCACCGATGCCAGGCCGGCATAGGTCGCCGTATAATTGGCGAACGTCGCGAGGTAGTACGCGAAGATCAGGGCTCCCACCAGCCAGAGCAGCAGCGTTACCAACACGCCTGGCGCCACGTCGAATACCCGGCGCCGGCCCGCCGGCAGCCATAGGTGAACGACGAAAAGGCCGATAGTCAGCATGAACAGCGTGCCGTAGACGCGCCAGCTGAAAACAACCTCGAGCGTGTCGGCAAACAGCGGAAACCAATAGCGCGCGTAGTTCAGGGCAATCGGCACCGCCACCAGCAGGACGCTGACGGCGGCGAAAATGACCACGGCGATCATGACAAAACCAAGGCTTGCCAGGCGGGTGAGATACCACGGCCGCGTTTCCTGGACACGATAAGCGCGATTGAGCGAGATGCGCAGCGCCTCGACTCCGTTCGAAGCGAAGTAGGCCGCCGCCAGCACGGACACGGTCAGCAGGCCGCCGCGCGGTATCGTCAGAACCTGGATTACCTGATCGACAAGCGGCTTGGCGATCGCCTCGGGCCAGGTGTCGAAGATGAGATGTATCGCCCTGTCCGAGAACTGGTCAGCGCCCAGGAAGGTCGCCAGTGTCGTCCCGAAGATTAGAAATGGAAAAACGGCGAGAAGCGTCGACAACGCGACATGGCTCGCCATCGCGAAGCCGTCATCCTCTATAAGGTGGCAGATAGCGTCGTAGACCACATCATAGAAGATGCGCATTATCTTCGGCATTCCGTCTCCCGGCTTTGATCGTTGTGTCGCCCGTTCGAATATGGGAAACCACTCCTATTTTGTACAGGAATCATTCCATGTCGGATCAGCGCACCATCATCGTGACCGGATGCTCTTCCGGGATCGGCGCGTACTGCGCCCGCGCGCTGAAGG
>Ga0102593_1001173_pt1 | contig 27946 bp, 25 predicted proteins | sample AraplaCol_mMS_r2_2_FD_76862 | JGI IMG/M metagenome (GOLD analysis project Ga0102593, IMG submission 76862) | Arabidopsis root microbial communities from North Carolina, USA - plate scrape MF_Col_mMS_r2 (SPADES assembly) (version 2) | ecosystem: Host-associated > Plants > Roots > Endosphere...
GAGGTCCACCCCGCGGTGCCCGCGGTTCCAGTTCGCTTCGGGCGCGTCGAAGGCCCTGGTCACCGCCGGTCGAGGTCGAAGCGGCCAGCCCAGCCGGTCGCCGTCGGCGTGCGCGGGGGAGGCGACGAGCAGGCCGAGGCCCACCAGAGCGGCCACGAATCTCATCGCACCAGTTCAGCTCGCGGATTGGCGGCTGGGAAGGGGGTCGGTGACCGCCTGTGGATGACGCGACCTCCGCGCATCGGCGCGTGGCAAGAGCATGCATGTCAACGGTGTAAACTCAGTCCCGCAATCCGTGTGAACGGGTTGACTTCGCGCGTCCGTGCCGCAGCCTCGATTTCCCAAGGCTGCACTCGCATGCCGGTTGGTCCCAGGTCGAGGAGTCCTCGACACGGGTCCGGCACGCAACGGGCGCCAGGGTCCGGCGTCACCCGACGTCGGACGGCAACCGACTGAAGAAGGACAAAGCCATCATGGCTGTCGTGACAATGAAGCAGCTGCTGGACAGCGGCGCGCACTTCGGGCATCAGACCCGTCGTTGGAATCCCAAGATGAAGCGGTTCATCTTCACCGACCGCAACGGCATCTACATCATCGACTTGCAGCAGACGCTGACCTACATCGACACCGCGTACGAGTTCGTCAAGGAAACCGTCGCCCACGGCGGCAGCATCATGTTCGTCGGCACCAAGAAGCAGGCGCAGGAGTCCATCGCCGACGAGGCCACCCGCGTCGGGATGCCGTTCGTCAACCAGCGCTGGCTCGGTGGCATGCTCACCAACTTCTCCACCGTGCACAAGCGCCTTCAGCGGATGAAGGAGCTCGAGGCCATGGAGCAGACCGGTGGCTTCGAGGGTCGCACCAAGAAGGAAATCCTGATGCTGACGCGCGAGAAGAACAAGCTCGAGCGCAGCCTCGGTGGTATCCGCGACATGCAGAAGGTGCCCTCGGCGATCTGGGTCGTCGACACCAACAAGGAGCACCTCGCCGTCGCCGAGGCCCGCAAGCTGAACATCCCGATCCTGGCGATCCTGGACACCAACTGCGATCCCGACCTCGTCGACTACCCGATCCCGGGTAACGACGACGCGATCCGCTCGGCCGCACTGCTCACCAAGGTGATCGCCTCCGCGGTCGCCGAGGGCCTCAAGGCCCGCTCGGGTGCCGGCGCCGACAAGGGTGCCGCCGAGGGTGGCGCCGAGCCGCTGGCGGAGTGGGAGCAGGAATTGCTCGCCACCGCCACCGCACCGGCGGCTGCTCCCGCTGAGGCGGGACCGGTCGCCACCGAGACGACCACTGAATCTTCGTAGGAGAGAGAAAATTGGCGAACTACACCGCTGCCGACGTCAAGCGACTTCGGGAGCTGACCGGCTCGGGCATGCTCGACTGCAAGAACGCCCTGGTCGAAGCCGACGGTGACTTCGAGCGGGCCGTCGAGGTCCTGCGCATCAAGGGTGCGAAGGACGTCGGCAAGCGCGCCGAGCGTGCCACGGCCGAAGGTCTGGTCGCCGCCAAGGGTGGCGCGCTGATCGAGCTGAACTCGGAGACGGACTTCGTCGCGAAGAACGCCGAGTTCCAGTCCGTCGCCGCGCAGATCGTCGACGCCGCTGCCGAGTCCAAGGCCGCCGACGTCGACGCCCTCAAGGCGGCGAAGGTCGGTGACACGACCGTCGAGCAGCTCATCGCCGACCTGTCGGCGAAGATCGGCGAGAAGCTCGAACTGCGTCGCGTGGCGTACTTCGACGGCACCGTCGAGGCGTACCTGCACAAGCGGTCCTCGGACCTGCCGCCCGCGGTGGGCGTGCTGGTCGAGTACACCGGGGGCAACCCCGAGGTGGCGCACGCCGTGGCCCTGCAGGTCGCGTCGATGAAGGCGAAGTACCTCACCCGTGAGGACGTTCCCGCCGATGCCGTCGCCAACGAGCGTCGCATCGCCGAGGAGACCGCTCGCGAGGAGGGCAAGCCCGAGCAGGCCCTGCCGAAGATCATCGAAGGTCGTCTGACCGGCTACTTCAAGGACGTCGTCCTCCTGGAGCAGCAGGCCATCTCCGATGACAAGAAGAGCGTCAAGGCGCTGATCGAGGACGCTGGACTGACCGTCACCCGGTTCGTCCGCTTCGAGGTCGGCCGCGCGTAGCACGTAGCAGACAACGGAGGCCCCGCGTCTCCGCCGGTGATCCCGGCGGACGCGGGGTTTCTCCGTTTCCGGGCATTGCTAGCGTCACACCATGACCCTGGTTTCGGCATTCGACGACGACGCACTCGGACGACTCGACGCGGTGGGCCTCACCGAGGCCATCGCCTCCGGAGCGGTGTCTCGGACCGAGGTCGTCGACGCGGCGATCGCGCGCACCCAGAAGGTCAACCCGCTGCTGAACGGCGTGGCCTTCGAGGCCTTCGACGCGGCCAGGGCGCGCGCCGCGTCGACGACCCGCTACGGCGGCTTCTTCGACGGGGTGCCGACGTTCGTCAAGGACAACGCCGCCGTCGAAGGCATGCCGACGATGGAGGGCACCGACGCCTGGGACCCGCGCCCCGAGCCCGCCCACGGTGACTTCGCCCGGGTCTACCTGTCCACCGGCCTGGTGGCACTGGGCAAGTCCCAGCTGTCGGAGTTCGGCTTCAGCGCCGTCGCCGAACATGCTCGCCTCGGCGCGGTGCGCAACCCGTGGAACACCGACTACACCGCCGGGGCGTCGTCCTCGGGGGCCGGTGCGTTCGTGGCCTCGGGCGCGGTGCCGATCGCGCACGCCAACGACGGCGGCGGATCGATCCGCATCCCCGCCTCGTGCAACGGTCTGGTCGGGCTCAAGCCGTCGCGAGGCCGGCTGCCGCTGGACGCCGACATGCGTCAGATGCCCATCAAGATCGTGGCCAACGGCGTGGTGACCCGCTCGGTGCGCGACACCGCGGCGTTCTACCGGGAGGCCGAGAAGGTCTGGCGCAGCACCAAGCTGGCCCCCATCGGCGACGTGACGCGGCCGGGGCGCGCGCGGCTGCGCATCGCGGTGTTCACCAAGTCGGTCAAGCGGGAGTGCAGCCCCGAGGTGCGCGAGCACACACTGCGCACCGCCGAACTGCTCGACCGGATGGGTCACCGGGTGGAGTACCTCGACGCGCCACCGGTGCCGGTGTCCTTCATCGACGACTTCCTGCTGTACTGGGCCCTGCTGTCCTTCGCCCTGGTGCGCGGGGGCCGCAGCCGCTTCGGCGAGACGTTCGACCGCGGCAAGCTCGACAACCTCACCCTCGGGCTCGAGGCCTTCGCCGCGGCGAACCTGCACCGGTTGCCGGTGGCGGTCGCCCGCCTGGCGACGCTGCGCCGCCGGATGCTGCCGCGGGTGCGCGACTACGACGTGCTGCTGACGCCCACTCTGGCCGAGGTTCCGCCGCGGGTCGGGCACCTCGACCCGACCGCCGACTACGACCAGATCATCGAGCGGCTCGTCGACTGGGTGGCGTTCACCCCGCTGCAGAACGTCACCGGTGACCCGGCGATCTCGTTGCCGTTGGGCCAGTCGGTCGACGGATTACCCGTCGGCATGATGTTCAGCGCACGGATGGGTCGCGAGAAGACGCTGCTGGAACTGGCCTACGAGTTGGAGGAGGCCGTGCCCTTCACGTCGATGGCCGCTGCCGCCGCTGCGGAATCCGAGACCGGATCACGCTGATTGCCAACCGATTTCGTCCGAGGCCGGTTCGAACTCGACGAAATCCGAAGATGCCGTGACACAGCACCGTAATCGGGCGCCCGCGTAGTTAACCTTCTGGACATCACGGGTGGCAACCGAAGAAACACGGCGACCTGACGATCGCCTGTGTGGACTCCGCTGCGCCGACGACCGCTCGACCACCGGCGATAGCCGCCGCGTCCGGCAACACCTTTGGGTATCTGGTTCGGTTCGCGCTGGCCAACATTCGGCGCCGTCCCGAACGCTTCGTCCTCTCCGTCCTCGGCATCGCCCTGGCGATAGCCTGCGTCACGATCGTGCGCACCATCTCCTCGAGCTTCGCCATCACCGGCGCCGACTCGGTGACCGACGTCCTCGGTGGCGCCCAACTGTGGGCCGTACCCGCCGCCGGCGTGCACTTCGATCCCGACGCTCAGGCGCTGGTCGCCGACGGGGCGGCACCGCAGCTGACGCTGCCCCCGGGGTGGCGGGGCGTTCACACGCTGTCCGGGCTGACGACCGTCGGCGGTAACGCGGTCTCGCTGCGCGGTGACGACCAGATGCCCTCTGGCCAAACGAGAATGGGGTCGTCGGTGGCCAACCGCCTCGGGGTGGGGCCGGGGGATCGGGTGGAGATCGGCGGTCAGAGCCTGGTGGTCGACGTCTCGGGTGACGGGCAGTCCGCCGTCGTGTCGACCGACCTCGCGCGGTCGGTCGTGGGCGAGAAGGGGTGGTGGACGGTGTTCGCGCCGCAGGGCCGCGAGAAGGACCGCACCCTGGCCCAGTCCTTCGGTGCGGCGACCGGCCTGCCGTTCACCGCCGACCCGGCGACGCTTCCCGACGCCAGTGGCGCCGGCCTGATCTACGACACCGTCGGCGGCAACGGACCGCTCACCTTCGAGCAGAAGTTCTCGGCGCTGTTCTCGGGCAAGGTGACCAGCTCGACCTTGGGACTGATCTCGACCATCGGATTGGGGCTCGGCTTCGTCATCGCGGTGTCGTCGTTCCTGGCGGCCGTGCAGGAGCGCAAGCGCGAGTTCGGGATCATGTCCAGCATCGGACTCGCCGACGAGGTGCTGTACTTCTTCCTCGTCGAGTCGGCGATCGTCTTCGTCGTCGCCTACGTGGTCGGCATCGCCGCCGCGGGAGCGGCCGTGGCGCTGGTGATTCCGGGCATCGCGACCCCGACGGCGTGGCTGCAGGCCGCCGCGATGGTCGCCGCGTTCCTCCCGGCCATGGCGATCGTCGGGGCCTTGGTTCCGGTGCACCGGCTGCTGCAGCAGCGCCCCGTCGACCTCCTGGGGGATAGATGATCAGCAAGGGTCTGGCCTACGGCTGGCTGGCCGCCCGGCGACGGATCGGCGAGATGATCCTGCCCGTCGTCACCACGGCCACGGGTGCGTTCCTCGTCGTCCTGGTGTTCGGCATGCAGGACGGCATCCGGGCGCAGTCCGCCTCGCTCGGGCACGCCGACGAGATCGGCCGGGCGGTCGTCCTGATCGCGGTGACCGTGTTGCTGGTCGGCGTCGTCGAGGTGGCGGTGGCCACCACCCGTACGATCGCGCACCGCACCAAGGAACTCGGAGTGCTCGGTGCCAACGGCGTGCCCCGCGCGCCCGTCGTCGCGGCCCTGCTCGTCGAGCCGCTGGTGGCGGCCGTCCTCGGCGCCCTCGCCGGCGCCGGTCTCGCCGCCGTCGTCGCGATGGCCCTCGGCGCAACGGGTTTCGTGCCCACCGGGGTCGCGGTCGGCGGACTGCTCCTCGGATCGGCCATCGCCGTGGTGGTCAGCATCGTCGCCGCGCTGGTCACCAGTGTCGTACCCACGTGGACCGCAGCGTCGCGCCCACCCATTCGCTCGCTCTCTGGTGGAGGTTGATCCATGACGGTCGTCAACGATGAGAACACCGCGGCCGAGGCCGCGCCGGTCGCCGCGCCCGGTGCGCCGGTCATCGAAGTCTCCGACGTGTGGAAGCTGCACCAGCTCGGCGACGAGGTGGTCAAGGCGCTGGTCGCCGCCGACCTGACGGTGATGCCCGGGGAGTTCGTGTGCCTGATGGGGCCCAGCGGTAGCGGAAAGTCCACGCTGCTCAACATCATCGGGGGATTGGACCGCCCCACCAAGGGATCGGTCAGCGTCGCGGGCAAGGACACCGGCAAGCTCACCGAGAGTCAGTTCGCCGCGCTGCGGCACGACACCATCGGGTTCATCTTCCAGAGTTACAACCTGATTCCGTTCCTCTCTGCGGTGGAGAACGTCGAACTGCCCCTGATGTTCGAGCCGTACGACCGAAAGTCCCTGCGCACCAGGGCAATGGAACTCCTCGAGCTGGTGGGCCTGGGTCACCGGGTGCATCACCAGCCCACCAAGATGTCCGGTGGTGAACAGCAACGCACGGCGATCGCGCGCTCGCTGATCAGCAACCCGACGCTGGTCCTCGCCGACGAGCCGACGGCGAACCTGGACCACAAGACGGGCGAGACGGTCGTGCGCATGCTGCGCGACCTGTGCTCGACCATGGGCGTCACCGTCGTCGCCAGCACCCATGACCCGATCGTCGCCGAAGAGGCCAGTCGGGTCGTCCGGATGCGCGACGGCCAGATCGTCGACTGAACCCTCCCACCCCGACGAAATCGAAGGAACCACTGTGACTCAAGAAATGGAAGCGCGGCCGTCGGGCACCGCCGAGCGCGACGCGCTCATGACGACAGAGCTCGTCCCCGAACAGATCCTGCCCAAGGTGATGAGCACGTTCGGCCTCACCGCGGCCTACGTGTTCATCATCTGCTGGGTCACCGGTTCGTCGGTGATGGCTGCGGGCGGCTGGACGGCGATCCCCATGTGGGTGCTCGGCATCGTCAGCTTCCTGATTCCCGCCGGCATGGCCGTGGTCGAGCTGGGCAACCTGTGGCCCGGCCAGGGTGGGGTGTACATCTGGGCGCACCGCACCATGGGTGAAACCTGGGGATTCATCGGCGGTTACCTGTCCTGGGTGCCGGTGATCCTCAACGCGGCGTCCTCCCCGGCGGTGGTGCTGCAGTTCCTGCTGCTGGCCTTCCACACCGAGCTGGGGCTGACGACCAGCATCATCCTTCAGCTGGTCATCATGTGGACGGTGATCGGCCTGGCACTGGCGAAGCTGTCCGCCAATCAGAAGATCATGAACATCGTGTTCGTCGTCTACGGCGTCCTGACGCTGACGATCTTCGTCTGCGGTCTGCTGTTCGCCGTCAAGAACGGCTCGGCCACCCCGTTCGACTGGCACGAGGCGACGGTGCCGAACTTCGCCGTGGCGGGCTTCCTCTACGGCACGGTGCTGCTCTACCTGCTCGGCGTCGAGACGCCGTACAACATGGGCGCCGAATTCCTCTCGGTGCGCAAGAGCGGCCCGAAGATGATCCTGTGGGGCTCGACCGCACTGGTGGCCATCTACCTGCTGACGACCCTCGGCACGATGATGGCGCTGCCCGGTGACAAGATCGACCCCGTCACCGGCGTCATCGCCGCGCTCGGAGTCTCCGGCTTCCCGGGCCTCATGGAAGTCTGCGCCATCGTTCTCGCGGGCATCATCGTGGTGGCGCTGATGACCTACCAGGTGGCCTACTCGCGGTTGATCTTCGTCTCCGGTCTGGAACGGCACCTGCCGCGCATCTTCACCCACCTCAACCCCCGGACCCGAAACCCGGTGACGGCCATCCTCATTCAGGGCGTACTGTCCTCGCTGATCCTGGTGGGGCTCTACTCGCAGAGCAGCATGGCCAACGTGACCATCTACTTGCAGGGCGGTCTGAGCACCGTCTGGCTGCTGTCGGGATTCTTCTTCCTGATCCCGGTGGTCGTGGCCCGCAAGAAGTACGCCGACCGCTACGAGAACGAGAAGTTCTGGCGCATCCCCGGCGGCATGGTCGGCGTGTGGACCGTCGTCGTCATCGGCACCGTCGCCACCATCGCCGGCATCTACTACTCGTTCGTGACGCCGTGGATCGACGTGCCGCAGGCCACCTGGATGACCTGGGTCGGCAGCATCAGCCTGGGCATGTTCGCCCTCGGCCTGATCGTGTTCGTCTTCGGCAAGCGCTCGGCCCGCAAGGTGAGCAAGGAGGACTCGCTGGCGCATCTGGCCGTCTTCGACCTCACGAAGTCCGAATCAACCACAGACGGAGTCTGAAACAAGATGACACTCGACAGCACCACCCGAAGCGCCGACGGCACCGCAGGCTCGACCAGCTATCCACTGGACCCGCTGACGGGGGAGGAGATCCAGTCCGCGGCGGCCATCGTCATGGCCTCGGAATTCGCCTCGCCCACACTGAAGTTCGTGATGATCCACCTCGCGGAGCCAGCCAAGACCGCCGAGCTGACCTTCACCGGCACCGACGTGCCCCGGTGCGCGCTGGCGACGATGTACGACGCCGCGGCGAAGATGATCTACGAAGCCGTCGTCGACCTCGGTGCCAGCATGGTCGACTCGTGGAAGGCGATCCCGGGCCGCTTCCCGTCCTACCTGGTCGAGCACATGACCGGTGTGGAGGAGAAGGTCCGCGAGGACCCGCGGTGGCAGGAGGCGATGCGCAAGCGTGGCATCACCGACTTCTCCCTGGCGATGATCGACCCGTGGCCGGCCGGCTACTACGGCGCGGGCGACCACTACGACAACTCGCCGCTGATCTGCCGACCGCTGACCTTCATGCGGGCAGCGCCCTCGGAGCACGGCTACGCGCGACCGGTGGAGGGACTGATCGTCACCTTCGACCTCGACCACATGGAGATACTGGACATCGAGGACCACGGCGTGGTGCCGATGCCGCCGACGGCGGGCAACTACGACCCGCGCTTCATGTTCGACGAGAACAACAGGCCGGCGTTCACCGAATTCCGTTCCGACGTCAAGCCGATCGAGATCACCCAGCCCGAGGGCCCCAGCTTCACCGTCGACGGGTGGTGCGTCACGTGGCAGAAGTGGTCGATGCGCATCGGGTTCAACCCGCGTGAGGGCGTCACCCTGCACGAGGTGACCTACACCGACCGCGGCGAGACCAGGCCCATCCTGTACCGGGGCTCGCTCTCGGAGATGGTGGTTCCCTATGGTGACACCTCACCGACGCACTGGAACAAGAACGTCTTCGACATGGGCGAGGTCGGAATGGGCTTCTCGGCCAACCCGCTGACGCTGGGCTGCGACTGTCTGGGCGAGATCCACTACTTCGACGGCACGGTCAACGACTCCGACGGCAACGCCGTCACCATCCCGAACGCGATCTGCATGCACGAGGAGGACTACGGGATCTCCTGGAAGCACACCGACTTTCGCACCGGGGAGGTCGAGGTGCGTCGGTCGCGCCGCCTGGTGGTGTCGATGATCTGCACCGTCGGCAACTACGAGTACGGCTTCTTCTGGTACTTCTACAACGACGCGTCGATCGAGGTCGAGGTCAAGCTGTCGGGCGTGCTCACCACCGGTTCGATCGCCGAGGGCGAGGTCCCGCGCTGGGGCAAGCTCGTCGCGCCGGGCGTGTACGGCCCCAACCATCAGCACTTCTTCAACTTCCGCCTCGACATGAGCGTCGACGGCCCGGGAAACAGTGTCTACGAAGTGGATTCGATTCCCGAGCCCGACCCGGCCCTCAACCCGCACCACAACGCGTGGATCACCAAGGACACGCTGGTGGCTTCGGAGGCCGAAGGTGCCCGCGACTGGGATTGGAAGACCGGCCGGTACTGGAAGGTGACCAACCCGTCCAAGATCAACGAGCTCGGCAGCCCGACGGCCTACAAACTGGTGCCCAAGGACATCGTGCCGGTCATGGTGCAGGAGGGCTCCTACATCTACGACCGGGCCCGCTTCGTGCAGCACAACCTGTGGGTCACCAAGTACGACGAGGCGGAGAAGTTCGCCGCGGGCGACTACATGTACCAGTCGGCCGACGCGCAGGGGCTGCCGGAGTTCATCGCCGACGACGCGCCGCTGGAGGACACCGACGTGGTGCTCTGGTACACGCTGGGGGCGCATCACGTGGTGCGGCCGGAGGACTGGCCGGTGATGCCGTGCGCGTACGCCGGTTTCCACCTCAAGCCCATCGGCTTCTTCGACGGCAACCCGGCGTTGGACGTTCCGCCGTCGCCGCCGAAGGCGTGCCACGGTGCGCACCACGCGGGTTTGCCGGTCGCCGAGCGGGCGCTGGAGTCCTAGCTCGAGAGGGGTAGCGCTCACCCCTTCGCGCCCCCAATCCAGCCGTTTGGCAGGATTGGGGGCACTCGCGTGCGGACCGAAGGAGTGACATGGCGGAAACGGTCCTGGCGGACCCCAGTGAGCGGCCGGGCTATTCACGCGTCCTGCTCAAGCTGGGCGGGGAGATGTTCGGCGGGGGACAGGTCGGTCTGGATCCCGACGTCGTGGCCCTGGTCGCCAGGCAGATCGCCGAGGTCGTCCGAGGTGGCGTGCACGTCGCGGTGGTCATCGGTGGCGGCAACTTCTTCCGCGGCGCCCAGCTGCAGCAGCGCGGCATGGAGCGCAGCCGGTCGGACTACATGGGCATGCTCGGCACCGTGATGAACAGCCTTGCGCTGCAAGACTTCCTGGAGAAGGAAGGCATCGACACCCGGGTGCAGACCGCCATCACCATGGGTCAGGTGGCCGAGCCGTACATCCCGGGTCGTGCGCGCAGGCACCTGGAGAAGGGGCGCGTCGTGATCTTCGGCGCCGGCATGGGCCTGCCGTACTTCTCCACCGACACCACCGCCGCCCAGCGCGCGCTGGAGATCGGCGCCGAGGTCGTGCTGATGGCCAAGGCCGTCGACGGTGTCTACACCGACGACCCACGCACCAACCCGGACGCCGAACTGCTCAAGTCCATCACCCACCGGGAGGTCATCGACCGGGGCCTGCAGGTCGCCGACGCCACGGCGTTCAGCCTCTGCATGGACAACCGCATGCCCATCCTGGTGTTCAACCTGCTCACCGACGGCAATATCGCGCGCGCGGTGGCGGGTGAGAGGATTGGGACGCTGGTCACCACCTAACGGGTGGACGAGCAACACCGACGGGAGAAGATGAAGTGATCGACGAAACCCTCTTCGAAGCCGAGGAGAAGATGGAGAAGGCGGTCTCGGTCGCCCGGGACGACCTGTCGTCCATCCGCACCGGTCGCGCCAATCCCGGCATGTTCAACCGGATCAAGATCGAGTACTACGGCTCGTTGACGCCGATCACCCAGCTCTCCAGCATCAACGTTCCCGAGGCCCGGCTGGTCGTCATCAAGCCCTACGAGGCCAACCAGCTGCGCAGCATCGAAGACGCGATCCGCAACTCCGACCTGGGCGTCAACCCGAGCAACGACGGCAACGTCATCCGGATCTCGATCCCGCAGCTAACCGAGGAGCGTCGCCGCGACCTGGTCAAGCAGTCCAAGGCCAAGGGCGAGGACGCCAAGGTCACGGTGCGCAACATCCGCCGCAAGGCCATGGAGGAGCTCGCCAGGATCAAGAAGGACGGCGAGGCGGGCGAAGACGAGGTCGGGCGCGCCGAGAAGGACCTGGACAAGAGCACCCAGACCTACACCGCGCAGATCGACGACCTGGTCAAGCACAAAGAAGGCGAGCTGCTGGAGGTCTAGGTCGCAGCAGACCTGACCTTCAGCGACAGCACGGTGGCAGACACCGACACGGCGTCCAACGACGGACCCGAGACTCCGGCGCCCAAGAAGGCCGGCCGGGCCGGACGCAACCTCCCCGCCGCGATCGGCGTCGGAGCGTTCCTCGGCTTCGGCGTCATCGCCATCCTGGTCTTCGCGCCACTGGGCTGGGTTCCGGTGGTCGCGGTCGCGATGGCCGTCGCCACCCACGAGGTGGTGCGCCGGCTGCGGACCGCGGGCTACGCCATCCCGGTCGTCCCGCTGCTCGTCGGCGGACAGGCGATCGTGTGGTTGACCTGGCCGTTCGGCCCGGCCGGCGCTCTCGGCGCATTCGGGGCCACGGTCGTGGTGTGCATGATCTGGCGGTTGCTGTCCGGTGGGCTGACGAATCCGCCGCAGAACTACCTGCGCGACGTCACCGCGACGATCTTCCTGGCCGCCTGGATCCCGCTGTTCGGCGCGTTCGGTGCGTTGCTGGTCTACCCGGAGGACGGCCGCTGGCGCGTGCTGTGCCTGATGCTCGGGGTGGTGTTCTCCGACATCGGCGGCTACGCCGCGGGCGTGCTGTTCGGCAAGCACCCGATGGTGCCGGCGATCAGCCCGAAGAAGTCCTGGGAGGGCTTCACCGGTTCCCTGATCTTCGGGACGGCCGCGTCCGTGCTCGCCGTCGCGTTCCTGCTCGAGAAGCCCGCCTGGGTCGGCATCCCGCTCGGTCTGATGCTCGTCCTCACCGGCACCCTGGGCGATCTGATCGAGTCGCAGGTCAAACGCGACCTGGGCATCAAGGACATGGGCACCCTGCTACCCGGCCACGGGGGTCTGATGGACCGGCTCGACTCGGTCCTTCCCTCGGCCGTCGCAGTGTGGGTCGTCCTCACGCTCCTTGCTTGACCCTCGCGAGTTCACCCAGCAGGCGAGCGCACCGACGACCAGACCCACCCCCACGCCGACGTCGACCCGCTGCCCCAACATCAGCCACGACAGCACGCCCGCGACGGCGGGGATGACGCAGAACAGCATCGACACCGCCGCGGCCCCGTGCAGGTTGATCGCCCGGACGTACAGCGAGACGCCCAGTGTCGCGTTGAGCAGCACCACCCCCGCCATGCCCACCACCGCGTGGGTCACGTCGTGCACCACGAAGGGGGTCGCGAGGCTCAGGGCGACCGCCGGGATCGCCGCGACCGCGTTCTGCACGGCGGTCGACGCACGGAAGTCGACGTCGGCGCAGAATCGCTGCTGATAGACCCCGCCCGCGGCCAACCCACCCAGCGCGACGAGGAGCAGCACGACCGCGGGGTCGACGCCGTGCTCGGCGACCAGACGGCTCGCGCAGGCCGCCAGCACCGCCACCACGCCGAGCACCAGGCCCAGGATGCGCAGCGGCGTCAGGCGGTCCCTCAGGAACACCGCGGCGAGCACCGCCGTCGCCACGGGGTTCATGGCGACGACCACGGCACACAGGACGGCCGGCGCCCCGTGCTCGATGGCGACGTACATCGCGCAGAATTGCGTCGCCTGCATCAGCAGACCCGTCACCGCGACGTGGCCCAGTGCGCGGCCCCGTGGCCAGCTGACCCGGGCCACCGTCGCCCACGTGCCGAGGACGAGTCCGGCCAGCACGAAGCGAATCGCGACCACCGCCATTGGCGACATGGCGTTGACCGCCAGGTTTCCGATGGGATAGCCCAGGGCGTAGAAGAACGTCACGGTGGCTGCCGTCGTCATGGGCATGCGCGTGGGGGACATGGCTCTCATCGTGCGGACCGTCCGACGTCGCCGTCCAACGAGTTTCGGCGATCGAGAACGATCACGTGTGCTGATCGATCGTCCGACGGCCGCGTCGCCTCGAGGCCGTCACGCCCGTTCTTTGATCGTCGCTGCTGATCGGAGTACCTTGGCTGAGTGAGTCAGGCCCTCGACATCGCGCCCCTGCGCAGCGTGGTCGCCGTCGCCGACTGTGGCGGATTTCACCGTGCCGCCACCGTCCTGCACCTCACCCAGTCCGCGGTCAGCCAGCACGTCCGCCGCGTCGAGGCGGTCGTCGGGGGACCGGTCGTCGAGAAGTCGGGCCGCGGCGTCGCCTTCACCGAACTCGGCCACCGGTTGCTCGCCCACGCCAGGACCATCCTCGCCGCCCACGACGCCGCACTCGCCGACCTCGGCGCCGCAGAGGAACGCGTCCTGGTGGTGGGCGCGACCGAACACGGCGCCGACGTCCTGCTGCCCGGCTTGACCGCCGCGCTGGGCCAGCGGCTGCCGCAGTGGCGGCTGCGCTTCCGGCTGGATCGCAACGTGATGCTCGCCGACGCGATCGACCGCGGCACCGTCGACCTGGCGGTGATGCTCGACGGCAGCGGTCTCGATCCGGTCAACGCATCGGGAGTCGTTGCACTGAGGTGGATTTCGAGTCGGAACTTCGCGATGCCCGCCTCCGACGCGTTGCCCGTGGTCATGTTCTCCGAGCCGTGCACGCTGCGTGAACCGACGTTCGCCGCGCTCGACCGCCTGGGCGTGCCCTACCGGATCGCCGCCGACAGTTCCGATCTGGCCGGGCTGTTCGCCGCGGTGCGGTCCGGCCTGGGGGTGGCGCTGTTGCCGATGATCGGTCGGCTGCCCGACGGGCTGTGCCTGGCCGAGGGACTGCCGCCGACCAGCCGCGCGACGGTGTTCGTCCGGGGCCGCACGGGGGTGGACGCCACCGCGCTGGCGGCCGTCGACGCAGCAGTTCGTGACGTCTTGAGTGAACAGGCCTGATAATGAGCGAGACCATGAAACTTCCGTTGGTATTCGACGCACCCTCGCGCGGGAAGCCCCCGCGCCACTTCGCCGACCTCGACGACGACGCGCGCGGCACCGCTCTCGCCGAACTCGGGCTGCCCGCATTCCGCGGCAAGCAGCTGGCAAATCAGTACTTCGGCCGGCTCATCGCCGACCCGCGCGCCATGACCGATCTGCCCGCCGCACTGCGCGACCAGGTGGCCGAGGCGCTCTTCCCGCGGTTGCTCGACGTCGTGCGCTCCGTCGAATGCGACGGCGCGGAGACCCGAAAGACGTTGTGGCGCGCCGTGGACGGCACCACCATCGAATCGGTGCTGATGCGCTATCCCAACCGCAGCACCCTGTGCCTGTCCTCGCAGGCGGGCTGCGGCATGGCCTGCCCGTTCTGCGCGACCGGCCAGGGCGGTCTGACCAGGAACCTCACCACCGCCGAGATCCTCGAACAGGTCCGCGCGGCCGCGGCCGTCATGCGTGACGACCACGACGGGCGACTGTCCAACATCGTCTTCATGGGCATGGGCGAGCCGCTGGCCAACTACAACCGCGTCCTGGCGGCGGTCAAGCGGATCATCGCCCCGGCGCCGCACGGGTTCGGCATCTCGGCGCGCTCGGTCACGGTGTCGACTGTCGGGCTGGCGCCGGCGATTCGCAAGCTCGCCGACGAGCGGCTCGGCGTGACGCTGGCCCTCTCGCTGCACGCCCCCGACGACGAACTGCGCGACACCCTGGTGCCGGTGAACAACAGGTGGAACGTCGGCGAAGCCCTCGACGCGGCAAGGTATTACGCGGACACCACCGGTCGCCGCGTCTCGATCGAGTACGCCCTCATCCGCGACGTCAACGATCAATCCTGGCGTGGTGACCTGCTCGGCAAGAAGCTGCACGGCGCGCTCGGCCCGCTGGTGCACGTCAACGTCATTCCCCTCAACCCGACGCCGGGCAGCAAGTGGGACGCCAGTCCCAAGCCTGCCGAGCGGGAGTTCGTCAGACGCGTCCGCGAGCGCGGGGTGTCCTGTACCGTGCGCGATACCCGGGGTCGTGAAATTGCCGCTGCCTGCGGCCAACTCGCCGCGGAGGGCTAGCGAAACGGGGGAGCGATGAGACGGCTCAACGGCGTGGACGCGCTGCTGCTGTACACCGAGGCCCCCGAGATCCACATGCACACCCTGAAGATCGGGATCCTCGACGTCTCGGAACTCGACGGGGCCTTCACCTTCGAGCTGTTTCGCCGGGCCGCCGAGCCACGACTGCTCGCCCTCAAACCCCTGCGCTACCAGCTCGTCGACATTCCGCTGAAACTGCACCATCCCATGTGGGTGGAGAATCCGAGCATCGACTTCGACCATCACATCCGTCACGTGTCGGTGCGGGCGCCCGGTGGTCGACGCGAGCTCGACGAGCTGATCGGCGAGATCGCCGGCACGCCACTGGACCGCACTCGCCCGCTGTGGGAGATGTACGTCGCCGAGGGGCTCGCCGGCGGCCGGGTCGCGATCATCCACAAGGTGCACCACGTGCTCGCCGACGGCGTCGCCTCGGCCAACCAACTCGGCTGGGCCATCCAGCCCGAACCTCCCGAGTTTCCCGCCCAGCCGATCCGCACCCAACCGCGCGAGCGGACCAAGAGCGGGCTGATGCTGGCCGCCGGCCGGGACCACGCCCGGCAGATTCGGCGGCTGCCGAAGTTGGTGGCCGACACCGTCGACGGCGTGGCCAAGGTGCGTCGTCGTGCCAAGGAACGCGGCGCACACCCCGAACTGGCACCGAACTTCTCACCGCCGTCGACGTTCATCAACCACGTCGTGTCGCCGGTCCGCCGCTTCGCGACCGCGCCGCTGGCCCTTGCCGACGTCAAGGAGACCGCGAAGACGCTCGGTGTCACCATCAACGACGTCGTGCTGAGCACCGTCGCCGGGGCACTACGCGAACTGCTCCTGAAGTACGACGGTGCCGCCGACATGCCGCTGATCGCGGGCGTTCCCGTCAGCTACGGCAACCCGGACCGGTTGGCGGGCAACGAGTTCACCTACATGACCCCGTCGCTGGCCGTACACGTCGCCGACCCGATCGAGCGCCTCCGACTCACGGCGACGGCAACCGCGATCGCCAAGGAGAACACCAATCTGCTTGGGCCGGGCCTGATTCCGAGCTGGTTGAACTTCCTGCCGCCGGCGATGGCGCCGCCGGCCTTCCGCTGGCAGACCAAGCGGATGGAGTCGAGCATGATCTTCAACCTGACGGTCTCCAACGTGCCCGGTCCGCGGGAGCGAGGGTCGTTCGGGGGAGCGGTGATCAGCGAGATCTACTCCGTCGGCCCGCTGGTCGCGGGCAGCGCGATGAACGTCACGGTGTGGAGCTACGTCGACCAACTCGACGTCTCGGTGCTGACCGACGACCTGACGACCGAGGATCCGCACGAGGTGACCGAGGCGATCTTCCGGTCGTTCGTCGCACTGCGCGGCGCCGCGGGGTTGTCCGAGACGCTCACCGACGTGGGCGAGGTGATGCCGCTCGCGGCGGCGGCGGTGTCGGGCTAGCGAGTCCAGCCGCGACGGCGAAGCCACCAGTCGCGGAACACGATGCCCCAGATGGTCAGGGCGAAACCGACGAGGAAGATGTCCTCGACGTGGCCGACGTGGTTGCCACGCAACATGGCGAGCATGAAGAAGCCGGCCAGGATGCCGCCGATCTGAATGGCGCGGTGGTTCTGCTTCGACCAACCCCACTCGGCCGACGGCACGTCCTCGACGTCAACGCCGGTATGCCGTTCGACCTCGGTGTTCGCCACGATAGCTCCTCTGGGGTGCGGTCAACTGCGCCCATTCTGGCATACGACGGAGTGTCGTATTTAGCGGACGGCCTCGTACCGGCGTAGCGCCTCGACGCGCTCGGCCTTGTGGTCGACCATCGGCTCGGGGTAGTCGTCACCGCCGTACTCGGGCACCCAGCGCTTGACGTAGGCGCCGTCGGGATCGAACTTGTCGCCTTGGGTCATCGGGTTGAACACCCGGAAGTACGGCGCCGCGTCCGTGCCGCAGCCCGCGGCCCACTGCCAGCCGTGCTGATTGCTGGCCATGTCGCCGTCGGTGAGCTGCTCGAGGAACCAGCGCGCCCCCCACTGCCACGGCAGGTGCAGATCCTTGACCAGGAACGACGCCGTGATCATCCGCACCCGGTTGTGCATGAAGCCGGTCTCGGCCAGCTGACGCATCCCGGCGTCGACGATGGGGAAGCCGGTCTTGCCGGCCTTCCACGCCTCGAAGCGCTTCTTGGCGTCCCCGTCCTCGTCGACCTCGATGCGGTCGAAGTTCTTGTTCCAGTTCCACCACGTGCTGTCCGGCCACGCGTGTACGACGGTGGCGTAGAAGTCCCGGAACGCGAGCTCGCGCAAATAGGCCTGCGCGCCCTTGCCGCTACCGAGGTCGGCGGCCATCGTCCGCGGGTGGATGGTGCCGAACTTGAGGTGCGCCGACATTCGGCTGGTGCCGTCGTGATCGGGCCGGTCACGGTCGTCGGCGTAGTCCTCGAGTGCGGAGTTCACGAACTTCTTCCACGCCTTGCGTGCCGCCGCCTCCCCGGCCGGGTGGTCCAGCTCGGCATCCCCCTGGGGAATGTCCACGCCGCCGCCCACGTCGGCCGGGTCGATCCAGCGGGCCGACTTCGCCGTGGTGCGGGCGGGCGCTCGCCAACCGTGGGCCTTCCATGCCGAGTAGAAGGGCGTGAAGACCTTGTACGGCGTGCCGTCGTCCTTGGTGACGCGCCCGGGGGACACCAGGTAGGGCGACCCCGACTCCTCGAGGGGAACCTCGCCGAGGGCCTCGCGAACGGCGTCGTCCCTGCGCTTGCCAAAGTCGAGGTAGTCGCCGGAGACGTGGACCGAGGTGGCCTTGGTCTTCTTCACCAGCGCGGGAATGCGGTTCACGGGGTTGCCCTCGACCACCAGCAGCCGGCCGTCGAGTCCGTCGCGCAGTTCTCGCAACGAGTCGTAGAGGTATTGCAGGCGGCGGGGGCCGCCGGACTTCTCGAGGCGGGGGTCGAGGACGTAGCAGGCCAGGACCTCGTCGTCGTCCTTGGCGGCGTCCAGCAGGGCGGGCAGGTCGTGCAGGCGCAGGTCGCGTCGGAACCACAGCAACGTCGGCATGCCCCTGATCCTTCCCGTCGCGTGCCGCGGGAAAACGCTCAGGTGGACGGTCGTCAGGAATTGGACATCGTCCACTGGGACAATCTCGGCATGACGCCGACGACCGAGGACTATCCCCGCGACATGGTGGGGTACGGGCCACACCCGCCGAATCCGCACTGGCCCGGTGACGCTCGTGTCGCCGTGCAGTTCGTCCTCAACTACGAGGAGGGCGGGGAGAACAACGTCCTGCACGGTGATGAGTCGTCCGAGACGTTCCTCTCGGAAATCATTGGTGCACAGCCTTTTCCGAACCGCCACATGAGCATGGAATCGCTCTACGAGTACGGTTCGCGGGCAGGTCTGTGGCGGGTGCTGCGGATGTTCGACGACCGCGGCCTGCCGCTGACCATCTTCGGCGTGGCGACGGCCCTGGCTCGCAACCCCGAGGCGGTGGCGGCGTTTCTGTCGCGTGGCGACGAGATCGCCTGCCACGGTCTGAAGTGGCGGAGCTATCAGCTGGTCGACGAGGACGCCGAGCGGGCCGACATGGCCGAGGCGGTTCGCATCCTGACCGAGCTGACCGGGGAGGCGCCGCTGGGTTGGTACACCGGCAGGGATTCACCCAACACCCGCGCGCTCGTCGTCGAGCACGGTGGCTTCCTGTACGACTCGGATTCCTACGCCGACGACCTGCCCTACTGGACCAAGGTCTCAGGTCGCGATCATCTCGTCGTGCCCTACACGCTGGACACCAACGACATGAAGTACGTCTCCGCGAGTGGATTCCCCTCTGGCGACGAGTTCTTCACCTATCTGCGCGACGCCTTCGACGTCTTGTACGCCGAGGGTGTGGCGGGTGCTCCGAAGATGCTCTCGGTGGGCCTGCACTGCCGGCTCGCCGGACGGCCCGCCCGCATCGCCGCGCTCGGTCGATTCCTCGACCACGTGCAGGCGCACGACGGGGTGTGGGTAGCGCGCCGGGTGGACATCGCACGGCACTGGCAGGAGAACTTCCCGCCGACGGGTCCCTAGCACTCGGCGCCGACATCCTTGGCGGGTTGGACGGGATTGTCCACAGTCCGGCATTCGTCCACAGAATACCTGTCGCAGAACGGCTTTCGTCGGACCCCCGCCGTAGTCTGGGCTCATGTTCGACGATGTGGTGGACGCCACGGCCGGTACCCGCGGCGCCGGTGCGCTGTCGTCGTGGGCGCCGCACCCGACGGCCACGAATTCGTCACCACACCCGGCAGTCGGCTCCTGTTCCCGGAACTGTCCAGACCCACCGCGACGATCACCGCGACCGGCGGACCCACACCGCACACCTCAGGCCTCACCATGCCCCGGCGAAGAACCACCCGCGGGCAGGGCCACGCCGACCGCATCCGGCACGAGCGAAAACGCAACGGGGCGGCCCAGGCCTGAGCCCGGACCGCCCCGTCGGCGAAACGACGTGGGTTACATCGCCGGGGGAGCCGGCGGCATCAACACGGTGTCGATCATGTAGACCGTGGCGTTGGCGGTCTGCACGCCACCGCACACCAGGCCGGCGTCGTTGACCTTGAGCTCGGGTCCCATGCCGGTCACGGTGACCTCGCCACCCTCGACCGTCTTGTGCGTCCCGACGACCTGCTCGGGGCTCAGCCGACCCGGAACCACGTGATAGGTCAGGATGCTGGTCAGCAGCGGCGCGTCGACCTTGAGCTTGTCGATGGTGGCCGGATCGATCTTCTTGAACGCGTCGTCGGTCGGGGCGAACACGGTGAACTCACCGCTGTTCAGCGTGTCCACCAGGTTGACCTGGGGGTTGAGCTGACCCGAGACCGCAGCGGTCAGCGTGGTGAGCATCGGGTTGTTGGACGCCGCGGTGGCGACGGGATCCATGGACATGCCCTGCACCGAACCGGGGCCGGTGGGTACTTCCTTGGCGTAGGCGGCGCAGCTGTTGCCGACGAGGCCCTGGGCGGGATCGGCCTGGGCAACGCCGGTGGAGGCGAGCAGTCCGGCCACGGCGAGCGCGGCGATCGACGTGCCGGTGACGGCCTTCTTGGTCTTCTCAGTCAGTTTCACGAGATTGGTCTTCCTTGGTTGGTCGAGCAGGTGCGAAAGGTGTCCCACCGCGAGCGCGGAACGTGCGCGACGGGACACCGTCCACGAATGACGTTGCGGTACTTGTTACTTGGCGGGGGGCATCAGGACGCTGTCGACCATGTACACCGTGGCGTTGGCGGTCTTGACCCCACCACACACCAGGCCGGCCTGGTCGAACTTGAGGCCCTCGCCCTCACCGGTCACGGTCACCTCGGCGCCCTCGACCGTCTTGTGCTTGCCGGCGACCTGCTCCGGGCTCAGCTGGCCGGGGATCACGTGGTAGGTCAGGATGCTGGTGAGCAACGGCGCGTCGGTCTTGAGCTTCTCCAGCGTCGCCGCGTCGATCTTGGCGAAGGCGTCATCGGTCGGCGCGATCACGGTGAACTCGCCACCGTTGAGCGTGTCGACCAGGTTCACACCGGGGTTCAGCTTGCCCGAGAGCGCCGAGACGAGGGTCTTCAGCATCGGGTTGTTCGACGCCGCGGTGGCCACCGGATCCTTGGCCATGCCGGCGACGGAGCCGGGGCCCTCGGGAACCTGCTGTGCGTAGGCGGCGCAACCCGTGCCGACCAGGCCGGCGGCGGGATCGGCGGCACCGGTCATGGGAGCGCTCGACGTCGAGCTGCTCATCACGCTGGAGGAAATGCTGCTGGCACTGCTGGAGACGGAACTCGCGGTCTGGCTCGCCTGCTCGCTGGAGCAGGCCGACGCCCCAAGGATGGCGACTGCGGTCAGGCCCACTGCCGCAACGGTCTTGCGGTGAGTCGAATTCATGACGTGATCACTCCAATGTGTCAGGGACGGCTCGTGCCGCCGTCCTCATGGGGCATTCGCGTTCACTGTGAATCCGGATGGAATGTGAGCTGCGTCGTAATATCCACGTCACATTCGGATCGCACTTTCGTCACGGGCCGGGTGACGCGGCACAATGGACCGGTGAACTCGGATCGCGTGCGCGTACTCGTACTGGGCAGCACCGGTTCGATCGGCACCCAGGCCCTCGAGGTCATCGCCGCCAACCCCGACCGCTTCGAAGTGGTCGGTCTCGCCGCCGGCGGCGCCAACCCCGAGCTGCTGGCCCGACAGCGGGCCGAGACCGGCGTCACCAACGTCGCGGTCGCCTCCGCCGCCGCGGCTGATCGGCTCGGGGACGTGACCTACGTCGGTGACGACGCCGCCACGCATCTCGTCGAGAACACCGAGGCCGACGTCGTCCTCAACGCCCTCGTCGGCGCCCTCGGACTGCGCCCCACCCTGGCCGCCCTCGACTCGGGCGCGCGGCTCGCGCTGGCGAACAAGGAGTCCCTCATCGCCGGCGGCCCCCTGGTGCTCAAGGCCGCGGCCCCCGGCCAGTTGGTGCCCGTGGACTCCGAGCACTCCGCGCTGGCGCAATGCCTGCGCGGTGGCACCGCCGACGAGGTCGACCGGTTGGTGCTGACGGCCTCCGGTGGCCCGTTCCGCGGCTGGCCGGCCGCCGATCTCGAAGGCGTCACCCCCGAGCAGGCCGGGGCTCATCCCACCTGGTCGATGGGCCCCATGAACACGCTCAACTCGGCGTCACTGGTCAACAAGGGCCTCGAGCTGATCGAGACGCACCTCTTGTTCGGCGTGCCGTACGACCGGATCGACGTGGTGGTCCACCCGCAGTCGATCGTGCACTCGATGGTCACCTTCGTCGACGGCTCGACGATCGCCCAGGCCAGCCCTCCCGACATGAAGCTGCCGATCGCCTTGGCACTCGGGTGGCCGGCCCGCGTTCCCGGCGCCGCCAGGTCCTGTGACTGGAGCACGGCCTCGAGCTGGACATTCGAACCGCTCGACGACGACGTCTTCCCGGCGGTGGCGCTCGCGCGTGAGGCAGGCACCCGGGGCGGCTGCCTGACCGCGGTCTACAACGCCGCCAACGAAGAAGCGGCCGAGGCCTTCCTCGCCGGCCGCATCCGATTCCCCGCCATCGTCCGAATCGTCGCCGAGGTCCTGCGCGCTGCGGACCAGTGGGCGACGGAACCGGCTACCGTGGACGACGTACTCGCCGCTCAGGACTGGGCCAGGGCAGCCGCTGGCGCCGCGGTGAAGCAAGCAGCACGGGAGGTCGTAGCAACCAGATGATGTTCGCACTGGGCATTGTGCTGTTCGCACTGGCCATCCTGCTGTCGGTGGCGCTGCACGAATGCGGCCACATGTGGGTGGCGCGCGCCACCGGCATGAAGGTGCGCCGCTACTTCGTGGGGTTCGGCCCGACACTGTGGTCGACGAAGCGCCCCAACCGGCTCGGCCACACCGAATACGGCGTCAAGGCCGTCCCCCTCGGCGGTTTCTGCGACATCGCGGGCATGACGTCGGTGGAGGAACTACCGCCCGAGGACCAGAAGTACGCGATGTTCCGCCAGAAGGTGTGGAAGCGGGTCGCGGTGCTGTTCGCCGGTCCCGCCATGAACTTCGTGATCGGGCTGGTGCTGATCTACGGCATCGCGATCGTGTGGGGGCTACCCAACCTCAACCAACCCACCAATGCCATGGTCGGCGAGACCGCCTGCGTCGCCTCCCAGGTGTCCAAGGAGAAGATGGGTGAGTGCACCGGTCCCGGGCCGGCCGCGCTCGCCGGCATCCGATCCGGTGACGTCATCACCAGGGTCGGCGACACGCCCGTTGCGAACTTCGACGACCTCGTGACCGCCGTCCGCAAGCTCGACGGGCCGACGCCGTTCGTCGTGCAGCGCGAGGAGAACGGTAGTCCTCGGGAGTTCACCACCACGGTCGACGTCGCCCGCGCCGACCGGTGGACCTCGAAGGACGCCGCCGGGCCCACGCAGGTCGGCGCCGTCGGCGTCGCCCCGGCGAGTTTTGGGCCCACGCAGTACAACCCGCTCTCGGCCGTGCCGGCCACGTTCGCCTTCACCGGCGACCTGATGGTCGAACTCGGCAAGTCGCTGGCCAAGATCCCGAGCAAGATGGGCGCGCTGGTCGACGCCATCGGCGGGGGCGAGCGCGACAAGGAGACGCCGATCAGCGTCGTCGGGGCCAGCATCATCGGCGGTGAGACCGTCGACCACGGTCTGTGGGTGATGTTCTGGTTCTTCCTGGCCCAGCTGAACTTCGTCCTCGGCGCGGTGAACCTGTTGCCGCTGCTGCCCTTCGACGGCGGGCACATCGCCATCGCCGTCTACGAGAAGATTCGCAACATGGTCCGTTCGGCGCGCGGCAAGGTCGCCGGCGCCCCGGTCAACTACCTCAAGCTGATGCCCGCGACGTACGTCGTGCTGGTGGTCGTGGGTGGATACATGTTGTTGACCGTCACAGCCGACCTGGTCAACCCGATCAAGTTGTTCCAATAGCGTGAAGAGGAAGAAGTCATCATGACCGTCGGTCTGGGATTGCCGGTACCGCCGCCGCCAACGCTGTCGCCGCGCCGCAAGACGCGTCAGCTGATGGTGGGCAACGTGGGTGTCGGCAGCGACTACCCGATCGCCGTGCAGTCGATGTGCACCACCAAGACCCACGACATCAACTCCACGCTGCAGCAGATCGCCGAGCTGACCGCCTCCGGGTGCGACATCGTCCGCGTCGCGTGTCCGCGGCAGGAGGACGCCGACGCCCTGCCTGCGATCGCCAAGAAGGCCAACATCCCGGTCATCGCGGACATCCACTTCCAGCCGAAGTACATCTTCGCCGCGATCGACGCCGGCTGTGCCGCGGTGCGCGTGAACCCCGGCAACATCAAGGAGTTCGACGGCCGGGTCAAGGAGGTCGCCAAGGCCGCCGGTGACGCCGGCATCCCGATCCGCATCGGCGTCAACGCCGGCTCGCTCGACCCGCGGCTGATGAAGAAGTACGGCAAGGCCACCCCCGAGGCGCTCGTCGAATCGGCGCTGTGGGAGGCGTCGCTGTTCGAGGAGCACGGCTTCGGCGACATCAAGATCAGCGTGAAGCACAACGACCCCGTCATCATGGTCGCGGCCTACGAACAGCTCGCCGAGCAGTGCGACTACCCGCTGCACCTCGGCGTGACCGAGGCCGGGCCGGCCTTCCAGGGCACCATCAAGTCTGCCGTCGCCTTCGGCGCGCTGCTCGCCAGGGGCATCGGCGACACGATCAGGGTTTCCCTCTCCGCGCCGCCGGTCGAGGAGATCAAGGTCGGCACCCAGATCCTGGAGTCCCTCAACCTGCGTCCGCGCGGCCTGGAGATCGTGTCGTGCCCGTCGTGCGGACGCGCGCAGGTCGACGTCTACACCCTCGCCAACGAAGTGTCGGCGGGGTTGGAGGGCCTCGACGTCCCGCTGCGCGTCGCGGTGATGGGATGCGTGGTCAACGGCCCCGGCGAGGCCCGTGAGGCCGACCTCGGCGTGGCCTCCGGCAACGGCAAGGGACAGATCTTCGTCAAGGGCGAAGTCATCAAGACCGTGCCGGAACAGATGATCGTCGAGACGTTGATCGAAGAGGCGATGAAGATCGCCGCACAATCGGAGTCGAATGATGCAGGCGGCGCACCCGTCGTGACCGTAAGCTGAACCCGACCCTGTGAGCAGGGTCACCGCCGCCGGTTCCCAGAAGGTCCAGATGTCCGCTCCGCCCCTGTTTCGCCTCGCCGAGGAGCGACGCGTGACGGTGGTGCGTGACGCCATGATGGTGCGCCGCGTTCTCGACGAGGATCCGATCGGTTCCTGCATGGTCGCCGCGAGGGTGGCCGACCACGGAGTGGATCCGACCTCGATTGGCGGCGAGATGTGGACGCGGCGGCGGCCAAGCGACTCGCTGTGCTTCGCCGGCGCGAACCTGATTCCGTTGCGGGGTGCGATCTCCGACCTCGCAGCCTTCGCCGACAAGGCCGCGAGCACGCCACGCCGGTGCTCGTCGCTGGTCGGGCGGACCGAGCTCGTCATGCCGATGTGGCACCGCCTCGAGCGGTCCTGGGGACCGGCGCGCGACGTCCGCGAGCACCAGCCGTTGATGGCGTTGTCGAGCCCGCCGCAATCTCCCGTGGACCCGGAGGTGCGCCCCGTGCGCATCGACGAGCTCGACGCCTATCTGGTGGCGGCGGTCGACATGTTCATCGGCGAGGTCGGCGTCGACCCCAGGATGGGGGACGGCGGTCGCGGCTACCGCCGTCGGGTGGCCGGGCTGATCAACGCGGGCCGGGCCTGGGCCCGCTTCGAACACGGCCAGGTGGTGTTCAAGGCCGAGGTCGGGTCGCAGTCGCCCGAGGTCGGTCAGATCCAGGGCGTCTGGGTGCATCCCGACTGGCGTGGTCGCGGTCTTGGCGTCGCCGGTACCGCGGCGGTGGCACGGGCGGTCGTGCGCAGCGGCCGCACCGCCAGTCTGTACGTCAACGGGTACAACACGATTGCGCGGGCGACGTACGCCCGCATCGGTTTCACCGAGGTGGGCACGTTCGCCACCGTCCTGCTCGACTGATCACGGCGCCGTTCCCGGCCAATCACGATTCCGTCTCGGTGCGCCTCCGAGGCTTGGGCGGTCCCGGCTTCTAACATCAGCCTCAATGGCAACACGAACCTCATCCGTATCACGGGTCGCCGGTCTGCTGACCGTTCTCGCGCTGGTGGCGGCCGCCGGCGGGCTCAGCGCCTGCACCCCACGACCCAACGGGCCCGAACCGGTGGCGACGGCGTTCTTCACCGCGCTCGCCAAGGGCGACACCGGAGCCGCCGCCGACTTCAGCGACCACCCCGCCCAGGCGCGTGCCGCCCTCAACGCGGCATGGGCCGGCCTGCAGGCGACCAAGCTCGACGCCCAGATCCTCGGCTCGAAGTACGCCGAGGACACCGGCAGCGTGACCTACCGCTACACCTGGCACCTGCCCAAGAAGCGCACCTGGACTTACGACGGTCAGCTGAACATGGTCCGCGACGAGGGTCGCTGGGAAGTGCGTTGGAGCGCAACGGGTTTGCATCCCAATCTCGGTGAGAACCAGACGCTGGCCCTGCGGGCGGACGCCCCGCCGCGCGCATCGGTCAACGAGCGCGGCGGCAGCGACGTGCTGCGGCCCGGATTCCTGTACAACTACGCGCTCGACGCCAAGGCCGCCGGCGGCGACCTCATGCCCACCGCCCGGATCGTCGCCGACACGCTGCGCCGCTTCGACCCCACGATGGACGCCCAGCGCCTCGCCGAGACGGCGAGCTCGTCGGCCACCCCGCTGAACCTCATCACGTTGCGCCAGGCCGACCGGGACGCGGTGGCGCCGGCCATCGGGAACCTGCCGGGCGTCGTCATCACTCCGCACGCCGAACTGCTCCCCGTCGACGACCGCTTCGCGCCCGACATCGTCAACCAGGTCAAGAAGTCGGTGTCCGACGAGCTCGACGGCCAGGCGGGCTGGCGCGTGGTAAGCGTCAACCAGAACGGTGCCGACGTCGAGGTCCTCGACGAAACCCCTGGTGCCCCAGCACCTTCGGTGACCATCAGCCTCGACCGGGCGGTGCAGAACGCGGCTCAGGACGCCGTCGACATGGTCGGCCGCAAGGCGATGATCGTGGCCATCAAACCGTCCACCGGCGAGATCCTCGCCGTCGCACAGAACGCCGCCGCCGACGCCGACGGACCCGCGGCGACCACCGGTCTCTACCCGCCGGGATCGACGTTCAAGATCATCACGGCAGGCGCCGCGATCGACCGCGACATGGCAACGCCGAACACACTTCTGGGCTGCCCCGGCCACATCGACATCGGGCAGCGGACCATCCCCAACTACGGCGGCTTCGACCTCGGCACCGTGCCGATGTCGCGGGCGTTCGCCAATTCGTGCAACACCACCTTCGCCGAACTGGCCAGCAAGATGCCGCCGCGCGGCCTCACGACCGCCGCCGCGCAGTACGGCATCGGCACCGACTACGTCGTCGACGGCATCACCACCGTCACCGGAACGGTCCCTCCGACGGTCAACCTCACCGAGCGCACGGAGGACGGCTTCGGGCAGGGCAAGGTCCTCGTCAGCCCCTTCGGCATGGCGCTGGCCGCGGCCACCGTCGCCGCAGGCAAGACGCCCGTGCCCACCCTGATCGAGGGCAGGCACACCGAGGTGTCGGGGGACACCCCCACCATCACCCCGAAGATGGTCGACGGCCTGCGGCCGATGATGCAGTTGGTCGTGACCAACGGCACGGCCAAGGAACTCAACGGCAGCGGGGACGTCCGCGGCAAGACCGGTGAGGCCGAATTCGACGGCGGCTCGCACGCCTGGTTCGCCGGGTACCGCGGCGATCTGGCCTTCGCCGCGCTCATCGTCGGCGGCGGCAGCTCGGAGTACGCGGTGCGGATGTGCAAGGACATGCTCGGCGGCCTGCCCCCCGACTACCTGGTCTGAGTAGCCTGGTTGTCGGAAGGACGGGCAACGATCATGACCAGCAACTCGGGTACGGGCGCGGACCTCGGCGGTGACGCCCTGGTGCTGCGCATCTCCGACGCCGACCGCAACGGCACCCTGCGGCGCCTGCACAACGCGGTGGCGCTGGGGCTCATCGACATCGGCGAATTCGAGGAGCGGTCCGCGGCGGTGTCGCAGGCCCGGCTGCACTCCGAACTCGGCGCGCTCGTCGAAGACCTGCCGGGTCCGGGCGCCATCGTCACCACCGCGACCGACCGCGTCGAGCTGCGGGGAGTGCTGGGTTCGCTGAAGCGCCAGGGCGAGTGGATC
>Ga0102593_1001176_pt1 | contig 27817 bp, 20 predicted proteins | sample AraplaCol_mMS_r2_2_FD_76862 | JGI IMG/M metagenome (GOLD analysis project Ga0102593, IMG submission 76862) | Arabidopsis root microbial communities from North Carolina, USA - plate scrape MF_Col_mMS_r2 (SPADES assembly) (version 2) | ecosystem: Host-associated > Plants > Roots > Endosphere...
GTGTTCCTCGACATCCAGATGCCAAAGCTCGATGGCTTTGAAGTGGTGGAACTGGCGGGCAGCAAACCGCACTATGTGTTCGCCACGGCCTATGACCAGTACGCGCTGAAGGCGTTTGAGGTTCATGCGATCGATTACCTGCTCAAGCCCTATCCGCAGGAAAGGCTGGACCAGGCCGTGGCGCATGTGCGCACTCGCCTCGGTAGCGAGCGTCCACCGGTGACGCAGATGGCGGCCGAGGCGGCGACCCGCAACGGCCCGCTGGAACGTGTGCTGATTCGTGACGGTTCTCGCGTGCACGTGATTGCCGCTGAGCGCATCGACACCATCGAAGCGCAGGACGACTACGTTGAGATCCTGGCCGAGGGCAAGCCATACCTGAAGAACCAGCGCCTGTCGGAATTGGAAGAACAGCTCGACCAGACCCGTTTCGTGCGCCTGCACCGCTCATGGATCGTCAACGTGGAACGCATTGAGCGCATCGAGCAGGCCACCAAGGATAGCCACTGCGCCGTGCTGAAAGACGGGCGAAAGATTCCTGTGAGCCGCACCGGTTACCAGAAGGTGAAAGGGCTATAGCGGACAATGTGTTACCGAAGCCTGTCCAGGAAGCTGGCGAATGACTCGGCGACAAAAGAAAGGTTGTCAAAGTATGGCTGGCTTTCCGTCTCGGCCTCTTGCTCGTGGTCCCAGAAATATACCTTTCCATAGGTCTCGCCTTGGGACAGTTCGAGGAGGAACAGATTGCCGGCAGGGTCATCTGCTACGGGAAGCATATCAGCCGGAATCCTTTTCTCGTATATTTCCAGCAGGTGCCGGATCGTATAGCTTCTTGCGGGGCTGACTAGCGAGTATAAGTTTCTCACTACCCGTTCACCTTGCCCATCCACGTCTACTTGGGAACGGCTTGGGACGCCTCCATTATGGCGAATGAGGAATTCGCGATAACAGTTTGGCAGGGAGTACCCGATTGCCTCTTCAAACGTTTTGATCTCGTGTTCTTGCGGTGGCGTAGCGTCGCGCGCAGCGAGCATCTCCTTCTTCTGGCGCTTGTCGTACTTCAGACCGAGGCTGGTCAACTTGTTCAGCTCGGCCTCCGTCATGCCTAATGGCGAAAATTGCAGGGGAATGCGCATGGTGTCTGCCTGGAGGTAGTCGTCGGGCTATTAATCAATTTCTCGGAAGTTTTGGAAAACATGCTCAAAGAGCCTCCTAACAGCCTCCAGTTCGTGACTCCAATAGTGTATTTGCCCTTGCTGTTTACCCCGAGGTCGATGAATATCAAATCGCCACCCCCGGATGAAGCTATCGGAAGCATGACCCGCTCTCTTTTATCTTCGTCATGTCATGATCTAGGCTGAAAATACCACCATTCGCCCTTCAGGATAGCGCCCCTCCCAACCACAAGGCATTCCACCATCAAGATAGACTTGTTGCACGGCTTTCCATAAGTCGTGCACATCGCCGCAGCCGTGGCAATGGAGTAACCTTGCAATATCGCCCTGCATATTGTTGATCAGAGTATCGTTGAGCGCGATGAGGCAAAGTTTGTTTGTCATCTGGTCGAGAAGTTCGATGATTCTTCTTTCAACTTCGCGAGGCATGTCCGGCCAAGCCGGCGTGACGGATTCCAGCAGCTCCTGCCAGTCTTGGAATCGTTCGCCGGAGTCGTCTGTGGAGCGTTCGGTGGCTTCTGAGATGTCAAAAATTACTCGATTCGTTCTTGCGTCTCCGCCGTAAGGCCGGTCAAAGAAAGTAGGGCGGCTTAAGAAGTCGAGCAGTTGGTCTGCGGCAGATTGGACTTCGCTCCAGTTCTTATTCATACGTTTCCTCTCCGTTACGCCAAACAGAGGGCGATCCAAGGCGGAAATAGGCCATGCTTCAATTATTTGAAAATACTACCAATTCACCTGATGGGTACCTGCCATTCCAACCGCAAGGGAAACCATCGTTTAGATAAACCTCCAATATCTCTGACCAGATTTTTGGGAAAAAGTCGTTTGCATAACAGTTTAGTAAAATCTTGATGTCCCTGTGCATCATTTCATTAATTAGGCAAACCCCAGAATCTGTCAACTTTACGTCTGCGCCGTTGAAATTTTTCTTCGATAGGTTGAAATAATTGTTTTTGCTCAAATTGTGGCTGATCCAACTTTTCCATTCGAAGTGCTCCGGGAATATCTCAGACGAATCTGTCAGCGACTCCCAGTCATCGAATTTATTTCCCGAGTCATCATTGGCGTAAGCCATAGCAATGCATGGATCAGTGACGATGAGTCGGCCGGAGTTAGTGCCAGAATACTTCGCCCGGTAAAATGAGTCGCTCTCTAAATACGCTAGCAGCGGTTTTGCACGTGCAGAAAGCTCGGCCCATCCAATTTTTTTATGAATGTCCATAGTTGAAATTGCTATTTGGACACCGGGACTGGCAAGAAGACGCATAGCTTCCCATTCGGGAAGTCACCTTTCCAGCCACAGGGGAAGAAACCTTCTTTGTAGGCTTCCCACATTGATTCATGAAGAGTCGTAGATATCCTAACCAGCTTCCCACGAGCGATTTCGACAAAGTCGCCATATATGTCATCAAAGAAGTTCATGAGTTCTGTTGAAATAGATGTTTCGCAGGTTTTCATTATCTCAGACGAAATATGATCATCGATCAAATTCATGTTGATCTGGTTCTCAAAATAGTAGGTATATACCTGCTTTGCTGCTTTGGTCCGTAACCCGTTCCAGGACATAAAGGGAGGTTCAATACCCTGATGCCAGGCTAGTTTTTTCGCCTTTTCGAGATCTTTGATCGTAAAGTGCCGATTTACCCTGCCGAGTTCCTGGGCGTTGAATATTCCGTTGGACCGAATGAATTCGATGAATTCAACGAAGTCTGGATTATTGAGGTCGGGCTCCGATAGAACAATTTTCTCGTTGTTCTGACACTCCTGCAGAAAGTCGATGGATCGCTTTCGAAGACTCTCGGAAATGTTCAGTGAAAGAAGACGATTTAGTAACGGAGTGGAACTTTTGTAATCCTTGATGGATTTTAGAAAAACCAAAGTAAAGACTTCAAGAATTTCAGCTTCGTATTCTGAATCGGTGTACTGGTCTAGCAGCCTGATAAGTGAGTTCCTGACTCCGGCTACGCGACCAAATTTGATTTTGGTTTGTATTCCTCTTAAGGTATTTTCCAAATCCATTGATGATAATCAACTAATATCGTCTCGACGATTTTATGTGCCGATCCCAGTCACGAGCCTTCAAGAGACTGGAACAGCAGCGTTAAGGTAAGTCGTGTTACTGCCGTTCGCCAACTTGCTAAAGCTTGCTAATGTTGAATTGTTAGCCGCCCGTATCCGAGATTGTCTTGAGCAACGCGACGGTGACATTGAAAGGGAGGTTTACTAGGTCGTTTGGACAAAAAATATTCCGTTATCAAGCGCATTGCTTTCCTCTCGTAAATATAAGTATCCCAAGGCATCAGGAAGCCCAAATATATCTTTAAACTCCCCCGGGAAGTCGGAACTCCTTAATTGAAGCGCAAAGGACATTTCCTGCAGATCCAAAGTTTCATTTTGAAGCAGACATGGGGGGGCTCCGACTCGAGATCCGCAATCATTGTCTTCAGTTATTAATTCGCCCAATTCGAGCCGATGAGGAGGTATACCAATCGATTGGGTTATGTTTGAACCGGGTGGGTGCTGGAGTACTTTAGTTCCTCCGCGAAGCAAGCATTCGAGTTCCTCTTGACTGCCGTGGTACGTGATTTCATCGAGGAAATAATCTACTGCAGAAAAATATGAAAAAACTGAGGTATGGAGCTCAGGCGCGAGTCTCAGTCCAGCTGCATTCGAAATGAAACGATTTGGAATCGAAGCAACTAGAACTAGCGGACTTCCGTCCGCAGCTAAGGGCCAGTCAACAATTCCTCCAATCAATGCAGCCCCTCCAATTCGCGGCTCAAGATGGTTGCTTGACGGCGCACCAACGATTAGTCGTTTGCTCATATAATTTCCCTTATTGCGGGCAATCTGTTGGACAGACCCGGCATTTGTTTTGATTTCTTAAAAACTGTTCTGATTGTTTTCGTAACTTTCGAGCGCGGCTCGCCGGTACCCCAGCTTTTCGCAGTCCACCCTGCGTAATGTCTAGTTCGCGCTTTATGCTAGGGTGAAATTCATTCCTTCCCAGGCCTTGTTGAACTCTGATCCGGCCCTCATGATAGTGAGCTCCGCCAATACCTCGGGTGTCTTTTTGTGGCCCACGTGTATGATGATCAAGGTCTAGTGCGATCGACGGGTTGTCGGCATCACGACAATTTTTGCTGGCCAGGCCCTTTTGTACAAGATACTCATGCCGCACTAGCTCGTGGGCTTGCAAATTGTCATTAACGTTGGCTCCGCCGTTCAGGCTTCCGTATGTGCCGAGTTGCATAAGTTTGGCAAGGCCCAAGGGATCGATCCAGCCGGTGCTATTCGGCGCATATTGGTACGGATTGAAGCCGCCGGCTAGTCGAATCGGATCCTGAGTAATATATCGTCCAATGTCTGGATCGTAATACCGGTTTCTGTTGTAATACAGTCCTGTCTCATTATCTTCATATTGTCCTTGGAACCGTAGAGGTTGCTCTACCGTATGTTTTGAACGTTGGAGCATTCGTCCCCAAGCGCGAAAGCGCATTGCCCATGCGACCGCCCCATGTTCGTCGCGCAACTCCATCGGAGTGCCAAGGTGGTCGCATTGGAAATACAAGATTCGATCGCATGCAGCATTGGTGTCTGCTTGGGATAGTAATCGAACGTACTGCTCGCTGTGCCGCTGCGCAAGTTGTGTTTCCCGGTGCGATACCCATGATTTCACGTGCGCGTCGTCATTGAATTGGGGCGACGATGGGGACCATGCGTCGATATGCAAGATATGCGTGTCGCCCACGGCATAAGAGCATGAGCCCTCCTTTGATTCAATTCGGGTCAGCGGCACAAAACTGTCAGGTTCGTACAAATAGGTGACCGTTTTGTCCGTATGGATTTCCTGAATCAGCAAATCACCGTCCCACACGAACAACGTCAGTTTGCCAGCGTGGGCAAGTCCCTGCGACGGAACTGGCTGGCCAGCTCGCCAATGCTGTACTTCGGCCTGTTTGGCAATGCGGCGCCCAAACGCGTCGTAACTGTAGCGCGCCACTTGCCGCGAGTTTGCAAACGTGCGGATCGAGGTGGTCAGACGGTTTTCAGCGTCATACGAGAATTCAAAGGTAGCGTCATCGTTGTCGCAAGAAGTTAGACGTGGGCGCTTTACGATTGTATTCCCTTGCTTGTCGTAGTTGTATTCATAACCCATATACTGGCATAGAAGGTTATGCGTAACCTTCGCGAGTCCCGGCGCCACGGTGCCAGCAGGGGGTTGTTCATCCAGTTCGCGCAGGACCTGGCGCGTACTTATCGAAGTCTGCGCTGCGTCGGGATCGAGCAAGTTGCCGGCAGGGTCGAATTCGAAAGTTTCAGTCAGTCCAGGCTGCACCGACGACAGCAATTGGCCGAGTGGGTCGTAGGTATACCGGATGCTTCCGTTGAACGGGTCATCGATGTGGACCAAGTTGCTGGCGGCATCATATTCGTAGCGGCGTTCACGCAGGCGCTGGGCTCCTTTGTCGAGAGTGTAGGAGTTCAGCCGTGACTGCGGATCGTAGCTGCGACGCTCGGTGAGGCGTTCCTTCTCTCCACCCAACTGGCGCAAGGTCTCGCGGTGTAAATGATCGCGCTCAAGGTCCACCAGCGATTTGCCTTGCCAAAGCGTGCCGTGCCAGTGGCCGCTGCCGTAACGCAGCGTATCAACCCTGCGGCCGTTAGGCAGGATGGTCTGGATACGGTTGCCTAGATCGTCGTAGGCGTGAGTCATTGTGAAGGCCGCGACAAATTCTGCGGGTTCGCCGGGCAGGCGCACGGGACCGGGCGAGTAGGCCATGCGCTCTTCCACGAGTTGCCCCACTGCGTCGTAAACGAAGCGATGTTCAGCCTGAGACGTGGCTGCGGCGGTAAGGCGCCCAAGCGCGTCATAGGCGTACCGTACTGCGCCGTCTGGGCTGCTTTTTGCGAGCAATCGGCCTAGTGCGTCGCGAGCGAAATCGGTGGCGATGCCTGCACTGTTACTGGCCAGGAGATTGCCGGCAGGGCTGTAGGTAAAGGTGGTGACTTTGCCGTCGAAACCAGTTTCGCTGACCAGACGACTCTCGGCGTCGTAGTTGAACAGGTAGGAGTCGCCATTGCCGTTGATAAGCTCAACGAGCCTCAGCGCCATGTCGTACTTGTAGCGCAGAACCTGTTCTTTCGCATCGATTTTCTGGACCAGCGCGCCGTGTCCGTCGAAGTGGTAGCGCGTGCGCTGTCCTTTTGCATCGGTATGAGTAACCAGGTTGCCGTCCGCATCGTAGGCAAATTTTTCAGTCGTGCCGTCGGGGTAGACGATCGATGTCATATGGCCGACCGGGTCATATTGGTAACGGGTGGTGTTGCCAATGGCGTCGATGTATTCGGTCAGGCGTCCATTTGAGTCGTAGCTGTAGCGAGTAGTGAAGTTCGAACAATCGGTGTATGAAGCAAGGCGACCGGCAGCGTCGTAAGACAGGCGCTTGTTGCCGCTGCGTGCATCCGTGACTACGGCCAAGCGGCCTTGCGTGTCATAGCCATAGGCGGTGCGGCGGCCCAAGGCATCGGTGCGCTCGGCGATTCGGCCTGCGCTGTCATAAGCGGTGCGCGTGGTGTGACCCAGCGCGTCCGTGACGGCGATGGGCTGGTTGTGCGAGTCGTATTCGATCCTGGTCACATTTTGCTGTGCGTCAGTGATCGAAATGAGGTTGCCTGCGCTGTCGTAGCTGTAGCGGCTGTCGTTGCCGTCGGCATCGATGTCGGCCAACAGCATGCCGTCGCGGTCCCATTCGCGCCTTCCCAGTGAGCGGGGGCTGCCATCCGGGCCGATGCGATGCACAGCGGTGGCGAGCCATTGAGAGTTGAACTGGTATTCCAGTACGCCGCCATCGGGCTCGGTGACGCGGGTGGTGTCTGGGTCGATGTACGCAATCTGGACTTCATCGCGGCCATCGGCTGTCGTGGTGCGCACGGCACGGGCCTGGTAGCTGTTGCCGACGGTGATAGGGCAGCGCTCGGATAGTTGCGCGTCGTCGAGGGCATTGCCGGCCCAGCGCTCGCGCAGGAAGGCGAGGCTGATCCATTCCAGGCCGTGGGCGAAGCCGGAGTAGGTGGTGTACTGCACCAGCAAATGATGTTTGTACGTGTAACGGCGCGACTGGTCGGCGATATTGCTTTGTTCAACCAGGTTGCAGCGCAGCGGCAGCGCTTCGAAGGAACCGGCTGGCGCAGTTGCCGTGACCAGGTCAGGCAGGTCGGCTTCGTATCGGTAGCGCACATGGCACAGACGGGTGCCGTCCGGCAGTACTTGTTCGATGCTGCCGATGCGCGGCGCGGCGAACTGCGGCTCGGGGCCGGATTCGACCGGCAGGTAAGCATCCCTCAGCGCTTCGATCGTCAGTCCGTCGTCGGAGCGAACGCGGAGAAGGACTTCGCCCGGCCGGGCGGCATGATTACGCTCGATGGTGATGCCGCTGCCATCGCGTTCGGCGCGGCGAGTGAGGTAGTAGCGTTGCGTGCGAATGGGGGAGCGGGGGGCGAGCATGGCGTTGACGCCATCGTAGCCGTGCGGCAGCCATCCTTCAGGACCTGCGCTGAAGGTATCGGTGGCGCCGTCGCGCCAGGTCAGGGTGACTTGCTGGTCGCTGTCGCGCCGCAGGGTGAAGCCTTCGCCGCGGTGGTCGTGTTCCTGGCCGATGTCCAGCGCCGGCAGCCTGATCGCGCGGCCGCTGGCCTCGTGATAAACGATGCCTTTGGCGCAAATGGAGATGCTGCTGGTGTAGGGCGTGCCCCAGCGTGCTCCCAGCAGGCCCCAGTCTTCGGTCTCCGAGCCGGAACGATAGGTGCGGGTCCAGGCCAGCGGCGTCGGTCCCTCCAGGACGAAGTCGGTCTGCGGCAGGATTTCCTCGCCGGTGCCGAAATGCACGGGGTGGCTGCTCTTGACGGGTTTGCCGCCAGGTGCGCCGTCCTTGGGACAGCAGTCGGATGGCTTGTCGGACTTGGGTTCCTTGACCTGCTTGGTCTTGCCGCCGTCGTGGCCGTCCTTGCCGTCGCCGCCGGTTGCCTTGGGCTGGGGTTTGGGCTGCGCCGGTGGTGTCGAGCCGGGCTTGGCTTTCTTCGACGGCATCAATTTCTTCAGGAAGCTGCCGACCTTGGCGACCTTTTTGAATACCAGATTTTCTGCCGCGCTATAGGCCATGCTGGTTGCGGCGGTCACGATATCAGGCGTTTTGCCGGTGAGGATATAGTCGGCCGCCTGGTCCAGTACTGTGGCGGACGTGTCGGCTGCATAGCCTGTCGCCGTCACTGCGCCGGCGGTTACGCCGCCAGCTGCGGCTGTCGTTTCCATCGCTGCTGCCACCGGCAATCCGACGCCGGTGGCGCCGACAGCAAGTCCGCCTACGCCCACTGCGGCACTGCCCATGGCGATGTCGCCGCCCTTGTCCATCGCGTCCTTGCCGAACTTGTGCAGGCTATCGGAAACGTTGTCCTTGTATCCTTGCGCCGCGTCATGCAGTGTTTCGCTTGCCGCTTTTCCAAGGCTTTGCAAGCGCGTGCGCGCAGCTTGCACACCGCGTTCGTAGATCCGTCCGATGGTATTGCGGTTATTCATCCATACAATGCGCGACTCCTGGATGGTCTGCGTGCCGTTGGAGCCTTTGGTGGAGCTGTAGTCTTTCGATTCAACCGTTTTGAGGTAGGTGCCGCTTTTGACGCCACCCAGCGTGCCGCGTTCGTCGCCTTTGACGCTGGGGATCACGCTTTTGTTATGCAGGAAGACCGGGGCGCTTTGCGTCTTCACCGAGCGGGATACATCCTTGGCGTCCTTGAACTCCCCGGTAATCGTGTATGGGATGGGTACGACGGAATTGCCTACCGGAGTTTTGCAGATATCCGGCGTGAGGCTGACGCAGTAAAAGCGTTTGGACTTGGTGACGGTTTCGTGAGCCATGGAATCTTAAAGGCTTTGTGTTTCGGATTCTGCGTGCCAGGCATTCAAGCGCTCCAGCGCTTCCGGCGTGTTCGCATGGTGCAGGCGCACTTCCTCGAAGCCTTCTGCGGCGGAGATGGCGAGGCGCCAGGTCAACTCAAGCTGGCCAGTGTCGAGGTCGATCACCACGGTGTCGATTGCCATGGGCATGGCGGCAATGGCCGAATCTGCGTCGACCCCTAGCAGGAACAGGGATTCCTTCGGCATGGTGAAGGAAAGTGTGCTGTTGCCATGGCCGTCGACGCGGGCATAGGGCGCGCTTGCGGCGCACAGATTGGTAAGCTGGAATTGCTCGCCGCCTTCGAGGTGTGGGCATTGCTGGTCGACCGGCGCGCCGTTCCAGTAGCGGAAATCGAAGTTCTTGGGCAGCAGGGGGACCTCGTCTTCTTTCCAGTCGGTTTTCGTATCGACCTGGCCTATCAGTTCCCGGCGAGGCAGCCAGCCGCGGCCCAGGTAGCCCATGCCGGCCGGCGTTTGCGGCTTGCCTCCGCCTGCCATCTGCCAAAAAGCGCTGGCGGTAAAACGCTGCTCGGGATATTCGATGCAGGGCGCGGGCAAGGATTCGGCGCGGCTGGCGTCAAGGAACCAGGTTGGGGCGAAGCCGCGGCCAAGTGGATTTTGCTGGCAGCTGTCATGTGCTTCCGGCGCCGTTGCCGGATCCTGATAGGTTTGCCGTTGTTCTGCAGTGAGCCGGTGCTTGGCGGGAACCCGTCCAGCGTCGGTGCTGCCGGCCTCGATCCGGCATTCGCCGCCATAGGCAAATTCATAACGCAGCGGAGTGCGCGCGGCCGCCTTGGACGTGCTGATGCGCCAGGGCACGGCATCCGCCATTCCCAGCGAGCATGCGCGTAAGGTGGATTTCAGCCAACGCGCCGGTGCGGCGTTGCGGAACAAGCGGCGTTCGCCGGTGATGCGCAAGGTCTTGTCGACCAGGATTTCGCCGGGTGTGGTGGTGTCCTGCGCGGCGGCCACGCGCTGAAGCCAGTCCTGTTCAACGTCGTGAGACAGGCGCATCATCGGGTTGAGCGGCTGGGGGCGTTCAGGCAGCGGCGCAGGCAGGTCGGGACGCTGCACGCGAAGCGATACCTCGAACTCGCATGTTTCGACGCCCGCTGGCGCATGCGCTTCGCCAACTACCACGATATCGCATAGAGGCTTGAATGGCGCCAAATCGCTTTCGTAGCGCACGCTCTTTTCGATATCGTCTTCGTGATGGACGTCTGTCACGTGCAAGAGTGCAGGGTCCTCAACGGCGATTAATTGGGCACGGCCTTGCTCGTCGCAGGGGCCAAGCGCATAGGCGGTCTTGGCGGCGATCACATGAAAGGCGGCGCCATTCTGGTCGACCGAATCGAAATGCAGCGCATCGAACCCGGTGCGGTTGTCGAAGCGCAGGCTGGGGATTGCTTGGAACTCCACGGTCAACCTGCCGGATTGGTGTCAACGTCGTCGCCGTGCAATTCGACTTTCTTCGAGCCGCGGATGATGATTTCTTTGCCCGAAATCTCGATGCGCCCATCCTTTTTCATGACGAAAGTGCTGGCTCCGACCTCAATGCGGAATTCTTCGCCGGCGGTGTAAGAGATCTTCTGGCCGACCATCACGGTCTTGGACAAGCCCACTTCCTCGGCCTGCATCAGGGCCACGGTAGTGTTCATCGCTGCACCCACGGTCGTCTGGTAGGCGCCGCCGATCGTGACAATCTTTGCCAGCCCCACGGTTTCAATTTTCATGTGGCCGATGGTGACGTTGCGCGTGCCGCCAATATCGATGGTCTCGTTCTTGCCAACATCCTCTGTCCGGTTGTCGCCGATGCTGATGGTTTCGTTGTGGTCGACGCGCTCCTTGCGGTCGTTGTGCACTGTGATGGTCTCGTTGTTGTCAACGGTCTCAGTGCGGTCGTGCTTGATATGGTTGGTTTCGTCGTGGTCGACGGTTTTGCGGCGGTCGTTGCCGACCCATTTGTCCTCATCGTGCTCGACCTCGGTCAACTGGTCTTTTTCGGCGTGCAGCCAAAGCTGCTCGGCACCTTTCTTGTCCTCAAACCGGATCGCGTTCGCATTCTCGTAGCCGCCGCCGGGAGTGGAGCGCGACAGGATGCCGCTTTGCGTCTTGTTGTCAGGCAGGGACCAGGGGGGCATGGTTTGCGCGTTGGGCACCATGCCGGTGATCAGAGGGCGGTCCGGATTCCCATCCAGGAACTGGACGATCACTTCGGTGCCGATGCGAGGGATCGACGTCATGCCGAAATTCGGGCCGGACCACGCTGTAGCCACGCGCACCCAGGCGGAACTCTTTTCGTCATACTGGCCCACGCGGTCCCAGTGGAACTGCACGCGCACGCGGCCATATTCATCGGTATGGATTTCCTCGCCGGCCGGGCCAACCACGGTGGCGGTCTGCAGGCCGTAGAGCTTGGGCGCGAGGCTGTTGAAACCACGGCCGGGACGCCAGGGCACATTCCTGCCGATGCAGGTCAGCGCATTGCTGTAATGGGCAGGGGCGAGGGCGCCGGTCTGGTAATTGTTGCTGGCGCTATGGCGCACTTCCAGGATCATGAATTCGCTGTCCTGGCTGTCAAAGTGCCCGGTCAGGCGGAACCAGCGGCCCGGTTGCGCAGTGCGGTCGTTGCCACCGGCTTCGAAGTGCTTTGCACTTGCCTCGATTTCTTCGGTGCGCCTGCGGGCTTGGGCGTCTGCGTCGTCGCCGGCCATGAATCCGTAGGCGCCTGTGTAGTCGTATGTTTCGATCTGGTGCACCTTGCCCTGGTCGTTGATGACGGGCAGGTTGGTCATCTGCGGGCGAGGGTTCTTGAAGTCAAAGCTGGCCAGTGCAACTTTGCCGGGAACGATGCGACGCATCGGCGACCAGTCGCCAATGGCGTCGTCTTCCTGCGCTCCGGCCTCGCGCTGGAAAGGTATTTCGGGCGAATCGCCGTCGATGGCATCGGCACGGGTCGTATCGTCGGCCAGTACCAGGGTGTGGCCGTCCGCGCGGTGCTCGTACCAATAGTGCCAGCCGCGTTCCTCCCAGCGCCGGTGCAGGTAGTTGTAATCGCTTTCGGCTGCCTGGCATGCATCGGTCATTCCGGCATCTTCGCCATGGATCCGCGCCTGCCAGTCGGCGACAGGATAGTCGTTGAAGATGTCGGTGGTTTGCTGCTGGACGGTCTTGCTGTGGAAGAGATAGTAGTCCCGGCGCAAGCGCAGGTATGCCATCCAGGGCGCGAGCTGCATGCGGTAAAAGGCATGGCCGCCGTCAGTTTTGACGAACTGGAATTCGAATACGTAGCCGTTGAAGTAGCGCAGGCTGCCGTCTTCACGCACCAGCGATATGGTCACCATGCGGCCTTGCACGTCGGTCAGCGGAATGCTGGCGTCGTTGGATAGGACTTCGACCGTGTAGCGGAAATCGCGCGACAGGCCTTCCGTGGCATCCAAACGGTTCGCCAGCATGAGCGCGCGTGGGCCGTCCTCATGTGGAAAGGAAAGGCGCAGCAGGCGGTTGGTTTGTGCAGTGCCGAGCAGGGCCTCTGGAACGGCGGCATTGAGGTAAGTCATGCTAGTTATCGTTTTGCTATGATTTGGCGCAATGTAGCATAAGACTTGGTGATACGGTTCAGCTGTAATTCAACGGTGTGCAGCCTTTAGTAACAAGGGGAAACGCCGTCGTAATACTTGCAAATTGATTGTCGATTGGACGACTGTTGCCTGTCATGTCGTTATGATTGGTGAGATTTTGCTGGCAGCACGGAAGCTATCATGCCGGGTCTGCCGGCTAACGGCCAAATACAACGAAAGTAGTGATGGAGCCAACTGAACGCGTTAAGTCTTTCATCGCAGCTTACCTGAGGGCGCACCAGCAACTGAAAGCGGAAGCCGATCCAACGCAAATTACCGAGAGCTTCGAGCGCTGGAATGAGCTCGTCGCGGAGCTGGATGCAGAACATGCAATTGATCGGGGATGCATGGAACTGGCCGGCGTCATGTGCGACCCGTGTCCGCACATGCCTGACGACGAAGAGATTGTGAGTGTCACGCACGCACAAGAGAAGGTTTTTGTTGAAACCTGTGCCCAAGGTTCGCTGTCGCACTATTACGAATATGAGCTGCGGCCTTCAGGGAGCGATTGGCGAATCGCCCGAATCCGGGAATATCTTTGGCCGGCAGATTCGCCTTTGGTGAAAGACCGTGAGCGGGCTCGCTTTACGGATCCTGTCGTTATTCCCTTGCGTGAGTTGCCTGAGGATGATGAAGGAGTCGGTGGCGATGCCTTGTTTGAGGCTGGCCGCCAGGTCCGGCTCGATAACAATGAAAGTTCCTTAGAGGTGCGGCCAGTTGGGAAACTGAATGTCACATCTGGCCGGCTCGTGGTTGGTGACCTGGGCTACGACGCTGGGGTACTCGGTGTGTTGGGGCAACGCGTACCGTCTGGCGATTACCCGGCGGAGGTTTCGATGGCGTTCGGCCGCATTGCTGCGCTTCGCGTGCGTTTTTCCGACGAAGCGGTCAAGCGCTGGCTCCCTGCTGACCACAACTGTTATGACTCTCCTCATTACGTTGTTGGCGTAGATGCCGGGAACGTGGCCATCATGGACCTGGACGCAATCCTGGTGGTGAAGGCGCGCGATAAGGAGCGGGCGTTCGAAGCATACGCTGAAAATGCGGAGCAGCGTTATTCGATGCTGAGCCTAACGCGTGCCAACGACGCGGTGATTTCGGATTCCGGGTTTGGCGATGGCGGCTATCCGGTTTACTGGGGAGTAGATGGCAGTGATCGACTGGTTGTGCTGGTCGTGGAGTTCATGTTGTTTTCGGAGTGACATCGCTGACCATGTCGACTTTAGTTAATTCAAAGGCTCCAGCATTAAATTACGGCTTTTCCCATTTGCTTTCACTCGCCTTGAGCTTCTGGCTGTGGCCGTTCTTCCAGTATTTCGTTTTAGAGATTGCCCTGACATACCGCCACGACCTGAAACTGGGCGGAGCCTTGCTGTATTTTTTGGCCTGCCTCTTATCGATCGTAGCTGCAATCGTTCTCAGTGTTGTGCTCATTTTCGAAATGCGACGGCCCCGCGCGCCAGTCAAGCCCGGCAAGGTGGTTTTCTCGATTCTCGCCTTCGACGCTGTGGGCAGCCTGTTGGTCACAGGCTTCTTCGTCGTGATGGAGATGTTTTGCCGGGTCGGCGATTGCCCGTCGCCCAATTAGGAATCGAAGGGATACTGCGGCCGAGTGACAATGTGTGAGACACGACAGGACCGGTTTTTCATATACTTCCTACTATGAAAATTATCTTGCCACTGATCTTTACCTTAGCCGCCATTCCGGCGCATGCCCAGCTCTATAAGTGGACCGATGGCGACGGCAAGGTTCATTACTCGGACCGCCCTCAGGATGGCGTCAAGACTAAAGAAATCGCTGTTCAGCGGCCGGCATCGAATTCGACGGCTGCCGACGATTGGCACCGGCGAGAACTTGATTCGCGCGAGCGCCGGATGCAGCGCGAAACCGCGAACCAGGAGGCGGCCGACACCGCAGCGCGCAATGCCGGGAAAACGCCATATAACCCCAGCCAGCACCGCAACAACAATCCGATGACCGATGATGAAGTCTGCAAGCGCGATGCGCAGCAGATTGAATTCTCCGAGAAGGTTCCGAAGCTGGCGTTCAGTGGCGCCAGCGGATCGGTCGCAGTCAGCGAAGAGGAGCGCCAGGCTATCGTCCGCCAGCGCAAGGAAAACCACGCTCTGCTGTGCGGCTCCGGCCAGCGCACTCGCTGAAGTCTCGATGTTCATCAAGTACCTTATCGCCCCGGCGGCGCTGGCGTTTTTCGTCACGTCCGGGGCCGTTTCTGCGGCTGATGTTCGCCCATTCGGCGATAAGACCATCGTTGCACCGCATGTCCACGTTGAGAGTGGTGCGCAATTTGCCAAATGGAGCGGCAAGCCCGTCCCGCTGGGCGCATACGATTCATCGTTCTATGAGCGCGCGCGGCTGGGTACTATTGCGTTGTCGCCCGACCTGCGCGTCCATCTTGACCTGATCCGCCGTAAGGTAGCAATTCCTTCCTATTACGAGCTTGTCGATTCGAGTTCGGGCAAAACACTTGGCAAATACGTCGTCGTTGAGCCGGAAGATGGGGAGTGGTACTTCTCCGGAAACGGGACGGCCTATCTGAATCAGTCGCACATGCAGCTTTGCGAATCGCGATACACCAGGAAGATTGCGCAGAAGGGGCGAAGGCTGATCGATGTGAACCAGCCAATTGAATACGTTGGCGCCGAAACCGAAGTCGATACCACGACCCAGCTTTATGAATCGCCCACCAGCCGGTCAGTCGTGGCGACGGTGGTTGCTGGATCCCAGGTGAACGTCATCGGAGTTTTGCCGGGGAAGACAGAATGGCCGGACATCGCGCTGCTGGTCAGGACGCCGTTGGGACTGACTGGCTGGCATGTGCCAAACGAGAGTGGAAGCCTCAAGATCTATCAATGCAATTGAACCGGCTGTGGCGAAAGGCGGACTAGCCGGCTTCCCTGGCGCCGATTTGCCACCAGGCGGGCAGCAGGGCCTGGACTTCCGGGCGGCCGAAGCGGTCGTCGATGAGGTGGACGGTGCCGCGGTCGCTGGTGGTGCGGATCACGCGGCCGGCGGCTTGCACGACTTTCTGCAAGCCGGGGTAGAGGTAGGTGTAGTCGTAGCCTGCGCCGAATGCCGCTTCCATGCGGGCCTTGATTTGCTCGTTCACCGGGTTGATCTGCGGCAGGCCTAGCGTGGCGATGAAGGCGCCGATCAGGCGGTCGCCCGGCAGGTCGATGCCTTCTCCGAAAGAACCACCGAGCACGGCGAAGCCAATGCCTTCGCCGCCTGCACGGAAGCGGGCCAGGAAAGCGTCGCGCGCGCTTTCATCCATGCGGCGCTCCTGGCGCCAGAGCGGAACGTCGGGATGACGCGCGGCGAACAAATCGGCCACCTTTTCCATGTAATCGAAGCTGCTGAAGAAGGCGAGGTAGTTGCCTGGCTGGCGTTGATACTGCTCGCTCATCAGCGCGGCGATGGGCGCCAGCGAGCGGTCGCGGTGCTGGTAGCGGGTGGAGATGTGGCTGGCGATGTGCACCTGGAGCTGCTGTGCGTCGAAAGGCGAGGCAACATCGACCCATGCCGTTTCGGGCGGCATGCCAAGCGTGTCGGCGTAGTAGTTCCAGGGGCTGAGCGTAGCGGAGAAAAGGGCCACCGCATGTGCGGCTTCAAAGCGCTGCTTGAGGAAGGGCGCCGGCAGGATGTTGCGGATGCAAAGCACCGAGTTCATGCGGCCTGCGGCGGCGCCACGGCCACCGTCCGATTTCTCGATGTCGAACAGCGAGTGTTCGCCGAAGCTTTCCGCCAGGCGTCCGAACAGCAGGGCGTTGAAATAGAAATCCAGCACGTCGGCATCGAACCATGCGGGATGTTCGGCCATGTAGTCGCCGATCTCGGTACAGGCTGTTTGCAGCGCGGCCATGAACTTTTCGGGCAGTTCGGCGTGGCTGGCGTATTCCGCTTCCTGCGCCTTCTCCAGCGCACTCCATTGGCGGTGTACGCGGTCGAGCGGTTTGCGCAGCGCTTCCGGCGCAGTCTTGCGCAGCACGCGCAGCCGCACGTGGTCCATTTCGGCGGAATACATCTTGCGGGCCCGCGAGACCATATTATGTGCTTCGTCGGCCAGCACGCCGACCTTCCAGCCGTTCATCTGCGTCAGGCTGTACAGCATGGCGCTGATGTCGAAGTAATAGTTGTAGTCGCCCACCACCACGTCGGCCCAGCGCACCAGTTCCGATTGCAGGTAGTAGGGGCAGACCTGGTGCGCCAGCGCAACTTCGCGCACCGAGGCGCGGTCCAGCATGGGCTGCTGCAAGGCGGCAGCGCGTGCGGCCGGCAGACGGTCGTAGAAGCCTTGCGCCAGCGGGCAGGATTCGCCGTGGCAGGCTTTGTCAGGGTTCTCGCAGGCGGTGGTCTTGGCCGCCAGTTCCAGGGCGCGTAGCGGCAGCAAAGGCGCGCTGCGCTTGATGGTCTCGACCGCGCCGAGTGCCATGCTGCGGCCGCTGGTTTTCGCGGCGAGAAAGAATACTTTGTCCAGGCCATGTTCGGCGCTGGCTTTCAGCATCGGGAAGATGCTGCCGATGCTCTTGCCGATCCCGGTCGGCGCCTGCGCCAGCAGCGAGCAGCCGCGCGCGCTGGCCTTGTACATGGCTTCCGCAAGCTGGCGCTGGCCGGGGCGGAAGTCGGCATGCGGGAAGCGCAAGGCGCGCAGTTGCTCGTCGCGCGCGGTGCGGTGCGCCAGTTCCTGCTCGGCCCAGGCCACGAAGCGGCCGCATTGCTCTTCGAAGAAAACGCGCAGGGAAGCGGCATCGGCTTCCTCGGTGAACACCGTTTCCTTTTGCGTGCCGATGTCGAAGTAGACCAGGGCCAGGCGCAGGGCAGTCAGTTTGCGTGCGGTGCACAGCAAATGGCCGTAGACCTTGAGCTGGGCCCAGTGCAGGATGCGGTGGTTGGCGGGCTGGCGCGACAGGTCGCCGCGGTAGGTCTTGATTTCTTCGAGCTGGTTCTGGCGCGGGTCGTAGCCGTCGGCGCGTCCGCGCACATGCAGCGGGCCGAAATCACCGGACAGGCTGACTTCGCGCTCATATTCTTCGCCACGGCGGCTGGTGACGATGGCGTGGCCTTCAATGCCTTCCTGCGCGGTGGGCGTGGGCGTGAAGCGCAGGTCCAGGTCGCCTTGCTTGGCGGTGAACTCGCACAGGGCGCGGACGGCAATCGTGTAGCTCATTCCTGCCACGCCAGGTAACACACGGACACCGGCATGCCATGCTCGGCGCAATAGTCGATCCAGCGCAACTGGTTGTCCTGCAGGCGGTCGCCCGGGCCTTTGACTTCGACCATCTGGTAGCGCTGTTCGGCGGGCCAGAAGCGGATCAGGTCCGGGAAGCCGCTGCGGTTGGCCTTGATGTCGAGCAGGATGCGCTCGAACCACAGCTTAAGGTGGGCAGCCGGGATGCAGTCCAGCGCGAGGCCGAGCAGTTCTTCATCAATCGCGTCCCAGTAGACGAAGGGCGACTGCAGGCCGGACTTGGCGGCGAAGTTGGCGCGGATGGCGTCGCGGTAGCTGCCGTCTTGGAGCCGCGCGAAGCAGGCTTCGAACAGGGCGGAGCGGCGGCGCTGGAAGTCGGCGCTGTGCAAATCCGCCGGGCCGTGGTGGAAGGGGTGGAAGAAGGCGCCGGGAATGGCGGCAAACACCGCGTCCCAGCACAGCAGGCCAAACAGTGAATTGGCCAGCGCGTTCTCCACGTAGAAGCAGGGCGCCTCGTCCTGCCAAAGATGGTCGCGCACTACGCCTTCCACCCACCATTCCTCGGTCGGCATCGGCAGCACCAGGTCGATGCGTTCGACCGGCGTTGGCTTATGGGCGGGCTCGCGCATGTGGCCAAGCTTGCGGCGCAGGCGCGGCGCCATGCGCAGCAACTGTTGGCGTTCGGCTTCGCTCTCTGGCGCGGCCTGCGCGCGTTGCAGCCATTCATAGGCCAGGCCGATCCGCTCGTCTTTTTCCAGCACGCGGATGGCGCGGACGCGGGCGCCGGGGTAGGCGCATTGCTCGTACAGTTCGAAGGCGCCGGCCCAGTTGCCCAGCTTCTCAAGCTGCTGGCCGAACTGGAACAGCATTTTCTGGCGGCGGCTGTGCAGCCATTCGTTGTCGTCGCCCAGGGCTGGCAGTTCTCGTGCCAGGTGCAGCGGGTCTTCGCCGTCCGCGAATCGTTCCCGGCAGGCGTGCAGCGCCAGGTAATCGTCGATGTCGCGGCGCGAGCGGAAGCCGCGAGCGGCCGGAGAAAACTCGACTTTTTCGTAGCGGTAGATGCCCAGGTTGGACAGCACGAATTCCGACCAGTCCTGGTGGAAGTTACCGAAGAAGATCAGGCGCAGGCGGTCGCACAGGGGCTTGGAGAGGATGTGGTAGACCTGGTCGCCGGCATCGGCATACCACGATGTGAAGCGGTGGCTGCCTTCGTGACGTTCGCGCAGGGCCTCCAGCTGGTCGGCCTTGCGCGCGCTGCGTTCAACGCCGCTCAGGGCAAACACACGGGTGATTTCGGGCTTTTGGAGAAGCTCGAACAGCTCGTCCAGCGTCAGCTCGGGGTCTTGCACCACCCAGCCTTGCTCGACCAGCGGGCCGGCGGCGGCGATGGTGCAGCCGATCTCGGGGTAGCTCAACTTGGAGGCGCGGAACAGCTCTCCCTTGCGCATCACCATGCGCACAAACAGGGCGCGGGATGGCTGGGGCAGGGCGGGGAAGCTGGCGAGGAATCCGGCTTCCTCCTCCGTCAGCAGGTCGCTATAGCGCTCGCCAATCCAATGCAGGACCTGGTGGAAGTTCTCCAGGTAATAGAACGGATTTTCAAGGACTTGGTTCATGCAGGCGAAGCGGCGCGAAAACTGTATTTATATACAGTATAACGCGCCGCAGCCTGTATTGTCAGCCCTTCTTGCTGGCCGCGTTGGCTTTCTCGACCTGCTGCTCGAAGGCGGTGACGGCGTCGCGGGTGGCCTGCGTCACCTGTTCATAGCCTTTGAAGGCGTTTTCAATGGCGTTTTTGACAATCTCCACCGCGTTGTCCGAGCCGGGACGCACGTTCTTGGTCACGTCGTAAATCAGGGCACTCAGGTTGGATTTGGCTTCGGCCAGGTGGGCGTCGGCAGCCTTGTGGAAGTCGTTCGACATTTCGGTCAGCAGGGCGCCCAGCTGCTGGTTGTAGGCGTTGGTGGCAGCCATGCCGGGCTGCAGGCGGGCGTTGATTACGTCCATGGCTTCCTGCGGCGTGGCGGAAGCATTGACCTTGCGGCCAGCCTCGATCTGGTCGTCGAGCGCCTTTTTGGCCGTAGCGATGTTCAGGGCCACTGCTTGCTCCACCCCTTGCATGGCGCGGTTGGTCAGGGTGTTGAAGGTCTCCAGCTGGAACTCAAACAGCGTCTTGGTCGCGTTGGCAAACTGCTCGGGATTCTGAAACATACGGTCTCCTTGTCGAGGTGGGATGGCGTTGCTTCTTGCTTTGGCTTCATTATTTATTACGCACCAAGTTTTCGCAATGGGCATCTTTAAACGGGCCGGCCATTTGTACCCAGCCCTTGCCGAGCGGGGTTTGCGAGCAGGCGCGCTGGCCGTCGATGCGGCTCTGGTACAAGTACCACCAGGCCGGGCGGGCGGTGGCGCTGCCGGCCGCGGTGGCGGCCAATAGCAGGATGGCGATCAGTCGTTTCATAGCGGTGCGGTGGCCGGCAGGCGCATGGTGAAGGTGCTGCCGTGGCCGGGCGTGCTGGCCACGTCGATATGACCCGCCAGCACGCCGGTCACGATATTGTGGGTGATGTACAGTCCCAGGCCCGACTGGCCGGAACCAAGCCGGGTGGTATAGAAAGGATCGAACACGCGGTGCAGGTGGTCCGGCGGGATGCCGGCGCCGTTGTCGGCCACCGACAGCAGCACGTCGGAGCCCTCGGCGCTGGCAGTGATGGTAACCGTCGGCTCGCCTTCCCCTGGCGCGGAAAAAGCATGGGTGATGCAGTTGTCGACCAGGTGTCCCACGGCCTGGCTAAGCGGAATCGGATAGCTGTCCAGTTGCAGGCCGGGCACCACGTCCAGCACCAGGTTGGGGCGCGGTTGCGGCAGGGTGGCCCACAGGGGCGCCAGCATTTCCTGCAACAGCTGGTCGAGGAAGAAGTGGCGGCGCTGGGTGTCGTTGGTGTCGACGGCGATCTGCTTGAAGCTGCCGACCAGCCTGGCGGCGCGCTGCAGGTTGCGCTGGATGATATCGCCCGCTTCGCGCGCTCGTTCCAGGTAGGCATCCAGTTCCGAGCGGCGGATGCCGGAATCGACCTGGCTGCTCAGGGCCGCCGTATGGTCGGCCAGGGTGGAGGCGGTAATCAGGCTGTTGCCGATCGGCGTATTCAGTTCGTGCGCCACGCCGGCCACCAGCGAACCGAGGGCGGCCAGTTTGTCGCGCCGCACCAGTTCGTCCTGCGTCATGCTGAGGTTCTCCAGTGCCGCTTGCAGTTCTTCACTGGTCAGCTCCGCATGCTGCTTGGCGCGCGTCAGTTCAGCGGTGCGGGCTTCGACCAGTTCTTCCAGGTGGCTGCGGTGGCGCGCCAGTTCGGCCTCGCGCCGGGCGCGCTCGATGGCGATGCTGGCCAGGTGGCTGGCCACGCCGATCAGGCGCTGTTCTTCGGTATCCGGATGGCGCACGGTGCGGTAGTACATGGCAAAGGATCCGAGCACCGTGTTCTCGTCCTGCATGATGGGCATGGACCAGCAGGCGCGCAGGCCGTAGTCGCGGATCAGGTCGAGGTAGGGCGCCCAGAGCGGGTCGTGTTCGATGTCCGATACCACCACGGCTTCGCGGCGGTGCATGGCGGTGCCGCAGGAGCCCACGCCGGGGCCGATCGCCATCCCCTCGAGCAGGGCCGCGTAGGAAGCGGGCAGGCTGGGGCAGCAGGCGCAGCGCATATGCACGCCGTCTTCATCGAGCAGCATGACGGAGCACAGCACGCCCGGCGATTGCGATTCCACCAGTTGCACCAGCTTGTGTAGTGTGTCTTCCAGCGGCACGCCGCGCGCCATCATTTCCAGCAGGCGCTCCTGGCCGACGCGCAGGTCGTCCGCACGCTGGGCGCCTGTGACGTCGACCAGGCGCATATGGAACAGGCGGCGGCCCGGCTTGGCGATCCGCACACCGCGGGCGTTGCATTCGACCATGCGCCCGCTGCTGTGGCGGAAACTGATGCGATGCACGCGCAGCTCACCGGCCAGCACGCTTTGCATCATCGCGTTCATCTCCAGCGGGTCGCAAAAGGCCGAGAACGGGGCGGTCAGCAACTCCAGCGCGCTGCGGCCCAGTAGCTGTTCGGCGCGGTGGTTCAGGTCGACCGGGCGGCCGGTGTCCAGGTCGATCAGCACCACGGCGTCGGGCGAGGCGGCTGCCATCATGTGGTAGTTCACCTCGAGGTCGAAGCCGCCGATGCGCTGGCCCTGCAGCGCGAACAGCACATGGTCCACGACGCTGGTGGTGGCCAGGGGCAGGGTGAAATAGCCATCGGCGCCGGCGCGGGCGGCGCGTTCCTTTTCGTCGTTGGACGGGCGGTGCGACATGAGCAGCACCGGAATGCGGCGGTTGGCGTCCGCCTGGGTCAGTTGGCCAGTCAATTCCAGTGCGGCCCCGCCGGCCAGCGCGGTATCCAGCAATACCAGCGCCACGCCGCCGGCGCTGGCCGCCTCCAGGGCGTGTTGGCCGCTGGTGACCGATTCGACGCGGTAGTCGTGCCGGGCGAGCGCCAGCTCCAGCGCCGCCACATCGAGACTGGCGCCGGTAGCAACGAGGATGGTGTTGTTCGGTTCCACGCTGCCAGTGTATTACAAGCTGGCCTCGGCCTCGGCTTCGACCTGCGGAACCAGGATGCGCGGCAGGTTGTCCTCGATCCAGTCGATCAGGACTTCCAGCCGCTCGGCGACCTCGCGACCCAGCGGCGTCAGGCTGTATTCGACATGGGGCGGGATGACGGGCAGGGCGGTGCGCAGCACGAAGCCGTCGCCCTCCAGCGCCACCAGGGTCTGCGCCAGCATTTTCTCGCTGACGCCGCCCACTTCCTTGCGCAACTGGCTGAAGCGGTGCATGCCGCCGAGGAGCACGACCAGCACCAGGACGCCCCAGCGGCTGGTGACGTGGCTCAATACCGTGCGCGATGGACATTCCGCAGCAAGCACATTGCCCGGCCTTGCCGAGCGGCGGGACAGGGAGGCCCGCAATGATTTTGAAGTTTTTTCCATACTTACAAAAAAGTACGTACTTACGAAAAGTTAGTGTTGATCCTATTATAGCCCTGCACTGTTTTCAACCAAGGAGAAAAACATGATCGTGGTAACTGGCGCTTCGGGCGCATTGGGTCAATTGGTGGTGGAAGGCTTGCTGGACAAGGTGCCGGCAGCACAAATCGTGGCGGCCGTGCGTGATCCGGCCAAGGTGGCGCACCTGGCGGCGCGTGGCGTGCAGGTGCGCCGTGCCGATTATGAAGACGCGGTCAGCCTGGATGCGGCACTGGCCGGCGCCGACCGCGTGCTGCTGGTCTCGGCCAACGAGGTTGGCAAGCGCACAGCCCAGCATCTTGCGGTGGTCGATGCGGCAAAACGTGCCGGCGTGAAGCTGCTGGCCTACACCAGCATTTTGCACGCCGACAGTTCGCCGCTGCGCCTGGCCGACGAGCACGTCGCCACCGAAACAGCCATTCGCGACAGCGGCCTGGCATATGCCTTCCTGCGCAATGGCTGGTATTTCGAGAATTTCGATAGCCGCATCCAGGGTGCCGTACAGTGGGGCGAAATGGTGGGCAGCGCAGGCGAGGGGCGCATTTCGGCAGCCGCGCGTGCGGACTATGCGGCTGCCGCGGTGGCCGTGCTGACCACGGAAGCGCCGCAGCAAGTATATGAACTGGCTGGCAGCACGTCGTTCACCCTGGCGGAACTGGCCGCCGAGGCAGCGCGCCAATCAGGAAAGGCGGCGGTGTACCGCGATGTGCCGCCGGCGGAGTTTGCTGGCGTGCTGGCTGGCGTGGGCGTGCCTGCGCCATGGCCTGAAATGCTGGCCGATTCGGATGCTGGCTCCGCACGCGGCGGCTTGTTCGATGATGGGAAAGCGCTGGAGACGCTGATTGGCCGTCCAACCCGCAGCCTGTCGCAGGCGGTGGAAGCGGCGCTGAACGCATAAATGAAAAAAGCTCCCCGGAGGGAGCTTTTCTGCGGAATTCTTGGTGCCCACGGAGGGACTCGAACCCCCACACCTCGCGGCACATGGACCTGAACCATGCGCGTCTACCAATTCCGCCACGTGGGCACTGGTACTGCATTTGTCTCAGAAGGTAGCGTTTGGTGCCCACGGAGGGACTCGAACCCCCACACCTCGCGGCACATGGACCTGAACCATGCGCGTCTACCAATTCCGCCACGTGGGCGCTAACTTCTTCAACTCTCTGTTGCGGTGTTGTGTGCAACAGAGGCACGCATATTAATGGTCGAGGCCGAATCGGTCAAGTGTTAATTAATAATTTCGTGCAACTTTTTCCAATTCGGGGTCAGGTCTGTCATTTGGACAGCTGCCGCGCACCTTTGACATTTCTCAAAAGGCGGGGCGGAAAAGTCATGCTGCAAGTATTTGCGGCGCAGATTATTCGACTGCAGAAATTCGCAGATATGATTTGATGAAGATCAAATGCTTGGTTGCTGAGTCCAAATGACAGACCTGACCCCGAACTTGGCGGAAAACAAAAAAGCCGCTTTTCAGCGGCTTTCTTGCGGAATTTTTGGTGCCCACGGAGGGACTCGAACCCCCACACCTCGCGGCACATGGACCTGAACCATGCGCGTCTACCAATTCCGCCACGTGGGCATTGTCGCGTTGTTCTGCAACGAGGCACGCATAGTAATGGCCCGATGCCCACCCGTCAAGACATTTATGAAAGCTTGTTGGAACGGCCACGCTGGCGTACCGTGATCAGCAGCAGGCCTGCTGCCAGCATGGCCCAGCCCGACGGCTCGGGAATGGCTGCCACGTTCCAGCCGATGGCGTCCATGGCCAGTACGTCATTGCCGGTAATCTGCAGGGTCTCGCCCATGCCGGCGGTCGGGTCCATCAGGCCGATGAACAGGTTGTCCTTCCAATGACTGGCCTGGCGGCCGTCGCCAAAGTTTTCGCCGGTGGAGAATTCCGGACCTACCGTGGTGCCGTCGAGCGAGAAGTATTTGGCGCGGTTGTCGGCGGTCCAGTCGATGACGCCGTGCGCGGCACTCATGGTGGAGTAGCGGAACAGGTCAAGCGCGGAAACATAAGTGAACAGGTTGTCGTTGAACGGGCCGTTGTAGGGCGGGGAATTGCCGTCCAGGATGTCGACGCCGCTGATAAAGCCCAGCACGTGGCCAATCTCGTGCGCCGCCACGCCGATAAAGTCAAAAGCGTTGGCATCGGTGCCGTTGTTCGGATTGAAGTCGAAATTGAAATCGCTGTTGAACTGGATGAAGCCGTCGCAATTGCCGATGCAGCCCGACAGGGTTTGCGGTGTAACGGCCAGGCCGATGGCTTTTGCTTCGGCATTCGTGATGGAGAGGATCTGATTGTTGGCGTCGCCATCATTGTCGACATAGGGCAGGGCGCTGCCGGCCCCGTTGGGGTTGTTGGCGGTGCGGTTGATCAGCATGCCGAAGGTCGAGCCGCCGGGTAGATGGGCCATAGCGGTCGCGTCGGCGGCCGAAGTGGCGTCGGCCGCCAGTGCATTGCGGACTGAGGCATAGGTATGGAAGTCTTCCGCCGAGGCTGCCTGCCCAAGAATCCCGCCGCCAAGGGAGTTGAAGCCGACCGTCAAATTTATCGTCACATTATCGTTCAGCAAACTTGACCAGCGCGCGGCTGCGGCCTGGAAGCCTTGCTGCGCCTGGAGCGAGGTGCCGGCGACGTAGTTGAAATTGAAAACAGGCGCTGCAGAGGCGGTACTGGCAGCCAGCAAAAGGCCGGCGAGCAATGTCTTCATGGCGGTCTCCTACAGATTGGTGGGTAGGGAGGGTGCCGCAAGAAGTATGCGCGCCGCCGCTTCTGCATGGCGCGCGACAGCCGGGGAGGCTGGGGCGTCAATGAATCCGACAGTTGAAAACAAAAAAGCCGCTGAAATCAGCGGCTTCTCTGCGGAATTTTTGGTGCCCACGGAGGGACTCGAACCCCCACACCTCGCGGCACATGGACCTGAACCATGCGCGTCTACCAATTCCGCCACGTGGGCATTAGCAACAACATCTGCTATCATACTGCTTTGGTGAGTTTTGCGCCAGATGAACTTTCATTCCACGCTGCACATCAACTCGCCATTCCCGCATCGCTGCGAGAGCCAGAATTATAGAGGAAACTCTGCCGATGTCAAAGGGCCTGCGAAAGATTTTTGTGCACGGCCCTTCCTGTTACACTAACAACCAATAATAAGATTACTGAAGAACTTTTGAACTCCACTCATACCATTCCTAGCCGCGAAGAGATTCTCGGCATCTTCCGCAGCGCCAAAGCGCCGCTCGACCTGCGCACGTTGGCGCTGTCGCTCAAAGTCAAAGCCGATTCCCAAGCCGTCCTGACGCGCCGCTTGAATGCGATGGAGCGCGACGGCCAGATCCGTTCCGATACCAGCGGCTTCTATGTGCTGGCGGACCATTCCGAATTCATTGCCGGGCGCGTGTCCAGCCACCGCGACGGCTACGGCTTCCTGATTCCTGACGAACCGGGCGAAGACTTGTTCCTGGCCGAGCGCGAGATGCAGAAGGTGCTGCACGGCGACAAGGTACTGGGCCGCATCATCGGCTACGACCGCCGTGGCCGCCCGGAAGGCACCATTGTTGAAGTGGTCCAGCGCGGCACTACCCATATCATCGGCCGCCTGCTGAAGGAAAACGGTGTGTGGGTCGTGGCGCCGGAAGACAAGCGCATCAGCCAGGATATCCTGGTGCAGGGCGCCGTCGGCAAAGCCAAGTCCGGCCAGATCGTCAGCGTGGAGCTGACCGAGCAGCCGGGCCGCTTCAAGCAGCCATCGGGCAAGATCGTTGAAGTACTGGGCGATATGGACGACCCGGGCATGGAAATTGAAATCGCCGTGCGCAAGTTCGGCGTGCCGCATATCTTCTCGGATGCCGCATTGAAGCAGGCTTCCAAGCTGCCGGACGTGGTGCACGAAGCCGATTGGGGCGAGCGCGTCGACCTGCGCGATGTACCGCTGGTGACCATCGACGGCGAAGATGCGCGCGACTTCGATGATGCCGTGTATTGCGAGCCGGTGAAAATCGGCCGCAGCAAGGCCTTCCGCCTGATCGTGGCGATCGCCGACGTGTCGCACTACGTGAAGCCGAACGACGGCCTGGATGGCGATGCCATCGAGCGTTCGACCTCGGTTTATTTCCCGCGCCGCGTGATCCCGATGCTGCCGGAGAAGCTGTCGAACGGCCTGTGCTCGCTGAATCCGCGCGTCGACCGCCTGACCCTGGTGTGCGATGCCGTGATCACCGCGCAGGGTGAACTCAAGGCCTACCAGTTCTACCCGGCCGTGATCCACTCGGCTGCGCGCCTGACCTATACCGAAGTGGCGGCCATCCTCGGCAACACCAAGGGGCCGGAAGCAGCGCGCCGCGCGGAAATCGTGCCGCACCTGCAGAACCTGTACGACGTGTACCACGCGCTGCAGAAGTCGCGCCAGGAACGCGGTGCGATCGATTTCGAAACCACCGAGACCTACATCGTCTGCAACCCGGCCGGCAAGATCGAAAAGATCATCCCGCGCACCCGCAACGATGCGCACAAGCTGATCGAAGAATGCATGCTGGCGGCGAACGTGTGCGCGGCGGACTTGCTGCTGCGCCACAAGCACCCGGGCACCTACCGTATCCACGCCGGACCGACCAAGGAAAAGCTGACCCAGGTCCGCGACTTCCTCAAACAGCTTGGCCTGTCGCTGGGCGGCGGCGATACGCCGGTGGCCCGCGATTACGCCGACTTGATGAAGAAGATCAAGGAGCGCCCGGACGCGCAGCTGCTGCAAACCATGCTGCTGCGCTCCATGCAGCAGGCGGTGTACAGCCCTGACAATATCGGCC
>Ga0102593_1001177_pt1 | contig 27802 bp, 23 predicted proteins | sample AraplaCol_mMS_r2_2_FD_76862 | JGI IMG/M metagenome (GOLD analysis project Ga0102593, IMG submission 76862) | Arabidopsis root microbial communities from North Carolina, USA - plate scrape MF_Col_mMS_r2 (SPADES assembly) (version 2) | ecosystem: Host-associated > Plants > Roots > Endosphere...
CTGACGGACGATCAGCGGCGCGGTTCGACGCGGAAAATCATGCGCCCTTCGAACGGCGTGCCCAGCGGGATCGCGCGGTAGCCGTACTCGTCGATGCGTGCCCTCACGACCGGCCAGTCGTCCTGCTTGGCGACCCACACCACGCCGTGTTCGTGCTCGCCCAGTTCGACCGCGAGCGGTTCGTCGTACTCCGGGTTGAAGCGCGGCTCGTGCAGCGCGTCCAGCGAGATCTTCTCGATCTCCGTGCCGCGCCCCAGCTCCAGGTGCAGGCCGTAGCGCGCCATGTCCTCGACGAACACGATCTCGTGGATCGGCCCGGGCGCGCGTTCGATGATCGCCTCCGCCCACGCATGCGCGTTCTTGTGCGTGGGCCAGTACGCGCTGGCGGCCTTGAACGCGACCAGCAGCAAGCCCCATGCGATGAGCTTCGGCCACGACGGCAGGCCCAGCCCTTCGCGCGCGCGCTGCATCGCGACGATCACCGCGATCGGCACGAACAACGGCAGCAGGTACAGCGGCATGCGCGAGCGCGCGAGGCAGAACACCACCAGCGGCAGCAGCAGCCACAACGCGAGCAGCAGCCAGTGCGCATCGCGCTGGCGGCGCTGCGGATCGCGCCACCACGGGCGCACCATCGCCGGCAGGCCGCGCGCCCAGCGCCACAACGCCGGCGTCCACGGCAGCGTGCCGACGATCAGCGTCGGCACATAGATCTCCAGCCAGCCGTACCACTCGCCATGGCGACCGAATTCATTGGTCGTCACGCGATTGACGACTTCATCGCCGATGAAATACGAGAACAGCCCCGGATTTCCGTAGAACACCGCGAGGTACCACGGCAGCGCGAGAAGCGCGAACAGCACCAGCCCGGACCATTGCAGCACGCGACGCTCGCGTCGGCCCGGCATCAGGAAGTCGAACAGCAGCACCACCGGCAGCGGGAACAATCCTGCCGGCCCCTTGGTGACGAACGCGAGCGCCAGCGCGACCCACATCAACGCGATCCACGCCTGCACGCGGCGCGGCGACAACGCCGGGCTCGCGAACCGCGCTTCGACGAACGCCCACATCGCCAGCGCGATCCACGCGCTGAGCAGGTAGTCGGTGGTGATCATCTGCGCGGCGCCGAAGGGCAGCAGCATCGTCGCGTACGCCACGGCGGCGACCTGTTGCGAGCCCGGTGCGAGCCTGGCCGCGATGCGCCAGGCCACCCACGCGCACAGCAGGTACGACAATGCGGCCGGCAGTCGCGCCGCCCAGGGGTTGGTTCCGAACACCGCGACGCTGGAGGCGATCGCCCAGTACGTCAGTGGCGGCTTGGTCCAGTGGCCGACTTCATCGTTGCGGCGCGGATTGAGCCAGTCGCCGCTGTCGAGCATGTTGAGCGCGACGTTGGTATAGCGGCCTTCGTCCGGATCCCAGATGCCGCGCGAGCCCAGGAACGCCAACGCCAATACCACCGCGAACGCGGCGATGCTGACGGCGGGCGATCGGAGCAACTGGCGCATGCGCGCGGCCCGGAAGAAACCGGTGACATGCTAACGGCGGGGTTGTCGGCGGCGTGTCGGAAGCCAGCGCGGCCGCAGCCCGGGTAAGGCAAGGCTGCACGCGGGGGCGGACCATCGACCAAAATCAGGCTGCACGTTACCGATACAACGCGCTGCGGCGCGCTAATCGTTACTGGATGTGATCTGCCCGCGGGCGCGGTGCGGCCTTCGGCCTTACCCGGGCGACAGGGCGTTGGCCTCAACGGACCTGCGCGATCCAGTCTTCGAGGTTGTAGTAGTTCGTGACGCGATGGATGCGCCCGTCGCGCAGCTCGAAGAACGCGCCGCCCGGCAGCATGTACTTCTGTCCGTGCGCGGGCGGCAGGCCCGTGTCGTCGGCGAGGTATTCGCCATGCACGATGTACTCGGCCGCCGCGCGTGCGCCGTCGGGCGAGACCAGCACCACGATGTCGTGCAGCTGCTCGCGATAGCTGCGGTGCATGCGCTGCAGGAAGGCGGAAAACGCCTCGCGGCCGGTTTCGCGCGGACCCTGGTTCAGATCGTGCACCACGTCCTCGCCGAGCAGCGCGAGCATGCCGTCCCAGTCGCCGCGATTGAACGCGGCGTAGTAGGCCAGGATCAGTTCGGTGGCGCGGTCGTTGGTGCGGGTGCCGTCGATCTTCATCGCGAGTCCTTGCGGGACCACAGGCGCCGGTGCGTGGCGGGACCGCCATGATAGCCGGCGCCTCCACGGGGCCGACCGTGACGTTCGCCATAAAGCCGACGCATCGCGTCGCCTTCACGCCGCCTACACGCGTGCGATCAGGCGTGCGATCAGGCGTGGAATTCGAACACGCAGATGTCCGCGCCGTCGTTGCGGCATCGGGTTTCGGCGACGTGCAGTATCGGCGATCCATGCACGCCACCGAGCAATCCGCCGAGCATGCCGCGCAGGAAATGGCAGCAGGCGCCGCTGTCGCCGCGATGGCAGAACGGGCTGTCGCTGATGTGCAGCGCGTCGCCGTGCAGTTGCGCCTGCACGATCTGCCGCATCGCTGGAAGCGCGACGCGCCGTACCGCATCGCCCAGCGACAGCGCATCGACCGGAACGAAGTCCCGCGCCTGCACCCATGCGCCAATGCGCTCGCCCAGTGCGCGCATCGCCTGCTCGCGTTGCGCGTCGGGAAGGTCGCGTTCCAGTTCCAGCAATGGCACGAAGACGTTGGGGTAATCGCGCGTGAGCTGCGGGATCAGCGCCTCGATGCGATGCGAATCGCACGGCTTGGTGCCGGTGCAACGCGAAGGCGTGGCGGTGTGCGGATGCGGGTGGTCGTCCGGCGTCGTGTTGCCGGGCCGCGTGGCTTCGAAGTTCGACACCAGCCGATGCGTGGCGACGCATTCCTCCAGCGTTGCCAGGTTCCGCTGCGGGCCGCGCACGAGCATCGTCAGCACGACGCCGTCCTCGCCGCCGGCCATGCGCTGGCGCAGCAGGGTGAAGCCGTGAGCGATCACGGCCTGGCCCAGCGCCAGCAGCAAGCCTTCGCGGCGGTCGGAGACCACGCGGAATTCCACGTCCACCATCAGCCACCCCCCATGGCTCGATGTCGATCCGGTCGTGGCGCAGGCGGGCGGTGGCGCCGGATCCCCATCCGGCGCCGCTCGTCGGCGACACGGTCGTCGCCGGCTTTAAGCCAGAAACGGCAAAGTGATTTTGTTCAATTCGTCACGAAAAGCAATGGCTTTCGGCTCTTGTAGCCCGGGTAAGGCCGAAGGCCGCACCCGGGTGTCGTGGTCCCGCGAGCCACTCGCAGTTTGCCGGTGCAGCGCGCTGCGGCGCGTTCCTTGTTGCGAGGTCCGAGTTGCCCGGGCGCGCGATGCGCTGCGCTTACCCGGGCTACGGCTTCAGGTGGCAGCGAACAGCGACGGCAGCGCATCCGGATCGACGTTGCCGCCCGACAGCACGACGCCGACGCGCTGGCCGGCGAAGACTTCGGGGTGCTTGAGGATCGCGGCCAGCGCCACGGCGGACGACGGCTCGACGATCTGCTTCGTCCGCTGCCAGAACAGGCGCATCGCGGCGACGGTGCTGGCATCGTCCACCACCAGTGCCTGTGCGTCGTGGTCGCGGAGCATGCGGAAATTGATCCCGCCCAGCGTCCCGCGCAGGCCGTCGCAGACGGTGTCGGGGGTGAACTCGGTGACGCGCTCGCCGCGCTGGAGCGAGGCGGCGGTTTCCGCGGCGCCGGCCGGTTCGGCCAGGTAGAAACGCGTGCCGGGCGAACGCGCCGCGATGCTCAGCGCCGTGCCCGCGGCCAGACCGCCACCCCCGACCGGCACGACGATCGCGTCGAAACCCTCCGGCGTGCACAGCAGTTCCAGCGCGGCGGTGCCCTGGCCGGCGATCACACGCGGGTCGGTATAGGGGTGGACGAGTTCGGCGCCGAGTTCGGCCTGCAGCTCGGCGCAGCGGGCCTCGCGTGCGGCGATGGTGGGCGCGCAGCGGTGCAGCGTCGCGCCGTAGGCCTCGATCGCCGCCAGCTTCGCCGCGACTGCGCCCTCCGGCACGACGACATGGCAGGCGACCCCGCGCGTGCGTGCCGCCAGCGCCAACGCGGCGCCGTGGTTGCCGGAGGAATGCGTGACCACGCCGCGCGCGGCGGTCGCGTCGTCGAGCGACCAGATCGCGTTGCATGCGCCGCGGAACTTGAAGGCGCCCGCGCGCTGGAGGTGTTCGGCCTTGAAGTGCAGTTCGCAGCCGGCCAGGGCGTCGATCGTGCGCGAGCGCAGCACCGGGGTGACGTGCGCGTGCGGCGCGATCCGCGCGGCGGCGGCGAGGACGTCATCGAAGACGGGCGTGACCTGGGCGCTGGCGTTCATGTCGTTCATGGGGCGATGGTAGGTCCTGTCAGGCCTTCGCAGGCCGGCTTTCGTTGGGTTTCGCAGGCTTGCGCGCATTGAGCAGGCTCACCGCCGCCGAACCGGCGACCACCAGCCCGGCGCCCATCCAGCCCAGCGGCGTGATGCGCTCGGGTGCGAGCCACTGCGGCCACAGCGCGTGGACGACCGTCGCCGCGGCGATGCACAGCAGCGGCGTCGTGGCGAGGATCGCCGACACCCGCGAGGCCTCCCAGTGCGCAAGCGCTTCGGCGAACGCGCCGTACGCGCCGATGGTGTTGAACGCGCAATAGGCCAGCAGCGCCCAGTGCAGGCCGTCTAGCTGCAGCAGTTGCGCCGGATGCGCGAACGGCAACAACGCGAGGCTCGCGAAGACATAGATGAACCACAGGATCTGCATCGAGCCCAGGCGCACCAGCAGCTGCTTCTGGAGCAGTGCGTAGATCGCCCAGACGATCGCGCCGACGATCACCAGCGCCGAGCCGAGCACGTAGCCGGGCGCCTTCGCGCTGGCCGCGAGCTGGTCGGCGAAGAAAAGCGCCATGCCCGCCACCAGCAGCGCCAGGCCGAGCCATTGCGCGGCGCGGAAGCGCTCGCCGAACACCCAGATGCCGCCCAGTGCCATCAGCAGCGGCGCCAGCTGGATCAGCAGCTGCGCGTTGGCCGGCGTGGTGTGCTGCACGCCCAGCAGGTAGAAGACGTAGTTGCCCACCAGCATCAGCGCGGCGACGAACAACATCGTCCAGCCGCGTCCGCTCAAGGCGCGATACCCGCCCAGCCGCCCGCGAAAGCCCAGCCAGGCGCCGGTGACCAGCGCCGCGACCAGGAAGCGGAACCAGGTCAGGGTGATCGGATCCAGCGATTGCAGGACCAGCTTGAGCGCGATCGGCAGTGTCGCCCAGCAGGCGGCGGTGATCAGGGTGAGCGTGAGCCCCAGCCGCCATTGGCCGGAAGCGCGATGCAGGTTCATTGGCGCGTTCGTCGCGAAGGGTCGGCCATGCTGTCATCGCGCGAAACGCCCGGCAATGCACGGATGCGCGCCCCGCCGATGGTTACGCTGAACATCTCCATCTCGACGATGGCCGGGCCGGAAAAATTAAGGCCGGATTCAAAGCGCCGGCCGGAAGCTGGCGGCATACCCCGGGGGGTCCAACTCATGATCCGCAAACTCATCCTGCCTGCGCTGGCCGCGACGATGCTCGCCGGCTGTGTCACTGGCTACACCTACCGCGGCGCTGCCGGCGGTGGCGACTACTACCATGGCCAGCCTTCGGTCGAATACCGCTACTACGGCGGTTACGGCGGCGGCTATTACGGTGGCTACTACGGCTACCCCTACGGTTACGGTGGCGCCGGTTACTACGGCTATCCCTACCGCTACGGCTACTACGGTTACCCGTATGCGTATCCGCGCTATCCGGTGTACCGCTATCCGTACCGCTACGACCGCCATCCGGGCCAGCACTGGAACGGCAACGGCCGCCCGCCGCAGCACTGGAACGGCAATCGTCCGCCGAACCAGGGCTGGTCGAACAACGGCCCGCGGCCGCAGTACCCGGGCACGAACAACGGTCCGCGGCCGGGTGGCCCGCGTCCGGATACCGGTCCGCGCCCGCAGGGGCCCGGCATGGGTCCGCGTCCGCAGGCGCCGCGTGAGGCCAACGCCGAGCCGCGTCGTTACTCGCCGCCGCCGCGTCAGCGTCCGACCAACTCGGATCGGGGCGTCAACCAGCAGGAGCGTTGAACCGCGTTGCAGGCTCTCAGGCGCAGTCACATTTTTCCGCTTGCGCTCGGGACCGACTGACGGCAATCTGCGGTCATTGGCCGATTGCGTCACTTTTGGACGTAACCGGTAGAAGTCGGCCCCGTGCCGAATGCTCCATGTCGGCGCCCGATGAGGAACCACGGATCCCCCCTGTTCCGTCCCCATCGGGCGTCGGCGCCCATCAGGCGGGTGTCACGGCCCGCCAGATACGCAAAAGGCGCCCTCGCGGCGCCTTTTGCGTATCCGGGACTCCCCGGCAAGAAATAAAAAGGGGGCCGAACGTCCCCCGACATTCGGCCCCCGTGCTTCCCCTGCGAGCGCTTGACCAGCCCCTGTTCCAATTCCGGCCGGCGCTGAGCGCCTGCCCCGCTGGGTGCAAGGACTATGTCGCAGGAACCGTGCCAAGTTTCACCTCCCATTCATTCTCGACGGCAGGCGAGGCGGCACTGGCCTAGAATTCCGCCCCCGGACATGCGTCCGGATGCGCGATCGACAGGCCCCGGATGACCCAGAACTTCTACCAATACGACGTGATCGTGGTCGGCGGCGGCCATGCCGGCACCGAAGCCGCGCTCGCCTCGGCGCGGGCCGGCGCACGCACGCTGCTGCTGACGCATTCGGTGGAAACCGTGGGCGCGATGAGCTGCAACCCGGCCATCGGCGGCATCGGCAAGGGCCATCTGGTCAAGGAAATCGATGCGCTGGGCGGCGTCATGGGCAAGGCCGCCGATGCCGCGGGCATCCAGTGGCGCCGGCTCAACGCGAGCAAGGGCCCGGCCGTGCGCGCCACGCGCTGCCAGGCCGATCGCGCGCTGTATCGCGCCTTCATCCGCCGCGCCGTCGAAGCCCAGCCGAACCTCACGATGTTCCAGGCCGCGGTCGACGACATCGTGTTCGAGAACGACCGCGTCACCGGCGTGATCACCCAGACCGGCCTGCGCTTCGACGCGCCGGCGGTGGTGCTCACCGCCGGCACGTTCCTGGCCGGCAAGGTGCACGTCGGGCAGACCACCTATGCGGCCGGCCGCGCGGGCGATCCGCCCGCGGTCGCGCTGGCGCACCGCTTGCGCGAAGGCCCATTCGTGGTCGATCGCCTGAAGACCGGCACGCCGCCGCGCATCGACGGCCGCACGCTCGACTATTCGGTGATGGAGGAGCAGCCCGGCGACGATCCGCGCCCGGTGATGTCCTTCATGGGCTCCACCGCCGACCACCCGCGCCAGGTGTCGTGCTGGATCACGCACACCAGCGAGCGCACGCACGAGATCATCCGCGGCGCGCTCGACCGCTCGCCGCTGTACACCGGCCAGATCGAAGGCATCGGTCCGCGCTATTGCCCGTCGATCGAGGACAAGGTCGTGCGCTTCGCCGAGAAGGCCAGCCACCAGATCTTCGTCGAACCCGAAGGCCTCGACGTCGTCGAGATCTACCCGAACGGCATCTCCACCTCGCTGCCGTTCGACGTGCAGCTGGCGCTGGTGCGCAGCATCCGCGGCTTCGAGCAGGCGCACATCACGCGGCCCGGCTACGCGATCGAGTACGACTTCTTCGATCCGCGCGGCCTGAAGACCACGCTGGAAACCAAGTCCGTCGCCGGCCTGTTCTTCGCCGGGCAGATCAACGGCACCACCGGTTACGAGGAAGCCGCGGCGCAGGGCCTGCTCGCCGGCCTCAACGCGGCGCGCTCGGTGCGCGGTCTAGACGGCTGGAGCCCGCGCCGCGACGAGGCGTATCTGGGCGTGCTGGTCGACGATCTGACCACGCACGGCACCAGCGAGCCGTACCGCATGTTCACCTCGCGCGCCGAGTACCGCCTGCAGCTGCGCGAGGACAACGCCGACCTGCGCCTGACGCCGGTGGGTCGCGAACTCGGCCTGGTCGACGACGCGCGCTGGTCGCGCTTCGACGCCAAGCGCGAGGCCATCGCCCGCGAGAACGCACGACTGGCCGGCATCTGGACCGCGCCGGGCAATGCGCTCGGCCGCGAGGCCATGGACGTGCTGGGCATCGAGATCAGCCGCGAAACCAGCGCGCTGGACCTGCTCAAGCGTCCGGAACTCGACTACGCGAAGTTGATGGCAGTGCCGTCGCTGGGCCCTTCGGTCGCCGATGGCGCGGTGGCCGAGCAGGTCGAGATCGGCGTGAAGTACGCCGGCTACCTCGATCGCCAGCGCGAGGAGATCGCGCGGCAGCAGCGGCACGAGACGACGCCGATTCCCGAAGGTTTCGACTACGGCGCCGTGCGCGGCCTGTCGGCGGAAGTGCAGCAGAAACTCGAACGCGTCCGTCCGCAGACGGTGGGGCAGGCGCAGCGGATTCCGGGCATGACGCCGGCGGCGATCTCGCTGCTGCTGGTGCACCTGACGCGGGCGCGTCGTACGCGGGTGGCGTAGGCGACGTCGCCGCCGGCGATCGATGGTTTGGCTGCGCTTTCAGCCCATCCTACGGAACGCGATCGACCTTGCGCCGCGACCACGGCAGCAGCAGCGGCCAGGGCATCAGCGGCGACAGCAACGCAAAGTAGGCGAGGCGGCTCGACCAGGTTTCCCTGCATGCCGGCACGCCTTCCTCCTCCTCGATGAGGAAGGCGCCACGGTCCAGTTCACGCACGACCTCGCGTGCTTCGACGAACAGCTCCGTTGGAACCCTGACCTTCGCCCCGCCGAGCGCCAGGCGCCAATCCCAGCTCATCAGGACGGTGTGTTCATCGGCAATCCACGCCGGGATGCCCTCGGCCTCCAGGCGCCCGCGGACGATGTGCGCCAAAATCGGATCGGGATACGCGGCAACGGTCCGGTACATTTGTGGTCTGACTTCCCTGTGGTGCGAGCGATGACCCGGTTCACGTGCTCAGTATGGCTTCTCGCGGCGGCAGTCGCCGCATGCACGCCGACCGCGGCGCCTCCCGATTCGGCAGCGACGTCCGCCCCGGCACCGACGCGTTCGGCGGCCGCGACGTCCGCGCAGTGGCCCCTCCCGAACATCACCGCCCCCGCCGCGCAGCCCGACCTCGTGCGCGCGCCCGATGGCAGCCTGCTGCTGTCCTGGGTCGAACACGGCGATACGGCGCGGGGCGGGATCGCGCACACGCTGAAGTTCGCCCGCTTCGCGAACGGTGCGTGGAGCGAGCCGCGCGAGATTGCCCGCGGCGGCGACTGGTTCGTCAACTGGGCCGATACGCCGCACATCGCCACGACGCCCGATGGCGCGTTGTGGGCGCACTGGCTGCGCAAGCACGAAGGCGCGGGACACGCCTTCGACGTCGTGCTCGCGCGCTCGGGCGATGCGGGCGCGAACTGGTCCGCGCCCGTCGTGGTGAACACCGATGGCACGCCGACCGAACACGGCTTCGTCTCGTTGTGGCCGGTGGGCGAGAACCGCATCGGCATCGCGTGGCTCGATGGACGCAACACCGGCGGTGGCGGGCATTCCGCGCATGGCGGTCATGCATCGTCCGGTGGGAAGCACAAACCGGGCGCGATGACGTTGCGTTCGGCGGTGTTCGACGCGTCGCTGCAACGTGCCGACGAACACGAACTCGACGCGATGACCTGCGATTGCTGCCAGACCGACGCCGCACTCACCGCGCGCGGTGCGCTGCTGGTCTATCGCGGCCGCACGCCGGCCGAGGTGCGCGACATCCGCGTCGCACGCACCGACGGCACGCAGTGGCAGCCGACCGCGGTGGTGCACGCGGATGACTGGACGATGCCGGCGTGCCCGGTAAACGGCCCGGCCATCGCGACGCACGACGCGAACGCCACCGTCGCGTGGTACACCGCCGCGGGCGACACGCCGACGGTGAAGCTCGCACGCAGCAATGATGCGGGCGCCACGTTCGCGGCTCCGGTCGTGCTCGAACGCGGCGCGGCGGTGCAGGGACGTGTCGATACCGCGCTGGACGGCAACGCCGCGTGGGCGTTGTGGATCGACGAGGACGAGAACGGACAGGCGCTGCGCTTCGCCCGTTTCGCGCCGGACCTGTCGCGCGAACTCCAGCGCGGCGAGGTCGCAAAGTTGCAGGGTAAAGGCCGCGGCACGGGATTGCCCAAAATCGCGCTCGCCGACGGCGCGGCATTCGTCGTGTGGACCGACGTGATCGACGGCAAGCCCAGCCTGCACGGCGCGCGGTACGCAGCCGCGCCATGAACGCGCCGCTGCACGGGGGCTGTCACTGCGGGCGCATCGCGCTGGAGATGACGCTGTCGAAGCCGGCGTCGACCTTCGCCCCACGTGCGTGCGATTGCAGCTTCTGCCGCAAGCATGGCGCGGCGTGGTTGTCGGATGCGGGCGGTGCGCTGCGCGTGCGGTTCCGCGGCGATCCGGTGGTGTACCGGCAGGGATCGGCGCAGGCGGAGTTCATCGCCTGCGCGCATTGCGCGGTGCTGGTGATGGTGCGTTACGAGCGCGATGGGCACGTGCATGCGGCAGTCAACGTGCGCGCGCTGGACGATGCGGCGTCGTTCGCCGCGGAGCAGTCGGCTTCGCCGCAGAAGCTCGCTTCCGATGAGAAGCGCGAGCGGTGGACGAGCTTGTGGTTCGCGGATGTGCGGAGCGTCGTGGTGGACGATTAGCGGTCACGCCACCACCGCCATACGCGGCTTCTGTAGCCCGGGTAAGCGCAGCGCACCCGGGATCTGTCACGTCCGCCCCGGGTGCGCTTCGCTTACCCGGGCTACATCGGCGCAATCGGAAGCGACGCGCTACGCGTCGACCGCAAACAACTGCAACTCATCCGTCCCCAGCTTCACGTTCTCGCGGAACGTCAGGCCGATGCGCTCAAGCACCTTCACCGAAGCCACATTGCCCGGCGACACGATCGCCAGCAGACGCGGCATCGCCAGCGTGCGCATCGCGTGGTCGCGCACCGCGGTGCACGCTTCCACCGCGTAGCCCTTCGACCAGTGGCGCGGCAGGAACGCATAGCCGATGTCCGCATCGGGCAGCGTGTCGCGGCGCACGAGGCCGGCCATGCCCAGCGGCTCGCCGTCTTCCTTCGACACCACCAGCCACAGCCCGTAACCGTTGCGCGCGTAACTCGCGCGCGGGCTGTTCTGGATGTAGTGCGCGGCCGTGTCCAGGTCGCTGACGCCGCGGTCGCCGATGTTGTCCAGGAACGACCGGTCGGTCAGCAGTTCGAGGATGAACGGCGCGTCCGCCGGCTCGATCTCGCGCAGTACGAGGCGTTGCGTTTCCAGCACCTGCATCAGCGTGTGTCCTTTGCGAAGTACGTGTCGATGACGCGACGATCCCGCATCGACGCGCGCAAGTCGAGTGCGCGCGCCTACTTTTCCTTGCGCCAGTTGAGCGATGCGCGGCTTTCGATGGTGCTCGATTCGACCTGCACGTCGAAGCCCTTTCGCAGCAGGTATTTCAGCATCAGCACCTGGCCGGTGCCCAGCAGCGAGACGCCATAACCCACGTACAGTCGCGGTGAGATGTGCTTGCCGAAGCCGAGCACGCTGCCGCCGAGGGTGCGGCTGTCGCTGACGCCCGCATCGTCGAGGCCGAGCTTCGCGCCCAGCTGCGAGGCGATCAGGCTGCCGCCGGCCGAGAGCGCGGCGCTGGCGGCGTTTACCTGCCGGCTTTCGTCGCTGCTCGCGCTGGCGAGCGGTCGGCCGAGTGTGAGGTATGCCAGCGCCTCGGACTGCGAACTGGCCGGATCGGTCCATGCGGTCGCGGTCGGCGCGCTCGCGCGGCCGCGGATGTCCACGCCCGCGGTGACATCGCCGATCACGCGTTCGGCGCGGATGTTGAGGATCGGGTCCGACACCGGTCCACCCGACCACGACAGTTCGCCGCGCGTGATGTCCAGCTTCTGGCCATAGGCCTTGTAGCGGCCGCTGACCTGCAGCTGGCCGCTGGCCGTCATCTCGCGGCCCGGATGCGAGCGCACGCGCATGCGGCCGCCGAGGCCGCCTTCCAGGCCGAAGCCGTTGAGCTGCACGTCGTCGCCGAGCGCCAGCGTCAGGTCGAGATCCAGCGGCGAGGCCGCGCTGGCTTCCGGGTTCACCGGATCGAGCACCACCACGTCCGGCGATGCCGACACGCCCTGGTCCAGGCGCTCCAGGTCGATGCGCGCCGACGGGATGGTCACGGTGCCGGTGACGGTGATCGGCTGTCCGGCGGCGTAGCGCACCTGCACGTCGGGACTGGCGACGGCGTGCAGGTCGCGCGTGTCGGAGACGAGCACGTTCTGGCCCGTGGCGGTGAGCAGCAGCGGCGCGCTGGTGTTCTGCCAGTTGAGCGAACCGTCCACGCGCAGGATGCCTTCACCCGAACGGATCTGCCCCGCGATGCGCGCGGTGCCGTCGGGCAGCGCGTCCAGGCGCACGTCGCCGTCTTCCATCACGATCGCCAGCGACGGGATTTCGGTACTGAACTTCGTCAGTCGCGCCTGTCCGCCCAGCTGCGGGCGCGCACGCGTTCCGCCCAGCGTGATGCGTGCATCCAGCGTGCCCTTGGGATCCATGATGTCGGGCGAGAACAGCTCCATCCAGACCAGCTCGGAGGTGTTCACCGAGATCTCGCCGCCGAGCGGCGCGTAGTCGTCCCAGCCGGTGTTGATGCGCGCATCGATGCGGCCGCCGCTGTTGAACGCGGTGCCCAGCTCGGCGTTGATGCGGCGCGGGTCGAACGTCGCCTTCAGCGTGAGGTTCTCGTAGGAGAGCACTTCGCGGCGCGAGCGCTCGCTGTTCTTCATCCCGCCGCCGCTGGAATGCACGTTGAGGTTGCCGCTCCATGCATTGCCGACCGGACGCAGCTGGCCTTCCAGCGCGATATCGCCGCGCAGCAGCCACGGCCGTCCGTCCTCGCGCTCGGGCAGGTAGGGCACGACGAGCGTGAGCGGCAGCGCCTCGCCCTTCACCGCGAGACCGCGGCGCGGCCAGTCGGCGTTCGCGCACAACGAACCGCCGCCACTCGACACGAAGCAGCTGTTGCTCAGCGAACCGTTGCGTCCGTCCCAGCTGAAACGCGCCGCCTCGTTCAGGCGCCACGACGCGCCACGCACGGGCGTGAGCTGGAATGCCGAGAGCGCGCCCTGCCACGCATTGCCGCGCTTGGCGACGTTGCCGGCGAGCGTCAGCGCGCCCATGTCGCCATGCGCTTCGCCCTGCACCTGCAGGTTCTCCACGGCACCGCGTGCGTTCAACGCCACCGACGACAGCGGCAGGCCGACCTGCAATCCCGTCGCGCGCACGGCGATGTCGCCGCTGCCGCGTTGCCACGGCAGGCGGCCCTGCGCGGTGAGCGATTGCGCCTGCATGTCGCCGTACTTCAATCCGCTGCCGGTGAGATCGACGTCGATGTCCGGTGCGGTGCGCGGGCCGCGGATCCGCGCCGTGCCGCGCAGCGTGCCGGCGCCGTCGGGCAGCAGGTCCGACAGCACCAGCGGCGTCAGCTTCGCGTCGATGTCCAGCGCGTTGCCGATCGTGCCCTTCGCATCGATGCGGCTGCCGCCGAGCGTGAGCGCGACATCGCCCTGGTACGTCGTTTCGCCGCCGGCCGTGCCGGCGCCGTGCATCGCGAAGTTCGCGTTGCCGCCGAGCGGGCGGTTGCGCAGCCGGCCGCCGAGATCGCTCGCCTTCGCGGTGATGTCGAGTCCGCCGTCGGCGCGGGTGCTGCCCTGCGTGACGAGCTTGCCGTTGATCGAACCCTTGAAGTCCGGCGCGAAATAACCCGGATCGAAGCCGGCCAGCGTGGCGTCGATGTTCCAACCCAGCGACGGCGCCCACGCCACCTCGCCGTGGCCGTCGAGCGTGCCGGTGGGCATGCGCGCCTGCAGCGTCTTGAGCGTCATGCGCTCGTCGTTGCCGCGCCCGTCGAAGGTGATGTCGGCCTGCGTGTCGTCGCGGCGCACCGTCGCGTTGCCGATCGCCGCCCACGATTTGATCGTGCCGGCGAAACCCAGATCCGCGTCGACGCCGATCGCCACCGCTTCGGTCTGCTGCGCGGCCGGCGCGGGCGCGGTTACCTTGCGCAGCTTCTGCGCGCTGACGCTCGCGGGCGGGTTCGTCGCGGCGGGCGCGGCCGCCGTCGTGGTCTGGCCGCCGAAGGTGAGGTTGCGCGCGTTCGCGGCGAAGCGGAACTTCGCGTTCGCGGCGTCGGTGAAATCGGCCGTGCCGCGCAGGGTCGCGGTGCCGTCGAAGATGCGCAGCGCGAGCGGCTGCACGTCGAGCACCTGGTTCTCCACGCGCACCCTCGACGGCAGCACCGTGGCCACCATGTCGCCGTGGCGGAACTCGCCGCGCAGGTCGGCCTTGCCGCCCATGCCGTCGGCGCTGAAGCTGAAAACCAGCGGGACGTCATCGTCGCTGGCTTCGGCGCCGGTGACCAGCCCGATATCGAGCCCTTCCGCGTCCGCATCCAGGCGCCACTTCGGTTCGTCGCGACCGTGCAGCACCAGGCTCGCGCGCAGCGGCTGCGGCACGTGGCCGGCGATGGCGACGTTCATGCGCGACAGATCGCCGCGCGCGACCAGCCCGATGCGCGCCGGCGTGCGTCCGGTGGCCGCGGGCAGCACGGCGCTGGCGGTGAGGTCGGTGCGGTAATCCTCGCGCGGGACGTAATCGCCGTGCAGGTTGAAACGGCCGCGATCGCTGTCGACGAACAGGTGCTGCACATGCAGCTCACCCTCTCGCGCATCGAGCCCGCCGCGCAGCGTGCGCACGTCGACGAGCTTCTCGCCGGCCTGCGTGAGCAGGAACCCGTCCACGCGCACGTCGTCGGCCTGCAATTCCAGCGGCGGCGCGATTTCCGGCAACACCTCCGGCCAGCGCGGCAGTTCGAAGGGTTCGTCGGACTTCGGGATTTCCAGCTTCGCATTCGCGATCTGCAACGCATCCAGGCGCAGGCGCTTGCGGATGAGCGGGCGGATCGCCGGATCCAGGTGCACGCGATCGGCGGTGAACACGATGCGGTCGTAGGTGAAGCGCACGCCGTTCATCGTCAGCGGGCCGGACAACGGGCCTTCGACGCTGCGCCAGGACAGCGTCGCGTTTTCAGGCAGGCGCGAGACGATCTGCGCCAGCAGCAGGTCGCGGCCGCCGATGCTGGTGAGCAGCCAGTACAGGAACACACCGGCGACCAGCGCCACCGCGACCGACAGGATGCCCGCGCGGATCGCCAGCCAGCGCATGCGCGCGAAGCGGCGCGCGCGCAGTTCGGCGATGCGGACTTCCGCCGGGTCGCGTGGGGCTTCGGTTGTGGGTGTGGGCTCGCTCATGGACGCCTCACCAGGTCGCACCGATGTTCAGGTAGATCTCGTAATCCGAATCCGGATCGTTCAGGCCGCGCGCGATGTCCACGCGCACCGGGCCCACCGGCGAGCGCCAGCGTACGCCGACGCCGACGCCGGTGTGCAGGTCGAAGTTCTGGTCGCGGTCGTTGGGATCGGACACGTCGCCGCCGAACTTGTCGAACGCGTCGCCCGCATCGACGAACACCGCCGCGCCCCACGGGCCGTCGTTGAAGTAATGCTCGAACTCGGCCGAACCGGTGATGACGTACTTGCCGCCGATCGCATACTTCTTGCCGTCCATGCCGATGGTGTTCGGGCCGACTTCGCGGAAGCCGTAACCGCGGATGCTGTTGTCGCCGCCGGCGAAGAAGCGCAGCGACGGCGGCATGTTCACCAGGTCGTTGGTGAAGGTTCCACCGGCTTCGGCGCGCAGGATCAGTCGATTGGCCGCGCCGATGCCCTGGTACCAGCGCGCCTGTCCCCAGGCCTGCGCGAAGTTGGCATCCGATCCCACGCCTTCCAGCCCGCCGCGCACTTCCAGCGTCACGCCGATGCCGTGGCGCGGGAAGATGCGGTCGTCGGTGTCGATGTATTCGGCGCGCAGCGACGGATACAGGAACGTCGCGTAGTTGTACGCGGTGGTGACGAGCTCGTCGCTCTCTTCGGCGTTGTTGGCTTCGTCGGTGCCCGGATCCGGACCGTCCGCGCCGCCTTCGAACGCCGCGTACGCCCAGCGTTCGCGCAACGCATGCAGCGCGGCGATCAGCGTGAGGCGACGGCTGACCTGGCCGCTGCGGCTGGCGACGATCTCGACCTTGCGCGTGTCCATGTAGTCGGTCTGTTCGTCGTAGTACTGCGCGCTGAAGGTGTACCAGCCGTCCAGCCACGCGAAGGCGGGAATGCGGTACTGCGCGGTCGCGGTCTTGCGCTTGGAGGCCCAGTCGATCTGGCCCAGCGCCTTGTGGCCGCGATCGTTGACGTAACGACGCTCCATGCCCAGGCGCACGCCGGGGCCGCTGTCGGTGCCGTAGCTCAAACCGGCGGTGTAGATCGTGCGCTTGGCGGGCGTCAGCGTGACGGTGACCGGCACCTGGTTGTCCACCGCGTCTTCGGGGCGCGGTTCGATCTCGATGCTGGAGAAGTAGTCCAGCCGCGCAAGCGATTCGCGAAAGCGATCCAGCTTGCCCTGGTGGTAGTAGCTGCCCTGTTCCCAGTAGATGAGCTTGTCGAGCAGGCTGTCGCGGATGATCGTCTTGGGCGTCTGCTCGATCTCGATCGGCCCCATGTCGTAACGGCCGCCGCTGCTCCACACCAGGTCGATGTCGGCGGCGCGCTCGGCGCGCGTGATCTCGACGCGGCGCGAACTGAAATCCGCATCGAAATAACCGCGTTCGGCGAGTCGGCGCGTGATGCGCGTCTTGCTCGCTTCGTACAGCTGATGGTCGAACACGTCGCCGGTCTGCGGACGGAACGCGGCGAGGTCCTGGTTGAGGTAACGGTCGTCGCTGCCGTCGCCGATGATCGCGATGTCGGCGCGGCGCACGCGCACGGGCTCGTCGAGCGTCACGTTGACGGTGACCGTCACGCCGGTGTCGCCGTTGCCGTCGCGGGTGATCTCGATCTTCGGCGAATAGAAGCCGAACGGTTCCAGCGCCTCGCGCGTTTCGTCCTCGGCTTCGCGAATGAGATAGCCCAGGCGCCGACCGGGCAGGTCCTCGCCGATCGCATCCACCACCGACAGCGCGCCGCGCACGTTCGCGGTCTTGGTTTCATCCAGGCCGTGGATGTCCACGCGCTTGACCGTCGCCGCGTGCGCGCCGGCAGTGGCAAGCAGCAGCGCGGCGATGGCCAGGACGCGGGGGAGGGTCGGCATGCGGGCAGGATAACCGGGGCGTGCGGCGAGGCTGGTTAACGGTCGGTGTAGACCGCGCCGCGACAATGCCGCGGCGTGAAGGCCGGGCGCGCATCGCCCGGCGTTTCGTGCGTCAGATCGAGAGGTGCTCGATCGCCGCGACGCTGCCCAGCCGATCGGACAGGCGCTTGAGCAGCGCGAGGCGGTTGTTGCGCACCGCCATGTCGTCCACGTTCACCATCACGCCGTCGAAGAACGCATCGACCTGCGGGCGCAGGCGCGCGAGGCGGCCCAGCGCGGTCACGTAGTCGCGCGATTCCAGCAGCGGATCGGTGTCGGCGATGGCGCCGTTCACCGCATCGGCCAGTTCGCGCTCGGCGTTCTCGGTGAACAGCGCGGCGTTCACGTCCGAAGGCACGTCGCCTTCGACCTTCTTGAGGATGTTGCGGATGCGCTTGTTCGCCGCGGCCAGGGCTTCGGCCTCGGGCAGCTTGGCGAATTCGGCGATGGCGTTGAGGCGGTGGTCGAAGTCGGGCAGCGAATCGTGCGCGACGTTCTCGACCGCATCGAACTGCACCGACGCCACGCCGCGATCGGCGTAATAGCCGCGCAGGCGGTCGTAGACGAACTGGGTGATGTCGTAGCTGCCGATCTCGGCGTGCTTGGCCGGTTGCAGCGAGAGCGCGCGATCGACCAGCTCGTGCAGCAGCAGGTCGTGGTTGCCTTCCAGCAGCGTGCGCGCCAGGCCCAGCGCATTGCGGCGCAGCGCGAACGGGTCCTTGTTGCCCGTCGGCTTCAGGCCCGCGGCGAAACCGCCGGCCAGCGTGTCCAGGCGTTCGGCAATCGCGAGCACCTGGCCGAGCTTCGACGGTGCGATCGCGTCGCCGGCGAAACGCGGCATGTAGGCTTCGTCGATGGCGTGCGCCACGTCGAGCGATTCGTTCTCCACCGCGGCGTAATAGCGGCCGGCGATGCCCTGCAGTTCGGGGAATTCGCCGACCAGTCGCGACTGCAGGTCCGCCTTCGACAGCTCCGCGGCGCGTCGCGCGGTCGCCGGATCGACACCGACCTGCGCAGCCACGGCTTCGGCCAGCGCGGCCACGCGCGCGACCTTGTCGGCGATGGAGCCCAGCTTGTCCTGGTACTTCACGTTCGCCAGACCGTCGTTCATCGACGACAGGCCCTGCTTCATGTCCTCGACGAAGAAGAACTTCGCATCGGAGAAGCGCGGGCGGATCACGCGCTCGTAGCCCTTGCGGACTTCGGCTTCGTCCTTGGATTCGATGTTGGCGATGCCGATGAAGCGTTCGCTGAGCTTTCCTTCGGCGTCGAGCACCGGGAAGAACTTCTGGTTCGCTTCCATCGTGGCGATCAGCGCTTCCTGCGGCACGGCGAGGAATTCACGCTCGAAGCCGCACGCCACGGCCTTCGGCCATTCGGTCAGGCCGTTGACCTCTTCCAGGATGCCGTCGTCGATGCGCGCCACGCCGCCGGTGGCGCGCGCGGCTTCGGTCACTTCCAGCACGATGCGTTCGCGGCGCTCGTCCGGATCGACCAGCACCTTCGCGCCGCGCAGCGATTCGACGTAGTCCTCGGGCGTGGAGAACCACACCGGCTTGTCGTGCATGAAGCGATGGCCGCGGCTCATGCGGTCGGCGCGCGTGCCCAACAGTTCGGCGTTCACCACGTCCTTGCCCAGCAGGAGCACCAGCCAGTGCACCGGGCGGGCGAAACCGTAATCGTGGTCGCCCCAGCGCATCGGCTTGGGGATGGGCATCGCGGCGATGGCTTCGCGCAGGATGTCCGGCAGCAGTTCGGCCGTGCTCGCGCCCGGCTTCACGGAGCGGTGCACGAAACGCTCGCCCTTGTTGTCGGTGGTCTTTTCCAGCTGCGTCCAGTCGATGCCGGCCTTCGCGGCGAACCCCTGCAGCGCCTTGGTCGGCTGGCCTTCGGCGTCGAGCGCGATGTTGAGGTACGGGCCGAGCACTTCGGACTTCTGCTCCGGCTGCTCCAGCGCGACGCCCGGCAGGCGCACGGCGAGGCGGCGCGGCGTGTACAGCGGCTTGGCTTGTCCGCGTTCGAAGGCGATGCCGCGCTTGGCCAGGCCGTCGAGGACGCCGTCGAAGAATGCCTGCGCCAGGCCGGGCAGGGCCTTGACGGGGAGCTCTTCGGTGCCGAGTTCGATCAGGAGGGGGGACATCGTGGTCATGCGGTTGCCTTGTTTTTTCTCTTCCCTTCTCACTCCGGAGAAGGTGCCCAAAGGGCGGATGAGGGTCGGCGAAGGGTTGGCGGTGGGGCGGGAGTTGCAGGACAGCGCTCAGCGTTTCATTGCAGCGTCAGTACAACCGGCAATACTTCGCCGACCCTCACCCCAACCCTCTCCCTGCGGGAGAGGTGCTCAACGTCAGGCGACCTGCGCCGCCTTCTTCAACACCGGGAACCCCAGCTTCTCGCGCTGCGCGTAGTACGCCTCGGCCACGCCCTGCGCGATGCGGCGCACCCGCAGGATGTAGCGCTGGCGTTCGGTCACGCTGATCGCGCGGCGCGCGTCGAGCAGGTTGAAGCTGTGGCTGGCCTTGCAGACCTGGTCGTAGGCCGGCAGCGGCAGGCCCAGTTCGATCAGCTTCAACGCTTCCTTCTCGCACGCGTCGAAACGGTGGAAGAGCTCGGCGACGTCGGCGTGCTCGAAGTTGTACGCGCTCTGTTCGACTTCGTTCTGGTGGTAGACGTCGCCGTAGGTCACCGGCGTGACGCGGCCTTCAGAATCTGGCGGCCCGTAGGTCCAGATGAGGTCGTACACGTTGTCGCAGTTCTGCAGGTACATGCACAGGCGTTCGAGACCGTAGGTGATCTCGCCCAGCACGGGCCTGCATTCCATGCCGCCGGCCTGCTGGAAGTAGGTGAACTGCGTGACTTCCATGCCGTTGAGCCAGACCTCCCAGCCCAGACCCCAGGCGCCCAGCGTCGGCGATTCCCAGTTGTCCTCGACCAGGCGCAGGTCGTGCACCAGCGGGTCCACGCCCAGCGCCTTGAGCGAATCGAAGTACAGCTCGACGATGTTGTCGGGGCTGGGCTTCATCGCCACCTGGTACTGGTAGTAGCGCTGCAGGCGGTTGGGGTTCTCGCCGTAGCGGCCGTCGGTGGGACGGCGGCAGGGCTGGACGTAGGCGGCGTTCCACGGCTCCGGGCCGAGGGCGCGCAGGAACGTGGCCGGATGGAAGGTGCCGGCACCGACTTCCAGGTCGAGCGGCTGGATCAGCGTGCAGCCCTGCTGCGCCCAATAGGCGTTCAGGCGCTGGATGAGCTCCTGGAAGGTCGGTCCCTGGATGGTAGGTGCGGCCATGGTCTCGGTGGGGGTCCCGCAAAGCGGGTTAGTATAGCCACGGGCCTTGATGCCGCTGGTTTTTTCCCACTTCCGCAGGCTTTGGCGTCGTGGGCGGTGGCACGGCCCGCAACGTCTTCCGCATCGCCAACGTCCGTATCGCCGTGACCCACCGACATCCCCGGCCCTTCCTGATCCTCGAGACCGGTCAACCGGTCGCCTCGATGCGTCGCCACCGCGGTTTCCCGCACTGGATCCGCGTCGCCGCGGGACTCGACGCCGACGAGGCGATCGTGGTGAACGTCGAAGGCGGCGACGAACTGCCCGGACGCGAAGGCTTCGCCGGCACGATCATCACCGGCTCGGCCGCGATGGTCACCGAACGCCGCGACTGGAGCGAACGCAGCGCGCACTGGCTGCGCGACGCCGCGCAGGAAGGCATGCCGCTGTTCGGGATCTGCTACGGCCACCAGCTGCTCGCCCACGCGCTGGGCGGCGAGGTGGGCGTGAACCCGACCGGCCGCGAGATGGGCACCATCGACCTGCAACTGCATCCGCACGCCGAGGAAGATCCGCTGTTCCAGGGCCTGCCCGCGCAGTTCGCCGCGCAGGCCACGCACCTGCAGACCGTGCTGCGCGCGCCGCAGGGCGCGACGGTGCTGGCGCGTTCGAACCAGGACGACTGCCACGCGTTCCGCTGGGGCGAGCGCGCCTGGGGCGTGCAGTTCCATCCCGAGTTCAGCGCCACGCACATGCGCGGCTACGTCAACGCGCGACGCGATGCGCTGCACGGCGAAGGCCGTTGCGCGAAGTCGCTGGCGCGCGCGGTCAGCGCCACGCCGCATGCGCGGCGCGTGCTGCGACGTTTCGTGCGCCACGCCCGCGGCCTGCACGGGCACTGAGTTTCGCGGAACCTTTTTCCTGCGTGCGCCCCGCGCGCACGCACTTCCCCCACGCGTCACCATCGAAACCTTCCCCCAATGACGACTCACGCAACCGGCCCGCTCGCCGGCCTGACCTGGCTCAAGCGCGGCATCAACCTTGGTCGCCATAACGCCCGCGCGGTGTTCGGCGCAGCGGCGATCATGATGTTCGTCGGGCTGCTGCCGGGCGTGCTGCAGCTGATCGTGCTGTCGATCTTCAAGCCCGATGCGAACGGCGCGATGATCGTCGCCGCCGGCGCCAACGTGCTGTCGATCGTCGTGGTGTCGCCGTTCATTGGCGGTTTCCTGCGCCTGATCGACGCCACCGAGAACGCGCGCCCCGCATCGGCGGGCGACATCTTCCAGCCGCTGCGCCACGGCGGCGACGCCGGGCGGATGATCGGCTTCGGCCTGCTGATGACGCTGTACTACGTGATCATCGGCGTGGCGCTGCTCACCGTGTTCGGCGACGGCCTGTGGGACTGGATGACGAAGGTGATGAGCCTGCAGCAGGCCGCGGGCGAAACGCCCATCGATCCGTCGCAGATGCCCGACGCGCCCGAAGGCCTGGGTCGCCTGCTGGGCCTGGGCTCGATCCTGTTCCTCTTCCTCTCCGGCGTGTACGCGATCGGCTTCGGTCAGGTCGCGCTCGGCGGGCGTCCGGTGCGCAACGCGATGGCCGATGGCGTAATCGGCACGGCGAAGAACCTGCTGCCGATCCTGCTGCTGGCGATCCTGGTCGTGCTGGCCTCGATCCCCTTCGGCCTGGTGCTGCTGCTGGTGTTCAGCATCGTCACCGTCGTCGGCGGCGCGATCCATCCCACGCTCGCGGTCGCGCTGATCATGCCGCTGTACCTGGCGTTGATGGTCGTGCTCTACGTGATCATGTTCGGCGTCATGTACTACCTGTGGCGCGACGTGTGCGGCCCGGCGCTGCCGCAGGGCGAAGCCCCGCCGCCGCCGCCGGCTTCGTCGAACAATCACCAGATCGAGCTGTAAGCAGGCGCCGTAGCCCGAGCACGATCGCGCCTGAAGTCGGCGCGAGAACAGCGACTACCCCAGCGCCCGTTCCACCGCCGCCTGCGCCAACGACGCCAGGCGGCCGGCCATCGCGAACGTCAGCGCCGCCATGGCGCCGGCCTGCAGGACGATCCAGCCGCGCGCCCATCCGGGCAGCGGCGCTTGCCCGCGCACGACGCGCGTGCCGCTCAGGCGGTCGTGCAGCGCCAGGTGCGCCGGCGGGATCGCCGCCATCGCGTGGCCGATATTGAGCGTGAGCCACGACACCAGCCCCGCGAACTGACGCCCCACCGTGCGGGCGAGATCCGGCTGGGCGCCATTGCGATCGACCACGCGCAGGTGCAACGCGCGCTTGCCGAGGCTGCCCTGCCAGGACGAACGCTCGCCGACCACCTGCCAGACCAGCATCGCGATCGAGAACGCCACGATTGGCACGACCATCGCGTCGAACAGCGCCGACTGCAGCGAATCGATGCCCTGTTTGATGGACGCATCCGCCAACAACGCGAGCGGATCCGGCGCGCCGCCGGCTGCTTCGAGCTGTTGCGCAACCGCGCCGTACAAGCGGTCCAGCACCGCGACGAAGGACTGTTCGAGCGAATCGAGATCGCGCGAAACGCGGCCCCACAGGAAGGGCGCGAGCACCGATGCGATCAGCGTCGCATCCAGCGACCACGCCGCATAACGCGGCCAGAAGCGCGCGGGCGCGCTCACGCGGTGGGCGTCTGTCCGGGCGTCGTGCCGGCGTCCTCGCGCGGCTTAAGCCAGCGCGACGCGACGATGCCCAGCTCGTACAGGATGCACATCGGGATGGCGAGCATCAGCTGCGACACCACGTCCGGCGGCGTGATCACCGCGGCGACCACGAACACGCCGACGACCGCGTAGCCGCGCGAATCCTTCAGCTGCTGCGGCGTCACCCAGCCCAGCAGCACCAGGATGACCAGTGCCACCGGCAGCTCGAAGCTCGCACCGAAGGCGAGGAAGATCACCAGCACGAAGTCGAGGTACTTGCCGATGTCGGGCGTCATCGCCACCACTTCGGGCGTGAAGCGCGCGAGGAAGCCGAACACCGACGGCAGCACCAGGAAGAACGCGAACGCGCAGCCGGCATAGAACAGCGCCACCGCCGACACCAGCAGCGGCATCGCCAGGCGCTTCTCGCGGTGGTACAGGCCCGGCGCGACGAACGCCCACGCCTGGTACAGCAGCCACGGCATCGTGATCAGCAGCGCGGCGAAGAACGCCAGCTTCACCGGCACGAAGAAGCCGCCGGCCGGATCGACCGCCACCAGCCGGCCGCTTTCGGGAAGCGAATGCAGCAACGGCTGCGCCAGCACCGCGTAGATCTGTGCGGCAAAGGGCAGCAGGAGGACGAAGACAAGGATCAGCCCGGCGACCGCCCGCAGCAGGCGCGCGCGCAGTTCGATCAGGTGGTCGATCAGTCGCGGCTCGGTGCCGTCGGCACCGGCGTCGGCGTCGTGGGAATACGTATCGTGATCGTGGCTCATCGGCGCTGCGCCCCGTCATCGGAAGCGGACGGGGTGGGGCGCACGGGCTCCGGCTGCGCTTCCGAATCGGTTTCCACCGGCAGGCCGCGCGCGTGGACGTCGTGGCGGCCGGTGTGCGGTTCGATCAGGTCGTCCTGCGGGTAGACATCCGGGTCGGACGCCGAGGCCAGCGAACGCTCCTCGATCTCGACGGGCGCCGGCTGGGACTGCGGGGGTGTTCCGCCCTGCACGCCTTCAGCCTGCGCCGAGGCGCCGCGCACGTCGCGATCGAGCGCGTCCAGCTCGCGCTGCAGGGATTCCTGCTCGCGCTTGATCCGGTTGCGGGCCTCGTCGAGGCCTTCGTTGAAACCCTGCTGGGCTTCGCGCAGCGAATCCTGCGTCTCGCGCAGGCTGCGCTTGAGCTCCTCGGCGGCCAGCTCGTTCTCCAGCTCCGACTTCACCGAATGCCACTGCGCACGCGCGCGCCGCACCCACAGGCCCGCGAAGCGCGCCGCCTTGGGCAGGCGCTCGGGGCCCAGCACCAGCAGGGCCACGATCGCGATGACGAAGATCTCGGAAAACCCGATGTCGAACATGGCCGCCGACCGCCCGGAATCCGCGCCGCGTCAGCGCGGCGTGCGGTCGTCTTGCTTGGTGCTTTCGCCGGACTTGGTTTCGTCGCGACGCTCGTCGCGCAGCTGCGCCGAGGGCTTGTCGTCGTCCTCACCGTCGCGCATGCCCTTCTTGAAGCCCTTCACGGCTTCGCCGAGGTCCTTGCCGACGTTGCCCAGGCGCTTGGTGCCGAACACCAGCACCACGATCACCAGCACGATCAGCCAGTGCCAAAGACTCAAACCGCCCATGAGGAATGTCCGCGGGAAAAAAGTGGATGTTCAGGATACCGCAGCGCCATGACGGACGCTGTCGTCTCCATGCGTGCGAAGAGTTAAGAACGTGACCGCCGCACGCCCGTCAGGGCAGGGGCTCGGCCTGAACCGGGCTTTCGACCGTCTCGAAGGCCGACGGCTGCTGCGGGCCGTGCAGCGGCGCGGTCGTGGCCGAGCCCGCCGTCGCCGGGGCCGGCGCCGTGCCCGTTGCGGCGCTCGAGGTGGCGACCGGACGCGGCGCCGAGGAGCGGGCATGGGCGTCCGCGCTCGCGTTGGAGCGGGCCGTGCGCGCGATGTTGCTGGCTTCCTCCAGGCGGTCGCGGAAGTCGACCACGGCGGTGGACGGCTGCCCCGGCGCGCGGCCTTCGAAGATCATGCGCGGCGTGGTGTCGCGGCCGTAGACCGATTCGTTGGCTTCGTCGTCGATGGAGAGCACCGCGCCGTCCAGCGCGATGCCGGCGAACAGGCCGCGCGCACGCGACCACGACCAGATCTCGGCCTTGAGCTGGCCGTCCGTCGCGGTCGCCGCGTTGCGGCCGACCGGACCGGCCGCGACGCCGGCGTCGGCGCCGAGGGTGACCTTGCCGTTGACGATGTTGTCCAGGCCGCGGTCGCTGCGGAACACCAGCACGATGTCGGCCGACTGCACGCCGGCCTGGAAGCCGATGCTGCCGCCGGTGAGCTTCACGTAGCTGGGGTTGGACCAGGTGCCGTCGGCGTTCTTCACCGACAGCAGGCCGTGGCCGCGGCGGCCGCCGAGGACCAGGCCGACCTTGAGCGCGTCGGGCACCACGACAATGCCGCGTGCTTCATCGAGCAGCTTGTCGGGAATGCCGGATTCGGGGATCTGCTGGATGTCGGTGAGCACGCGCACGGCCTGGCGCGCACGGTCGTCCTCCTGCTGGCCGGCGACGGCGGCGGTCGCGACGCCAAGGGCGAGGGAAAGGACGGCGATTCGCAGAAGGGCGGGGCGCGGCAAACGGGACATGGCGGACTCCAGTGAAAACTCGACGGTGCGCAGCAGGGGGAAGTTCGAGCGTGTGTCGGGAAGATCGGTCCGACCGCCGGCGCGGCAGTCGGTTCAGGCTAGTGACACGGCAATGAATCCTTACCGAATCGATGCGCACGTCAAGCGCCGAAAGTGCGACGGACTCGCCTATCCTGAGCAATCCAGCGTGCCGATCGTGTCGCAGCGTGCCGCCGTCACGCCCGGCCAGCTGCTGCATCGCCGACGACACCGCGTGATTCGCGAAGGCCCGCGCAGCTGTCATCCTATGCGGCATGCCCGCTTCCGCCAGCATCGGTGCCGCGTCCGACGGCGCCCCGATCCCGTCCCCCAGCCAGCCGCCGGACACCGCGCTTGTCCTGGTGAACCTCGGCACGCCCGACGCGCCGACGCCGGCCGGCGTGCGCCGTTACCTGGGCGAATTCCTCAGCGACCGCCGCGTCGTCGGCCTGCCGCGCTGGCTGTGGCTGCCGCTGCTGCACCTGGTGGTGCTGCCGCTGCGTTCGAAGGTCGTCGCGCGGAAATACGCGAGCATCTGGATGCGCGGCGAAGACGGCGGCTCGCCGCTGGCCGTGTATACGCGCCGGCTGGCGTGGGCCGTTCAGAACGAGATGCCGCAGCTGCGCGTGATCGACGCGATGCGCTACGGCTCGCCGTCGCTGGCCATGCGCCTTCGCCAGCTGCATGAAGCCGGCGTGCGCCGCGCGCTGGTGCTGCCGCTGTATCCGCAGTACTCGACGACGACCACGGCTTCGGTCGACGACGTACTCGCACGCGAACGCGCGCTGCCGACGCGGCTGGTCGAGAACTACCACCTCGACGACGGCTGGCTCGATGCGGTCGCCGATTCGATCCGTACGCATCGCGAACACCACGGCGCCGCCAGGCACCTGCTGTTTTCCTTCCACGGTTTGCCGCAGCGGCTGATCGACGAAGGCGACCCCTACGAACGCCATTGCGTGGCCGGCGCACGCGCGATCGCGCAGCGACTCGCGTTGCCGGACGATGCGTGGAGCCTCAGCTACCAGTCGCGTTTCGGTCGCGACAAGTGGCTGGAGCCCGGCACGCAGCAGACGCTGCACGCGCTCGCCGCGCGCGGCGTGCGCGAGGTCGATGTCGTCGCGCCGGGTTTCGCGGTGGACTGCATCGAAACGCTGGAAGAAGTGGCGATGATGCTGGCGGAGGATTTCGCGAACCTCGGCGGCACGCTGCATTACATCCCGTGCCTCAACGACACGCTGCCGCATGCGCGTGCGCTGGCCGGCATCGCTCAAAACGAACTGAACAACTGGATCTGAGGCAGGTCGATCTGATGCCCGCACGCGGTTTGCACGAATTCACCCTCGACACGCCGACCGGTCGCATCGCCGGCCTGCGCGGCCAGCCCGGCGGCCCGCGCGTGATCGCGCTGCACGGCTGGCTCGACAACGCCGCCAGCTTCGTGCCGCTGGCCGAGCATCTGCACGGCATCGAACTGGTGGCGCCCGACCTTCCGGGCCATGGCGCCAGCGCGCATCTCGCGCCCGGCGCGGACTATTCGTTCGCCGCCGCCGTCAATGCGGTGCTCGATGTCGCCGACGCGCTGGGCTGGGATCGCTTCTCGCTGCTCGGCCATTCGATGGGCGCGGGCATTTCGAGCCTCGTCGCCGCCGCGTGCCCGCAACGCGTCGAGCGACTCGTCGCGATCGAAGCTCTGGGCGCGCTGGCCGAAGTGCCCGAGCGCACCGTGTCGCGCCTGCGCGAAGCCATCGCGGCTTACCGCGCGCTGCGCGGCAAGTCGCTGCGTGTGTTTCCGGACGTCGCAATCGCGATCCGTGCGCGCATGGCGGCGGGTGCGCAGGTTGGAAGCCGGCTGGAAGAGCGTGCGGCGCGTTTGCTGGTCGAACGCGGCGTGGTGCCGGTGGAAGGCGGTTT
>Ga0102593_1001181_pt1 | contig 27708 bp, 32 predicted proteins | sample AraplaCol_mMS_r2_2_FD_76862 | JGI IMG/M metagenome (GOLD analysis project Ga0102593, IMG submission 76862) | Arabidopsis root microbial communities from North Carolina, USA - plate scrape MF_Col_mMS_r2 (SPADES assembly) (version 2) | ecosystem: Host-associated > Plants > Roots > Endosphere...
TCACCTTTTTTTTTTTTTTTTTTTTTTAAACTTACAACGATTTGGTTTTAAAGTTATTTGATGGCTTGTATATAATTCGGTCATTGTCCAAAATTGAGCTAATTGCAATCCATAAACTCAGTGTTTGATTCTCCAGCAATCTAAGCACCTATTGATGAATAGTGTATACTAATATTCCTTAAAATTCGAAAGAATTCTGAAAAAATGACGAGATATTCCCGTTTGCCGCGACAGTGACGTTACGCTCATCCCATAGTAGGGTGCAGCGAGACTTCACATCTCCGTTGCAGATGGATGGTGGTCTACTAAGACCTCCAATATACTCCCAGCCAAGCCATGCCATGTCTGCTAAAAGTATATACTTGCGGGCTGCGTCGTTGATAGAAAGAACCGTTGACAACCCGGGTCCAGCCCTAACTTGGCTATCTCTCGGGCAACCCAATCCGGCACAACATTGAGACGAAAAGGCCAAGAAAGCCAAGAGACGTGGGGCACACGAAGATCGGCCAAGATCAGCTAAGCTCAAAGATCGCGCATCCCTGGCGAACACCCTCGTGCATCAGCACGTCCCTTTTTTTTCCTTTCTCAACACCCAACTTGCGACAGATTGCGGCGAAAAGTGGTGACACAATGTCAGACGCTCTTGGCATCGACGAGCATGATTTGAAAGCACAAAACCCGCGCTTTTTACTTCGTCAACCTAAAGCTCTTCAATGGTTTGAGCACGGTCGCTTGGTGAAACGTCATGACTGCGAAAGACAAGCTGGTCAGCACATCTGCTTGGAATGCCAACGCATTCCGAGACAAAGTTTTCAAAAATTGAGAGAATTCTGACTTATATCTATCTTAATTTGATAGGTCGCTTTGAGCTGTTCCTCGATTTGCTATATGTCGCGATCTTATCTAACTTCGCCGATGCGCTGGCTGAAGATATCTCGGGCGCCAAACTGGTCAAGTACATTGTGAATTCTTCATTCCGGAAGAAATATTTGTCATGCGAATCTAACAGCGCATTTATAGCTAGTCTTGGCTCCATCATGGCATGTATGGAGCGACATTCGCGAGTTAATGAATTCGTTCTATAATGACGACCTCCTCCAACGTCTGCTGATTCTTTGGTTGATGGCTGTGCTGGTTGTCTACGGAAATAATGCTCCTCTGGTCGATGAGGATATTGGCGCGATGCGCGCAGCAGTGGGTTCGTACATGGTCGCACGTATCACTTGCAATCTTGCGCATCTGGTCTTCTCCTACGCAGACTATCACCACCGTCGACAACAGCGACTGTGGGTCGGTCTGTCGACTATCTGCCTATGTATCTACATCCCGCTTTACTTCGAAGACGTACCGATTCGAGGTAAGATTGCCGCTGCTGCGGTCGCGGTGTCGTTGGAAGAAATTACATGGATCTTCTGCTATTGTCCCGTAGCGAAGAAGTTGCTTCGCGTGAAATATTCCACGGCTGTGGATATTCCGCACGAGATTGATCGATTTGCAGCATTCTACATCATTGTTCTTGGCGAGTTTCTCTACCTTATTGTTAAGGGCTCCAACGCTGCTATTGGGTTGAATGACCGTCTCCTACGTGCCGTTTGGACCTTGGTCATTGCATTTTGCTTGAATTGGCTATACACGCATGCAGATGGGTCTATGGAAAGCACGCATCCTCTCAGACACAATATATATACTGCATTCTCTTTTGTTGTGCTTCATCTGCCACTCATTGCTAGTCTTTTGGCCGGTGGACACGTCGCAGCAGCTTCGGTAGCTGAAAAGGACTTTGAAGATCCCCAGCGGTGGCTGCTTTGTGAAGGCCTTGGCGTGGGAATGATGTGTCTATACCTCTTCGCCCTGGTCCATGGTTCCCAAGATGAGCCCGGTACATTGATGATGACGAAGGTAAGTGTTATATTTCACTAATACAAATTCTGACATATTGCTGACTTTTGTGCAGCATGTTCGTCTTATCATGCGCCCAGTTACAGCTCTGATCACCATTTTACTGCCGCTTGCCCATCATCTCAACGCTACAGAGATCCTTTCCATCATCATGGCAATGTATGTTGCCTGTCTCGTCTGGGAAACAGTCGGTTCTCTTAAGAAGGGTGCTTGTTTCTTTGAGCATTGGCGAGAAATCGATTATCCCGAGGAGGTGCAACAGGAATCAGGGTCAAAGGGAAATGGCCTTGAGATGCCTTAATGAATGCGAAAATATAACCCTTCTCGCTGCATATTCTTCATGAACATATTACTATTTACATGAAAGGCTTATTCGAGCCGGAATACGGCTTTGGTATACTGACGGCCGATACATAGCTTATTTGCTTGGAGGTGTGCAGATAATTAATTTTGGATGATGTCTCATGTCTAGCTAGTTAATGCAAATGAATTAATTTGTTTGTTTTCACCAGCTTCAAGAATTTTCCAGGCCAACAATAGCTTATCAAAGGGTGGTTTTATTCTCGAAGTTCCTAGGAGGTTGAGCAACCGATTCTAACATCTCCGCACTGGCAGCATCGAATTGTGTACATGACCCTAAGTCGGATGCTATTGTCCAATTACATGCTATCCAATTTGTTTTTGGAAATGATCAGCATCAAATTCATCATTTATTGAATATGTCTAGTTGGTATCAAAACAAAACTAAAATAAAAAGAAATCTATATGTTCATCAATAATGCGCTAGATGACCACGATACAAAATTGCCCACCATGCGCAATGCAATCACAACTCATGAGAAAACATTTCATCTTCCATGCTCAGACCATCGACTGCTCGACTTTCATCCCATTGTTGGTGGAAGCCTGAGTATCCGAGCGGCTCATGGAGATGTATCGATTGAAGTCTCCAAGATAAGCCTGCTCACCACCCTCATGTCCCTTCTTCTCTTGCTTGCGCGCCTGGCGACGGAAGTAGATTCGCTTGCACCACTTCCAAGTCTCAATGCCAGCGAAGAACAGGACAGTCTCAACGAAGACAATACCCCATTCCCATGAAATAGCAGTGTGCTTAAAGACGCTGTGGTTGATAACGGGGATGTACAAGATGGGGAAAGCAAGTACGAAACCGGCCATGATACCCCAGAACAAGAAACGGTTACTCCAGATATCGAACATCCACTGGGTGAAATAACGCTTGGAGTCGGGTTGCATGCGGAAGAAGCTGCGGCGAAGATTGATCATCTCCCATGCAAGGAATAGCGCGAACCAAGTCATGCAGGTGAAGGTTGTAGCACGAGCACGGAATACAGTGTCGCAGGTGTAGTCGGTGGAAGCATCGTTGTATTGTGTGTTACATCCCATGGCAAGATCGCCATCGCCCCAGCGGAACATAACGAGAGCGAAGGCAGATAGACAGAGGGCTGCCATCCAAACACCGTAGACGAGGGTATCAATGATAATCTCCCAGGTAAAGATACCTTGTTTCTGCGTAAAGTCAGCATACCACCATTAAATGTAGCACATAAACGGTCATTCTACTTACGCTCTGGGGTGGCCGATCCATAACTTCCGGAGCTGCAGCTTCCATTCCCAAACCCATGTCGGGAAGACCAGAAGTAATCATGATGATCCAGATAATCTCAACGGGGGCAATGGGGAAGACGGATTGGTTACTCTCATCCTTAAATGCAAGACCGATAAGCAGTGTGATCGCCAAAGCAACGTTCTCAGCGAGTAAATGCAGAACGAATTTCTGGATGTTGTCGAAGATACGGCGACCTTCTTCAATGCCGTTGATAATAGAAGCAAAGTTGTCGTCCGTCAAAACCAACTCCGAGGCATCTTTAGCCACGTCAGAACCATTCTGGCCCATGGCAATACCAACATCAGCTCGCTTGAGGGAGGGGGAGTCGTTCACACCATCACCAGTCATGGCGACATATTTTCCACGACGGTGCAGAGCATCGATCATACGGACTTTAGTGTTAGGGGCACAGCGAGCAATGACAAGGGGAAGAGTTGGCAATGCGTCAATCTCTTCTTCAGATAGTTTGTCGAACTCTCCTGCGGTCATAACCATTGCATCGGCCACATCTTTGGCGACCATATCCATGTTCGATGGGATAATTCCAACCTGTGCAGCAATGGCACGAGCAGTGCCTGGATGATCACCGGTGACCATGTGAACGGAGATACCAGCCTTATAGCATTGGGCAATAGCACCGGCAGTTTCAGGCCGAGGAGGGTCATAAAGACCAATCAATCCGTAAAAGACAAGGTCCTTTTCAATCTCCTCGCGAGGAAGGGGCTCATCACTTTCCTTGTTTCCAACATGCTCACGGCCAGCTAATGCGAGAACACGCAGACCTTCCTTGGCCAATGCCTCCATGTTCTGCAAGATTTGGTTGCGAATTTCGTCGGTAAGAGGAACAAGTTCATCGGACTTCCAGTGAATTGTTGTGCAAGCCTCGAGCACGCGTTCGACGGCACCCTTGCTGAAAACCATTTCGCGATTTTCTCCGGAGTCTTCGTCGCGTTTAGCAAAGACAACGGACATCTTCTTCACGCTTGAGTCGAAGGGATATTCGGCCTTCTGTCTCCAGATAGGTTTCTCGCCCTTGACAAGATGGTCATTACCCCAGTCAAAGCGCCAGGCAAAGACCTGAATGGCAATATCAGTGGGTTCTCCACGAGCCTGCCATCCCTCGCTAGCGGATTTGTGCAGGTGGGCAAGGTTAGCAAGCGCAGCGACGTCGAGGAATGGCTTCAGAAGAGCGTTTCGCTTCAAAAGATCCTCTGGTGTAGCGGGATCTCCAGCACGAGAATCAGGGCCCAGCTCCACGGGAGCCGCATCTGTCAGGCTGAGCTCTCCCTCTTGAGGATCCAGAGGGTCCGTGGATGCTCCGACCGAGTATGTACCGACTGACGGAAGCCAGGCACGTTTGGCAACCATACGACCTTGGGTGAGAGTACCGGTCTTGTCCGAGCAAATGTTGGTAACAGCGCCCAGAGCCTCAAGGGAATCCAGCTTTCGAACAATCACATGTCGTTGCACCATCTGCCGAGTACCCATTGCCATTGTGATGGTCAGAACAACAACCAAACAGGCAGGAATCATAGCCAGGCCTGTAGCGACAGCATAAATAATAACCTCATTATCACCACGCCAATCGTTTGAGGCCGCAACAACAATCGCAAACACAACGGCAATAGCGAATAGCAGGAGTGCAAGCTTAGAGAGTTTGCGTTGCAGTGGAGTTCCAACGTTGATTCCAAGGAAACGACCAATGGCATCGGTAGTTGTCAATGTCCAGGCCTGGATATACCACCGCTTCTTTGTTTCACCTTCGGGTCCACGCTTGACAGGCCGACGCTTCGAGTCTCCTCCACGAAGGGCGGCAGCGATGGCACCAATCTCAGTCTTCATTCCTGTTCCAATGACAACACCTCTAGCACGGCCACGCGTAACGGTAGAGGAGCTGTAGACAATGTTCAAACGGTCTCCGGGGCCGGTATCCACGTCGAAGGTAGAATCGACTTCCTTCTGAACAGGGAGTGATTCACCAGTAAGTAAAGCTTCATCGGTTTCGAAATTCATGGCCTCAACAAGTCTATTATGTTCAATTAGCCAAGGCCCACCACTAAATGTTGCTGGAACTTTCAACATACCTCAGATCCGCAGGGACCGTGTCTCCAACTTTTAACTCGGCCATATCACCGGGAACGATTTCTTGCGCAGGGACTGTCTGTGTTTTACCATCACGAGTCACCACGCCAGTTGGCGAACTCAAAGAGCGTAGAGAGTCCATTGTTTTTTCAGCAGCGAAGTCCTGGTAAACTCCGACTACAATGTTGAGTGCAATGACAGCAGCAATAAAACCACCTTCGATCCATGATTTGATACCGAAACTAACGGCCATCGCAATAATAAGGACCTAAGGAAATGGCATTAGCAAATTTTGTTGCCTTGTGTCCCAGAATCCTATTATACTTACCAGCATCATAGCGTTGGCGATTTGTCGAATGACGATTTTCGCAAAAGAGACACCCTCGTCTCCCTCCAAAACATTTCCACCATACTTCTCCAACCGTTCCTTGACTTCACTTGTGGTCAGGCCATCGTCGGAGTTTGTGCCAAGTTCTTGGATCACCTCCTCATAAGTGAGGCTGTGTGCTGGCTTGGAAAGATACTGTGTGGATACATCGCTGGAAGACTTGGAGCCTTGTGGTCGGGAGCTCTCCTTAGACATCACGCGAGTGTCTAGGAGTGTCCTCGAAAAAAGAGAGTAGTTTTGTATGCAGAGAGGGTTTGGGGTTGGTGAGTTGAACAAAGATACAAGAACTCTGATAAATGACACTGATTTATGTCGTCACGTATACGTCTATGAGACTTTCTTCAAGGGGGTGTCATGTAGAAAGTATCCCGAACAGAATGCGAGTCCATACACGGGGTAGTAGTAGTCAGGAAAGAATCTACTCTTATGGTAGTAAGATATTGATCCTCAGTCCGAACTAAAGTACACTTTTGTAATCTTAAGCATCTAAAGTTTTCTTTCTTCTCCCCTCGTGGGGTCCTTGGCTGATATAAATAGTCCGACGCCCAGAACTCTTCCATCAGGGATCGTTCCAAGCATCGGAGCACCGGCATTCCCGAATGGCGACTTTGTCCGGTGATGCAAACGGGGTCCCACCATTTCCCCAAGAGCGGTTCCAATATCTACATCCCTAATCTGGGGAATCTCAGTTCTGCTAAACCAATCACCGCCATCAACCATAGTTCTGGCTCCGGCGGACCCAACTTGGCGTATCCCTCGTTGTTTTCCGCCGAGGCCTTGATGACGCACTCGACTGGTCTCGGCGTTGGCTCGGCTACGAGCCGCCACACAGCGGTGATTGGCGGAGACAGTCGCGGAGTGCCAAGAGCGGGAATCTGGGCAGGACTTGGCGTTCCGCGCTGGACGAGTCTCTCCTTTTTCTCGCTTCAAGATGCATTTTCCCGACACGTCTCTTTCTTGGCTCATCCTCGGCTTTTCTTGGCAATCCTGCATTATGTGAGGCCTGAGAGTCCACCGCGCGGTTCAAATCTGCCCGCCCGTCCAGGTCAATTTTCCTGGTAGAAAAAAAAAACGGTCCTCCGCTCTTCCCCTTCTTTTGGTGGCAAATATTCGCCTCTCAAGCTAACCTTCAACGTTCGGCCACCTCGTGACTAAGATAACTTTACTCCGCCTTTCAAAGGATGGTCGACGGTTGATCTCTGTCAGTTTTCTGCATGGTCTAGCATTAGCCTGTGAGATCTGATCCACGCTGTACGAGCAGGGCACCCTCGAAGTGTTCATCTTTTCGACTCTGCCGAAGCAGACGGTCGATTATTGGGCGATCCGCGTTATAGTCCCTGTTTTCGTATTCCACATCTTTCTTCTTGCGTGGACCCAGGCTTGCGGGGTCCCATGCTCTCCACTTATGCTGGAGGATGCCACCCTTCCCCAAGGTGAGGTGATAGGGATCGTGATTGGGGCTATTGCACTGTTTTCGATTATCAGCATCCTTCCAATGTGAGTTTTCGCGCTAGTGCATTGGGCTTGGGTACACAGACCCGTCTTGGCGTCTTTTCCGGTCCACTTTATGCATGCGAATCGTCTCGAAGGTCGGACAAAGCTAATACTGGACTGCGACAAAATAGCTTCTTGGTGTGGTACCGCAGGAGAAGACGCGCTGCAACTGCCGTTGCTGCTCGTCCTGGAAATCAAGTTCTACCATTAAGCACTTCTATGGAACAAGTTTCTGTGGAGAGATGGCTCGAACAGCAAACCACCAATAGTGATATTGAGCAATATGCTACAGATACCTGGTACGTTCACTCTTCCATCTCTACTTCTTACCTACATCCTGTCATTCCGAACTAGCACATATGGTCATCCCGCATTCGCATTCGCATTGACGCTGGGATGGTCCTGGCACCAAATTCTTGGCTTGATTCAATATGATGTGATGCGGGGAACGCCCAGATGCCCAGGGCTGGGCCAGGGACAAAGTGGCCCTATAAGGCTCTCCGAGTGTGCCCCATTATGTGTCTGTACTCTAGGCACCTGGGCATTCGGAGTTTCGTCACCTTGTTCAGCCTTGGGTCTTCTTGGGTCTTGCGTATCGTTTTGCCTTCCCTGTTGTCACATCATTATTACACCACGCCGTCCCCAAGACCCTGCTTCATTGTCGAACAAGACTTGTTTGAACTAGACATCTTGGCCGGATCCTCTTTCCCCTTCTTCTTATCGTAACTCATTATCCCAAGCCTTGCCCAATGTGCCAAGTCCTCTCAGCCTCCGCGCTTCGACGACTCTCAAGAACCTTGAACCTTACAAGAAGACTGACCATGTTCTAGCCCCATCTGCCTCTCATCCTTATCCTCGACTTCTAATCTCGCCTGCCCGAAACCCGCTCATCTACCCCGCCGCCAGCCTCTTGGAGAAGATATCTCATCAACCCCCTCAGATGGCTCATGTTGTGGAGCTGCAAGAATAGATACCCGACGAGATAGTGGGATTCTCGTGCTTAATCGATGTCATCATGCTTTTCATTTACGATGTCTTTCTTCTTGGTTTGAGTATCGGCACTACCGCTGCCCACTCTGCCAAGCCTCTTATTCCCCTACTGATGGGTGCCCTCAATGAATATTCTCGATACGGTGCCTTGGCGTAGTCGGCGTTTGTTCTCTTCGATTTTCTTTTGTCTGGAAATTATGCCTTGGCTACTCCATGGCTCTCAAGTGAATATGTCCATGCATTTCATGATAATGAAATATATTTATTGAATAGTACAATAAGGCCAGTAGGAATTCCACAGCCCTTGTAAACTCACTTTCATTATTATATGGCATGTATACAACTCCGGGAGAATCAATGATCTATCCCCAATTAGCCAAAGTGATGATGCTGCTCCATGCAGTAAATATCATCAATTCATGCCCAGATCTGGGTGTATTTCTTGACTCACACCGCAAGAATACAAAACCACCGCGAAACCTAAATCGTAGTTCGAGTTCATGTACTTCACGCATTCACCTGCCGCGTGATTAAATGCATCCATGCACTCTAGACTCGGACTCCTTCTCTTGATTGATTCATTGGTTCATTCTTTTCCTTCGTGACCTTTCGTTATTGGACGGGGGCAGAACGAGCATAAAGCAAAGTGTGAGTTACAGTAAGATCATGCGTGTTATATGAGGTCAGGATATAAGTTCCCACCTTTAGATATTCTGTGTCTTTTCCTCGAGCAATTCGCGGCCAAAGAGCAGATCCAAAACTAAAAAACTAGCTTTAATGGGTATTAGGATGAGACTCGAAAAATACTATTTATATTCAAGTTCGACACTCCATTTGGTAGATTGAATCTACCCCCCAGCCACCCCCATCAAAGTATATTATGGTTCCACTGGAACCCAGTATGCATTACACCGCGAACTCGTATCATTATTCATCCATATCATACTACGAGATTGCAAAATACCGCATTAGTAAAGGCTATTGTAGCATTGTAATATACTAGTACGCGCCATTTAGATGATGGGTTGACTAATATCAGTAGCAATTCCATGCTCTCGTACTACCCGTACAACCTAGGTCATAGTAGTACAACTGCATCTCTACGTAGAAAGGATCGAGTCAAGCTATGTATTACATTCCGAGTGTTATCTCACTAATTCCATCTCAGCAAATCCCGAAATTCAGTCTACGAAATCTTGAACTGATTATGATATCTTAGATCAGGTCGGGCTCACAATATGTGATGTTTCAGCAGCATCCAACGCGATTTAATTGGGTTGGGTCATTCAAGCCACGATTAAATTTGTCCAGAAGGAGTATTGCTACTCAACGTCAGGCAAGGCCTGAGATCTGTTCGTATTCGGGAGGAAAATACTGACAATATCCTATACAGTGTGATAAAGGCAAGTTTAATCAACCCGTGAAACCCTGTCAGTATACTGGCCCAAGTTATATATTTGCAGATGTTCCACCCGAGCCAGATGGCAAGATGACACATTTGGTTATCCATTCAAGGGGATGTTATCATTTCCCATAGATGTGATTACCACCGCGCTCGTGAGGTGACAAACAGAACTGTGGAAGGAACCCAAGAGCTCGAAGGGATGATTGTTGTGAAAGGGTACTTAAATATATGGACCATGCTACACTGCAACGTCATTAGTCGGTAGAAGTGTATGAGTAACCTACCCTGCTCCATTAAAAAAAACCATAGTAACACTATCCATATCGACAAATTTTAGTAGAATTGGTTTCACGGCATTGAAATGTTCGCACCAACTTCGATATGGTGGTAGCTATAGAGGACCCGACTGCCACACGATGTACCGCGTACCTAGTAAAAGCGGACTATGTACATATTATGTTCTTAGGTAGACACATTTGGATCAGATAAAGTGGGAACGTTAAGTTAAATATCTTATCTGTGTCCGTGCATGATATATCTCACAGATAATGCATCAGCTCACCCCGATCGTGATACAAACAGGATGTGTTAGCGGGTGATCACCCCATGTGAAGGTCGAGAGCCGAGGAGACCGAGACCGGGCCGAGGAAATATGGAGCTGCACTTTGGCTTGGATGCGGCTACCTTGTACAGAAGCAAATGTGCCGGGGTTAAGTAAATAAGATAAGATGAGACAAGAAATGAGAATTTTGTCAATTCGTTGGGACAGAATACTCCGATCATCGGATTTTGCTATATTGTTTAGTACGCATGTTGTTGAGTATAGCTGTAGCTGTAGTACTGTCGTTAGAGGCTGTACTTTAGTGTTTCTGCCAATCAAACATAGAATTGATACCTCCGATTTTCGGGCAGTAGAAAGTCAATTGGAATAGCAGTGTATGAGGAAAAAAGTCGCCGGTCGCTCATGTTGCAGCTGATTGTGTACCTGTAGAGTGGTGTTATACTGAAGGATATTCAGTAGAGTAGAATCAGAAATAACAAGAGTAAGTCCATTAAATAGACCATGATATACGATCAATATAAATACTATATATATATATATATATACTCAATACTGTAAATAATGAAGCTGTTTGATCCTCAGCCGACACTAACCGACCGGCCTCGGCAATGAAGTCAGCTTGACAACTTCTTTTCTCCGCCTCTCCGCCTTTGATCTCCTCTCCTCCTGTTCTTCTTCCCCCCCCCTTCTTCCCTTTTTATACCTTCGGTTCTTTTATCTTCTCCCTCCTCTCCTCCCAATTACCTTCCTTCTTCCTTTTTTGAGTCATTGTTACTCAACATTTTCCCACCACCTCTCTCAATCCCACAATGTCCCTTCCCGCCGTGCGACGGCTGACCCACTCATCTCCCCGCACTTGGGCCCGCCTCCCCGTCTCCAGATTTTCTACCTTCACTTCTCCTTCTCCTGCTTCCAAACTGGTCCCTCGTCAAATTCGGACTTCACAATTTTCCACCATGGCTGCCCGTCAATCTGCTGCCCCGCCGGTTCAGACCGACAAGTCCTACGATCCTGAGATCAAGGACATGGCCGACTATATTCACCAATACAAGGTGGATTCCGACCTGGCTGTGAGTGGACCTGAAATCACCTCAACAAAAAAAATATATACCCCGCTCCAAGAATGACACTGATCATTTTGCTACAGTTCGATACTGCCCGTCTGGTCTTCCTGGATACCCTGGGATGTGGTCTTGAGGCTCTCAAGTTCAAGGAGTGCGCCAAGCTCCTTGGTCCCATCGTCGAAGGCACCGTGGTCCCCAATGGACCCCGCGTTCCCGGTACCCCTTACCAACTCGATCCTGTCAATGGTGCTTTCAACATTGGTGCCATGATCCGCTGGCTCGACTATAACGACTGCTGGCTGGCAGCCGAGTGGGGTCACCCCTCCGACAACCTCGGCGGTATTCTGGCCGTCGCTGACTGGATTTCCCGTACTAACCGTGCTGGTGGAAACTTGGGCAATGGCAAGGTCCTTAAGATTCGCGATGTTCTTGAGGCTATGATTAAGGCCCACGAGATCCAGGGTGTCCTGGCCCTTGAGAACTCTTACAACAAGGTTGGCCTCGACCACGTTGTCCTTGTTAAGGTTGCTACCACTGCCGTTGTCTCCAAGATGCTCGGCCTCACTGAGAAGCAGACCGCCGATGCCATCACTCAGGCTTGGGTTGATGGCCAGAGTCTGCGTACTTACCGTCACTCCCCCAACACCATGTCCCGCAAGTCCTGGGCCGCCGGTGATGCTTGCCAGCGTGCTGTCAACCTTGTTCTAAAGGTGCAGAAGGGCGAGGGTGGTCTTCACACTGTTCTCTCTGCCCCTGGCTGGGGCTTCTACGATGTCCTGTTCAAGGGCAACAAGTTCAAGTTCCAGCGTGACTATGGCAGCTACGTCATGGAGAACGTTCTCTTCAAGGTTTCGTATCCTGGTATGTCAAAGCAATTCAATTTTCCGAAAAAAGAAATGTGTCGATGAAACTAATATAACTGCTCACAGCTGAGTTCCACTCCCAAACCGCCATCGAAGCCGCCGAGATCATCAACAAGAAGCTCGCCGAGATGGGCAAGAGCGCCAAGGACATCAAGGAGATCACCAACCGCACACACGAGGCCTGCATCCGTATCATCGACAAGCAATTCAAGGCCATGGATAACTTCGCCGATCGTGACCACTGCGTTCAGTACATGGTTGCCACTATGCTCTCTTTCAACCGCCTGACAGCCTCCGACTACGCCGATGGCTCTGAGGCCGCCACCTCGCCTCTGGTCGAGGACCTGCGCAAGCGCATCAAGTGTGTTGAGGACCCCCAATTCACCGTCGACTACCACGACCCCACCAAGCGTACCATTCCCAACGCTCTCACCGTCACCCTGAACGACGGCACCGTTCTCGAGGAGGTCTCCGTCGAGGCACCCCTCGGCCACCGTCTCCGCCGTGAGGAGGCCAAGCCTGAGATTCTGGCCAAGTACAAGCGTCACATCTCGGCTCACTTTGACCAGGCTCGTGTCGATGAGCTCCTGAAGGTCGGCTGGGACCGTCCCGCTCTGGAAAACTATGATGTTGATCAGTATGTTGATCTTTATGTCAAGGATAAGGTTATCGAGTCTTCCTAGATGGAAGTCTACATATTTGATTCATAGCAAAACTGTATAGAATGTGATATTTGGTTACTTTTCGATTCACCATTAGCTGTTCACTGCTATTCTCGTTATGCCTTGTCATCCACACGACATGCTAGTAGATCATTTCCCTCAGCTCAGTTATATTGAGGTAGACCTGCTTCACAAATAGCGGGTCATCAACGCATTTTGTCACCGGCCCATGACCGGATTGTCGAATACAAAACCACAAACGGTAACCAGTTAACATTCTAATTCTCCGATTGAGCCTTCACGTAATCCTTAAGACAAATGACTGATGAAGCATACGAAATTGCCATTTACGGCTCCACGTCTGGAGCTGTTGCTGCGGCCATCCAAACGGCAAGGCTGGGAAGAAATACTATTTCTAGCAGTGTAGTACACTGCTTGTCTCTCCCCACGAGCATATCGGTTGGTTTAACCCCTTCCGATTCACAGAAAATAATCTGATCGTATATAACAGGTGGAATTCAAATTGAAGGTCTTTCCTCTACTGATATTGATAACCAGCCTGAATTTCAAAATAGTCTCTCCGTGGGAGGTTTGGCACTCGAGCTTCACCGGAGACTTAGCAAGCACTATGGCAGACTTGAGTTGCTAGAGGACGTTCTGGGACAAGGTCGGAAAGTGCCTGAGGTGTGGAAGCTTGAGTCGCTTGTCTTGCAAAAAGTGATTTGGGACTGGCTGGAGGAGTATCCCTCATTCACAATTATCAAAGCATCTCTCTCGGTGATAGAGCGAGATGGGAATCTTGTGACTGGGCTACGATCAAACAATACAAGCAAAAGTACGTTTAGTATGGAGGACTGAGTGAACATATCGCTCAATCTGACGGGCCCAATTAGTACTTCATCGAAGCAACATATGAGGGTGACTTCCTCGCTGTCGCTGGAATCTCCACCGCATTAGGAGGGGAACCTTCGGCTGAATACAACGAAAGCTTGACCGGAATCCGAGCCGAAACTCCATATACCCCAATTCGACGTACCAGTTGATACCTGCCGTGTATCGGGAAACGCTTCCAATGGCCTCCTACACGGTATTTCGCCGGAACCATTTGGTAGACCTGGTGATCGCGACCAGCACCTAGCCGCGTACTGTTACCGCATCCCCCTGACAGATGTGGAGGGCAACAAATTGCCCATCTATGAACGAAAAGGATATGAATCCTCTCAATATGATTTGTATCGTCGGTATCTGCTCGCGGGTGGTAAACTATATACCCCACGTCTCAAAGGAGTTCCGAACAGGAAAACGGACCTCATCGGATCAGAAGGTGTACTTTCTACTGATCTCATTGGTATGAATGATGAATGCCTTACGGCAGATGCTAAGGGTCGACAGAAGATCTTTGATGAAACAGCTACTTTTACAAAAGGTCTACTCTGGTTCTTTGCAAATGATGAATCAGTCCCAGTAAGCTTCCAGTGCTTGTAAATCTTTAGCAAATCACTAATATCCACATAATAGGCCGAAATTCGCCGCGAATGGTCCAAATTAGGCTACTGTCTTGACGAATTCCCTGACAATGGTCACTTTCCTAGACAACTCTACGTCCGAGATGCTCGTATAATGATTTCAGACTACGTTATTACTCAGCATACAGCCTCTGAAGAAGATGGGGAAGAGCATGATCCTTACCCTGTCGCAATTGCTTACTGGCCCACTGATACACACTGCGCACGTAGAGCGGTTCGAGACGGTCTTGCGCACAATGAAGGGTTCATTTTTATGAATAGGCATCAGTGGCGACCGTTTGGTATCTCTTACCGGGCTTTAGTACCTAAGAAGACTGAGGCTATAAATTTTTTGACGGCAACGTGTCCGAGTTCCTCGCAATGTCGGATACGGTATGTTGACAAACTCGAAATTGATATTCACAAGCACTGATAAATTACTAATATGACCTCCTCCGGGAAAGGCTTTTAGAGCAAGGAGCCGTGCTTGATGTGTCGCTTGTCGGAACGCCAGATTTTAGTCTGCTGTAGATATCAAAACATCGACTTATTATGAAACCCTCCGATCTTCAGGAAACCTCCTTGGCAGTATTGGGAGATAGGGGGAAGTTTCCTCTATCTCAGTACATAGTTTTTCTTTTATGGAGAGAGACTTACCACGTCTTAGCCATGAGATATCCTGTGAATGGTATTTATCTTGCAAGAAGTGGAAAAATGTGCTTTTCTGATATTCAAATATATGGCAATTTATCCCTTGTGTTTATTTGCTAATCCGACTAGATCCCCATACTTCAATGTATTCATTGTTGCTGCGTATTGCTCCGCTTCTGGGGAAACAGTCACAATGATTGACGATTGAGCATCACTTGATGCTTCAAAGTGTTGACGGAGCACCATGGTCAATGGAGAAGACCTATATGGGATACGCGATTGAGCAAGCGATCTGGCTCGGATCACCTCTTTCAATGCAAGAAGATCTGTGTTAATCTGCCTCCCTTGTTGTTTCTCCTGAGGGGTTTGTTTGAGCCCGGGTCCAGTTATACCTGAAAGGAACTCGGCACCAGCCAAGTCGACGAAAACAAGTTTTCCACCAACACATTGATGGATATGAGCAGTCCTAGCGAATACTTCAGATTCATGCTCCTCTGCCTCTCTAACTCGAGACTCAAACTCGGCTTTCCTTGTCTCCGCATCATCGATACGTTTCTGGTCCACTTTGTAATCAGGGTTTGGTATGTATTTCCCATCTTCCGTTTGAATCATTGCACGAAGTTGTTCCTCAATGTAAACATCTGTTGCGTGCTTCCCCACAGGAACAAGCTCTGATTGCCGCTCAATGACGCTATCACGCGCAGCAAGGAGATCTTTAGTAATAACTTCCATCTCGATGATGGCATGCGTACGTGAGCTTTGGTCATGTATAGTCGATGTTGCCGTCTTGCGGTGCTTCAAACCATCTTGTAGTTCCTGTTGGAGACGTTCGAAACTCCAGCATGCCCTGGTAGCAATCGGTCGGACCCTCACTTTTCCGTTTTCTAGCATTTCTGTTTCGCCTCGGATATAAACTCGTCGATCGGGACCTTCGCGGACAAAACATTCATTACGGTTGTTGAGTAGATCAAATGCACTATTCTTCCGAAGTTCGTACACTCGGAGGCCAATGCCGAATTTGTTCGTGGTATTCTCCGCGTTGATTTCATCAAGGGCAATGGCCAGCTGACGCGCTGCTGCTAAGCACAACCCAAATTCGTCTTCGTTTGCAAAATCATATCCAATCATGGTATGTGTTTTACCGCTTCCCGAATGCCCATATGCAAAGAAATTGCAACACCGGCCCCGCAACACGTCGGGAATGATTGGTGCCACAACGCGTCTGTATACAGCATGGTTGTTCTCACCAGGCTCAATGACTCCATCAAACGCACAACCACTTTTCCAGGATTTTTCACGGCTTGAAAGCGCTTGGATTTGGGCGGGCGCGGCGATCGAGATTCGAAATTGTTGGCTATCGTGGTCCTCCTGGTCGGATCCACGTATAATTTCTCCGTTTCGAGATTCAGCAGACTCAAGAGGCCGCCACCTCGCCCATGCCTTGAATGTGTTCATTTCCCGCCCGGCCATCGACGAATATCTCCTGAAGAAACTCTATTTCGTGGAAGACAATCTGAACTTAAGAATTGCCTATTTATCCTGAAAGCCTAGAGGAATGGAAATCAAGGCCATAGAGAAGAGGTCTTGATTTGGTGAAATGCGAACTGTGGATGATAAGTGGAGCCTCTCGTAAACACCCAAAAGTGGTATGGCGTATATTGGCTCGAGACAACCACATGCAAACTGTCGATATCAGTGGAGAATGAATCTTCCAAAGCCTGGTAGATATGGTGCATTATTGTAAGTGGACCGAGAACTTTAGTCGTGCTTGGGCACATACCAAGGATTCTATGTATGTGCATAGACAATTCTCAGACACCTAAGTACGAATGACTGATTGTGTAAATGGGTCTCAACTATTACCGAATATCCTGTATGGATCTAACCGGGCCACAATAATACATACACACTTCAAGGAGGCATCCATGCCTCTTTTAGTAGACCAGTACGAATTTTCTATATGGAGCTCACCTTTTACAATTGAAGGATCCTCGAATTTCTTTCTTTTGCATATTCCCACGTACTATAGGACAGAGGGAGGGAAATAACCCTGTAAATGGAAGGCATTGGGGTCAACCGTGGCGCGCAGACTGCTGACAGGGGGAATCCACATCTTCATCCCTATTGGGCACAGATGGGTTCACAACCTGGAAGAAATGGTAACCCTCTCCAGGTGTAAAATTAATTCTTCTCGACTTCTGTCTCTAAGATATCAAAGAATCACAAAATAAATAGCAGATCTAACAAGCAGATTGATGAAAGTCCGTCATACAGGTAAGGTCGAAATGACAGAACTGACGACGCGGCAAGGTCATGGTTAATAATCTCTAGGCCAGCATCTGAACTGAAAATTGCTTCGCAAATTCCTACGAATCGATCTGATAAGCAAAAGGCGACTCGTAGGAGTATATTGAAAGTACGCACAGGTTGTATAACCTGCAAGGCATGCCATATAAAATGCGATGAGAGAAGGCCACACTGCAATAATTGTGTCCGAAGCCGCAGACATTGCACCGGTTATACCATCAACTCAACGAAAACGCTTGGTCCTGTCCAAATATGTTGCGATTCCAAGCAGAATATTTATCGCCCTGATTCGGGGATTAGAATACGGCACGATGTGCGTCTTTATGACTTCCGTGAGTCCATGGGGATGCTGTATTTTGAGCAATTTGTGGGTTTGATGAGAGGCCCCTGGATCTCGGCGGCGTCCAACACTGAATTATGGCAAGAGGCTCTGCCGCAGCTTACCCGCAGCAATAGTACGCTCCGATGTATCGCAATAGCAATAGGTGCACTATGTGTCAGCCAGCATCAGGCTGATGGCTCAGACACCGGCAAGCGATTGATCCTCCCCCGCCCGAAATTCGAGAACGACACACATTACCAAAATGCCGTGCGGTACTACTGCTTTGCCTTGATCTGCCTCAGTGAAAATAATAATATTCAAGATGAGGTCTCTAGCTCAATTCTGCTCTTGTTTTTGGAGGATCTTTGGGGTAACAGGAAGACTGCGTTGAACCACCTAAACCACGGTCTTTCGCTAATGCTGACCCTGTTTATGGATGACCCCCACAACTATGCGTCCGTCTCGAGGCCGAAACCGTGGAGGGCCTTTTGTTGCCGCACTCTCCATTATTATTGACCTAACGTTGAAGATATGCACAGGGAACAAGAGGGGATCGGAACTTATTCGCGCGCTCCAACGCACTCCTCAGTAAGGTTTTCATCACACTCCGAAACCACATCGATCCGAGATTCGCCCAACAATCATGAAAAAAACCGCGATAGCGACTCTGACATTTCCCCCCCCCCCCCCCAAAAATTTTTTATTAACAAAAAAAAAAGGCTTTTCCACATTGGTGGAATCTCTTCGTGTTGGGCGAACAAATTCATCTTCCGTATACATTGATTTGGGATGAACTCGTCTTCAAGATTGAAAAGAGATAGGGAGCTTCGAGGAGAGACTTGGAGAAAGAGAGCTCCTTCTTCCTAGGGAATTGTTGATCTGCGCTCATTGTTGCTTGCTGCTGCCGCCCTGTATCGAGTCCGGCTTGGAAGGGACGGGGGAGAAGATACTATCTTCTAAATACAGGGTAACTCCCTTCACAAAACCATCAGGTCATGGCAGTCTGGGAGGATATGTGTTACACTTTCTCGACATACACGCTCGAAAAGTTTACATAGATGATGCTGAAAATCCGTAAGCTGACACTGGTGAGATATTGAAAATTGACCAATTGCAAACACCTGAAGTCGTCACCTGCACTTCTTAGCCTGGGACTATCTTAGTCACTGCTAATACTCCATAATTCATCAATACGCGATGTGACTATTTGGTATCCTGCATTGAACCCTCTAGGATTATATCCATCATTCCCGCCTTAAGCAAGTTCTCATATATTATGCTTACTGAGCTTCCGATACTCGCTTTGTCCACTGTAGGTAGACTCCTTTGGGCGTTATACAGGGGATCGTCCTGGAGGCCACAGTTCATAGGAATATTGAGCTTCGAGCGTACCCAGATATAAAGCTCTGCGGTACCCATACCAAGTTGGGGGGCCACCTCCCCGGGGAGAATAGCAGGGTGGGTATTAAATATTGCCTTGGCTGTGCTAAACATAATGCTCTGGAACTGTGTCTTAAATGTCATGACCATTGAAACTGAGTAGTCTGGGTTATGAGTGGCCACAAAATCGTTGACCGACGACATGCCGGCCGTAATTCCGGACAAAACGCGTTCTTCCCAGGCATTGGAGTTTGTGAGAGACCAACTTGACTGGATAGTGGAGACAATTAAGATGCATAATGTCTCACTCTGAGAATGATTTAATCCAAGTTTATCAAATGCTCCGCTTGCCATTAATGCCTTCATCTTAGCGTTAATATCCGAGATAAATCGTACGTGGTTTGCCCGGATTTCGATGGCTTGGCATGAGACATATATGTGGCAGGCAGTGCCAACAGATCGACAGCCTCCATAGTGCGCCGGGCTGAAAGTAGAGCTAATGAGTTGATACCCTGATTGTGCATTTCGGCTGACATGACATGAGCAGACACTGGATGTGTTAGGGCTGCTAGCTCGGACATGTACGCTGATATGTTGATGTCAATTCCTTTCATGGTGAAATTAACTTCGGCGGAAGCATTGAGGTTTGCCTCGAGTCCGTTGTTTGTAGCAGGATTGATCATCTCCGTGACATGGGACCAAAGCATTCGCCCTATCATCTGGATAGCCAAGAGGGCCTTTCCCATAGCCGACGTGACGACGGTTGCTTGGAAATTTCCGCCAGAGTACACTTTTCCACTAGAACCATCATCCTGCCTGCTTGCATCTACCAGAGGGTTGTCGGATGTCGAGTTGAGCTCCACTTCAAGCTGACGTTGCGCTTGGAGAAGGTCCTCAAGATAAGGTCCGATCCACTGGGGAGCTGTTCTTACTGAATATCGATCTTGACAGAGGCCATCTTTAGATTTGTCCTTTTCCTGTCCATCTAAGCCATCAAAAAATTTGAGCCCAAGCGCTTCTTTTGGCCCGAGTCCTGATACGGAGAGCCCCCCCATCTTCAATGCCTCCGGGGAAGGCATAACTCTAGCCTCTGCACCATTGCTGACCTGAACGAAAACATCCGGGCTTCCCATGATTGTCCCAGCAATATATGCCATGGGCATTACATCTCCTGACGCAGAAATAGATTCTCTCAGTGGGGTTAGGGGAGTGGTGTCGTCTTGTAGCAGATCAATCAGGTTTTCGAAAACACAAGGACGAATGGCGCTGTGGCCCCGAAGATTCTGGTTGACTCGAGCAATAATGGCGGCTCGAACCCAGGACAGAGGCATTATATGTGACAACTGCCGGTCCAAATTGCTAATCGGATCCTTGTCCGCAGAAATGATGATTCCACTTTGAATAAATTGGAGCAGATGAGTTTGCAGGTCGATCAGATCATCAGTTCAGGCGTCGGCACTATCACCGAAGCCGGTGTTGACGCCGTAGATGACACATTTCCGAGAGAATATGTCGGCCAGAGTATCAACTGAGATCTCGAGGCGCTTGGCGAGCCCTGTACTGATAGTGGGTTCAACTCCATAGCGCGCAACAGCGACAATAGAAGCAATGTCAAGAGCTTCGCTGTCGAAAACGATAGTTTCTCTCTTGCTGATTAGGTTACGCAAGTTTCTCAAGAGTCGGATTGTTGCGCTCATGTGAGCCGAGGGGTCATGCCGCACCACCTTCATCGCAGTCCCAAGGCAACAAAGCATATGGTATCTTGTGTCGGGGAAGTTCTATTCTATTTTATTTGTTTTGGGGGGGGGAAAGGTCCCGAAGAACTCGATTGAATGATTCAAAGACCATAGTAGTGGAAAATAATCGAAGAGAGAACCTGGAAATGTAGGCAAACTGTCAGACTATTGTTTCCCCTGATTGTGGGGGTACACTCATAGACACCGACTGACAGTATGATACTACATGGTCAGCACGTGGAAACCGAAATTTTCTGTTCGACTTCTGATAAGGCATTTACTACGCTTGCATCGCGGCACGACCTGGAGGGCAGTAAACGCCGATCGATCAGATCTACATTGTACTGCAGTGACGATCTCGGCTGCACAGAAGCTTTGTTGGCAATAGCCTCCACATCTTGCTTCTTTGGGACGGTATAACCTAGTAGTATAGTCCTTTATGCAGGTAGTGGCTCCGCATGTGCTGAAGTTCAGCTCGTGTGGATCAGCCCCTGTGGAATTTGAAGATCTTTCTGAGTAGTACAATCGATATTGATACTGGTTACTCAACAATAGATAGTTAAATAGGTGATTAGGTATCATCCATAGAGCTTTATAGAATTCCTTTTCTGAGACCTGTTTAGGAAACTGAGACGTCAATCGCTACAAGTAAAACTAAAAGAGCTCGAGGTGAGAGTTTTGTTCATTTTACCCCACTAGCGATAATACTCGATGCTATGGTTTCACAGAAATGTATTGAATCCATATTATGCAGGTCGTGGTCATATATTGACCAAATGTCAATCACATCATGAGACCCGAGACAAGATATCCCATTCTAGGGCCAGAAACCAAGGAGAGTTCGCTCTATGGCCTGTGCATTGAGCCTCCTTAATGTGCATTAGCGCAGCGATTGTAACTTTACAGTATCAAAACAGCTAAGTCCTCATATACAATTGGCAGCTATAATGAGGAGAAATCTTATCTGGGTATCTGAAATACGGGCCTACAGTTATCATAGGACCTCTGACATGTATACTGGCGCGCATTTTCCGAGGCTGGCGACTCATTGGTTGGTAGTTATACCCTAGAGTAGGTTGTTTGCAAGATCGGTCAACGACTTGTCGATCTGTGACGGTGTTGGAGTACTCCGTGGTCAAGTACTATTCTTGACGATCGAGGGGCCAGCTCGTATGAGCTTGGTAATTGTGTTCTTTTTCGAACGATGATCGACTTCGTCCAATTTCATTATGGAAACTAGCACGATGGCTCCTTGACGTTCACCGTGGTGATTTCACATAAATAGAGCACTATAACCCTCCAACTTCCCTATCTATCAATTACTCGATATCATCATTATCATTCCTTCTCTGTCCATATATCCATTGATCCCATCCAAGTTATTCCATAACATGACCGAGACTTCGCCCCTCAACCATACCGCTGGTTTCGGCCTGCGCGAAGGGAAGGGCTACCTCCTCGACAATGGCCACGCTGGAAGCCAACGCCTGAACTATCAATACCTCATTTGGAAACAATGCCTCGGCTATACCCTGCACCCCGTCATCAAAGACGCAGCTGGAGATCACCCTCGTATTGCCGAAATCACTGCCGGAACAGGCCTCTGGCTTCTTGACACGGCTCACGATTTCCCAAATGCTATTCTCGATGGAATTGACATTAACCTCTCCCGACTTCCGCCCCCTGCGTGGCGCCCCAGCAACATCCACCGCCTCTACAACTGGAATATTTTCGACGAAGTTCCGGCCGAGTTGGAGGAGCGATATGACGTGATCCACCTACGTCTTCTCCTCCTTACCATCTCAGGCAGAGACCCGAGCCCTGTGATCAAGAATGTGATCAAGCTGCTCAAGCCCGGTGGTTGGATCCAGTGGGACGATTTGAGTACCGCACACACCTATGTTGAAAAGACAGACGATAAACTTGAGACAAAGGCACTCGACAAGATCAGGGACTTTGTGCACTCGGAGGGTCGCCATGACTGGGTGTTTGATCTACCCTTGTATTTGCTTAAGCATGGGTTTGAAGAGAGTCAGTTGACATTTTATCATGGGCGGCCGGACTTGATCTGCCACGATACAGAGATTCACCTGATGACTGTTAAGGAGTTCAATGGCCAGATGAAGGCTGATGGACGAGAGGAAGAGGCGAAACTTCTTGATGACCTTATTGAGGAGGCATATGAGGAGGCCGGTCGCGGTGCTGGGGTCACGACTCCGAGGGTTGTCTGTATTGCAAAGAAGAGACCGGTTCCTTATGCTGTGCGTGAGGCTCTTTCTTTTTCCTCTTGAAACTACAACCAGCTATAGCTATTTGTTTGTCATTGATATATCTAGATAATTTCGGGCGGTCTTAATCCATCAATGATTGATGAATGCTTTTTGGAACGGCATCAAATATAGTCATTTTCGGTGCTCGTTTGTCGTCACCAAAAAGTATAGCAAGTTAGAACGCCAATTATGCTCCATTATAGAGATTAATAGTCCTTCCAGACTTAGTCATAAATAAAGTCCGTCCTAACACCTAATCTTACTATGTGCCATTGAGAAATCTGTATCTTGGATACCTTTGTGTTTTATATATCTACTGTAACGGGATAGGATGCTCGAGGCAGCACGGTCGGTAGGTGCAGGCCGAATGGAGCAGAAGGATGAGGGTAAACAACACCCCAACCAGGGCTATCTGCTAGAACTCTCTCGAATAGACTGTAACTTGTGTAATTGACTCTGTGTGATGCTAAAGATGCTATCTAAATGAATATATATTAGCTCCCTTCCAAATTAGGCCAATTTCCTGATATAATCCCTATGCTGGTGCGCCCGCTTTGCTTAGCTCATCAAGCTGGGAGTCGGACATATATATGTATACAACGTGATCCCGGCCCCATTATTATCATCCCAGCAACCGGGATACTTCAACAAGACAGGCGTGAATAGCTTGGTGAGAGCGGGTGATTCTCACCCTCCGTCGCGCGACCACCGCACTGACCCTTCCTCACCTAGGCTCAGATACAGCCATATTGGTTTATCTCGGTCTGGCTGACACTGTAGTCTCTTGGCACTTATATATACTATCGAATCCCAACCCAAAATTGGCCAAACCAACGGCGAGGCTGACTTCAATGTTGCCTGTGCTTGGTGCCCATGTGCCATCAACATTAGGTGGGCATCAACGCATTGTATTTCCTTGCTCTAGGAGAATCCCCGGACGCCTTCTCACCCACGAAGGCCGGAATTATATCGAATCCTCAGACCAGACTCTCATTCCAGGCGTTTTGCCCAGGACAATGGAGCGCTCCCCGTCCGCCCGCTGCCAAATTCCTGCCCGGCACCTATCATGCGACTTGACGCGCCCCGACGCGCCAACAACATGGCACGAACGTGATTACCAATCCGTTTTCTACAAACTGCATTACAGGAGACAACCACTACAGCCACTGCCAGAGCTCTCGAAGGCCAGAAAATCTTTAGCCCTATAGCAGCCTTCCTTGACAATCACCGGCGCCAGAATACTGGCCTCGCTCCTGGCCAGATAGGAGCGCTAGCTGCCCTTAGCAATGACCTGGCTAATGTAGCCCAACAACTCTTCAATGCCTACATCGGCGGCGTGCCTTGACCAATGCCCCCCTCACCCCTGCCCCTGCCCTTGCCCCTGCTCCCTTCCCCCGGTCACCTCCCCCTTCTCGTCCCCCTTCCAGACTTGCCCAATCCACGTATGTGTCTGTCACCCGAAGCCCGCCGGCTAAGAACGCCGCGGCAAAGCAAGCCAACAGTAATACGAAGACTGATAGGCCCGCTACGAAGCTGCCACCTCCCGATTACCGTCTCTTTGTACGCCTCCCGGAGAACCATCTTGCCAAGAGCATGGATGCATTTGCTATATTTGCACTGACTGCGATAAAAATATGATGGAACACGCGTTTTATCTCGTCGTCCTGATATCTCCCGCTCCGGAGACACTACTCTTGAGTAGAAACATACCGCCCTCCACTTGGCGTACCTTGGGCACCATCTACCTAGTCTTCCGCGGCAATGGTCTCAAGTATGCGTGAAAGTTCTAACACCAGCCAAGACATCCGCCACGAAATCGCCACTTGGAGCAGGACACTCAAAAGCCCAGAACACATGTGGTAAACCTTCGTAATAATCCAGTTTTACAGAAACTCTGCAAGAGGAAGGGTTAGAATGAATGAGCATTCCACAAGAAGGCACTAAAGCAGGAGGAAAATATACCCAGCTGTCTTCAAGGCGTTGTGGATGATAAGGCCGTCGTCTCGCAGTGGATCAATCCCACAGACTGCCAGGTAGGTCGAAGGGAATTGGTTTAAGTCCGCCTCGGCATTAAGAACGTAAACGTCTGGGTCGCTGGGCGGCGCCTGGATTGCGTCTGTAACCATCTTGGTCAACGAACTGACGGCTTGTCAATACATAGGCACCACTAACCGTAGAATTGGGTCATGGCTTGCTTCGTGTTAATTGGACCGTCTCCGAGCTCATCAAAAGAACGATACTGGGTCTTGTAACGCGAAGGAACACCATCCGGGTGGACAACGAATGGAGCAATGGCTGCGATCCCCTTGACTTCATTTTTCCGGCCAAGCACGATCAATCGGCGCGCGACTGCCAGAGCGAGGTTGCCCCCTGCACTCTGACCAACAGTGAAGTATCTCCCACAGTCACCGTTCAAAGTACTCGCGTTGTTGTATGCCTGAAACGTAAGCAAGCATGAACTGGGTCTGAGTGAGATAGTAAGTTGTGCAACTCACCCAATTCCAAGCCTCTAGCGCATCATCCAGCTGAGCGGGGGCCTTGTGCTCCGGCGCAAGCCTATAGCCCACCGAGATGACAATACAAGGCAGACGTTCGGCAAGAAGCCTGCAGAAGGTGTCCTCGGACTCTAAATCACCGCAGCAAAACCCGCCCCCATGGAAGTATAACCCGACAGGGAGTGGGTTGGATCCTGCTGGACTGGCTGTGGGTGTGTAAGTTCTCACAGTGAGTTTGGCATTGACCTTTATGTCTTCTGTATGCGCAGTCATTGGAATCATATTTTATCTAGGGTCGAAAATCGCTCTTACCGACGTGAATATTCTGGGAAATGGTTCGGGTTGCATTTGCCCGATCCGCGAGTGCCTTATACTGATCCCGCATAGCTAATACATCGCCGGTCAGCTGAGGCCGTTGGCCAATGGCATTTTCCACCTAAACAGAGTTAGCGAGTAGCACAGATGAAGTTTCGATATTGCGAGGGACGAGAAAGTCATCACCGTTAACCATGACTCTGCTATCAACGAATCCATCGCGCAAACACCATGAGATGTGTCTACTTATCGGTGTAGGAAGATCTTGGGATAAACGGGGCCATTCTTCATTATTATAGCAAGAGGCGTTTAGAAGTTCGTGAGAGCCACTGTGGATCCCTTCTGATGTCGATACAAGCGCGAGTACGTAGTAAACCAGGAGATTCATGATGAGTCAACAGCGATACCGAGGGTAACTAGTGGACCCCAAAGCCTTTTTCGGCCCCGATGGGCTTCCGGGGACTACGCTCCGAAGTCAGAAGAGTAATCATCAATTCAAGTAGGATAATTTAATCGCATTTCACAAACCCTCGGTTTGAGATAATAGGGTGCTGCTGTTTCTTTGAAATATAATAAACATTCAACTAAGGTTCCTATGGAGGACCCTTGTGAGAAAGCGCCTAGCCATTGTCACCATGGAATCAAAAACAATGAAAGCAATTGGAGTCGCCAAGTATGGTGCAGTCGATAACTTCGAGTCCCGTGACGTTCCGCGACCGGAGAGCCCTACAGGAATGGACATTCTTATTCAGTAAGTATTCTCAGATAACATACTGCCACATCCACCCTAACGTCACCTAGAGTCAAGGCATGTTCTGTGAACCCTATCGATACGAAAGTTCGCAAGGGGACTTATGATGATGCTCCAGGTAATCAGCCTACCCCCTTCCGCTAGGAGACTCTCATACTTATTCAATAGACTACTACAAGTTTGTGCCCAAGGGTTTCCATATCATTGGCTTTGATGGTGCCGGAACCGTTTTAGAGGTCGGCTCTGAGTGCACAAATTTAAAGCCAGGCGATGATATCTTCTTCGTGAGCTCCACAACTCGCCAAGGCAGTGCTGCAGAGTACGTCCTTGTCGATGAACGTCTCTGTGCCGAGAAGCCGAAGTCGCTTGACTTCGTGGAAGCCGCTAGTGTGGGCCTGACCTTCGGTACTGCATATCAGTCACTTGTTGACAGGCTGGAGATTAAGCAGAATGAGGACGTTGGTATTCTTATTGTGAGTTCCATTCATGCATTGAGCCAATATTATAGGAGCGATTGCTAGTCGATTGCATTTCGAAAACACATCTGACTGTTCTAGATCAATGGCGGGGGCGGAGTTGGGAGTGCTGCCATCCAAATCGCCAGGAAAGTTTTGCAACTTCCCGTGGTTATTGCAACTGCATCCCGAACCGAGACTATGGAGTCATGCAGAAAAATGGGTGCCACCCATGTTGTGAATCATAGGGTGGATCTCGAGTCCCAGATTAAAGCCTTGAACCTGGGTGTCCCAATCAGGTAAGTTCCGGCCTGTCTTCCTGGCTTTTTCTTTGCATCTCAAAAATGCTGACACTTATCATTCCAGGTATGTCTACGTGGTCGCAAGGACAGAGCAATATATCCACGCCCTGGGGAAATTCTGTGCACCCTTCGCCAAAGTTTGCTCAATCGTGCAAGCCAAGTTTGATCTCTATGGGACCGATT
>Ga0102593_1001186_pt1 | contig 27598 bp, 34 predicted proteins | sample AraplaCol_mMS_r2_2_FD_76862 | JGI IMG/M metagenome (GOLD analysis project Ga0102593, IMG submission 76862) | Arabidopsis root microbial communities from North Carolina, USA - plate scrape MF_Col_mMS_r2 (SPADES assembly) (version 2) | ecosystem: Host-associated > Plants > Roots > Endosphere...
TCGAAATTAACGGCCCGACTCGTCTTGTCACTGCAAGATTGGCAATCGCGCTGCGGGAGACAGAGACATCAGCAATACTTCATGAAGGACAGAGAGGCCACGCATGAGGCAACTTACTAGAAATGGGCTGGCTCGTGGGACATCCAGAAAGGTTGACTTCTGATCCAGTGAATCATCAGCAAGGCTTAGTCTTCGACTACCACAATGATCAAACTTACCTTGCCCGTTGCTGCAGCGCGCGGCATTCTAGCAGGGACAAAATCGGCTGCAGAATTCGATCTACAGTAGACGGAATCATTAGTAGGTGGATTACAAGGGGCCGTCGTAACTCACTATCCTGGCCGCTGGGCTATTCCCAAGACGACTAATGTTGGTCAATAACCGCGGAGACGCGACTGATCTGATCTTTCTCACGTCAGCATGGCTGCGAATGACCGGCACACTCTACTTACCCACCTAAAATCTCAGTCAGTCCGTACCAAGAGTGGCTGGCGAAGTCGAGGGCATTTTGCACCGAGTCGACATGAGGAGGATTGAGACAAGATGTATGAAAGACTGTCCTGTGTGGCCCAAGGCCAGATACTTATAGCGTTGCCACCAATCTTCCAACCCAAGTCGGTACAAGGATCGTTGCATATTTCAAGTGGTCAACAGAACTGGCCCTCCACTTTGTGCTGGCTCTTCACCGTTGATTATCAGCGATATTCGGAGACATTGCAGTTTCTCACTGTTGGCACCGTTTCAACATGCACAAAGATACTGCAGATCGCGCTGATTACGCTGACAGCATGTTTCTACGTTCATCAACATGTGTCTACACCTCATCGCTACAGGAAACAGCGCCGCTCAAATATTAACTGGCCATGAAGAACTTTGTGATTTTTCCGGAAGGGGCCATCTTGAATGACATTGTGACTTAAGCTCTGGCTCCTAGAAGCCTGTGGGCCATTAAGCATGCGATATAATTGGATTCTCCCAGTACAAGATCATCCACCGCAGATTCACTCCTCATTGCTGAATGCTAAGACATACTTACCCTATGGATGTTAAGATTCACATGTGAATTTCTAAGAAATATTATTTAGTACGTATATTGTGGCTCAATTAGATCAGCCTTTTCGTTGGTATCACCGCGAGTGTCAAATTGGCCCCTTCCCTTCTTCAAACCCCCCTGCGAGGAGAGATAGTCCGATGTAATGCTTGCGACAGGCAGCAAGACAAATATACAAATTCTCAGCCGAGGCGCAGGTGCTAAGTGGTTAGAAGCGGCCAGCATTGCTGTCGTTCACTCGGATAGTATTCTGTGATGCCACTTGGTTTCTGGACTCAGTCGAAATGGTAATATAAATTGGTACGGTTGTACATGCTCTTGGTGAAGTTCAAGTTCTAATATTTGAGTTGTGATAATCTAACTTCTTCATTAGCTCGCGCAATCGCTCGGATCAAGGTTGTATGGTGGATTTAGCATTGCACTCCTAATGGGCACCTCCTTCTTCTTCCGTCCCCCTGTCCTAAGGGGTCATCCTCACTCTTCTGCCTCTTCTGCCCCTCAAGCAATCTAAAAGCATTTGAATCTTTTCCTTTGAGCTGGCCCAGGAAACCGCTTCTGACCATGCAAACCGCTTCTGACCATGCATTCGGCGACTGTTATGCGCACCTCAGGCCGCATCAGGACATCAGCTGCCAAACATTTAATATTCACCCCTGTGATTCCCATTTTCACAATGAACAAACAAATAATTTCTTCTGTACCGGATTACGATGTGTCTCTCTCGCTTTCCAATTTAATTTCTACCTCCCAGGTGCTTCTTCATGCTTCTGCCTTTTTGAGGCTTTCGACTTCGGAATGCCTAGGCAAGCGTGCCCATGGGGATTCAAAATTAGCTTTTCCCTTGCTTGAGAAGCTAACTATGGACAACTTTCGCTGTAGTAACCTTGACACCTATAAGTAGCTCCTACTGGGGGTTTGGGTCTCCTTGGTAAAATTGCCGCAATCTGGCATGCAATTCAATGTTCAGTTAATCATTTGGCCTTTCTCGGTCTCCCCCTGAGCCCAACGTCTGTGGCGCTCACGCTGTAGTAAGAATGCGCCAACCACTCTGAGGACCCGTGGCAATTCGTTTTCCAAATAGGTCTTCCAAATATCAGGGAGAAAAGAGAGACCGACATATTGAATATAAATATCTAGTGATGGTCTTTTCATATTGACCGTTCATCCAGACGATACACTCGCCATTCACAGATATGTGAGACCCTCACAACAATGCCCACTGCTCCCAGGAAGGTTGGACATGCTCCAGGGATGGGGACATTCCCAGGATCCCAAATATAGCCCCCAGGGCATCGTATGTCGCCCAACAGATCACGAATGTCTACCTCATCTACACTGGAGAATATGGCCCTCACACAAAAACAAATAAATAAGAAGCCCAGCTGTCCGTCGTTTTTCATTGCCATTCGTTTTTCTCTCCCCCGCATTCTTTCGATCAATATGTCGACCGTTCAATCTACAACATCTCTCCCACATGACTGGAGAAAACCGATCCTCCAAGAAATACGACATGTGCTTGAGACAAATCAATGCTGCTGGGCCATCACAAAAGCAGCTCGCTGCGGAGCTCTTATGCGTAGAGCAACGGTCGATGAAGCCCAGAGCATTTCGACGGCCTTGGAAAACCAACCATTCGATCTTTCTGCGCTACACCCGATATTCAGTTCGATCACACCTTTGGTGCTTTGCAAAAGATGGCACAAGACCCATGCCGATAGTCTGCATCACTTAGCTGGCATTAAACCACAGATGCTATGAGAGGCCGCACTACACACTCGAATCTTGGCCTGTGCCTTCCGGACGAACCACATAAAGCGTTTTCTGGGCTATTTACCGAGCGACGCCATATTGCGCCAACAAATCCTCCATTTGCCGGTCCTCTCGGACAGCTGACCAAATTGATGTGGGGCCAGTAGAAGGAATTTTGATTTTCGGCTCAAAAGACAGAAGTAGTATAACAACTTCTGTATGCCTATTCGCAACAGCTTCAAAGATTGGCGACAAATTATTTTCTTTCCAGATGTCGGGGTTGGCATTATATTCGAGAAGAACTCTGACAACTTCCGTATGTCCTTCTACTGCGGATCGGAAGAGGGCAGTCCGCCCAAGACGATCTTGCCGATCAATAAAGACTCCAGCAGCACATAATTTCCGCACGCATTCGGCATATCCGTAGTTTGCAACATGTCAAAGTGGAGTTTTCCCAGTGGGGTCTGGCACATCATGTTGATGGTTGAGTATCAAGCCATCGATAGCGTCGTTCCATGACTATAAATCGTTGCGGGCCCATATTGATGACATCTTTAAGCAAGAAACAAAATTCAGAAGATAAGTTGTCAGCCGTTGGAGAAGCGAGACAGTACAGTATAGGTCTCAGAAGAGATTTGAGTCACAAGGTTGGGTGGAAATGGGGAACTTCTTCAAGTGCTCAATCGTGGCTACGAGTCAGCAATTAGGAGGTGGTGTCGGTCAAAGTGGAGAAGAACCTTACTAGCCGCAGGACACGGCTAGTACTTGTTACACGGTGCAAACTGGTCACTGTAAGCTGATCCCATGTGGACCTAATACGTACCTCAAGTCTACCGTCTCGCAACCGTACCGTCGCTGTGCTAAGCCTTACATGGGCTCGGGTCTGTAGAGCAAGTCTTGTAGGCGTGTGGGTTGGTGCGCGCCAAGTAGGTCAGTCCGAAGAGCTCCCCTGCTTGCAGAGTGTAGTTGTAGTTATACTGTGTAGAGATAAAGATGTAATCAAGTAACAATAGTTAGATTCATCGCGAAGAACTAAATATGTGTGCTTAATGAGTTTCCTTATATATCTAAGTCCTTCCTATCATGCAGTAGGATTCCTATCCTTGGCTAGGATCCGATGTCGATCACGTGACGCTGGTCAGTGGTGCTTTCCTCACGGGTTCCCATGTTCTTTCCGTAAAGCAGACACCTGTGGGGGGATGCGGCCGTTTCTTTGTATAGATCGGCGTTCCAGAGCCTGGTTTTGGCTGCTGTATCACGTGACGCGATCCTGCGTTTCCTCCCAGGAATGGTTGGTTGTCATTCTTCCGTTATTGTTCACGCTAACCTTTCGTAATCTGCGGGTTTCGTTGTGTTCCATAACAGTACTGTAACTTATAACTAGTTAATACCCAACACGAGGATTTGACGAGATCTAATCATTGGCTAGTCTACCACCATGTGAAACACTAGTCTCCTTGGAGCCACCCCTGAGCAATAGAGACGAGGGTGCTTCCGCATCAAGTCGGCCGAAGAACCCCTTCCTCTATGGTTCCCAAACGAATCGAAGTAGTACCCTGTGTGGAATAGACCAGCCAACTATGTAAATACGAATATATTACCATAGAACGATTTTCAGGATATGAGTACATTGCATAGCTCTCTTCCCTAGTCCATAAATACAATTTTCACTTCAAGGGCTAGTCTCGACAATTTTTACTACGTGTACTCCGTACTGGACCCTTAGTCACGCCAAAATGGATTTAGTAACTATGTAAGAGACTTAAAAATATATAAGTCGATCATTGTTATTCTTCCTCCAACCAACGTTCTTTATCTGTGCAAAGTATCACATACGCTAATGCATAAGAACAGACTTTATCACTGTCGGTCACATGAGGATTTCCCCTCCGCTGACCGCCTTACCCATCCTTCCACAGGTTGCTTGCTTCACTTCTGCTTCACTTCTGCTTGAATTCCCGAGGATTGAAAATGGGCCTAGCGGAGAGCAAGATCATTATTCAGAGACTCCAAAGCGCCTGTTATGAGGCGGAACGACAAGATTCTTGTTTTATAGACATCTTCTTGCGAGACAATGAGGTGAGTTCTTGGGTAACTGATTTCTAGGCAATGGCTAAACAACTAGAGACTATCGAATACCTCAAACATTGCTGGTCCTTACTTTCCAAGGATACTCAGCATACCATCGCTGGAAAACAGGATCCCCCAGTAATCCAGCCAATTAGTGCGCAAGATACAGTAATAGAGCCTTTCGACCAGCAGGGGTCCTCTAAACGCTCTCACTCGACACGAAACCGAAAGAAAGCCTCTGATGTGCAAAAGAAAGCAATAGAGCCTACCGATCACCAGGGAGCCTCTAAATCTTCTCGCTCGACACGAAAGCGAAGGAAAGTCTCGAGAACACCAATCACCCTTTCCGAGTCTGTCTCAAAGAATATCTCTTGTTGGATGGAAGATCCTGCCAAGTTTTTTAGAGATCCCGAGGATGACGATATCGGATTCGGAGTTTCGCCGCTAGCATTCCTATATCAAACTCTACTACGCGTGCAATATCGCAGAGAAAATGATTTGTATCGTTCGCGGTTTCTAAAAGTACTTTTCTTCAATTTGAAGGAGAAGTTATCTGTACAACGACTACACTCTCAAAGCCTGGATACCATTACCAGAATCATTTCAGAAACCGATTTGGTGAGGCAAGATCAAGAGACTATCAAAAAAAATGTTGTTCAGTGGTCGAAAGAAGGTAAAAAGCTCGATAATTTGTGTCGTGAACTTCATGAAGGTTATCTCACTAGACATCAGTATCTTGGTGTTATATTTTGCTTACCCGAGAGCGTGGGTAAAGAATAGTGGGTTCCGATTGCATTGGAGTGCACATATCGCAACTAATTTTTTAGCCTTAGGGTTCTCAACGAAGACGGACCAAAAAGGTCAACTGCCATCCAAAACTTACGAGAATGTGGCATTTCGAGACTAAATTCGCGAGAAGAGCTGAACTTTCTTGCGGATTCGATATATGAGCGTTTGTGGGAGTGTGTTTCGTCGCTTTCGAATAGAGGTGGACGAGATGTCCAGCTCTTATCAAGTACGCCGTCCCCAAAAAAGACTATGGAGGAAAACCACTAAAACTTTTTTCTGAAGATCAGCCATCACGGCGTATTTCGGCATTAGGAGATGGTGATAGTGATATGGGACATCGAGAGAATGAGCCAGTCGCTTTTGACGAAGCGACTAGACTTCAACGAACTGCATCGCGGCAATCGAATTTAACAATGAACTGTCAATCACTTCCTGATATTGCGAACGCAATTGCTCAAAACAACGAAGAAGAAGACTTCACCAATAGATTTGGGGAAATTTCAGGACTGGATCACATTCTCTCCAGTAGCTGCGAACCATCGGGAATGCCTGATCCAATGCAATCGTTACCAACAGATTCCACTCCAGTGCAACAAGTCCCCTACGACCATTGGCAATTCAGGCACCCCGTGCCGCTGACTGGTGACTCTCTTGATCCGCTCCCAGCCCAGCCGCCTCCGGTTCAGCCAGTCCCTTACGACCATTGGCAGTTCAGGCACCCCGTGCCGCTGACTGGTGACTCTCTTGATCCGCTCCCAGCCCAGCCGCCTCCGGTTCAGCCTGTCTCTTACGACCATTGGCCGTTCACAAACGCAGTGCCTGGGACATTTATCGAAGCGGCAAGTTAAGTTGCCTAAGACGTTGAAATTTATATGGACTGTTCGGAATAATCTTATATAGTAATTGTACTTGTGCTTGACTCGGACGGAATTATGGTACATTCATACAAAGAGACGTTTCATTCCGGGGCTATAAATATGACGGTAGAGCCTGAGCTCAAAATAGGCTCGTTTTGAATGAACGTACAAACTCCGTTCTCCAGAGACCCACCTGGAGTTATTATTGCGTTGTCACACAGAGGAACAAGCCACATGCGCGAAAATTTGTTCTTGATGGGCCGCGGCTGTGAGAAATATGCCAAGCTCCAGGTTAATCCCTTACAGTAAATTAGTCACATAATACTATTCAAATCTCCTATTTCACGCACCTTTCCCAGTTCCAACCCTTTCACTAACTCTGGCACTTTCTTCTCAAGTGGTTTCCCCCCATATGCCTTGATTCCATTTTGGTCTTCCACATAGAAAGTTGTGCTATCCTTTTGTGGTGGATCTGTTCTCGGTACAGCCTCAGAAATTCTATCTTTGATTTGTTCAAGAATGCTTTTGATCGTAGAAGAGTCGATCGCAGAAGACGGTTGCTCGCTCATCTCGCGGAGCAAGGCAATCGAACAGAAGGGAACTTCAGCCTCTCAAGGGTAATGCTGAAAGACAATAACATCTGGTTAGCTTATAGTGTAAGTCGAGGTCCGGGCTGGGAAATGTTTTACGAACCTTCTCAGTTGGTTGATGTTGGTGCAGAGAAGCCTACGTACGACATATGGAGGGGCATTGTCGGAGTTGGGGAATAAGGTCGGGCAGAAAGAATCTCATGTGACCCCACCACATTAACTAAACTAAACCATAGTCGCTAAGGTTTGCATACTTTGCACCAACTCCCGTATATTACCCGCGGTCTCTCGCCGTTTGATTAACAGATTAAAGCTCATCTCCGTGTTCGTCAATCTTTATCATTGATTCGAGGAGCTCTCTCAAATTCTCCTCTCTCTATCGGGCAATTCAGTAAGCCATAAACATTAAAACAGGCTTTATTGTCATCGGTTTCGTGATCTAACGCTCATGGAAGTGAACTTGAATGGCTTTTATTTCCGGAAACAATCTCAGAAATCGTAAGTTGCAGTATTGCTGCATTGATCTCATTGATTGAACGTATTCCTCATATATATAGAGCTTGAATGCAGATGCAGAAATGAAGAGGGGCGAACACCGTAACTAATGCTGAAATTGTTGAAGTGCATCAATCTACCGTTGGTCGCAGTGGTGAGTCTTTTATCGGTGCCATGGAAGACTTCACAATGAAAATCGAATGTAAACATTACGTACCGCTTCGGTTCGTAGGTGAAGGTTATTGCCAAGTCCGGGGGGAATATGGAGGGGCTACAAGTCGAAAAGGGAAGAAGTTGGCTGCGAAGTCATGTGATGAAGAATCGACTTAGATGCCATGGAGTTTGCACAGTTTGCATTAACTCTCCTATATAACCCTTGGATATCCTTCTTTCCACTTGAGAATCAGCTGGCATAAATTTCTTCTCCAACAATGTTATCGCTGATCTGGTCCATCTGTTCAATTACATCTCCAATCTTCAAGCAAGTATGGTATTCGGGATGTGTCATACTTGGCTTTATCTCGAAGGCTTTCAGTGACCAGAGACTCCAGACAAATGATCCGGAAGCCCTTCATATCTCTTCAGCGCCAAATTTAGAGACCGTGAGTTAAAGTACTCTTTAGTAGACCTGTGAATTTACTCATTCATTGCAGGGTGACTTGCCTACAACTGTAGACCATCTCAGCACAATGTCCAATGTTGAAATCGTTCACATACACAGATATTACCCCCCGGGTGTTTCAGAGATCATCGGCCGTGGTGGCGAGTCTTTCATTGGGGTACTTGATGAGTCTACTGTTCTGAAATATCCATGTATCCCTGGCAATGATGAGAGCATTAAAACGGAGGCCAGGCTTCTTAAGGTAGTTGGAAGCCATCCCAGAATTATCGCCTTTGGAGGCATAACGGAACATGGGCTTGTTCTACAGCGTGCCCTCAATGGAAACTTGAAAGATTACATCGTGACACAGCCCGATATATCACTCGACAGAAAGCTACAATGGTGCAAGCAAGCCGCTGAAGCTGTCAGCTTTGTACACGGAAAAGATGTTATTCATTGCGATATAAACCTTCGGAATCTTTTGCTCGACCAAAATCTTGATCTCCTTCTAGCAGACTTCCAGGGAATGCTGAAGTCCATCGACGGCAAAGTTATATTGGATGGATTCTCTCGGGAGTGCTCTAAATCATACATGCCTCGACCCCACGGGGATTATGCGTGTGTGGCAACTGACATCTTTGCGCTTGGCTCTGCTATTTACTTTATCATGATGGGCCACGAGGTCTTCCCGGATCTCGATGACCATGAAGATGACGAACAGATATTGTCTCGTTTCCAAAGTGGGATATTTCCGAACGACAACCACGCTTGCTACGAAATCACGGAAAAGTGCTGGAAGCAGCAGTACCAGTCTGCGAGCGAGGTGGTTTCTGATATCTCTAAAATTCAAGCTTCTTAGAGAGACAATGAGTAGCATTGATGACAAGGAAATAGATTGACCATTTGAGAAGCTAGTACTTGTTGCTACTCTCGCTACTGGCAAACAATTTCCCTTAATCTCCAAAGCAGAACAAGAAACAGAACAAGTGATTCAATTGAAGCACGGGTCGGATGTTGTATCTTGACATCAGCACTTCGGGCATATTCCTCCTTTCTTAGTGGTTTGGCCCATGTGTCTGTCTTTGTATCCACCGCAATTCGACTTGCCACAAGGTGGCTGAGGATCATATGTTACAATAACATGTTTCGGCTGCGCAGTGCAGTTGACAAATTTGGTGGTATAAACGAATCGATCGCACATTTTCGAACTAAGCGGATGATATATAATGGATTAGTTAATATGTTGATGAGATTGGGAAAATGAATTTGGGCAAAGAGCTTACTCTGGGTTTTGTTGGAGTTATCAGGTCGGTCTGACTGCTGTAGATAATTGGGGATGGGCAGCAAGGTGAACTTATAGTCGACCGTCTGACACGGTCTATACGACGTACTCGAATGATTAGATCAGTGACCCGAGAGGACGAAGCTTCAAATTGTAACCTATTAGTGTGGCAATTTTCTAATGACTTGTCTATGGAGGCCAGTATACTTCGCTCAGCTAGCGACCTATGTTTGTAGCAGCTAGGTGGAGTGGAAAATAAAGCGGGGTTGTGGGAACAGAAACATGATAGGTAAGGACCCTGCCCCGGACCGTGCGTGGAACGGCCTGGTATCTGTATCTTACCTTCCTCTAAGAATAGAAGCAAGCTGTGCTGACATGAACGGCCTATATGAATTCGTTCGCGAGTTTACACACCTTACCCTTTTGTCAGGAAAATAGATATTGGCATTGTATTGACTCGTCAGATTCCACTGATGTCTACAATCGTACCATACTTCCCTCTTTGGTTTACGGATATTTCTGCCCTATTTGGACCCCTCGGATCTGTAACCCCGAGTCGGTAGTATTCTCATGGGTATTTCAACCCCCATGAAGATCGATAGCTTAGTAGATCGGAATCAACACTCATTTTCATCCCATCTCTACATTTCTCTTTTGATTCCGTTGCTCTCATGGGCTGGTAAATCCTTGTTATGACCTAGCTGGTACGGGCTATTCCTGTCACTTTTCAAACCTGCCGTGGCCGACGATACGTACTGTCCCGGAATTTTGAAGCGAAAGGGACCTAGAACACGAAGTCTGAGCATGAAAAGGGGGGGGGGGGGGGGCGCATACCCGCCTTGGGCTTTAAGTTTGGGCACAAACAAAAAGAGCCAAAGGGGGAAAGGGAAAGTGGGGTTATAGGTCTTAGCGTGAAGGGGGGCTATTCCGTTCTAGGCTCTAACGATTGGCACCAAACGTTAGAGCCCAAAGGGGTATAAGCAAGTGGGGATATAGGTCTGGGCGTGAAAGGACTATTCCGTGTTGCATAATGTGATAAGCCCAATCCGCAATAGCCTTGGGGGCACGAAAAGTGATAAACTGAGGGAGTGACCAAATACCACTAAGACCCTTCGGGATAGGCCTATTCATCGTTTACCCAATTCGCCCTAGTATGGTTTCATAACAAGCCATAGTTCAATTAGAAAAGAGATCCCGGAGATCGCTCAATCGATCTCAAGAACCTTCAATCAACCATCTGATTCTATTGGACATGTTCAGTACTAGCCAGTACATCGATTCCTCATCCTAACAAAGAGTATAGTATTCGAAGTGATAGAATCCTATGATATGTGCGTATCATGTTTCCATGCAAGGATCTGTAAACAAAACATGATTAAGATTACTTCATACTACTGCTTCTACATTGATATTGGCACTTTTTACGAAGTTAGTATCCGGATGCCATGTAATCACGGCTATGGCGTAATGCGAGAGACGTTTTGGGATACTCAAAACAGCAAGTCTAGTTGGAAGCACAATCTCCGGTAGCTGTGGCTATAGACCCCCTCGTAAATTTAAACGAAGGATGAATGGGATCTTCTATAACTGGGGCTGTGGCATTTCTTACTCCTCAAATCAAACCACATCCAGTTGATTTTATCTCGATGACCTATTGATGAGCATCATGTCTTTCGGTATCCGAAGGTCGGCCAAATCTTCGCTGGCCTTCATCAACCGGACCTAGTAAGTTGCATGATTGTGATTGCGTCCATACACTAACAAGCTCTTTTGGGCCGCAGGGACGGGAACACAACAAGATATATCGAAGCATTAACCATGATTGTTGAGCCCGAAGATCTTCTGAGACCGTTTTCTGTCCGAAACCCCGGATATGATCGAGCCTCTATGTTTGAAGCTTTCACTCAACTTAAGACTTTATTTCACCGACCTGGAACATCGTGAGTCGATTGTGTTTCCTTCTACTCAAAGGATATTAATTGATGCGGTAATAGACAAGGTAGACGAAAGATCCGCTGACCATACCTAGTTGAATCACAAATATGGGTGAATACTTGGAGCATCTAGAGCTTAGGCTGATCACCAACGACGTTATCGCCAACAGGCCTTTGAACAACGGTTGTCCAAAGATGTGTATAAAAGGACTCGTTTCTACATTTTCACTACATCAAAAGCAATTCCATCAAATGTTCTCCTTCGAAAAAGGTAAGTTTCGAGGGCGTCCAAATTACGAGTGGTGTCTTACATTTAACTACCCAGACGGCCTAACGCAGTGGTGTAGAGCTGACCGCTTCGCCACTATTAAAAGAATGGAAAGATCGTTACGGGGAGGAAGACCTTGTCACCGTCATTTATCAGATAGATTTTGGAATAATCGCAGTTGACTCTCCTCTATCGTCACTGCAAAATGAGTTACACCAAATAATAGCAACATTCCGGCATCATATAACCGACAAAAAGATACTCGAAACAGATCTAGGCAAACACATCCTGATTGCGTTTCTAGTCGGCCATGACATCGATGGAGAGAATTTCTTGCTGGGATCAGGATCCAAATAGAATAGAGAGATTTCCATGAAATTGGAAGGTATTTTTTGGAAAGGGATGAGTGGTACCGAGCACCTGGTTCAGGTGGAAATTTCCTATCGGGGAGACCATATTTTCGGATGGATACCTTGGATGAAATTATGAAACTGATTTATTAGCTAGTTGGCTGCCACTCTGATGGATGCACAGGCCATACGGTATATAAGTAACTGTCAATATGGCTTCCGAAACCTATCCTGATGAGCATGACAATGACCTCCCATACGGTGAATAATAGACAAGGAGCACAAAATGATGGGAAGTAGTTAAGTTATCAAAGTACTTGTTCCCCCTTTGCACGGCGCTCACCTATACTCGGCATACTTAAAAACAATCTTGAAAGACAGCCTCGGTCATCCCTGCGACCACAGCGCTAATGACTGATTGAAACTGTGCTTGCTCAACCACGCTACAACATTGCGACCACCAACAAGGGGCATGGACTTGATTCTGTTCCCGCAAGCATACGGACCGGTATATTTGGCCCTACAAATGCACCAAGCCTGGTTGGAGAGAAAACAGGGGTTTACATCCATTGCATACTTTCGCAAAAGTCTTCCTCCTACGTTCTCATATAAAGGATGTGAATATCCTGTCGAATTAAACAACAGAATTCCTAGATTTTCGTCAACTCTATTTCGAACAAAACCTTTGCAAGCGTATAATGTCTTCCAATGATCTAGAAGACAGAATCATGACCTGGTGTATGACCCAAAAGTCTATTCTGCTTCTCAAACTGACATCAACTTTCTTCCAGTCGCCAATAGTTCCCCAAGTTTGCAAATCAAGTACGATTTTGTCGCTCGATACATTGCAGCGACCGGCTCACTTCCCATCGGTGAAATCACTGAAGCGAAGATAAGGGAGATACTCCTGTCGGAAATTTCCTATGCCCCTATTAGCCTCGTCAAGAAGCTTGTAGGTGATAGCGAAGACAATTCAGATCAGGAGTGCATCATAGCTATTGTGAAGCTTCTTACGAAAGGACATCTTCCGACTTCTGCACAATGCCCTTCTATCTTCGTCATATTCATCACAGGTGACGGGTGCGACTTGACCAATTATATATTGGACTCTCAGTCAGATGAAGCAAACCACTTCGGGGTAAATTTGGCAAAAGTTGGTGAGAAGGTAAATCATGCCTTGGGAACCTAATATCAGAGCATTTGATTTTCTTTCATTATTACATTCTCGTCACAAATTAGATTACTTTTGACAGGAAAATTCAATTGCGAAATACGTTCCAGTGTTGCTGATGAATGAGATGCAGTAATGACGATGGAATCCAACTGTCTTGTACATAATACATGCGCACCAGATAATTAGCGTTGACCATTACAAATTGGCAATAGCAATCGTTTATTTTGCACCGGAGCTCGCTTCTTTATCGTAAGTATGAACCTTACAATAGAAACGTACATGGAAAGATGGGCGGCCGCAGACAAGGTGCTCGTCAACATGATGTGAGTTCACTAGCTGTCCCCATATCCCTTTGGCGCCATTTCGATTTTCGGATTCTACATTGATAGAATTTGTTGGCTTTATTATTACTAGTAGATCACTCTTGTTGAGAAAGTTCCGCCAGTCACATTCCGCCTCGGTCTGGGAGCAGAAGCCTGTTTGGCAAGTGTTGGATGAAGCATTGGATTGCTCCGAAGCGGTTCCAAGCGTTTCTCTCGGTTCGAAATCATCATACAAATTTATATTTGGTACCTCCACTTTTAATCTGGATTATAGTGTAGAGATATAAAATATCGCCCCTCTCTTGATCTTTCCATTGCCTTACAAAGGAGCATGCGCAATTTAGCTCCTCCGCCAAGAGCTAAAATGACCCGCTCTACTTTTATGGCATCCATTACTCCTAGATATCGCAGCCGTGATTTCGAGTTGGTACGAAACCCCCTTCACTGTGAACTTCCCATACTAAGAGCAAACAGGTGCTCCCCGGGTCTTACTCCGAGATTCGCCATTCGTACAAGAAGATGAGTCAGAAAATACAGTGCTGGTATCACAGATCAGGTGGCGATGAATATGGGGCAGCCAGAGTATCAGAGGCAACGATAACATCCAGTGGCATCATCCGAGCCGAACGGACTGTGGTGATTCAAATATCTCGGGTCAAATGAAAGGCAGCAGCAGATCAAAAGAGCTTTGTCAAGGACCAGGCACATTGTACACGGAAAGAATTAGGAAAGAAAATGGTTCTATGTTGTCGAGGCACATATAGAGTAACTTAATCACTTGAGTGCACGGTGCTACACTGGAGTCATGGGCATGGCCTATAATTACTTGAAGTCAACTCTGTTCACAACTCCGCAGATTTCTTGCCTTCAACAATCTTGTTTGTGCGCATCTAAGCCCTCAACTTAACTTTCCATGGAGACTTATTTTTGCGAAACCAAAATCATTGGTGATGCAGGATATTTAGATAACGACATTATCAGCTATAGCCACGAGTGGTTCACCTCTCAAATCGAGACGCTTTTCTATGGTGATCCTTTTGAATCCCAACAAACGTTGAGTGAAGTCCGCATCTTCTATGATCATGCCAGTCTCAAGCTTCGTGCATGCTTAGACAGTTTCTTTGAGACTGAAGGTGACAGGATTCGCCAACTGGCTTTGATGCATTGGCGGCTGTTTGTCGACTTTGACGCCGCAGTCGATCATCAGGAGCTCCTACAATACGAAAATGACATGCTGGATGTTGTCACGCTCAGTGTGTCTGATTCTCTGGCCAACCTCGTCTTTCTGATCCAGCATGACATCGTTCGGCCGCAATATTACAACCGCTTTGGCCACAGCCTCTCCTTTCTAGCTTTCCAACACGGCGCGATCGAGGCGTTTCAGTACCTGGTCTCCCGAATGAGCCCGATTCATCTTCTGGCCCCTGCGTCGGTCGCAGACACAGAAGATGGAAGGTCGATCCTACAGCTTGCTACACTTGGTCCACATATGTTCAGTGTCTGTTGGTCAAAGATCGAAGAGATGCCTCTGAACCTACGCGGGGTCCTCTCCCTGGAGGATGTGTGGAACCTCTGCCGATTTGCAAGTGTGTACTTAGCCGGTCGCATGCAAATACGAGGTATCGACATTGCCGATGCGGCGTACCGTGATCCATCCTTATGGCTGGAGATAATCTTGTACCATAAGTGCCCTGGGCCTTTGTTTGATTGGCTATACAGCAATGGCTGTCCACCACCAGAAGACTTTCTTCAAGTTTATGCGGCCAGGTGTTACAGGTTTCAAGCGGCCTCCTGGCTGTCAGGATTCAAGGGACAACGGTTGCCCATCGGGGATGGCGGAGCCGATATTCTACCAGCAGAGAGACTGATGGGAATCCCTGACGGCCAGAGAGAACAATAGATGTGGAGATATTGAATGTAAGGTACGGGCTGAATATCTGCGGGAACAAAGGTCTTCCAGCTATGACGCGCCCAATAGTAGTCACGATGTAAATAGAATTCTCTAAATGCACTGCAATAATAGAACCAATCACGTACCGGCGTTTGCCAACTTCGAATTTCGTGAGACCTATCAATTGACAAGCATACTGCCTTGGAAAGTGGGTACATGCACAGTGAACAAGCCATACCACTCCTCTAGCTTTGCTCGATTTGTCTTGATGGAGTCGAATGAAGTGGCTCTGGTGCATGCCACTGATTGGGTCAGACCCAAGTCCCAGACAATAGATCAGGGGAGAACAGAGAACCCACAAAGTAGTACTTTGCAGATCGAGACGCCCATCGCAGCCGGGTCCTGATGTTTCTGTGAATATAAATACCTCCTATGTGGCCCTGCGATTCAATGCATAAATCTCCATCCATCATGGAATGCTTCCGTGTTCTTTCCTTTGACAAAGTCAATATTCTACTCAAGGACTTGATGAGAATCGATGACCTCGATAGAGTTAGTGGTGGCACAATCATCTTTAATTATAGCCCAGAAGATCCGTCGACGCCTTACGTCTTATTTCTTAAACGTTCTCCTCAGAGTAAAGACGACGCCGGCCAGCTGAAAGCCAATTCCTTTTCTGGTACATGGGAGGGTGGTGGGGGTGGAGCCAATCTCGAAGACGAGACTATTGCAGAAACAGCAGTACGCGAGACCGCTGAAGAAACTGGATTGGTACCCCGGGCCGCGTCCAGTCGTGTCTATTGTGTGCGCTTCACCCACAAGGGACATCAAATGGCAAAATTTACGTTCATCACGAGGGCCGATGAGAACGTGAGTTGTCAACGGCGGTGGTCCGACGAACATCAAGAGCCTCGTGGTCCAGCTGGCATACGACCGAGCGACGAGCATCTCGATTGCGTTTGGGTGACGGAAGAACAAATTCGAAACTCGGTGGCCTACAATCCGCAAGATATGGAACAACGTGGACTCGTCATATTGGAAAGCATCAAAATGGTTTACTTGGACTTTTTCGCCTGGCTGAAGGAGAATGACCCTGACATGAAGTGTCCTCTGCCTGAGTATCAACTGCCGAGCAATCGGGCGTAGTATATCATTCGTTCTGGTTGTTCTGAGAGCTAGAGGTGATCCGGGGGCTGCAGTTGTCAGCAAGCTACATACCATTACTTTCATTAATCTTCTGGGAGTCATCTGGGAGTCATCTGGGAGTCATCTGGGATTGAGTAGGATAGTGGAGTGTTTCATTTGGTCTAAGAAATACTTTGTTTTTGCAAACAACACCGTTGATCATGGCCAATTCAAGCCAACCACATATTCTAAAGTCTGAGGGATGATCTGTATCGTAGAATCGTATCTTCGGCCACTTCGGAGGCGAGTGTCCGCTCATTTGAGCCAGTAGCCCAGAATACCAGTTGCTGAGACGTGAAATTCAATATAAAAGTCATCTGTTCCTCATCTGCATGGTACTGAGATACACGCATCTATACACTTTTACAAAACAAAGGCCATGGCACAGGCCTCTGGACATGAATTGTACTGGCCTATACGGCGTATATATTCTGGGTGTGTGTTGCCTCTGTCTATCCATCGATGTCACTAACAAAAAAGACCATATTTCTATATAGATGAAAGCTGTGGTAGATTCTTTGTCTGGCCACAGTCCGATTTCCTCGTTTTGTGCCAACAATCGTTAAAACTCAATCGAACCGACTTTTCCCCAGCGCAGGTACTTCTCGTCCTCAAGAACATGCCTGATAGTGCGCAGTATTACAGCAATGAGATGGACCAGCTGGCGGATGTGATGCGTACTAGGCTTTCCAAGCATGGAGTTCCGGGCTCCGACGAAGGGAAGCTTATTCATCTCGCTCTCGGCTGCGTTGAGAATTATTGGATGAGACCAGAAGGTACGAATGAGGACAGTGGTTTGGTGAACCCATGTAGGATCATGGTGCAAGTGCAAAACATTCGGCCAGTCGTTCTTGGGATTTGGGAGGTCACAGCGCGGTTGGTGTATTCTCCTGATACTGTGGTGACAAAACAGGGAAGCTTGGACGAACTGGTAAGGACATTCCAGGCCAGAAAACCCATCATCAGCCTCCCTGTGACTCTTGCACCTGGATAAAAGAAAAATGAACTTGGCCCGTACATAAAGAGACCGGTGAGACGCCGGACTTTTTCTAAACACACCAATCTCCAAAAGCGTTCCGCGCAAAATACACTCATTGTAGAGTAAACCTGCGACGAGACCAGTTCAAAATTGTTCTTTCTAGCCAAACACTTGTTCTCTACTTGGCAAATTCTCAAGATGTACAACGCCCAACCGCATTCCCGATGCAAGAATACCAGTGCTCGACGGTCTGCAGCAACGAAAGCTGCATGTCTGCCCTGCCGTCAGCGAAAAATTCGTTGTCAGGACCAGGTCTCCCCATGTGGTACATGTGTGTCACGCAAGATCGAAGGGAAATGTGTATTTCCAGTTCAAGAGACGGTCAGTGTCCCGGAGCAGGCGTCACAAGTGATCCGCAATGATTTCAATGGCAAAATGCCCGAGGAAGACCAAACTTGGGACACTACCGACAACACAAGCACCCTGTCAGACCTGAGCTCGACTCCTAGCCTGAGCGTCGGTGCTACCGACGATGAATCCGATACACGAACAGCTCGCGCTGACACTATATTCGAGCAGTTGCTCCAGGCTTTGCCCAGTGGGCAAATGATGAAGGACCTGAAGGGACGGTACTTTGCATATGTTTCTCCGGTATGATGCCCATGACCGACGATAAGTTTCCTTACTCACAGCAAGCCAGCTTTTTTGCGTCCTCTCTCAGACAGATTTCGAGAAAGAATTTCTGATTTTCCATCAACATCCTGCTGTCTCACCTCTCGCGTGGCTGTCGCTGCTGTTCGTCGTGCTGGCACTCGCATGCCTGACAGAGGAACATCCGGACAGTATCCGCCCGTATCGCCTTTTGTCCATGCGATATGATAGAATCGCCTGGCATTCATTATCCATCGACAACCCACCCTTTCAACCGTCGGTCACGGTGTGGAAGGCGATGGTCCTCCTGATCTACGGTCGTCTTCATCGCGGCGAGAATGTATTGGAGGATCTGCGGTTGGCGTATAACATGGCAAACACCATCGGCTGTGACTCGTGCCGCCACCAATCTCCAGAGTGTGAGGCACACGGTATCCTCTGGATTGGATTGGAGATGCTGTGCTCCATGAACAGGCAAGCATTCGGCAATGCTTGCGAGCACGGGTACTCCCGAAGGAACGGGCTTTGGGTTAAAACCTACGGCAAGGACTTTGTTGGATTGCCCAGGTTAAGAATGGGCCGTCAAAGGCTTTGTTCGGCAGAGGAGCGCTTCACCCTGCTTCATGCCAAGCTGCTGGAAATGTCCGGCTTCATCGTGGACAGCACACGGCATGGCTTCTTATCAGCATGGAGTCTCCTCGGTCTTCTTGGTCAAATTTCATATATCGGAGCATCGATTGACGAGTTCTCTGATGAGCTAAGTGCTTCAGATGCACAATCGGGAGTTGGGTTTGTGCAGCTCACAATCCTCCAATATTTGTTCCAATACCTCCTTCTCTGTGCTTACAAGCCATTCCTCGAAAAGTATTTCAGCGGCGATACTTCATCGCATACTCTGTTTTATGCGGCAAAGTGTGACGAGAGCGCTCAAGCCATCCGGGTTATATATCGGTCGGTGTCAGATAGCCAACCTTGCAAGGCATTTATGTGGTACTTCCGAGGATTCGGAGAAAAATACGTGGCTGTGGCGGACAGAACCCTGAAGCGGACCAACCACCTGAGACATGGGTGTGAAGGGACCGGACATCATGACAGACAGGATTCTGAGCTGTGCCTAGGCCTTTCTGACAACCGAGGAATCAGAGCTGCTCGGGCCCCCTGTTAATTCTGAGTTTGTTTCCGATCGGTGGAATACCCCATCACCCTAGTTAGACCGGCGTGGTAGGTGCAGAATTGAATCTGAGGCAAAAATAAGTTATTTGCAAGAAACTTACCGACATCACTCCGGTGTATTGGAGAAAAAAATCTCGACGCCGCATTCGAAAGGCCGAATCACGGAATTCCAACTAGCTTCAAAAACCAAACTACAATCCATCTGATCCTTCATTCACTGCATGCAGATTGAAGACTGGGCTCTGTCTCAATTCATAGCATGTAATCCGTCTGTTAAAACCTACGTACTTCAGTAAAGCAGACCAAACGTATTTCAGCTGTATAATGTCCATGAATTAGCGACGATTCCCTGCCGATAATGAGACCAAACCTTACCAACTATGGTGTTACACCGTAGCCACCGGGTTTTGATCCCACTGAAGCTTCTGATATTGCTTCTTTCACCACACATATCCGGTTGAATATCCAAGGCATGGTGCGGATGATACCGGTAAAGCTGTTCTGATATCATTGATTGTGTTGCATCATGCGGACCAGGTAGAGGAGACAGCATAAGTTTCAATTGATATAAAGCGCAAGATCAGTACGCCTTTTCTGCGCTGCGCAAGTTTCATCGATAAACGCATTGTGGTACTATATCCTCGGCTGTATTCTCATAGCAGACTCTTTTCAGTCACGCATGACCCGTTGGTCTCATCAAAGTAATCACTCTGTATAACCACGGTACAAATGCCTCGGCTTCTTCTACTCAGTTATTCTGTCATCATGAAGTTCCGTAGCAAAAGCCTCCCGAATCTGCGATTCTGGAACCGTGGACAGGGCCACAGGGACTACGCTGAGGTATGTTTACTACCTATGTTCCAAATTTCACAACATTAAGACCAAACAGAAAATTACTTTTACTTTTGTAAAGGCAGTATATTTGGAGGACGAAATAGGGGTCGAATACTGGCGGAACAGTGAAAAAAGAACGTGCTCGTGGACCGAATACGAAGGCATCGGAGAAGCCGCGACGGCAGCAGTGGTGGCAGCTCAGTGGTGCTGTCAGGATCTACAAATTTTGGCCCAGATGGTACAGCAGGGGACGATCAACTGTGTTAATGCGAAAAAGCGTCTGGATCAATTATCTTTCCAGGCTTATGAGAGAAGATTCCGTTTGTCTCTTCCGTCTGGTCGAGATGCAGCTGAGAGAAGCCGATTTGATTAGCTTGTGTTAAGAATTTGATAATTTCGAGAGCAGCGGACTGCTTTAGGGAGGCTGAAAGCTATGAAACATGTAATGCCAGACACTTGAAACATCAATATCGTGCCCAGTCTTCCTCGTTGGATGTATCCCACTATGTTCAGCTTGCTTTGCCAGAATATGATTCTGATTCACATTGAAGCAGTTCATTAGCATCAGCTATGTAATTTCTTTTGCTTTTTCTTTTATTGTTGAGAGATTGTTCAGAAAGGCATATACTGGAAGGTGCGATCTAGCCATTTCGACGCCATACCTTCACTGACTCACGCTTGTCTTTACACTAGTTTGGTCTCAAAATTCTGCTTGCGACTCAATCAGCAGATGCCAAAATCTAAACCGGCAACGTTGAATTCCTGGACTTGGTCTCTATCTACGGGTAAACAGACGGCGAAGAGACGAGTATTTAATTGTATGTCATGATCAGTATACGTCTCTCGTGCACCGCCATACGGGGCAACATAGGGAGGAAGATATTGACAGTCGTACTTTTCTTCACAACATCTAATCGCGAAAGCAAGCATTCAGAATTCTCGAAACAGAGCCGAGCCCCCCGAATTCCCCACTGACAGGGGCGTGATCTATTCGCCTAGACGATCCCACCCCGTTTTGGTATTTGGCACGCATGCCACGAACCAAGTCTGCAAACCGGTCCGGATAGCCAGTAAAGCCCACGGGGACAGATGTGTATGTAGGGTCATCTCTCTCAAATGCGACCAAAGCTGGTAACACACAATGTAGCGCAGGTTGACTGTCCACGCCGCTGCGATGCATTTCATGGTCGCTAGTGAGATCGACAAGCTGAGCATACTTGTGGGATGACCGTGTCGGTCGGTCACTTGCTTGAATACCTTCAATGATGGCTGACAAAGAATAGTAGTTACGAAGTTCGTGGAGTGTCTATAGATATGGTCAAGACGGGATCGGAGCACCGGGTGGTTCGGCTTACGTGTGCCAGACCATCAATGGTCGATTCCAATCCGATTTCAGCGGCGATGCACTCGCATACCGCGAGTTTGAGTTGACTCCATCGGGCGCACAAGATGGCGCGTGCCTGATCCCCCTCCGTGGTAAATGCGAGCCGGACATATTCTTCAAAGATGGCCATATCTTGACGGGATATGGCCTCGGCAAGAGCGGGGACGTCATACCACCGCAAGTGATCCAGAAATTGAATGCTGACATCGAGAGCCACACTCCAATCGGTCTCAGGGTGTAGCCCTCCCACAAAGCGGGACTCCAGGATTTTTAGGTTCTGCAGTGTTGTCCACGCAGGTACGGACTCTTCAAGGACTTCCTGTACGGGCCGGACAAACAGGTCGTCGAGAAGGACTTCGAGCTTGGGCCCCAGGCCCTCATCCTCCGCCTTGGCCATCTTTTGAGATTGGGATAGAACTGTCTTCCAAATCGTATGTCGAACGGTGGCGTGGATAAAGGGGTCCGCATTCGATCTCTCTAGTTGCTTTGTCTGATCAGCCGAAGCAGAACTGGATATTTCAGTCGGTCACAGGCGTTACCTCTTTCATCACATGCAGCTGGCCAAGATTATCAGGGGCCCTAACACAATCAAGGTAAAGCTGAATACTGAGAAGCTCATATTTCCAAACAAAGAGTCCAATTCGCTGTGATGGGAGACCAAAAGCTCTCCGAATCAAATCCTGGTACGGGATACTTCTCAGACTTTCCAAGCTTCGCTGTGAGACCCGGCGTGAGGTGTCTAAAACGCCATCTCTTAGCATCTGACGCCGCCCTATCCCCCAATACTTTGCGCTTGGTATTTCAGCGTCAGCGCTTGATAGATTCTCCCCTGTGTCAGATATTGGATGGCGGTTCTCCGTTTTCCGGCAATCACGCTCGAAAATTTGACGGAATTCTTTCAAGCGCCATTGTCTCCGTTGATCTTTTTGCCTTTTCCTCTCTCGATTGACACCTTCTTTCGAGAATTCCTGTAATTTGCCACGTTTGGTTGGCAATTTCAAGAGTGAATCAGAGCGCGAAATTCTCAAGGCTATCGGCTTGTTACCCATTAGCCACCAGACGGGCGAGGTATTCAACTTGGATTTCGACAGACGAACCTCTTCTCTCTTTTTGATCGGGCTGTGAGATAGTGTCCATTTTTGTTTTTGTAAGAAGAACAAGGGAAACTATAAACATTGAGCATCAATAGACATGGAAACTCATATATAGGTGGCGCGTGGTTACCAATGCGTATGGGGTCCCCGGTCCATTGAACACCGATAATGGCAAACGCGCGCCCCTTGCGCCGATATGGTGAATTACGCTGAGTAGCAACGGCTGCACCCTGGAGATGTTTGTGAGTCCCACAGACGATCTCGATCAACATAGTTCGTTGCCAATATTGACCACGCCCGTGCCAGTTACGAAATTGGTGGCTATTCTCTGTGGAGTCCAAGGATTCCTCGAAATATTCGAAAATATTATCGTTTCCCATTATCTCAGACTTGTTGGCTAGATCTTCGGCATTGCTCGGGCGCACAGATCTCGCCCAGGAGCGCCGTATACTTGATTGGGCTGAACTGCTTTCTCCCACAGCACATGATGTAGAGTTCGTAAAGCTCGGCAGGGTTCCGAGGATACATTCAGGAGGATTCACAGGCAGCGCTTACGGTTGGCTCTAGGATGTTCCCCCTGTTAGTCCCAATTGTGGTTGTGCCTTTTCACTGGTCACATTTGTAATGGTATATTGACAATGCTCCTAAACCGGCAGCGCTATTATATTGGAAAGAAAAGGGGTACGTACATTGATGTACCAGTGTAACTTGGGTGGCTTCTTTTACGTTCTTGGCTCATATGTCGGTAAACTGATTCACATTACTTCACAGCTGTTGATTGAAAAGTTGTCTGGTATCTGTGCACACATCCTTAGCCGCCCAGAGACATTCATTCGTCCAGAAAGTGGGTGCTTCAAGAAAGTACAAAGCCCTCTTATTATCTGCCCAATTTCCCGTCGCGAAGTAGATGGATGAAGGAGCCTGGGTCGATGTTCACAGTGCTCAGTGTGCTTTTGCCTTGAACAGCGCCACTACCGGGAGCACCATCCGTACTCTGACCAGTGATAGTGTTTACGTTGTGTATAGAAGAGCTCCCATCCTCTTCCAGTCTGGACGACTCGTGCGCGGTGAATCTGGAATCCTTTTTGGCTTCATGAAATAACTTGTACTCGGGGTTCAAAAGTGACGGATCTGCGTTGAGTGGGTTAGAACTCGGCCATACTTTCCACAGATGACCAATGATCAAGGGCTAAAAACCTTGCTCGGTTGTCCCCGGAACGCTAGTTGAAGTAGATTGCTTCGGTCATGGAAGTTCAGTATTACGAGGGTGTTGATGCAATTTTTGGCGAGTGCAGTGACCTACCTGGGATTTCCGAGGCAGTGCGCTTTCCCGCACTTGCTTGGTGAGGCTTGCGTCCTCAAGACGCTTTTCGTCCTGAGCTTTTTGCATTGCACTTGATGAGTGGGTTGCTGTGTCTTGTCAGAATAAATGATCTGAGATGCAACGAAGTCGGGTTTAATTCAAAGTCAAGAGAACGTCTGGGCGATGAATGATTTATATCTTGAGGCTTGACGCATTGCCAGCTGGCGTTGCACCCCATTGAAATGAAACTTATTTCTAGAGGATGAAGGGAGAACATGCAGAAGCGTGAATATTACATCTGTGCAGGGACCGCTAGATCTTGAGTGCGGCAACCAAGTTTCCGTCCATCCTGTAACCTCGACGATCCACACTGTGCTTACCATAATATACCGGTAGAAGTCGAGGCAATACGTTGGATCCGGCTGGATCCATCTGGAAGCAATCCTAATGCATGGCCCCGACTCAGTTGATGACTTCCTCGTGGATATCGCGCTCCACCCGTGGAAAATCTCAACATGAGAACTCTGAGTGGACTGAGCTCGCCTACCATTCGAGCGATGTGGCCCTGCCTCTACGCACGCTGCCAGAAGGTGCCCATGCTAAAGAATACGCAGAAGACATGCAACAGAATCTGACGGACTTAGCCCTGTCTCTGGCCAAATAATGTCTCAATTTAATAACAGCTCTGTCGACGGCTACTGTCTGCCCCGTCTTGGTCGTCGCTTCCTTTCCAGTAAGGTTTAGGACAGGTGAATTGCTAACGCTACCATACAGTCTACTCCTATGTCAACTCGGATTCATTACCACACCAACCACACCTCATCCAGGACTAGACAATTTGCTCATCAGAGTGAACGTGACGTCGTTCGCCAATTCGGGAATACGGTAATGCTTCCATTGTATCATGCTAGTTTGCTCTTGCTGATGTGCCACGTTAGGACGATGTCAAATACCCCGTGCGAAAGCAGTACTTCCCTCCAGGCTGAACCTATCGGCCAATCAACTTGTAGGCCAGATGAGCCCTCGCAAGGCGTGAAGCATATGGCAGCACGACCAAGTCGGTCAGGCCTTATGATGGGTTCCAACCATGCTGCGCTCAACGCACCAGCCCAGCGACCCGTGCAGTCTCTCATACCATCGAAGAAAGAGGCACAGTGCGCTGCAAACGTCACTTTGCAATATTTCCAGAACAACCTAGACGGAATTTCATCCAGCGAGCTCAATGATCTGTACCAGATCAAGCAACGTTTTCAGGGACCTAACTAGCGGTGCTGTCTTCTCGTTGAATTACCGCACATTCGCCAAGATGGGGTTGGAGACAAGCTCGCCGGGATAAACCATCAAAAGATAAACCATCAATTTGACCTTTGAATCCGTTGCATAGTCAATTGAATTTTTGCCGTACCTCTTTCTCCAGCTATTCCGCAGTTGAGTCCGTCTAGATGATCCCTGCATATATTTCTGTATATTTTTTCCTCCGTCTGGTCAGTTTTGGATCGGTTGGTCGGTACACGGCTTCTTGGTATCGGAGGTGGGTTTATCATAGGCTCGAAATAAGGATACGTAGCGGAAGTTGCCCTGTGTGACAGAGAGGTATGATCAAGAACGTCTAGGCAGCTCTCTGGCGGTCATAGCTGGTTGTTGAAAAGTCTCGGTATCAAACTGCATTTTAAATGGAAGATACGTCTGGCACCAGCCATCAAGGCCCTGTGTGGCTGTCTACCCTTCACCTCGGTGACGTTGAAGGTATTCGGCCATGATTCCAATTTGCTGATGGGGTTTTTCCTCCATTTCCATCAGGCCCTGACGCATGTCAGCTGTCGGAATCAAAGCCTTCGGTAGGACTAGAAGACATCGACACAGTAATCTTCCTGTAACCCAGCCTATAGCCACTTTATCCTAATTTCGATGGTGAGAAGGCCGCGGTCCTCATCTTTTGCACTTCCTGCCACGCATGGTGGTCTTGATTATCAGAATGGGTAAGGAATGGGGAGCCTGGCGTTGTTAATGGACGGGAAAGAACTAGCAATATAAATAGATATTAGATAACTGTGCAACTAAATTGGAGGTTTTGGTTTGGTATATTGATGCCTGCATCAGGCTTACTGGCCGTTTCCTTTTCTTGTGGATTGGTTACGAAGCCCGTTGAGCTCCTCCAGCTCTTTACCAGTGACCTCGATTAAGATTCTAGATGATATCTGTGCCCATGGACCAGTCAGATGTCGTGATGAAGATATGGGATATTGATATGTGAAGATGGTGTGAGGTTCAGCCGTCATCGGGTGCAATGGAGTACTCGTGGAAGAAATGCTGGCCAGAAAGGGAGTGGAACGGCCGTCTCGTCTACTGAGAGCCTCTCTCCATTTCAACACACAACTTCAAATTACAGTACCTCTCTTGCGGTACTCACGCCAACCAAATCTGAAACCCTCGGCATGGGGATCCTCACATACACGTATCCTACAGCGACAGCCATACATGATGAGTAACCCGGTGTAGGATCGACAGCCTCCACTACCAGGCTCCTGCCTGGTTCACAACCTTTCATCACGGTACTTTCCGACATTCACGGTGTACATAGCAGTGAGAAGTGTATAGGATAATTGATTTCCTTCAAACGAAGCTATACCGTTCCCCCGAGCTGCCTCCACGAGTTGTACGAGCTGGAGGACACAGTGATCCGAAATCAGAGAATGATGTTGCAACCAAAGACTTTCATCCGAGGGAAGGAAACTCTTGACACCGGCTTGACTTGTAGGTTAAGTCTTTTCTTATATGTACTTCCCCCCTGGTGGTATTTCCCTTCTGACTATGTTGGTGGAATCTGCGGTGCCGGCTATTCCCAGGATATCTATGGCGTTCGAGAGGTTGGTAAAGGGATTCTGTGGATTGGGCGTAATCACCAAAAACCACGACGACTTTGGCCATCCTGAAATAACAGAAATGCTAATTATATCATCTTTTGATAAAGTAGTGCAAAGAGCCTCGCTCCTCCCGGTACACCTCGGCGCCCCCTCCAACATTCCGCCCTGATTCCACGGGCTTTCTCTGGCCGGCGATTGTGCAGAAAAGGTAGCAACCCAACGATTACCCTTGTTTATGCCTCCCTGGGGGTTTGAATCGTAATATTTTCTGCCATATGTGCCTGGGGATATGACAGAGTACTACTGCCGTTGAGTGTCTTGCTTTCGACGGAGACTCATTTGGTGTCGGGGAGCAAAAGGACGGCCACGATAAGAGCGAATCCCGATGAGGGTTACCAGCCACTCGAGTACGCATTTAAGAAATTATGAGCTCCTCAGATATCAGACCATGACATTGGTACCCCCGAAAGCCTCCAACAATTCTGAAAAAACTTTCGCAAACGGAATTAAGACCCTTCCATCATCGAGCTCAGACAGTGATAAAAATATACTCACAAACAGAATGGCGCTCCTTGGAACAGTGCATCTTTTGCCGCGATATTGCTACCCCCCCCCCCCCCCCCCCCAAAAACCAAAAAAAAAAAAAAAAACCCCCACCAAAAAAAAAAAAAACTAACACCTTTTCTTTTTCATTTTTCTTTGTTGGT
>Ga0102593_1001190_pt1 | contig 27555 bp, 35 predicted proteins | sample AraplaCol_mMS_r2_2_FD_76862 | JGI IMG/M metagenome (GOLD analysis project Ga0102593, IMG submission 76862) | Arabidopsis root microbial communities from North Carolina, USA - plate scrape MF_Col_mMS_r2 (SPADES assembly) (version 2) | ecosystem: Host-associated > Plants > Roots > Endosphere...
TTTTCTTTTCTTTTTCTCTTTTTCCCCTTTTTCCCTTTTCCCCCCCCCCCTTTTTTTTCTTTTTCCCTTTTTTTTTTTTTTCTTTCTTTTTTTTTTCGTTCAAATGATTCTACGGTCTTCTGATTGCATTTCCGAAAGCGGATCCGGTGTTTATCATGATTCTTCCCTTTATTCAAGCGTTTGATTTTCCTCAGATACCCCGATCCGAATACCCCATCTTGTATCCTTTTCCTATTCATTATCGTTCCGATATCCGCCGCTACTTACCATTTCAATTAACTCTCAATTTTATTATCAAATAACATTCAAATTATTCTTAAATTATTCTCCATTCAATTCTGCCTTTTCCTCGGGCTATTACTTCTTCCATTTTCTACTTTGTATTCCTCTCCGACATATCCCATATGTACATACTATGTATACTGCAGGCTTGTATGCTGCTCCCATTTTCCCCGATCCCGCGCTCCGCGCTATCGCAACGCCTGAGCGTTCACGCCACCAGCATCACCGTGGCTTTCTCGAGTGTCGGTGTGAGTTGGCTTTCGATCTTAGGCAGATACTCTGTACAGTACTTTGTCAATTAAAAATAAATTCAAATTCGTCCGATCTTCAATTTCACCCATATACTATCTACAATTATCATCAGACCCCGATTTCAAATCGTGAGTCATAGTGTACTGACAGTGTACACTGTACATACTTCCCGATATTCCGTGAATGCGAATGTGAATGCACTGAACTATGTACTCTGTAATCAACCACATGCAAGATGCCAACGTAACACACAACACACCGGTCGGAGACTGTCATCCGCCTCTCATTGCATTCATACTAGATGCTAAATACGCTACGATACTACAGTCGCGCCTAAGGCGAGCGGCTCTCAGCCCTGTCCGCCTCGTGTCGTCCTGTCGTGTTTCAATCGATCACCCCCGTGCAACTCTCACTGGTCCACCGCCCATTCTTCATGTCTGTCTAGTCTGCGAGACTTGTGGATGGCCCTGCATATTTCATGCAACGGTGAGACTGGCATTTTTCTTTCTTTCTATTTGTAATAATATTATTGTTTTTCTTTTGTGCGAGTTGGAGTGTGTCCCGGTGGCACGGGGATCTTTGTTGAGTGGACTCGTGGGGGGGTTTGGATTATGTACATTTATATGTAAGACTGGCAATACTGTTGCTTATTTTAGTAAGTGTTTCTTACCAGATTCTGATTTATAATTTGTCTTGAGAAGGTATGTATAGATGGGATAGGTGGAATAGTATATTGTGTTATTGTTCGTCTGACATGCATAACAGGGAGCCCCCGTTACTGGAAGTACATCGTATCCATAATATAGATTCAATACTATACTCGAGGATAGTAAGGATCCTTCTAATCAGAACGATGATGCCCGATCATAATGGCAGTGAGTCATAAATCCTTACCCATCGCATCTGTCGAAACAGGGTACCCTGGTCTCATTGATGATCGAAGAACCCGAAGCTAAGAGAGGGAAGAACTGGGTCAGACTGAGTCAACTCACAACCCCTTCGCAAATAATTCGCCCCCAACCTCCTTGAGAAGTGGTTCCTTTTGAAGGGCTTGAATCTGACTCTTCGCCTGTACAGTTTGGGCGACATCCATTGCTCGACAAAGATCAATCAAAGCTCCATCTATCGGGGCCTCATAGATAAGTAAACCCAGTGCGAATAGGAGGCCGTGGAAACTCTCAATACTCTGATCCTCACGAGAAACGGCTTCAAGCAATGATGCAGTGATCTCGACCTGGTCTTCCTCTGTCAGGGGATCGGGCTGGCCATCGAACCGGGCGTTGTGGTTGTAAGCTGCCAGGTTATAAGCGAATGAGGCTGCTACAACTCGTAGATTAGAGTGTGAGTCGAGAAGCGAGTTGATTGCGAGACGTAGTGTGGTTTCGCGGAGTGGAGAGGTTGGTGATGTTAGTTGGTCGTGGTATAGAGGCGTGCTGAAGAGGTTGCAGGCTAGTTGTAGAGCAACGATGCGTAGATTGTAAGGACAGTTGGACATGTCCTCGGTGGATAGAGGCGAGAGCAGTGTGAGGAGAGTCTTGTGCTGAGATTCTTCGGCGAAGTATCCGCTGGCACGGGGATCTAGGAAAAGAAGACGGACCAGGTCGACAACTGCAAAATGACTGTCACTGGGCAAAGTGGTATAGGTAGATTGCAGAGTGGCTGCGAAAGTATGAAGGTCCGGTACTCTGATATCTGCAGTTGGAGTATTTCCACTGCTGCTAGCCTGTCGCTGTTTGACAAAATCGATAACTGATGCGACGTCCGGTAATTCTCTGAAAGAAGATGGTAGTTTTTGTACAAGCTTGTCTAGTGGTGGGACCTTCTTGTAAGTGACGAAGTTGGAGATCGACCTCTGGAAACTGGGTAGTCGAAGTTGGCGATGCGGATGCGCTGGATGTGCCATTTCTAAGAGCATGCGAACATTGCCCGAAAGTTGGCCAGGGTTTGCACCGCTCCACTCGTCAAGTTTCTGTCCCTTCAGAAATGTCATGAAGGTCGGCGTGGCCCGTACGCCATATTTCATGCTCACGTCGTAGGCCGAGCCAATGTCCACTTTGATAAGTCTAGCTCGATCTCCTGCCTCTTCTGCGAGCTCATCATAGGTCGGATAGACGACCTTGCATGGTGGACATGTCGAGGACGTGAAGAAGATGACGGCGCACGAGTCCGATGCCGCAGCTAATTCACTCTCAAGTTGGGATAAATTGCTGACATTGCGAACTGATGCAAGTGATGGCTGTTGTGTTGCAGCTTTTGGTTGCTGTGCAGCATGTGGCTGGAGGCTGGGTCCAGGAACGGTGCCGGGACCACTGCCCTGCGTGACGCCACGCAAGGCACTCTCGATCTGTGGCTTCATCATTTGCCCGAATGGGGTATCCAAGAACGTACGTGGGAGATTGCGAATATGTTCTGGAATACTCTTTCCAACAAGAAACATAGCAAGGTCCTGGGTGAAGTTGTTGCAATTATGAAGAAAGAGATCATATGACTGTGACTGTGTTAGATTGCGGATATCGTACATATACCCCATCTAATCGACATACCTCTGGTGTATATATCGTGGCCAAGGACCCAAGGTATTCCTCGATCACTTCATTTGGAAGCTCCGTTTGTCCCATATGGACCTTTTCCATCGGTTGCCCATGATGAGTGCTGCCCGGATTGGCAGTTTGAATACCTTGACCAAAGAAGTATTCCACGCCGTTTAACACGAGCGATGTATGATAAATTGCATCTATTTGAGTCCCTGTCAAGGGTTGCGAGTACTAATAGTCCTTTGTTAGGCCAAGCTTGTGCCAACTTTGTTGATACTTGTTATACGTACCATGCGAGCAAGACCCTGAGATATGAGTTAATGAACGTGCAGGGGATTGAATAATGGAGGAAGTGTTACCTTGGAAAGGTCGTAGACATATAACTCGACGTCCATTGGGAAGGTGATGTATGATTTAATTGATGAACATGAAGCTAGGGTCGAGTCGACTTGATATTTACCAGACAAGGCAAGGCAGCGATCGGATCACGTCAGCACTCATTCCGATGGCTTCGACCATTTTCTCCAGTATACGCACGGGGGAGATGGCCTCGGTCAAAGTATTTTGATCTGTTTGAAAGAAAAAAGAAAAAGAACTAAAAAAGATTCTGGATAATTTGATTCTCTATTTTGATAGCCGCATGAAGATTTGTAAGTATAGAGTGGTGAGTATGATTCCAATGTTTACTATATGAAAAAGGGGGGGGGGGGGGAAAGGAAAACATTTTAATTTTGTCGTTTTGAAACAACCCCGCCTTACAATTCAACTTCATCTCCTACCTCAACGAATGATCTGTAAGGAATAAAAAAAACTGGTAGCTTCTCTTTGATTGAGCGTGTCATCCTTAGTGCAGGGGCCATGCTAATCTTCTCTGTATATTTTCATTTGACCAAATGTCCCGAAGGACATCGGAGTGTCCTTAAAAGTGATTCATATACCCGTCAAAGCACGTGATATATAGCTACTCCGCCGAGGCAGCGTCATCGCAATCAGCAATCATCTTTTTAGATCTTATCTATCTATCGCCAACCACCACTTCGAGGCCTCACACTTAGAGAAATGGTACTTCAATGACCTACCCTATCCATCGATTCTCACAAAGTACATTCTAATGCCGAATAAACAGCCCCCAAAGAGGCGCGGAGCTCCCGCCAGCTCCTCCGCAGCTCCCAAGCGCGCGCGCCAATCGAAACTTGCTAAAGAGAATAACATCTCCGCTGAAGAGGAGAATGAAATTAAAGAAGTATTCCAGCTCTTCGCAGACTCCCATGAGGACTTTCCCAATGAGAAAGAAGGCGTCATTCCCCGTGAAGATGTACGCAAAGCAATGGTGTATGTTCCCCCTCACCTATCTTTGCCGATGAGACCAGGAAGCATTGCTACCCTGTCGCGTTACCCTCTGCACAATAACCAGCTTCATGGTCAGTGTCTAACTTATCCTGAATAGTGCCCTAGGCCTTCCCCCCTCAGACTCCACCGAACTCTCCGACATCCTCTCCGCCTTGGATCCAACCTCAACCGGGTACATTCCCTACAGCCCATTCGTCTCCGTCGCAGCCGCGAAACTGCGCTCCCGCGATGACGACGCCCTCGTCGCTGAGGTAGATGATGCATATCAACTCTTTACGCGCGGTGCGAACGGGCCTATCTCACTTAATCACCTCCGGCGCATTGCGCGTGAGCTCAAGGAGGACTCTGTTGATGATGAATTGCTGAAGGATATGATCCTCGAGGCGAATGGGGGCGCTGGCCTTAGTGCTGGTGTTACTTTGGAACAATTTCATGATGTCATGACGCGTGCTGGTGTCTTTTAGATATGTGCGTTATCTATTGGCTACAGCCGGGTTCGCACGCCTTTGTACAGTTTCTTGATTGATATACGGGGTTTACTTGGTGTTTGGGTGGTATTTGAGATTGGAGTTCTTAGCGTAGCGTTGGGTTCATTTCTGAATTTGATTATTTATGGATTCTCGTGCATACTACCATTGGCTTCCATGCCATATTTATACAAAGACTAGTAACCTCTGGATCGGTGACACTATCGTTGTTGATACTCCGCATAAGGTGGGCTCAGCTGGAGCAATATAGAAAACGCATTGTACGGGGTAGAAAGAAGATTACGTAGCAGAGTAGAAAGAAGATCATCTAGCCCGGTGTACAATAACCACGTACTAGGTAGTATTGGTCCATTCGGTCAGGTAATGTTAAAGTCTTGTAGTCTTTCTCCGTACAGTACATTTCAATCAATGCTTCGCAGTGAGAGCATGCGGCATAGTCCGATTCCTTCATTGTATCTCCATGGCAATAGTTCTCATTCTCTACTTGTCAAAACGTATTCTATCCGAGCCTGTATCTCACTAACCAGCGTATTAGTATCCTTGACATATCAACGGAATCGGGAACTTACTGAATGATCTTGAAGAAAGGAATGGTTCCCGCACAATTTCCAAACCAGACCCTTTCCCATCTTGTCCTGGAACATTTTTGTTTCACCTTGTTGTATCGCGAAGCCGCTGATCATGATCGATGCGCTTTCCCAGCCATGTTGACTCAAGTGCCGTTATATATAGCTCCTTTGAGTTCTCTGTATCCTGCGCATGTGGCCCCAAGGAGGAAATGATCTTTGCACTTGTTCTTCGGGCAATCCGCATCCGCGCCCATTTCCAAGCCTGCTCTGTATCTACTAATAGGACCCACCAGTACTGCAGAAGAGGCAACGCCCACTCTTCTCCTGTCCAGTTGACTTGGCCCGGTAGAATACCGACTCGTTTGGTGAATGTGTCTGTGTCTGTCATCAACGCGTCGAATCCTGTGGTGGTCTTCGGCATTCCAGTTACTATGTGGCCAATGTGACTGTATGAAATGGTTCCGCCGGTGACAGTATTGGTTGTAGACTACCATACGGCAGATGAAAGGTTGAATACTCCCAAAATGGTATATGTGAATTGGAAGTTGTTGCAATAGCTGGGGCTGTGTTCACTGAGAGAAAAGCCCAAACAAGATCGAAAAGTCCGGTAAACCGGATATTCTTACCCCATTGTCTAGTACACAAAGGGGTCGAGAAGGAATCTTGATGTTTTGCTGATAATACTATTTCTCGTTCGGTGTCCAGCCTGGATGGATGTAAATACGTTTTATTGGCTGGAACAGCTCTAGATGACGATTTGACACTACTCAACATCGTAGATTTGGGGGTTGTCGACCACATGTCGCTTGAGCTCCAGTATCTAAAATGTGTTAGTATCATGATTCATGGCATGTTTTCACTAAGAAGCCCTGTGGAGGTCATATTTGAGGAAACTAACTGCGACATGTCCCAGTTGTATGCCTCTTCAAGTACATCCCGTTTAATGCTCCCACGGCTCATCGGACACCATCTTGGATAATATTCCAGAGTTGAAATTCAAAAGGAGATGTGTGTGGCTGATTGCCCGCAAAGTGTTTGTGAGTTGAAGGAATGAAGGTTGAGAAGATGAGAGAATGCAGGAAAGTCCTTGTGTTTTGGAGTGTTCATTCACCGGAAGGAGTGATTCATTTTTACGGTCATCCCAACTGTACATACTAATATCTAATACAGATTCTCTTGAAATGAAGATATAAGATATAAATCAGCAATTCAAATATATTTCTCGTGCTAAATTAACGGCATAGATCGCCGATATGCTCCAAACTCTTCAACGGCAGTCTGAACGGTATATCACGTTCCAGCATACGACAAATCTCAAAAATATCCCGACAAAGAATCTCATGAATCTCATCATTCATCCCATCCCAAAGGTAAAATTTATCACCAGATGTAAAAATCGATGTTAAACGGTCTTCGTACTCCATGATATGTCGTCCAGGACCAAGACCATAAGCCTGCGCGACAATCAAACCTCTTCCATTAGGTTCTTCCCATTCTGTTTCAAATTCTCGTTCCCAGCGACCTATACTCCAGCCGTGGGGTATAGAAAAGTTCTGGAGTAATTAGTATAATTCGTAATAGATGGGTAAGATTGGCCTTACTTTAGGGATGCTGGAAGATTTGGCCGGTTCTTCGGCGAGAGAGTTCCGAGTTGAGCTTGGTTTGTTCTGGAGAGACCGGGGTTAAGGATGTTTCATTGACATTTCCTCATGATTTCGTGTCAACGATACTTACTGGCAGTGGCATCTGACTGTCATTAGAGGTATGCTGTTCTTGGACGAAGGTATGGCGGCTCTGATGATGAGTACATCTGTGGATTCTAAGATGCCGGAGTGCCTGAGGATTGATATCCGATCCCATGAATAATTTGAGTTTACATATTACATGGAAATGACATGGGAAAAGAGACACAATTTGGGTGAATATAGACTTGTTGCGATTCATTTTGACACGGGAATTATTATTTGGACTCAATGTACAAATCATTAGTTGCTTGCAGCCTGGCTCCTACCCAATTTACTGCCCTAAAGTAGGCAAATGATCATCCCTCTTGATATTAAGGAAACATGGTTTGTTCATAATCGATTGGATGGCTTAATTGTAGATACATCCCATCACCCAGCCAAGTCAACCGCAATTGCAATTTAAAAGAATTAAAGTCCGGTGCCGAAAAGAAAAAAGTAAACCTGAATAGCAAACCCATGAAGAAGCAATAAAAGAGAGAAAAGCAGAAGATATGACCCGCGCATCGACTATCTAATCCCTCCAAGAAAAGGAAAAACCACGGCTCATCTCAAATACCCACAAGCAATAGCAAGACGCGGCAGTCACGATGCTGCGAGGTGATTAAGAGATTTCAGCCATGCCGAGGTCTTCACCTCCGTTGGCCTGGGGAGCAGCTCCATTGGCGGGGGCGGGGGCCTGGGCAGGCGCATTCTCGTTTCCACCAGCGAAGTAATCGACCATCTCGGCATCAAGTTCCTCGACAGTCTTAGGCTTACCGCGGCCGGGGTTGCGGCCCTTGCGGCCCTTGCCGGGCCGACCTTGACCCTTAGTCCGTTCATTGGCGTTGGCCTTGTTTCCCTTGGCAGCCTTTGCAGCGGTGGCAGGCTTGGGCTGAGATTTCTGGCTATCAGGGAGTTAGCAGGTGGCCCTGTCTTAAGGAAGGGACAAAAACTTACGCAACACGCTCTGTGAGAGGCTTAGGCGTGGGAGCAGCGGGGGCGTGGGAGGCGTCGTAGACAACCTCAATCTAGTGAATTATTAGTCTTGTTTGATATCGCGCCAGAGTCCAATGTTTCCTACCTTCATGGGACGGCCATCGACGTGGAGACCATTAAGCTCCTTGGCGGCCTTAGCGGCGGTGTCGGCCTTTCCGAAGATGATGGAGGCGATACCACGACTGGTTCCGTTTTGGTTGTAGGTGAGCATCACCTTCTTGACAGGACCTGCAGATTTGGAGAAGTATTCCTATAGTGCAGACGATCAGTATGCTGCGTCCGGTAATTTAAGTTGCATCAACGGCTGTCGGATCTCGAATGAAAAAACAACGGACGGCGCAAACGAAGAGGACTGCAAGTATAATTGGGAGAGCACCAGCGAGCACACAGCGGCAAACAGTCGAATATGTCGTGTTCCAAAACCACAAAATTGTATCTCATATCCATAACACGGGACCTTTCATGACAAACAGATACAACACCAATTTCCCTTCAATACCATAGAGCATGTCTTTAAACAATCCGTCAATTGGGCGCGGCAAGTCTTCGAACAACAAATGGTGACACGCAGTGCTATCAGGAGTGCACAGCCTTGTCGCTTCCTTGGATAGCAAGGTACTTCACCCTGAGTTCTCATAATCACACCCAGTTGAAAGGATTGTCGCGAAATGAAATGCTGTACAGGCTATTCTTCATGGTTCACAGCAGCGGGATTCACCCCAGAAAGCAGCAAACATGAAAGAAAGCTCAGAGTATCCCACTATTCAAGGTGCTCGAAAATTTCTTGCTCAACAATTGATGTCCACTGTGTCACTGATGCGCTCGCTGATACCCTCTCCAAAGCTCAAAACACGAGATAGGAATAGTATGAGCATGATATCGAAATAGAGGGTGTATGATGGGGATATTAATCTCCCACCCTCGGCACAGTGCTCAGATGGCAAAGCAAACGGATCACCTCTGGGAAGGGATCGACGCGAGCAACATTCATCTGGCCATTTTTGGTGACAACGCTTCCACTTCCTGCTTCGCAATACGCCAGCCAGTAGGTAAAGAGAGAGGAAAAGAGAGGAGAGATAGATCTTTGCAGAAGCATAGCGGAAGGAGCGTTTGTCTGTGCCGGGCGCGCACTTGGCGACTTTCACACCAGGAAGGTACGGAGGGACGTAACAGGTCGGACATGCGAGTCGAAGTCGTTTGCACCTCGAATGAGTTCGAAAGCAAGATGGCGATCAAAGCCAAGGCGAAGGCCTTTAGATCAACATACCTTGATATTGGCCTCAGACACATCGGACGGCTGGATAAGTTAGTAAATGTTGAATAAACATAGGGTAAAAGTGGAGCTTACCAGTCCGCTCACGATGATCTTGCTGGATGCAGCAGGGGCTGCCGGGGTTGGGTGAGCGACCTTCGCAGGAGCCTTGGGGGCTCTGGAAGACTTCTTCACTCCACCGACGGTGGCGGCCTTAGCAGCGGAGCGACGGTTGCCGCGACGGCGAGCATTCTGGCGGCGGTTGCCGACGAGGTCATCCAGCGACTTGTCCAAGTTGGCAGACATGATGAATTTCTTGTTTGGGAAAAAGAAATATGGTTGGGCTGGCGATGTGCACGGATAGGAGAAGTCGCGAAGCGGACGCGTTGGCGAAATCGGATGCGCCGCTTGAGAAGAGGGCGGCGGAAAAGGATAGAAAAGTTGATATAAGTGTTAGGCGCAACCAACTGGAATCTTTTCCCTTTGGATGAACGGCTCCAAGATAGAAGAAGAGAGATGGGAGATGACAGATGGGAGTCAGATGGAAGATGAGGGAAGGGGAGAGAGGCGACCGATGGGGGCGACTGCGAGCCACAGCGGAGCTAACCGCTTTGGGAGTCGGGCAGCCCGTTTTGTCTGTTTGCATCGAGGCTGAGCTGACTGCTATTTATATGGACCGATTAACTATACTCTGTGTACGGAGTAGATAGTAAGATGTATCAGTTGATTGATCAGTTGATTGAGAAGTGGATTATGGTGTGTATTATTGGCTACTATAGGAGAATTATGTTATAGGGATAGTACGCTTACAGGTATGTAACCTAATGAGAGGTATTTACAGGTAACTATAGGACAATGTATTACGAACTATGAATATGATATGACGATGGAGAGAATATTGAAACAGAATGATAGTAGAATTACTTTATTCATTCTATATGAGGTCCAGCCCGCGAAGAAATCACTAGCACACGCCAAACTCCTGCCAATGGGAATAGGAATCAAAAACAAATACTATGGGAAGGAAAAGACTAGGCAATACGACGTAGATAATGTTCTGATAGCCCCAGACGACTATACCATCAACTCTTGAGTGCCTCCAGACGACCCCGCATCTCGTCGAGGGTCTTCTCTTGGTCGTCGAACTCGGGCTCTTCGGCAACTGGTGTCTCGTCCGCGATGGGCTCTGTGGGCTTTGCAGGTGCCTGTGAGAGTTTGCCCTGCAAGACCTCCTGTAAGATCTTGTCCACCTCCTCCTCTGCCTCGTCTTCTTCGTCCTCCAGTAGTTCATCGTTGGGGAGGGCATCATCGATGACTTCTTCGATGATACCAGCTCGAACCAGTTCGGTCGACAATTGATGCATCGTAGACGACAATTCTGGTAACCGAACCAAGGTGTTGACATCTTTCATGATTCCCGTGGACTTTTGGAGACTACCTTGGATCTTGCGTACGGAAAAGGCTTCGTTCACTTGCATACCAACACTTTGTAACTGTGCCCGGCTTGTATTCAAGCGAGTGGTTTGCTTCCGAATCCTCATCAGCTCTCGCGCAAAGGTCTTTGTTTCAGTCATTGCCTGCTTCGCCTGTGACGGGTTTCGCTGCGCTCGTTTGGACGAACTAATAATGTATTGTCGGGTTTTGGTATCGAGAGTTTTCAGATGGGCAAGGTCGCGGTCTAGTTGTCTAGTATTTGCGCGTATGAGGGCATTGCATTTTCTCATCTGGTCGTTCGCATTGTCGTTAGCGAGTTGGTACTAATGTTGCCACATTGTGAAAAATGACTTACCTGAACCTGGGGATCAGGCCCAAAAAACACAGCCTTTAATGTTTCCATGACTGGAGATCTTGCAGATTGTATGGTATCAGGTTTAATAGATGCAAGATATACTCGGTCCTATGTTTCCAAAAGGCCGATAGCGATTGACCTCCCGGTAAGAGGTTGTAGACTCAACGTGGGGTGATGAGTGATATGGCAAGGTGCATTGTGCACTCTGCGATCAGAGAGAAAAGGGCAGAAAGACTGGCTGTGAATTCCAAAATATGAGCCTCTAGTGAAGCCAGGCTGGTCCACCAGTCTGCTTGATCTGCTTTCGGTTGCGTCTTATCAGTTGAGTGATGTCTGCGTGGAGGGGAACTTATTCTTAGTCATCTGGCACCTCAGGCATTTAATTTCATACAAACAAGGCAAACAGAGTGCCAGTGTTCCAGTACCTTCTAGCAGTGTGAATGCGGGCGGCATGTGTCTTTCAAGCTGTTCCTCCTCCTCCTCCTCAGCACCACTAACTCCATCTTCCATCTCTTCCCAAAGTTTTTTTTTCTCCCCCATCTCTCACTTACCTCCACAATCTTCCTATCCTCCCAATTTCCACCAAAATGCCTGACTCCGTCCACCCCGAGGGTACGTTTATGATAGCTCGACTTCCCCGCTTCCAAGCAGCCTGGCCCAGCACAATTTGCGCGATAGCCCTGCTGTGACGTTATCTGATTGTCTGGGCCATTCCGGGTTTACATCTGAAACTTGATAGCTCCCAGAGCTGCAATTCATGTTTTTTTGGAATTTTAATGTAGCTGACTGATTTTTTTTCTTTGTTGTTTCAGTTACCTGGGCCCAGCGCTCTTCCGACTCAGAGCCCGAGCGCAACTACCTCTACGTGAACCTGAAGACTCCCGATGTCCCCAAGGCTGATGCTAAGCTGAGCATCACCGCCAACAATGTCTCTTTCACTGGTCCCTCCGGCAAGGGTGTCACATACTCTGTCTCTCTTGACCTGTACGGCGAGATCGACCCTGAGAACAGCAAGGTCAACCACACCGACCGTGAGGTCGAGCTTGTCCTGCGCAAGAAGGAGCTCAAGATGGAGTACTGGCCTCGTCTTCTTAAGGACTCCAAGAAGGTCCACTTCCTCAAGACCGACTTCGACAAGGTAAGACATGCATCATGATGGAGAAGCGGGGTAAAGCCCGGCAAATTGTCGACGATTTTCTGACCAACCATTTGCAGTGGGTGGATGAGGATGAGCAGGATGAGGCTGCTGAGGATGATTATGCCAACAACTTCGGTGGTTTCGGTGGTGCCGGCGGCGACGAGGGTGGTCTGAGCAACATTGACTTCTCCAAGCTCGGCGGCATGGGTGGTGCCGGTGGCATGCCCGACCTGAGCGCTTTGGCTGGTGCTGCAGGCGGTGCTGGAGCTGGAGAGGGTGAGGATGAGGGTGATGACGAGGTTAGTGATCAATTTCCATTTTTTTTTATTCTTGCAATTTAGAATTGCCTTTGCTAACGAATGTGAATAGGAGGAACTCCCTGAGCTTGAGGAGGCCGACCAAAAGGGTGCCAAGATCCAGGAGGTCTCTTAATTGTCTGAATTATAACCCTTCTCTTCCCCCCCACCCCTCTCTCTCTCTCTCTCTTTTCTTCTCTCTCCATCTTTCTATCTCTCTACCGAAGTTATGACGACCAGAAATGAAAAATACAGGTGCTTTTTTGAGGCGCCAGTGGGATGGTGCGCCGGAGATTTTGGTTTGCTTTAAATTTGCCGATTGTTAGTAAAGCACAGCGCAGCGAACAGGCTCAGTTTTGCTACTAGCGATAGCTTAGCCATACTTAGTATACATGGGTAGATCACGATCTTTCGGAGCCTTCCAGACGAATGAACGCGGTGCCTATTTTCAATTTCTGTAGACCTATTATCATTAGTAAATGCCATAATAGTATCATTTACAAGGTTATATGTTTTAGTTTGTCTATTCCACACTTAGGCATCGTAGTCAGTAATATCTGAATCTGCTGGCTATGATATAATTCATCCACCGCAGTTAGGGTTCTGCCTCCACCGCGCACTGTGCGCCCACTTGGGAGCGATGACGCAAGGCAACCGAGTCACCAAAAGATCTTTTATTCACATTAATATGGCTGTATAGTTATTCATGACTTGGTGTATAATTGATATCCTCTTCTTTTATTTCTGTATTATCTATAAAACTTGACTCCTCTACACCTCTAGTCACGCGATCCTCGCTGTTCTCGAATTTATACTTAGCCCTTCGTCATTGGTCAGTGCCCAATTCTGCCGCCACACTCACCCATTCCCCTCTGGAACGATTTTGTGGAGGCTCCTTCACTTCTCTCTTTTTTCCAACCAACTCACCTCTCATCCTCCACTACGCGTCTGGCCCCTTTGTCTTTCTTTTGGGTTGCATATCAGCGTTTGCTTTCCAATTATTACACGTCTCGCACATAGAGTGTATCTCATCCATTTTTAACCCTCCCGTTCAACCCTTTTCCACAAATCCTATAGGCAAACTCGTCATCATGCCTCCTAAGAAGGCCGACCAGCCTAAGAAGAAGAAGGCCACCGTCGATGACAAGGTGAGTTCTCCGCGCTCAAATACCTCTTCACGCGCGAAGAGAAAGAAAAATAAAAGAATTCAAAGAAGCACATATACTAATTTCCCACCTTAGACCTTTGGCATGAAAAACGTACGTCAAAAAGCCCGATCGACTTCCCCCCACCGCGCAACGCAACGTCAACCCCCGCTTTCCAATAACGACAATCGCTAATTTTCACTACAGAAAAAAGGTGGTGCCGCCAAGAAACAGATTCAACAGCTTCAAGCGCAATCGTCCTCTAACAAGACTCCGGATGACAAGCGCAAAGCGGCCGAGAAAGCCAGAATTGCCGCTGATAAGAAGGCCGCCGAGGACGCCAAGAGGGAGGCTGCAGAGCTCTTCAAGCCTGTACAGGTACAAAAAGTGCCCTTTGGTGTCGATCCCAAGACTGTTCTGTGTCTTTTCCACAAGAAGGGTGGTTGTGAAAAAGGTCGCAAGTGCAAGTTCAGTCATGACTTGAATATCGAGCGCAAGGCTGCTAAGAAGGACTTGTATACCGATTCTCGTGATGAAAAGGAGGCGGCTGAGGAGACGAAGAAGGCCGATAATATGGCAGATTGGGATGAGGAGAAGTTGCGCAGTGTTGTGCTCAGCAAGCACGGAAACCCTCGTACGACTACCGACAAGGTCTGCAAATACTTTATCGAGGCTGTGGAGAACCAGAAGTATGGATGGTTCTGGACTTGCCCGAATGGAGGTGATAAGTGCATGTATAAGCACAGCTTGCCGCCAGGGTACGTGAAAAAAAAACGCCTTCACAAGAAGGAATTATTACCACCGTTCACAATACAAAATGCTGACATTCCAAACAGATTCGTCCTGAAGACTAAGGAGCAGAAGGCGGCTGAGAAGGCATTGATGGACAAGTCGCCACTCAATACTCTCACTTTGGAAGACTGGTTGGAGTCTGAGCGTCATAAGTTGACTGGCACTCTGACACCAGTTACTCCCGAGTCATTCGCCAAGTGGAAGAAGGAGCGTGTTAGCAAGAAGGCCGCTGAGCAAGAGGCCCAGAAGGCTAAGGATGCCACTGGTCGTGCCATGTTCGAGGATGGCGGCTGGAAGGAGGAGGATGAGAGCAGTGATGAGGAAGACGAGTTTGCTGATTTGGTGGAGCAGATGAAGCAAACCCAATTGGAGAAGGATCAGAGGAACAGAGAAGAATTCCTGGAGAGGACTGGCCAGGAGCTACCACCCACGATGGACGCAAATGCAATCGCCCAGGAGGCGACGGGTTGATTACCATCGTTGTCCCATGAGACTACTTTACTGGGTCTCTAGGCTCTTTTCCCGGCTGGATTTTGGAAGTCGACTTGGTCAGTCCGGTCCGTTCTGATGGATTCAAATATCCATGGGAAGGGGGCAAGATCTTGCCGCAAGGATCAGTCTGGCCTGATGCTCAGATAGAGTACTGGCGATTGCAGGCATGGTTTTTGCCATGTCTATAGAGATCCGGTCAATCACTTCGTTCATTCGGTTATGAGAACTTGGATGTGTTCGGGTGATTGGCTACGGGGAGTACAGGCTTTGGATTCTGTTATATGTGACGGAAGAATTAACGATCTGATATCTTGTTATGGCAGCTTGCTTGGGGTAGCAAAAAGTCCGTTCCTTTGCAGTGTTTGCATGAGTTAATGCGATGATTCCCATTGGGTTACAGTCCCAGTTTCATTTTCTTCATCTTTTCAGAATTTTAAGTCGGCCTAAATTGTACATCATGATATCGTAGCGTTTCGTAGCGTTTCATCACCCACCAGTGACACTTGGAGAGAACATGATCATACCCTTTCAAGTTTGCTTTGATTATGAATTTCAATGTTATCTATCAAGTACAGTACAGTATTCTGAGGTATATCTACAAAACTGCCTTCGCACGCAGCAATCCATTTTCCAGCATCAATTCTACAGTATCCTCTGCAACACCCTGAGAAATCTCAAAGCCTCGCCCACCAGCCCCATATGCATGGACTAAGCTCTTCCCATCAGCTAACTTCTCCAACTCCAGCCGCATGCCCCCTTCCCGAGCAGGTCGGCGTCCCACGATATCGCGAATAACATCGAATTGACCTTTATTCTCGGGCGTGAAGGGAAACCATTTACTCGCGTTGGAAAGAAGTTTGGCTCTTATTTCGAAGGACGGATTGGGGTCCCATTCATGGGGCTGTTTAGTACCGCCGATGATGGTGCCTCCATCTAGTGGACGAGGAATGCAAAAAGACCAAGATCCGTCTTCGTTCTGGCGGGTGATGGTGGCAGAGACTGAGTTGCGGACTAGACATGTTTGGCCTGTTACATAACCATTAGTGAATGTGATTCTCTCGTGATAACGTGTATTGAATAATATATAGACATACCTCTGATGATGAACGATTTGCGGTCATCAAACCCCAACCCCGAGCAATTCACTACCATCCTTACATTCCGTCCAAGAGAAAATGCCTCGGTCACATTAGTTAGGGTATAAGACTTTGTCTGACCACCCTTTAAAATGAATTTCCGGAGCAAATGCGCACAGTATACCGGAGAATTTATCACATATGTCTTGTACTCGACTCCCCATTTCACTCCGGCGGGTAGTTCATCCTTCGTCTGATGACGAAAGTCATCCAGATGAGTATAAACATTGCGCACAGATTGCTCATCCAAGTATTCCGCCGGTGGTGCCTCAAGATGTTCCACGCCTTTAACAAATTTAACTCCGGCCCCGGGTTCATCAATCACCACTCGCTTGAGATGGTCATATGTTCGTCGCGCTTGACTTGCTTCTCGCAGTGCCTGTGCAGATGAACCTGGCACCGGACGATAATGGGCTCCAGCCCAAGGCGAAGCATAATTCACCGATTCATTGAAGGGAAAGTCTCTCGCTATGAGAAGTAAGGATTGTGAGGGAGTCAGGTGTTGTTGGATAGAGAGAGCAGTTGACAGGCCAATGACACCGGCGCTAGAATTCGATGTTAGCAAGAGAATTCTTTATTTTTCGTGCTCCATGGTTGTATACTTGCCCTACTACAACAATTGTCTCTGTATCGTTCATGATTGTGTACAATTGCAGTGTAGCCCAGTCCAAGTGGTGAGTGAGTCAAAAGTGAATCTGCGGGGAAGATAAGCCCCGCCGTTTTTTGTCAGATGATTCGCAGCAGATGCGACATTTGGTGGGCCTGCAGTTCATCCAGAATGATGGGAACAAAGTTTGTGGTTAATTAAATAGTAGTAATGCATATTTAGTATATAATCCGGAGTAAATATGTAGGATTCATTATCTGTTCAAATATACCAAGCTATACTAGTGTGCTAGTATACTGGTGACTATGTATACATGAACGTTCCTAAATGGCGGTGATCACACGTCGTGCGAAGTCTGCATCTTCACCTCCACTGCCAGGTTCAATTGTGAACTCTTCGTGTCTGTCAATATTATCACGACGGGCCCAAGCTCCTACAGTAACGCAGCAAAAATGTGCCTGATGTGCATGGGAAACCAGGCACATCATCACACCATCACATCACACAGAAATAGGAACGGGCAGGAGTTCCTGGTTTGTCCCCAGATGAGCTCTTGAGTTCATCTTCAGGGTTCACAGAAATGAAAAAATCACGGAGGTAGAGTTACGAGTACTCCATATTCCACCTGAGACTCGAATATCAAGAAGTGCAGAAAGAAGCAAAACACTAGGATCGGCACGACCTCCATCGCATGAAACACCCGAGACGGAACGGCCAAAATTCTCCGCAACAACGATGGGCTCCACTGATTTCACCAGCACTGTTCTCGGTTTGTTTTCGAGGACTTGACCCTTGGCAAGCCTTCTTGCCTCTGTCTCTCTCCATTTTCCGAGAAATATTCAATCAGCACCAGGGATTGGCTGCCCGGTATGCTGTAGGCGCCGAGGGATCAGCAGTGATGAAGATGTGATTGGACGAGAGGAGGTGATGAAGGTGCAGCTTGTCAAGACCACACTGCACGGATCCTCGTCACATCGTGTGTCTCAGAACATTCACGGTTTCTTGCATTCCTTTGCTTCGAAGTGTTCTTCTTATGAGGTATAGAGAAAATGGAAGCAAGCGAGGTAGAGAAGGAGAGGAGAGCAACTCATAGGAATGGTGACTTGCACTCCTTCGAAAGAACTATATACTAAATTCTCTATCTTCAGCAATCAACAACAGACCCCAGCCAGCATCACCTTTCCACTGGTGCAGATGTGCAGACTCGTGCCGGACCCACTCGTCCGACGATGAGGGTTCCCGTCTGTGATTCGGGAGCTTCCTGCATCGATCTAAACTCATACCTTTTTTTGCATTCACTCTTCTGCTCTCTCGTTGGTGCGCGTTCACAGCACCAGAGCCACGCTGCCCCAGCCACCCAAGGCTCGATCTCACCGTCTCCGCTAATGATGTGATGCTGCAGTCTTTCGATCCTGGGAACGGGGGTTAGAGTGGATGCTCGGAGTGCTCGGTCGCTTCTCAAGTTGCGCACTGTATGGTCAGTCGTGAAATGAAGCGCCTTGCTCTTTTGTACCGGGCGCCAACCCCGATTGCTCGATGGCTGGAGATACGGATCGTCTGTCCTAAAAGTCCATTTCGAAAAATAGGAGAACTTTGCTTCTGTCCTACCAGCTGTCAGATCAAGCCCCTAGTCACATCCTGGCTCCACGTACAGAAAGTCGCGCCAGCTCTTTTATATTGCCTTCCCGGTATACAGCGAATATAGTACTTTAGTACTTAGGGCAAAGGTCTCCCCCCGGTCACTCTCTCTCTCCACCCCGCGTCCTGTGTTTCTGTCACAAACTTAAGCCCCCTCGACACTAATCATTTGGGAATGTGATGGAAATTGTATGTAAAGTTGGGAAATAGGGGGACAAGAAAAGAAAAGAAGAAAAAAAAAAGCCCCAAAGTCATCTGATCCTGGTTCCTTGAAGTATCCATCTCGGATACCTCCATCATCTCCATACTACTACCCTGGTCTGTTCTGCTGTCTGCTACCCCATTCTCACCTGGTCGCATATCACCTCGCAGCTGGTTTTTGCCTTATTAGGGTCCAGATCATCGCTCCAGCTTGCCCGCTCAATTCAACTGCAGGCACTAAAATCGTGAGGCGTTTCTCATCCCAAATGCTCGGTGCCGTCCTAGCAATTGCCTTCTCTTTGCCTTGAGCGGTGCCAACAGGGTCGTGGCCGATTAGTAACTTGCCCCTCTGAAGCTGGTCAGGTTCGTGATCTTTTTCCTGTTTTTTTTCTATCATTTTCTTTTTCAATCATTATTTGTGACTCCTCTGCCATCTCAAAGTTACTGGCTTTGGGACTGTCCAAGTAGGGTTATGAGCAGTGCTTAGAAAGCTTGCCCTACTGCGGATTCCAAATCCTTTCCCCCGCATGCTCGGCACTGGCATCAAAAAAATCAAGAAGAAAGAATGGTGGAATTAATATGGAATAGAAACTTGCTACCAGAATCGCGACCCTCGAAGACCGTAAAAGCAATGGCACCGCAGCCAGCCACCGAGGCTCGTTTCGAGGCTTGCGCCTCGACGGCGTCGTTATTCCTCTATGCCCAAGGCTCGACAATTCTATGTCTCCACCATGATACACTAGCAATTGAGCGACGATTTACCAGTCACCAAGAAAAAATCGATTTCATTTCAGTCGATAATGTGAGCGAACGTGGCGCAGGAAGACTGGTCGTGAGCTATGATGTTGGCCAAACAGCCATTGTATGGGATATTTTTACTGGCACGGAGATTGCACGATTTGCTTCTTTTGAGCATCTGCGTGTTGCGTCATGGATGCGGAATGGAAATGTTGCATTTGGTATGAAGTTTTTCGTCGGCTGCTTCCGAGTCAATTGATTTTGTTTGTACTGATGGACGTGGAACACAGGTAATGGGAAAGGCGAAGTCATTCTATTCGAACCCCCAACTTCAGAGCATATCTCTGCGCGCACGATTTTCGATCCTATCACATCTCTTGCACCAGCTACTGATTGTCGTACTTACGCCATTGGGTATGTTTCATCGACGGTCGATTCAGCTTTGTGATACAATTAATCTTATTCTATCATTAGATACCAAAATGGATCAATATTGATCGCCAATCTTCTTCCTCAATTCACTATTCTTCATACTCTGACTACCTCGCGCGGGCCCTCTCCCGTCATTTCACTCGCCTGGCATGCCTCTTCCTCGAAACAAAAATCAGACATGCTAGCAACTCAGGCCTCCAATGGCGACTTGAGGGTCTGGAGCGTAGCAAAGCCCCCCGGAAAAGAGTCTCCTAGGGTCATTCGGGTGCTCAAACGGTCAGATTCAAGTTCTGCTGATCCCAAATGGATGTCATGGTCCAAGAATGGTCGAATTGTGCAGTATTTAGAAGGGTGAGCTTTTCCCATTTCAACTTGAAAACTCACTGGAAGTTGCTGGGAAGCTAACGTGGATCCCGCTACAGTGAAACGTGGTCGTGGGATGTGAGAACTAAGCATGTCACTTATGAGCCAATCCCTACAGTAGATGGAGTCCGAGGTCTCGCAAGTTATGGGCCAACTGCCACACTATTCACTCTTGGGCCCCAGGAAACCGTGCAACAATATGACCTGGACAATCCAGCAATGGTTGCAAACGTGCAACATCTCCCGTTAGCTTCCCGATCAGTGGCATCAGAAGGAAGTCGATCACGAACAAAATCCCCGAGGCGTCTACAAGATGCCCCACAAATTCGAGAACGAGGTTCTGGAAGACGAACGCCGTTCGAGACCAATGGAATTGACAGTGCCAAACAACAAAGATCGGACATTGTTAGTCCTGCTTCATCGAGAAGTCGAACGGAATCTGTTAGCTCCAAAGCCTCCTCTGGGAGATACAAAGTTGAGCGACCATTCTCGCCTCCTAGTCGATCTGGTCAGAGCGGTACTTCTTTCTCCATGACATCTATTGGTCGAGACACTCCACAACCGTCCGCTACTTATCCTTATGCTTCATCGGTGTCAATGTCTTCAGTAAAGAGTTCCCGAGTCGGGTCTCGACTACGAAACGAAGTCCATATGAGTCCTGCAGAGAAGAATGTTGTCGATCTATTTCCCTTCATCCGTGCACGGCTCAATGATGTGCCTTATAAATCACAACCGACTTTCGACGAGAACCATTTGACGCCCGAAGATTTGCGACAGCAAATGTTAAATATTGTCTTTGGTTGGGAAGGTGATACGCAGGATCTTATTAGAGATGAATGTATGTTCATATGCTATGTGAAGACTGGTTTACTCGCTAACAAGGTATTCAGTGTCTCGACATGCACCAGAAAGCCAAAGTGCAGTTCTTTTGGCACAGTGGCTTGGCGAGACTGATACAGATCAAATGGCTAGCATGATTGCACCAGGACAAGTGACTGGTTTTGACTGGATGGTTCTGGCTCTGAGTCAAATGAGTCGTCAAGCGCAGGCGAACAAAGTTGGCCAGGCCTTTGTACAAAAGCTGCTAGAGATTGGAGATGTCCATACTGCAGCATCTATCCTGTTGGGCCTCGGTGACATCAACGATGCTATTGAGGTCTATGTATCTCGTAATCATTTCATGGAAGCAATCCTCATGACATGTCTTTTCCTGCCATCAGATTGGCAAAGACAGTCATACCTTGTCCGTCGATGGGGAGAGTATGTGGTATCTCATTCTCAGCAACAACTCGCCATCAGATGCTTCATGTGTACTGGCGCAGAACCTACCGAGCCATGGACCTCCCCGGCTGCTCAACAAGCTGCTTCATTTGCAGAAGTCATCAGAGGAAAATCACCGCTCGCCTCTCCCGAACCACCTCAGCCTCTCAGCGCAAGCCTACTTGCGCCTCCTCCAGCTCGTCCCCGGTCATCGTCTAATCAACAACGACAAGCGAATAAAGGGCCTGCTCTCAAGCTGATCACATCCTTCGACTCACAACCGAGCAATCGCTTCAAATTCCCTGGATTGAAGTCTGATGATCGAACACCAACTAATGCGCCTGGCGTTACCCCAATTGCGGAATCTGCTGTGGCCGACTCAGCCCTGTCTCCTGGTGGCTTTGGATCTTACAAGCTCAACAATATTCAAAGCTTGAGCCAGGCTATGACTTCACGTACAAACACACCTTCATTCAACCGTCGCCGTCTACCTTCCATCGGAGAAACTCCAGTCGATGTCCACCCGCCATCATTTTCCCGATCAGGCTCTTACGACAACACGAGTGGCTACGGCTCGACGTCAGAGAATGAAGATGCAAGTGGTCATGAGCAGAGCCAGGACGAACAAGGAGACGGTGGTCTATTGCTTTCAGCAACCGTATACAACCCTGGACAGGATTCATTAAAGCCGAGTCCTCAGACTGCCGTACAAGCATCGGACAAATTTGCATCTATCAAAGGCCTTCCATCGCCCGCCGCTGGTGTTTTCGAAGCCTTGAAAGATCATTCGGATCTTCGAAACGGCTCGCGTGATCGAAAGCCAGACGGTCTTCAAATTGAACTTGTTCAAGCAGAAGAAGGTCAACCAGATGGTCATGAACGCTCGGGTCTACTTTATAGCGCAAAGAGCGCACATAGTTACGCTTCAACAACTAAGAGTCCTAGCGTCAGTGGCCGGAGCATTGATCAGTATATCAGCAGTCTAGATGAAGCAAACTACCATGCACGGAGACATCACGGCCACCGCTCAAATGGGCGTGGTAGAAGGAACACAGACGAAACTGCCAGTCAAAGCTCACGCATACATCACTCCCGTGAGGCATCCCAGGAAACTCGAGGTCGGAACGAGCGCAGATATATACAACCAGCAAAGCGTTCACCTTCCTCTCCAGTCCCTATGTCCCCCGAAGAACTGGCTCAATACAACGTTCCAGATGCCGAGAAACTCAAGGAGCCAAGGAAGAAGTCACGTTCTCGCGCGAGGAGCTCAAGCAAGATGCGAAAGGCAGGATCGCGCAGTCGTCAACGCTCTTCAAGCCGGCACACGGCCAATCGTGCAGGACAGGAAACTTCTTCTCGTGGTCGTAGTACTGATCGTCATGGTTCTGCTGTTCGATCACCATCTTCGCCGCTTCCCATGTCGCTGCCTATGACGCTTCCCAACCATGAGCCTGCCAAATCAAATGAAGCCGAAGACCCACTGCGCATTGTTGCGGGTAATCGTGAAAGACTTCGTTCTCAGCACCGGAGCGCCAGTCGTCGTCGTGCAGAGAAAGGAACAGGTTCTCGAGTGGAAGGGTCCATGGAGCCTAGGCATCGGCCTTCCTACAGCCAGCCAGAAATTCGACAACTTCCGGAGCCAGAAACCCCCGTCGATTCCACAGGGCTCGAGTTGTTGAGCAGCAAAACATTTGGTCAAGACAATACTTTCGTTCCACAAGATAATCAGGACATACATAATGGCGAGGTTGCTGCTGCCGCTGTTGCTGCTATCGCGTCGGCCGCTGATTACGACGATGAAGCCCAGGACATAGTGTCCCCCATCGTATCACCCTCGACACCATTCGTTAGCCTTGCTGAAAGAAAGAGACGAGAATTGGCAGCCGCAGAACTAGAAGCGCGCCGACTTTCACTTGCACGTAACCCATCTGCACCCAATATCCCGTTCCCAGGGGATCTTCAGTCCGCTCGAAGCCCTGGCTCTGTTCGAAGTCCCGTGGAAAGCCCACCTCTTTTCTCTGGCAATTCTTACTTCCCACGAGTCCCATCCCGAAACAATATCCCTCCAAGCAAGCAGTCACCGGAATATCAAAGCGGATCAGACTCCAGTTCTGGCCGATCTGGCCGATCTGGTCCTCCTATGGGACTTCCAGCAACGCCACGGGCAATGAGACACCCCAAATATGGCGGCAATGGTATCGAACAAGAGCGACCACCTTCAGTGCCCGTGCTACCCACAGACCCCTCTGGTACTGTCCTCCTATCTGATGCAAGATACCAAGGCGAAGCAGAAAGAATCGGCCGATCAATGTCAGTGCCCATGCCAGAAGGTCAATATACGACTCCGGCACCAGTTCCAATGGACATCCCAATGCATCCGCGCTTCAACCCTAATCTCCCCAGAAGTCGCTCAAACAGCCGAAGTCGCAACATAGGTCACCGACGCACGAGTTCCGGAGGATACGTCTCTGGTCCTTCTCCAAGTGTCACAGTGAGCATCGAGGAGACAATTGAGAATGCAATGCAAAGAAGTATCTTCCAGGCCAGGTCCTATGCCCCTCAAAGTTTGGCCAAAGTTTTTCTCGGGTGTCAAATTCGCCGAAGCATAGTGATTTGTAAAGTACTCCCACCCTAAATTGAAATATCTAGTTCTCACTTGGATTTGTAGATCTTCACCAACTTTGACTCATGAGAGACCTAAACACTTTAGAATATTTAAAGTGATGTGGCTATTTACTGCCTATTCCTGGACGAGAATTTAATAAGAGGTTGGAGTATTTAAGAGGCCACAGTTGATTTAAACAACTTGTTCGTTGCTCAATGGAACAGCAATTACGAGGCATACTATATTTTGCAGCTCGGAGATAACAGAATTCTGCAAAACCGAGAGCCAACTCAGTTCTTACACTGGCTATTGGTTATCCAGACCGCACAATATCGATAATTTGCTGGACTTATCATCAGGGGTAATCCGAATTGCATCAAGGAAGCTTTCCACAAATTTCCGGTAGTAAAGGAGTTCTTGTTCTGTATTCTTCATATAACCTTTGAGTCGCTTGTCAGAACTCGCATCGATTACGCAAGTATAATTATGCCTTTGGCATTCTAAGCGCTGTTTCCCGTCGGTACACTAAAATATGGATTAGCAATTTAATAAACGGCTAGGTTGACTAGTCTGTTCTCAAATTCCCTACCTTTGTGCGCTGACGTTGACAATCCTTGCATGCGTTGATGAACTCCGTTCAGTCTTTGTCACTATTTCGATAGTTGGACTTTCAAATTCGTCAGCCACCAGCCCTTCTTGATTAGTTGTGGACCGAGGCTGAACGGGTCTGAAACGTGACACGGGCATAGACTGATGATACACGGTGGATAGTTAAGGGGAGGACAATTAGCGCAAACCGGAAATCATTTGTGACTGAGGCAGGGATTTGCTTTTCTGTTTCACAACTGCACAGATATTAGATACGATGAAAGGGAGGCTGGACGATGGAATGTGGTCTCTACGACGGCGTTTTTTCGTCCCGCGGTTTGCTGTTGAAACCATGCTATGGATTTGCAGCTTTTTTTTAAGCGAAGCATGTGATATCATGACTCGATACATCCATTCCTTCTAACCTTGGGGATCTTGAAAGGATACCGTTGACCAACTCGGGATCACACGATCCCTATAACATGGGGGGTGAGGCGTCCAGGTTTGGTGCTTCTTGTATTCCTGTTACTGTTGCTGTCTGAGGGTACAGTGGGGTTGCATGAGTTTGAAACCCCCTTTTTGACCGCTTTTGTCTACCGCCCACCTAACAGGGCTGACCGCCCTACACCACCCTACACCGCGCATACCAATGCCTATATACCTACGCGTTTTATAGCCAGATATAGCATTCTATATGCAATAAAATGCCTCCAATTCGATCTAGTACTGCACAACAGCTGCTAATCAATCAATTCGATATGCCAGGTCAGCAGCCAAACGTTTCACAGCGCTCGCGGCGTTCCCAATTGGCCCAACATGAACGCGTTCGTATAGTTGAATTAAAGGATATTGGATGGTCGTATCAGGAGATCCATGAACGCTATCCTCTAATTCCAATTGGTACAATTAAAACAACAATTGCCCGATCGCTTAAAAGAGGTGAAACTAAAGCTACTTTATCGCGTTCTGGTGGTCCAAAAAAGCTGGATGAAGAAGATCGATCAAGGGTTATCCAAGCAATCCAAGAAAATCCACGCGTGAAATATGATGGTCTTTTAGCTTTGTTGAACTATAAAGTTCATCGAGCCACTATCTATCGATTTCTTTAGGGTCAGAATAAACGCAAATGGTTACTTTTACAGCGACCTGAGTTAACTCCAGAACAGGCTCGAGAGCGACGAATCTGGGCTGAACGATGTCGTGATTTTGATTCTCCAAAATGGAAAAGAATCTTTTTTTCTGATGAAGCAACTATTGAAAGAGGAAAAGATGGACGTCGTGGATGGACTTTTACACCACGTTCACAGCAAATTCGGATTCGAGATGTCGAAGAAGTTTCATGTAGGGCTCCGAAAGGAATATGGTTATTCGTGAATATTCATGAATATTTGCGAATATGAATAATATGAATTGAATAATATGAATATGAATAAGGGGCTTATTCATATTCGCACTATTTATGAATAAATGAATAATTCATATTTATTCATTTAATAAAATACGATACATAATCATTCATATCATTACTTCCCAATACATCTATCAAGTTCATATACTCTGGTCCATACAAGTTACATACAAGACTTGAGCACTTCATTAATGAATTTACATGCATGTACCGCCCTCACATTCTGTTTGGTAATGCCCTCTCAAGAGCATCAAAAATCGCATAGTCTCCGCGTTCAGACAGTGTCTTCGAAGACCCAAGACATCTCTAGCGCTGCTAAACTCGCGTTCAATCCCGACCTCTGCCGAAGGGATGGGGAGATAGTCGCGAGCAGCTTTTGCCATGAGTGGAAAATTTAACGCGTTAGCCTTCCGCCATTTTAGGACCCATTCTGTGTCTGCATCGCCGATCATATGGTGGGACCAGTTAACCGGCGGGGAATCCAAATACTTATCAATATCCGGCAAAGAGGCCTCTTTGGATGGCTGGACTTTGCGCAGAGTTCTCCACATTGCTTCTGACATCCCCGGTGGACGTGGTAGGTCAACTTCCCGGGAAACCAATGGCTCTGGGGGATACTCCTTTTTTAAGAAATCCCGCACTTGAGAAACGATAAACCCTGAATCCTGTTCGCTCATTTGAGACACAATCAAAGACGACTTGTTGCGCGGATCCAGAACAGAAGCCACATAGTAGAGAAGGTTGTCGTCCATTTTTCTAGCAAACTTGTTCATCTTTCGAATCCCTCCTTCCACCGCATCGCGAATTTCAATACTCACATCTTCAAAATCTCCCTCCGCATTTCGAACATCATTCAACAAGTCGTCCAAGCTCCAGTAAATCGGTAGACTTTCCACAAGTGTTGGGCAAGTCTTCGAGACAGAGTTTGTGTGATCCCAGAACGGCTTGAGGATCTTAGCTACTTGCTGAAGTGTCGACCATTCGTCAGCGGTAAGCTGAAGAGCCTGAATTTCTGGATGTATCCGAACAAATTGTCCGAGCTGAGTTTGCAGCCGAAGTGCATCCTGAATCATGATATAAGTCGAATTCCATCGGGTGTCAACATCATAACTGACTTGTTTGCCTGGTGACACTTCTATCCAATTTTGGCGGCGCTGTGGGCTACGGGCAATCCATAGCGTCAGGAGCCGGATTTTCATGATAGCTCCTTTTGTGCTGTGAAGAGAGTTGAATGCTGCTCTAGAATGAATGGCCATGTCATCCAGTATCGCCTATGCTTCTCGAGCCGAACCAGCCCTTAGAGAAGCTAACACATCTCTGCAAATCAGATTGAGGATATGGGCAAGGCAGGGAATGAAGCTCTGTCGTCCACGGAGCCGCATGAGAGGCCTAATGCGAAAGCGGTCATCGTCATTATCATACCTCTTGAGGAGCTGATCGTGCAGGCTATCGCATAGCGTTCCATTATTGCCTGCATTGT
>Ga0102593_1001196_pt1 | contig 27407 bp, 24 predicted proteins | sample AraplaCol_mMS_r2_2_FD_76862 | JGI IMG/M metagenome (GOLD analysis project Ga0102593, IMG submission 76862) | Arabidopsis root microbial communities from North Carolina, USA - plate scrape MF_Col_mMS_r2 (SPADES assembly) (version 2) | ecosystem: Host-associated > Plants > Roots > Endosphere...
TACGTGCAGGTCGAATGGGGCAGAAGGATGAGGGTAAACAACACCCCAACTAGGGCTAACTGCTGGCACTCTCTCGAATAGGCTGGAACTCTTGTAATTGACTCTGGGTGATGCTAAAGATGCTATCTAAATAATTGTATATAAGGCTCCCTTCCAAATTAGGCCAACTTCCTTACATAATCCCTATACTGGTGGGCAGGCCGATACTCCCCACTACACTAGTTGAAAACCCACCTTATGATACATCTTTTCCAGAATATTATGCCGTTATATCCGTGTCTCGAGAAGAAGAACCCGTACCTTTGTTTTTCTTTGGCTCGGCTACCGTTTGTCTTTATACACTTCTAGCACTTTCATTGGTCACTTTGACTTGATTTATCTAACCCAAGAGCTACCCCAGGACGACAAGACGATAGGGTGAGTTACATTTTGCGGAGCAAAGAAATTCGGGGCAAAATGCCTAGGTTTCGAGTAAACTTGACTATAGCGAGATGCAAAATCCTCCCAGAATCCTAATTATGCGTGCACCACTACTTCGGCACTTTGCCACGATTTTGAGGAATTTCTGACCAGAAATCTCGACCATATCACGAACTACCCTTTTAATACTGGATTTCTGTTGACTGTTTCTACTCCTGCAGCCCTATAAGAAGCTGAACGAATATCTGAGAGCTCGATATTGCATTCTCTGGTTCAAGATAAAATGCGAAGTATGAATACCCAATCGCCTGGTCACCGTTTTCCTCAGAAAGCTAGAATATTACCAAGGAATTCTTCCCTTGACTTCAAATCGGGGTATCCAGTTCGATGACGCAATCATCAGTCGAGTCCATTTGGTCATAAAGTATAATAATTTAAGCAAAAAATTTCGCAGGGACCTTTGGTCAACTTTCCTGGCTAGAGCACGTTCAGTTCAAGGGCCTTCCATGACTGAGGAGTGCCATCTCCAACGATTGGAGCGTTTAGAGCTCAACGGACGAGAGGTGGGTTCTAAACACCATGTACTTATCGCTTGCTAACCAAATGAATTTGATTAAGAACATCGCAGTAATTGCACATGCTCTCGCCGAGGCGAATGGAAGCCGAGTGAACTATAAGTACCTGGAGTTAGCCGCCGAATCAAATCAGAAGTTTGCGAAGGAGTTTGGAAGACAGGGACCTTCCCAAGAAATGTACCTTTAGCAGCAAAGATTGCAATCCTCGGCAGGTCATTCCACTTTTTGTCAGCGGCTTCGAGTCTATTACAATGCAGCGAGATTCATTATTGATTATTAAGGGCTGGTGGATCAAACGGCCATAGTTTTGCTGTTTTGGTATCTTCTCGATTCGACCATTTGAAGACTACCGAATAGGAAATGTGTCTCACAAGGATGTGTTAAAAATGTAGCGAATTCAGTATTTTGGATCATGCTAAGTCCCTTAGACTTTAGAAAGCGGTTCGTTTGATGTAACAGGACCACAACTCAGCTTGAATTCAATTTATGGATTACATATCGGTCCTGAACGCAATAACAACCGCTTTCACCCCAAGCCGGTGCGACTCTAAAGATATATTTATCATTATCGTTGACCTTGTTACAGTAACCGATTGATGGCCAACGGCCCGAACATACACATTCTAACGGAACAAGAATATGTATCTAGAATACACAGATGCTGCTCGTATTACGTGGAGTGCTGGAGTTATGGTAAGAAAAAACCAATTTCAGTTGATAGGAGATGTTGAATCTCCCTAACTAGAACTTAACCGAAGGTATAGTCCATCGACATCGAGAGAGCTATGTACACTTGTCGGTCATGCTTTAACGTGCAGCTTGGGAGCCAGTTCTATGGCAAACGTTCGTACAGCCGATTTTGCCGTTTTCGCAAGTACAGGGAACGCATTTATGCCCAGTTTCGTGGCACTCTTTGCAATTGAACCCGTTGCAATTGGGACAATTAGGTGGGAGTATCTCGTAGCCTTTTCCATGACATCTCGGACAAAGGATCTTTCGAACCATATACGGGGTGCCACCACACTGGCTGCAGTTCATTTTGGTTGCTTGCTGGTATTGCTAGAATTGAGTTAGGTATGGTCGAAACAGTTGGAGGTGGCCTATTCTCACCTTGGCTAGATGATGATGTTGGCGTATTCTCGGTGGAGGGATATTGCACTTTTTGGATAAACATTGAATTGAAGACGGTAATGTTGAAGCTTTTATATCTGAACCTCAAGGCAAAGGCGGACTACGGAATTAATGAAGAAATGAAGAGTCGCGCATTGCAGAGTGCCTAGCCAAGTTCCTTTCACAGGTACTTTCCAGTAGTTCCAAATTAACATAGAGTTCCTCAGGTTAACGCACGGTCGACTTCGTCGGCTAGTCGTCATTTCATTAATCCAGCTTTGGTCTTCTCCGTTGCGTTGCCTTGATACACTGCCAGCAGCAACCATTTTGGTTGTTCACGCAACTCAATGCTTCCTAATCTAATAATCTAATAATTATGGTCAATTTTCTGAGGAGGCAGATATGAGCCATATTATTACCACATCAAGACATATGACAATATGGTATTCAACTATGTATGGGCTGGAAGACCTACATTTCAGATGACCCATTTATGGATTACATTCATAGGAAAACACATCTGTATTGTTGAAACGTGCGCTCTACAGCGACGAACCATTGCGTATCATTGTAAGAACGAAGTAACTTGTAGCCCCTCGCGACACGACTTGCGCATAGAATCACGTTGATCGTGATTGGTATGGGTGAATGGACTTCGTAAACTCTATGAGGCCGCCCATCCCCGGTAGCCCTTGGGCTCAGACCAACGAAAATTATATTAGTGGGATTTTGGCAAAAGAAATTCTCTAATAAGGGAGATTGTGAACAATAGTCGCTGGGTGATGAGGCCCCAAGAGATTCTAGAGATACTACAGCATCGATATTTAGCAAAAGTAAGGCAAATAGCACAAAGCCTACCTTCGGTTAGACATCACTACCAACAGATATCTGAAAATTCGTCGGGTAATTCATTTTGATCCATTGCATTGAGCCAACGGCTTACTATCGAAAATAGGCAGCTTGAAGATCAAAATCACAGAAGCTATATCCACATAAATGGAAACGCTTCTTGCAAAAATGGGTTTAATCCCCGTGGGAGCTCTGAAAGCCTTGCCAAACGAGCCAACCGTCCACCGGAATTGATATTTTCATTTCCAGAGCTCCTTACACAACCAATATCTTATGCGGCCATGATCTCAGCCCTCCTCGACCTTTATCTCGCTGAGAAGCTCGTTATTAGCCATGTGATGGGAGGCGGGGTACAGTGTCGCTCGGGGGTGCTCGGAAGATTGATGAGCGGCATTAAGTCCCCAGGTAAATATTGCTGGACTAAATGATAGCAGGACCCTGCTGAAGAGGAAAAAATAAGCATTCCTATGGCCTCTCTTATTTTTCTGGTCAACTTCGACCCATATTTAGCTTTTCCCTTGGCTGCTAGTAACGGCGCCAATCAAAGCCAATCTTTCTGGCCGGCGGCCAGAAAGATTGGCTTTGATTGGCTTCAGGGACATTCCATTACCTGATCCAAATTTGTTTGTTCTTATAAAGTCATGGAATCTCGCATAGAATCAGCAATTGAAATCCTGCGTTCTTGTTTCCATATCACAAAATCTCACAGCTGCATGCTTTTCACCGAAATGTCTACACAACCTAATGAAGCACTTCACGCAGTTCTTGATACATTTGCACCGGGACTCTCCTGGCTTGTCCAACTACTCTCAGAGGTTCTGGGTGTTCAAGCTTTGTCCTACATTCTTCCGGTGCTTGTTTTCCCCATAATTTCAACTTTCATATTGCCTTGGATAATCGGAACTCTTGAACCCATTTTTTCTCTCATTATCTCATCTGCGGAAATCCAACACCGCAATAATATGTATCCTCAGGTCAAAAGGTGGATGTCTGATGTCAAATTCTACAGTCTATCGGGCTCTACTATCGTGGGAATTACAGAAGCATTTGGTCATTTTTGGAGTTCTAATCCTGCCCCCGAGTTTGTGGAGACAGATGATGCAGCATATCGAGGCAAAGTCATAAAAGTTTGGATCACACCCGGGCAGAGCCACTTCCAATTCTTCCGGTATGGGGGACATTGGTTTGCCCTTTACCGCGATCCCCATCGAAACCCCCTTGGTACCTTTTCAAGAAATTCCGAGAACATTTTTCTCTATTACCCTTTCTGGAATCAGCGTCATTTCGAGGATCTCATGGAGACAATTCAGAAATTCAATGTTGATTCCCGTCGCGGTAAACTCCCGGTGTTCAGCGCATACCAGGATAAAAAAGACATAGGTTGGCGGCAGATGTGCGATGAGGAGCCCCGAAGCCAAGAGAGTATGGCTTTGAAAGAAGATATGAAGCAAGATATCATCACAGATATCCAAAAATATCTCAGTCGAGATTGGGTCAAATTTTACAAAGAACGTGGTATTGCACAACGACGAGGTTACCTATTCTATGGCGAACCAGGAACTGGCAAAAGCAGCTTTTGTCGAGTTTTGGCCACCATATTCGACCTACCAATATATACGATCAACCTCGGCGTTGTGGATAATCATTCTTTACAAGAGTTGTTTCGTACACTTCCTGGCCTTCCACAACGCTGTCTTGTAGTATTGGAAGACATAGATACCGCGGGCATTCAGAGATCTCGAAATACTGCAAGTGAGAATGAGTCCGATGGAAAAGAAATGGTCACACTGGCTACTATCCTCAATGTTCTGGATGGACTTGGAGCGCACTCTGGTCATATTCTTATTGCTACGACGAACGCCAAACCAGAACTTGATCGCGCTCTGACTCGACCCGGTCGGATAGACAAAAGCTACGAGTTCCAGTATCCTGATCAACAGACAATACAAGGCTACTTCGCTTTCTTCTTTCGAAATGCTTGTTCTGATAAAGGTCCATCCAACAAGGAGCTCAGAGAGAAAGCCGTTGAATTCTCCAAAGCTGTTTCCCCTGAATCTTTGTCACCTGCAACCCTCCAGGAGTATTTCTTGCAGTGCAATGGAGACCCAGATGCCGCGATTCAGAATGCAAACAACCTAGTAGCAACGGAACACGAAATTCTTAATATCAAAACCGTCGACACCCATCGCCAGAGGAATGGCTTTGAGAGAGTCAGTGGTAGCGCCATCATTCCTGGTTACCGCTCGGATGATCCATCGACGCTATATGTCTTGCTCGTAAAACGTTCCCCTAAAAGCAAAAACGATGCTGGGGAGCTGAAACAGAATTCTTTTCCAGAAACATACGAGGGCCCCGGCGGTGGAGCAATGCCGGAGGACAAGACCATCCCGAAAACCATAGTACGCGAGACTCATGAAGAAACCGGATTGAAGCTCCAGATCGCTTCCGACCGTGTCTACTGCGTACAATTTGCACACAAAGGATATCAAATGGCAAGATATATTGCGATTGCAACGACCTGTGAGAAGGTACAGTGCCAACGTCGGTGGTCCGACAAATATCAGGAGCCTCGAGGCTCGGATGACATGTTAATACAACTGAGTGACGAGCACCTCGACTATGTTTGGGCCACGGAAGAGCAAATCCAAAGTGCCGCGCCCTACGACCCGCAGGCTACGGAACAAAGCGGACTTGTCATGATCGATAGCAACAGAAAGATCTTCCTAGACTTTTTCTCGTGGGTAAAGAAGCACGATCTTCGCATGGAGTATTCCCTGCCTGAGCTCGATCTACAACCGACCAACTGGACGTAGCATCCACTTCAACAACATGTGGAGAAATAGTTCGCAACTATTTGGGTAGTGTGCTTGTATGTCCGAACTAGGGTCTATGTATAGGTTATGGTCTGTCGAGGGGGAATTGAATTGCATGGCCTGGTATTTTTGGCCTCAATCTCCAAAAAAACTTAAAGTACTGTAGCACTTTATGCTACCAGTAGAGTGCCTCGATTCTTCGCGATCCAAATTCTGAATAAGCGATTTTGGTTCAAGGAGCCCTTCAACGATTTCCTCATCAAGTATTCTTTCCAAATCCGACTGATGTGATTCCATATCACCAGTTTGACATTCCAGTCGAATGCAAGGTAAGTAAACCTAAATACTGTGAATTAGCTACATGATACGTACGTTTGACGCAAGTGCCAGTCCACGCATGGAAAAGGCAAGAATGGGTACTGTATTCATGCTGGTGCAAATAGTAATCGGCAGAAACTATAAAGGTTATCTAAATCCCCCTTTCGATGTTTACAATACTACCAACTCTGCTCGGCAATGATGGCCCCATCTCGACCGTGGAAATGGTTTGAATTCCATCTGAGATTTCCATTTAGCATCAGGAGGTGCTGGTCTGTAGAGCAGGATTCAGGTGAATACACCTAGGTTTTTGTCAAACACAAGCTCACGATACATTTGTATAGATAATGAAATTGACACTGTGCACATCGAGCCTGGCCGATCTTCGACAGTCAGCGGTGATACTATCATCCTTCCCAGTCCAGTACGAATTCCACCCCCCGTGGCTGCACGACAGTGTCATGATAAGTTCAGCTTCGCTCATAATTCCAACCCTTTGATGGAATTACCCAGACCATACGACAGTGCTTCAGGTGAAGAGGAGGGGGGACAAGAGCGACCAGGGGCATGGTGCCTTTGGCCTGCAAATCAAACCGAGATCCACCAAGGCAACCTTTTCTAAAGGTCAGAAATTTTCTAGTCTTCCTATGTGGGAGGCAGACCTGATTTGCAGTCGCAACTTTATTGCCGCAAATGTTACAAAGTTTTGGATCAATTTTGAGTTCGTTCGTTATACTATATTGTAGGACTTGTCAGTAAGATGTAAAACCGAATACCCGTAATGCATACAGAATATCGGTTATGAGCCACCTATTGATGTGACCTCTAAAAGGGGTTCTTACGATTCTAGCTTGGGGTCCGATTGCATGCCCAGGTTTCACCCAAAGGCGCAGTTTCGGCACTTTTGTGCCATGAATTCTAGATTATGCTCAATTCTCAAAGTTATTAAAGAGATGGCAATCCGGCTTGTATCTGGTAGTCTTTGAGTTTCCTCCTGATCATCTGCAATGGACTACGGCCATACACAACACAACCTGCATAATGGCAAAAGTCTTCCTGCGGGCGGCGGCCAGACAGACTATTCCAGCGAGGACTGCCTCCCGGACAATGGGCTCAGTCTTTACAGATATTTGGATGTATGGCTCGACAAGCTTCCGTGGTATTCCTGTGATCATGTGCTGCAAAGGTGTATCCGGATGCTGGATTCTGAGTGGCATTGGAAGGACCCACAACCACAATGGTGGCCTTCGGGTATAAGATACACGGCGCTTAAAAATCTAAGGAAACCAGGTATTTTGGCTGCCTATGTGGATAAATAGAGACTGACAGAAAATCAGAGAAAATTGAATTGATCAGAGTGTTTCTAAGTGGCGAATTGTTGAATATTGCAACAGTTCCGTGTCTTCGAAAAGTTATAGAAGACGCAACAGATCTGTTTGGTTCAATCGAGCGGCCCCTTATCATCTCTCGAATTCTCGAGGGGTTTGAGACTCTGAAAGCCAAACAGAGTCAAGGTCAGCTACCCCTTCGTGCTGATGCTAAGGACGAAACGCGGGAAATTCCACGCCCCAACCTGGCCCCATCTGATTTTACCCAAGATCCTATTCAGCCATCCCCAATAGCACCGCCCGTCCTACAATTCTTAGCTCTGAACCCTTCATACCCAGGGTTCTTGGTAGATTTGAACTACGCAATTTGCATCGAGTGGCAAAATTATTCGTGCCGAGGCGATCCACTGTGAGTGTTGGCTCTCCAGGTGAATGAGCTTTCTAAGTCAAACTAAGTACACCGGCAACTATGACTTGGGTGTCATTCCAAGAAGGCGGTTTCATCCCTCTGGATCGGCTTCTCCCCCCGTTATTCCAAAATCCTCACTTTGTGCAAAAAATCCAAGAGACCGGAAGACTAGGGGTTCTTTGTCTAGTGGCTGTACATGAGTCAGTTCCGTTCCATTGTGGTCCAGTTCGGGACTAATTGAATGATTTCGAAGCAGAGAAATATTTGGTTACTCCTTTCTGGGACGCTCCTACGTGTGAGTCAATCAATAACAGGAAATTAAACGGGCTGCTAATTTTTCAGGGCATTCTCTATACGAATCGCGGTGTCTAAGCCTGGTAGTCCGCATATTCAGGTGCCCGCATATGGCTGGGAGTTTGTTCCGTACCATATTGCGCAATTTGAGGCGTCTTGTTTGGTTTGGGGAGCATAGATGTGAGCGTAAACTGTATTGATTCGTTTGCTCCATGTGCCTGTCACAGGGCCAGGAGAAATGGGTTCTTTGGCAAGGGGACCGGCTTCTCAACTAGATTCCGACGAAAGGAGAAGTGGAGGAAATGGCCGCATCTGGAGCTACAAAATATTCAAGTATTTATTACCCTAAGCATGCACCACGAAAGAAAGAGTCTACATTGAACGTATGACAAAAGCAAAAGAAGGCCCCCTCATGCAGATGAGAAATATAAAAGACCGTTCTCGCTCTTCCCAGGCGAACAGCAGACTGCAGGAGTTCCAGTCTTTCGCAAAGCAGCATGTTTTCAGCTGCCTTATTTATTCATGTACAATTGACATTGCTTCTTATCCTACAATATTTTTAGTACTGGAGTCCTCCTTACTGGCGAGTATTGGCAAAACCGAGCAGATTATGGACGAAAAAGTGTTTCTCAATTCATATTCATCAGTATTTCTTACCCTCCTTGAATATGTTGGGAGTGTACCAAATAATGCAGCTAAGAAACATACTATGAAGGTATGCCAACTCCCGAGCATACAAAAAGGAGTTGAGTCGGCCTTTGCAGTCGCATATAACATCATCAGTTAGCGGTCACCCTCATCAAAGGACAGAAAGGAACAACATCTCCCATTGGGCAGGGCGACTGAAAGAAATGCATCACCAAACAGAGAAATGCTAAACAACAGAAGAATCACCATGGAAGCAACACTGGTTTCTATCTGAGCAATCCAGCTCTGGAACTAATCGACTCTGGCATCACGGTTACGTTCTACCGCTTCGCGTTAGATGCTACTATGCCCACAAAATTGCTCTGGAATACCGGAGATGGCATGTCGTACAAAGTGTCGCTGGTGTTGTCCGAATTATATGTAAAAAGCCCAAAGACAAAATGAGCAGGCTATTACCCACTGGACACCAGATACCTGCTGGGGACCGTTGGGTGGGGGGTTATTCTCATAATGGATATACATATGCCTCACAGTGGTAGCACATGTAGCCCCATAGCCTTCTCGCATCCTACCATTGTGCATGCAGCCCGGGGTATTGGGCTCGCGCTAATGCCCAATCAGTTGCCAGTACTGCCTATTACTATGAGTTGTTGGGTATATAAAGGCTCTTCCCCCAGTCGCAGATGCTTTGGGTTATTCTTCTTGAACCTCCCTACGGCCGGCTTGTACCAGACTTTCTTCCTGGACTGAGGCCACAATGACAAGTCCTTCTGATTTGATTTTTATAAGTGATGACGAATTACCAAACCCCGAGTCAGATAACTCACGACGTCGTGCCAGAACTCGCCCTGATTATAGCTACCAGGAATTCGTTGATACAATCGATGCGGTAACCATCGATGCGGCAACCATTGATGAGGGGAATAAACCACCATTCCGCAAGCGCAAAAGGACTGATGTGAATGGCCCGTCTAGCTTGGTAGGTGTTTCCAATTTAAATCCCGATCTTCGTGATACTCTTGGTCTAAAAATCAATTAGGTTTCTGTTTTAGGGGGGCTTGGAAAAAAACTTGAGGATAAAATCCAACGGCTACAAGAGGAGAACCAGATACTTCGGGACCAATTGCGCCAACAGGAAGAGAGATACCAAGAGACACAAGCAGAGCTTTCCCTGGAACGAGAAAAGCGACACATGCAGTGCAGTATATGCTACAGGCAGCCAGATTATTGGGTAACGCTTGGTTGTCAGCATATGTTCTGCATATCATGTAAAGAAGGATTACCAAAGCCGATTAAATGCCCTACCTGTCGGATACCAGTCAAAGGGTATATGGAATGTTTACCCTTTGCAGGTTAACGCATATGTAGCATGTTATGTACCTAGTTCAACGAAGTTGAAATGACTTGATTTTATTACGCTGAAGAATGGAACTGACCAAATGAGAATAATGGTAACTTTGAGGACCCAAACAGCTTCTCCTTACATGAAATGCAGTAAAAAGATCGAACGAAAGCCACAACGTACCTTACAAACAATACGAATGAAACTGGCTCTACTATTATGCGGTAGTTATTCCTACATTTGCTTGCTCTACTTAGAGGTAGCATTCATCAGCCTCTCCTATGTTCTTACCTCCTCAGTGAGAGGTTCTCACTATGGTTGGCACTAGCAGGCCAATATGCCACTTGTCAAAGAACGCAGTGGGTCCAATCTATCGGAGGCCCTTGAGAATCAATAGGGCTAGGAATCATTTGGCGCCAGAGTACCTACAAAACTCACTCGCAATCCTGCCACCAATTCTTCTACACTTCAAACCACTCGCCAATAGTTGCTCCCGGTTCGACCTACGATCTTGGAGACTACATCCACCAACAAATCTATCAGCGTCTTGAAGTGATCATGAAATACCGCTCACCATTGGTGCGAGCTGTCAGTGCCTTACCTGGCCATTTACACCCGGAGGCTGGCTCAGTGATGGTTTTCTCTTTGGCGACGACTGCGAGTGTCTATAGCCTTCAATATGCGAAATGAGCACGACTCGACTTGCGGATCTCAAGAAACGCAAAACGATGACATGGAACGACGCCGTTAATCCGTTAGCCCTGAACCTCCAACGGTCTATCTCGCGCTGGATTTTGAACTTGCCGGTCCCGATCTTCGTCATCATACGCTTTCTGTGACCAGAGTCGTTTTTGGCGACACCGTTCATTGGCAGGGACAATGAGACTTTTTTGTGCGGACGACGCTCACGGGCCCGCTATTCTACCCAGACTCGGCTGCATTCTGAGGATTGATTGGCACGTACGGGGTAATTGACCTGCGTCGCAGAATGCAATATATATTTTGGAGAGTCAGGTTTCTGCCTCGGTCTTTTAAACGGCCAAACGATTGGAAACCAGCATTCATCGCTTTGAAGTGGCTGATTTCGGTGCGTATTATATGCAGTCGAATGTCTGAAAAGTCGGAAATAGCAAGGCCGAACGTGCAAGGACTGGTGATACCTCGTTCTAGGCATGCCGATCTGGAGTGAGCTTGGTAATCATTGGAGAATGTATCAGGATCGGCGGCGAAGTCGTGTTGCATCTAAAATCGGGACGTCACCTCTGTCTGCCTCGCGCGCCCAGCATGCTGTTCACCATGACTCTATAAATTTGGACGGACAGTCCGCAAGTTTGCTGTTTCACAAATTCAGCAATCCCAAAACCCAAGCAATTGCTCTTCCTCGTGCTACTCACATAAACAACAATCGATACACTCCAACTAAGCTTTTTCTAGCGATGAATACAGATACCAGTTCAAACGTCGGTATGCGAATCATACTCCCCCCTGTTTCTTATGTATCCATTGAGAGATCTAATAATGTGTAGACTACCTTTCTTTCGGCTCAGCTTCTATGCGAGTCTGTTGCCCTGAGGGTGGTGAACTCGGTTCTGAAAACAACCCTATAGTGGTCAGCGACTCGGAACCTCTTGGATCGCCTTCCAGTCTCATCATCAATCACTGCTATGAACATAGCTTCAGCACTGATAGGTTGTCTGCGCAGCCCCCTCCCGATACCGACACCGAAATAATATGCACGCCAAAATCTTGGAATCATGTGATGGGTGATATTGATCCTGACTCACTGAACGAGGGCCTGTGTCTGGATTCAGAGGCTAGCTCCCGGGCTTCGTATCCAGGCTTCGATGAAACCTCGACAGTTGGGCTGCTATCTGCAGGACTGCTGCTGAATGGCAGCAGAAGGGATGCTATCACATCGACTTTACACGAAAGCTGTACGGAGGCGTCTCATGCTGAAAAACGAATCTCGCCGGAGATTTCAGGTACAATTCCTGCCAGCCAGGTTCTCCCTAATATTTGCTCCAGTCCAGTGAAGAGCCACACAGCGACTCGGGTGTCATCAAGGAAGTTCCAATTTGAGAATGTTGGATGGATTGGCCAGATGGAAGACGATATTGCACGGTTGGGATCACCTTCAAACATCATCGTTTCTCACATTGGGAATGCTTCCACGAATGAATGTGCAACGGAAGAGCATGCTAGTTGGCTTACGGTGGATTCTTTCCCGCCAACAGAAACGGGACAATCAAGTGCTGATCAGGTAGAGGAGATAGACGTGACTTCGGTTCCCTGTCTCGACGATCTCCAACACACGAAAAATTTCATTCTCAGAAAGGAAGAGAGCTGGGTTGATGCGGATAAACCGAAGGCTGTCAAGCATCAAGCAGATATCAGGCTCCTACAGGAGATAGATTTGAGCTATGCGGACTCTTCCGTCTCTAATACCAAGAATCCCGAAGTGTTCGAACCAATTAGCTCAGAAGACGTACGCCACCCTGGTACGAGCTATCCTGCCCTTCGGTTCGAAAAAATTGAAGACAAACACTCACTCGATACAAACTCCTCTGCCACTAAGGCCAACGTTGATGTTATCTCACCTAATCCAGAAGACGGAGACCAGCAAGACGTGAGCCCGATCCTACGCGAAGCGGGCTTCGTTTTGAAACAGCACCAGAAAATCTCTCTCAAACGTAGCTTGGGCCCTTCTAAGTGGGAATGTATTAGACGATCGTCACGTGCCAAGGCAGTGAAAGTTTGACCATCTTGAGAAAGTAAATAGTTTCAGTGCTTTTTTATTAATTGCCTTTACCATTCTAAATTTCCTGTTTAATATTGCGGCTTCCAAGAAATTCCATGGATTGGCTTATAGACGGAACAATATAAACTCAATCTGAAAAGAACAACCATCGTAGTCAACGGCTGTGGAGTACGATCTACCCGGCCGGAGGTGAACCGCCCCACATCGCTTCTCCGTTGCGGCGGAGGAGCAATAGACTGGCACACTTCTTGGGTCAGTCACGTTTTCCTGGTAATTTTCCCGCATTGACGTATCCTGGGCTTGGACCATTGCATGCTCGTCCCTCTTAAACCAATCATTTTGGACACTGTTGTCAAACTGGAGAATGCGGCTCCGAACACTTGTTGATGTCGTTTTGGTGTGCAAGATATCACCCCCGGAGAGGACACGTCGAGGTCTATTCAGAGTGTCGATCAAAGTCCATGCTTCCATAATTTGCTTTTCTCTGACAGAGACTCCCGTGGGCCTTTCCGCTCAGCCTTTGAACTCTGGGAAGCCATAAGCCTTTCACTTCACAATCCACATAAAAGAATATTCCCTAATCAGGCCTTGGAAGCCTTGAAGAAACGGCTGCCGAAGTGTGAGCCTTATGTCCTCACTCATTGCGATCTTAACTTGGGCAATCTTTTAGTCAAAGACTCAGCTTTGGCCGGAATACTCGGTTGGGAGCTTGCTGCATATTATCCTGTGTGGTACGAGTATGTCTCGGCTTCTGGGGATAGACCGAGGAGGATGCTGGGGAAAAAACTACTCCAAAAGCATTTCAGTGTGCATAGTAACTCCCATCACGACGCAAAGAAATTCTGGAGGGACTTGCGTGAAATGAGAAAATATCCGAATCTCGATGCAAATGGCCAAGAGGTCTTGGAGGGACTGCTCTGAATCCAATCATTTCTGTATCACTTTGTTTTTATTTCGGTCTGAATACATTTGAATAATGTCGAATCAAGGTTTGCGTGATATCATCGCTTCGCATCTGGTGACCACAAGACCCTAATGAAGCCTGAAAAGACAAAGTCGATGGCTGTCACAACCTCGTAATACCTGAGGCTCGAGCTACTCTCAGTCTGGTCAATATTGAGGATTTGCGTTTTGTTAAGTATACGGGAGTAATCATCCAAGGGTCTATAGCCTGTGTCAAGGATACTAAGCACAAATTCCTGCAGGGTGCACATGAAGTCAGCAGCCATGCCATGTAGACGAGCTGTTTGAATCACTTAAGGCAAACCTGATCCGCGATGCCCGTGCGGGCTTAGGGTGTAGGATTGAGCACAGCGGGTGGCGGGATGAATCCATAAGCCAATCAAAGCCAACCTTTCTGGCCTCCGGCCAGAAAGGTTGGCTTTGATTGGCTTTCATCAAAGAAGACGTGGTTGCCCCGCTTTCCATTCCAAAAGTATAACTGTATGAGTGGCCCTGCCATCTTCCGAAACGTTCTATATCCCAGAACTCATCATGATTCACAACGAAGCAGAGGTGCTTTCAGCATTGATATTACTTAGTGACACACCCTATGATATAATCAGCAATCATCACAATCTCGCTCTGCGGACCTTGACCAACATCGGACGGGCACTTGATCCCACTTGGATCGCAGGTGCGGATTTTCGGAACAATGTTGAGGCTGAAACTACTGGTGATACATGCGTAGCTCGTGGATACCAGAGAGACATGACAGATTTAGAAGTGCAAGGTACACCCAAAGACGTGTCCTCGCTTCGCGCCGATTTAGCAAACGCCACTCCTGAAGACAGTCGTTCTACAGATCTTCAAGAACTTGAGCCTTCTGCGTTACTGAAATGCTCTTCGCAAAGCACACAAAGGAAACGAAAGCGAAAGACGGACGAAGTCACATCTTTGACAGCATTGATTGACGCTGCGAAAGCGCGTCTGCCGCAAATACTCGACCTTTGCAAGTCCAAGGCTTCTCTCTCCGAGATACTGCAGACAGAACAGGAAATGCAATTTGCAGACAAAAGAATTGATCACCTAAAACAGGTTGACGGCAATAAAACACCTAGCGATGAACAAAAGCTTTTGAAGGGACTGAGCCAATTGTCTCTAGCTCAACAATTCACGGATTGGGAGTTTAGCCGAGGATGGAAGCCAAAAGCTGATATGCTCTACGTTGAATCCCAATCCATTGAGTCCGAATCCCAAGCTACTTGTGCGAAGTCTGGCAAGATAAGTCAATTTATCAGGGACCACGACTACCCCAAGTCAGATCATAATGTTGTGCGCAAAGGAATACAAAAAGGAATAAACCAAATTGTGTTTCTCAGATTATTGAATGGCAATTCAACCTCATCTGACCACGAAAAAGCGGTCAAGGGGATAATAGCCCTTGTTACAATTTTTCAGTATGCTTTGTTCCAAAAGTTATCACTCTACGAGTTACCCATGCTCGCGAATACCGTGCTCCATGAAGGCCAAAATTCTGAATTTGTACGAGACGCACAAGTTGTCTCACTATGGTTCGAACATATGAATGTTGATTTCGAAATGATCTCACAGACGACAAAACGAGGGCGGCGAGACACACTAGCTCCTGCAAATTTGCCTTCTCATACTGTCAACTGGCATGCAGAAATTGATACACAGGCACGAACCTTGCACGGCCGTCTAGGACAGGATGAAAGGCCCGTTCGTGAACGTAGTGCTGATGCTGTCCAGCCCAGCTTGGCATCTCATGAGCTCACGAGCTTTTCCACTTTTCCTAGCCACAACTCAACTCTGGCGAGAAGACCATCAAATTCGGCATTTGTTGGCATTCAGTATACACACGAAAGACCTCAAGTTTTACCAACAGCAGGTTCACACGACTTGGCTCAATTCTCTAAAAATACAAACAACATCGACAGTACCACGACCGGTGAATCTGTGACACGCCTCATGTCCCACGATCTAAGTATGATCTGCACGGCCCCTTCTTCAGTCTCATTTCAACAACCTCTGGCTCTTCCACGGACATACTCCGCATTAGCCATGGACCGGTGCAGCCCCTTTTCGTGCTTTCAAGATACGCCGCAGGCCATCTCGCACGAGCTCTCCTCTTTCTCCACGGCGCCAACAGATGCAGTGCATTAATGATTGAGCCGCTTTATCTGAAGATTAAAGTAGGATGAAAAGCAGACGTAGTTTCGGCTCGATCTTCACTTCATGATTTGCTTTCATGTATAGTCGTTTCCCTTCCCGAAGAGTCTTGCCTGAGGCACTTGGATTGTTATCAAGTATTTGTATCGGTATTATAAATGCGTCTCCTTTGCTGTGGTGAAATGGCGCGAATTTAGGCCCGGGAATCTGCACCAATGAATAGGCCTGTCTCTTGTCAGCCGTACGGTCTGTAACAAAGAATGTTGAGCTATACCTTGCCAAGAAGGTTGAGTTCTTTCAGGAACGGCTCCAACTTGACGCCCAGTTCGTCTGAATCGTGAATTTCGAAATCATCAGCCTGTCTCCTGAAGGGAGCAGAGGCAGCCCATTCAGCGAATAGTTTGCGTTCCAAGTCCGCACTCTCGGACAGATCGTCCTCAAATAGATGTGGTTTGTCTGATGTTCTTTGCGACATCATAGAAGAGTTCCAACTTCCACCAAAATCAAGCGATTGAGCCACACTGGGAATAGCAAAATAATTTGAACCTTGAAAATGGCGGATCCAGGTGGGGTGTCATGGCGGGGTAATCAGAGGCTTGGTTAACACGTGACTGAGCACCTCGTTGGGCACGAAAGTCAAAATAAAGTATAATCCGTGTCTTTCCAGCGGAGAGCATCAATAATTAGCCATGCCACTCGCGTAAGCGTGTGCGAGAAGTATTGGAAAATTTAATTTCAGTAGGTTCAAAGAAGAAATCACTGATGAAGGAAAAACAATAATTTTGAAATCTTATTCGATCCACCAATACTAGTCAGAAAGTCTTCGGATGGACGGCCCATGAATCACATTCTACATTCTCACTTAACTTATCGACGGGCAGAGCAAGAAGTCGTGAGACATTTTGAATCTTTCAAGAGACATGTCCTCTTTCTCAGCCTGTCGGTATCTCGAGTAGATTGCTTCCCAAACTGCACTATTTCCTGGCTGTCTGAGAAATTGGCTAAGGCCTTCCGAAGGCTTTCCAGATGCGTCGAAATGCCAAGTGAGGAGAGCCAATTTCAGAAGAGTGGTACGGTTGAGAGTCGGTACAAGCGTCTGTGTGCATGCACACACAACCTCTTCGTCTAGAGTGGCGTGGTCCTGATCGCGATGTCCTTGCAGAGCTTTACAGGCCTCGAGAACCAGAATGGCGTCCTCGCTGACTTCCCTGTCGGACGATTTTCCATATGTTGCAGTATTAACTCGCAGCTTTAATATTGTTTTCAAGGCTGACATTGCCGCATCTTTGAGAAAAAAGGCAGGGATAGTAGCCTTCGTATGTCAATAGGTGAAGCACTCATAATAGGTATTGACGACTTGCCATAGGAAAATCTTTGTTATCCTTGAAATAAATAGTAGAATTCGAATTTCCGCTTTGACGAGAAATATTGTCAAAAGGCTTTACAATTAGGAAGCCGCTATTTCCCTTTATAAGAATCCCCTTTGCGAGCATCCTCGGGCCGTCAGAGGTTTCTTATGGCGTGCCTGCAGTTCTCACTCTTTCCAAAATGCTTACAGTCATTTTTCCCTGCTGGAGATGATCTTTCTTTCTGGGACACGACAGATGATTCCACTCCATCGAATGACATGGGCCAAAATGCTCTTAAATCTATCGCTCAGCCAAGGCTTATCCAAAGTATAAAGACCAGATTCGTTTCATTTTTAACCGCATTTTCAACTACGAATATTAAAACAACAGATCCAGAACTCAACGTGAATTCTTGTAAGACAAGTCTCTTTTGATGGCCATCTTGTTTCGAGTAGGCTAAGCTGACAAAATATGAGCTGCAGTCAATCATATTTGTACGGATAATGAGATTCATATCCTGCCCCCCATACCTGCATATATTCGCATATATTCCGGCCGTGATAAATGTTACTTCTGAAAATCCAAGGTTCTCATCAACAACGCCAAAGAAAGATGGCTCACCGGGACTCACTGTAAGTTTTTCACAGAGCGCGATCTTTCCCCAGATTTATAAGCTAATATCAAATTGACAAGCCGAATTATTTAGACATCAAGAAATTAGCCTCGATCAAAAAATTCAAACAATACCTGGGCTTGATGTACAATCACAATACGGTCGATAGTCCGGATTTGCTATTTTTTGTGCAATATCACGATAGATCTACCGAAGTACTGCGCTGTGGTTTGTGGCTTCATGGGGGCCCGAAATGTATACATGAACTCATTCTGCTCCAGTTGAAGATTTGTCAAGCAAAGGAATTAGTGCCTTGGGAATCAATCGGCAATAAATACAAGATCAGTAAGAAGGATATGCTTCGTATCTCCTGGGAGGTTGCTCCCAGAGGCGGGCCTCGCACCTGAGAGCTAGTTTTATTTTTGGCAAATCAACAATACAGTCGTTCCCGATATTGCCTTGACCGATAGATACAGACCATTAGCCACTGGCTAGCTCTTTACGGAATCCATTGCCAAGGCATTAGTGCAGGACATTCATTGGGCAGGCCACAGTGAATTGAGGCCCGCGTTGGAGATTCCTTTCGCTGCGATTTTACAATGCACATCAAGATTTGGCCGCCCATCAGAATCTATCGTTTTGATTTGAATGTGATAATTTTCACCAAAGTATATCATTAAATAAATTGACCAGGTATGCATTTTGATAAAATTCAAAATAAGATGCACCAGAAACATGCTTGTTGGTCGGTCCTCAATTTATTGCTGGTTGTTCAGTAAAGCGACGATGCCAAGGTCTAGGCGGCGGGCCGCGAACTAAGTGAATTAAGCTGATTTTGAAAATTGGTTTTATCCCTGGAACCTCTTTGCACAATGATTTGACTATTGCAGAGTCAGATCATTAGATGAATACGTGGACCGTCATGAAAAAAGCCCTCCTATCATGAGAAAGATCATTTTAATATTCTACCCATGCAAAGCGCCAAGAAATGGGGCAATCACGATAACTTGTCGGCTCTTTTCTCCCCCGGATGCTCGAAAGCGGTTTCTGGAAGTCTGGCTAGTAAAGCAGCTTGAGGAGCTCGGTAACGTCCTTGGCCACTGTGATATGATCGCCCCGGTAAACAACTTTTACTTCGACGATTGGGTGACCATCTCGGCTTCCATGTTCCGCGCAATTAATATCTATCAATATCATCGGCGACTTTCCATCCCAACGAGCGTCTGATCCCTCAAAAAACTTCTTCGGATTGATCTCATGACCAACCAAAACAGCGCACTGTATATATCCGCCAAGGGCACTTGCAAAGAATTTACCCTCACGTACATGATAACGAAGCATTTCCGAAATTTGGTGCAATCCATGGTGGCCTTCCAAACGAAGAGACTCGATGGCATTGATGGCGGAGTCTATCTGAGGTAGCGTGGCAATGAGGTCGGGTTTTCCGTACGCAGATTCCCAGTCATTGGTGATCAAAGAAGGGACAAATATCGGTATGGCATTAGTGCGTTTGAATACCAGTCCCTCTAATTTTTAGTTAGATATTGCTCACAATATCGCTGTCTTCTCTTCTCGTCCCCTCGCCAACACATACCTTTTTTAAAAGAAAACATAATTGGACTGGCTCGGAGAGAGCTTTGGCGGATCTTCCTGGGCTTCGCATGGGCTCCTGTTCAGAGTAAAACCATGCGGGGAGCTATCGCTATATATTATGCCCAGTGCTAAGAGATCTGAGGGGCAGAAACTTCCCAGTACTCGTTTAGCTCCACTTATATTCCAGAGTTAGTTAACAAAAAACTTGAATTGGATGATGAATTAGCTGGGAGGGACTCGAAGCGCTACATCATTTGTACATTAAAGTGTCAAAAAACGGGTCATATACCATGCTATTATTATTCCTATTCTGTTCACATGCGATATGTCTCACAATCCTTTCTCAAACACTTGACTCAGTCACTCTAGACTGAGAAATATCTAGGAAATAAGCAATTTGCGTCAAACGCGTCTTCAAAATCCCGAATATCTCATCCACGTCTAGCAGATAGTCAAGGAAATCATCTCACTGGTGTAGTACTTCCGATGTTATATGTAATTTGAACTTTTCATCTTTTAATGAAGGGAAAGAAGTTTCTACCGCATTTCCATAGTTCAGGATAGAGTGGTGGTTGATTGAATGTGAAGATTCAATCATTCCTGCGACTAGTCCTCGAAGTTAGCAAAAATTATATTCTAGAATAATTTGTAGTAGTTTGGTCAAAAAATCCAGACTTACGCCATATATATATAGCTTTCGACAACCTGTGAGTGGAGGGTTATTACTTTATTATCATAAACAAACAATATCTTCCTGGAAGGATTGGTGCTTCTGGCTGTTGTTGCATTTGTGTCTGCGGACAGCTTAGTGAGATCACACAGCGCCTAAAGAAACAATTTCGAGCCACCCATGTTTGTCTTCCATGTTGAAGACACAGAAAGGTTCTTTTGAACCCTAATCACATAATAAAGTAAATAAACAAATTTTGTACGAACTTGTAATAATACCCAGCTCCCTTCTATAGATCGGAAGACAGATACTCTCATTCCGGCCATATGAAATACCCCGTATTATATTTGGATCCAGACGCGATTGATTTTTCACTTTGATCATCATTTTTGCGTATTTGTTATGACAGAACTGACTATCTGTCTATTGTAGCGGGAAAATTAATATAACCCTTCCTGCTGCAAGAAAATCGTGTTGAGTTCCCATAAAATCTACTTCAAGGTACTGAGCAGAGCCACACGATATCTCAGCTGATGGATCAATGGGATAAAAGAAAGGATGAAATCGACTTTGGTTTCGACACTAGTCCTCAAGCTACGTATACGGAAAATCAAAGTAAAGAATCAAATGAGACAAAAGATCACGAAATGCAACATCTCAGCTACGCAATAGCCACGAAGCTGTCCCTCGATGAAATTGGACACCACGTTACTTCAACCTACAAAATTGCGAAAGCGAACGACTCTATCATACTTCGACTATATTAGGATAATGAGGTTCATGTACTCCCCCCGATACCTGCACATCTCCGTATATATTCCGTCTGCGAGAAACATTACTTCTGAAAAGCCAAGGCTCCCACCAAAGATGCTTGAGCAATATCAATCAGTGAAGATGACTGTAATTACTCTTGGAGCACGATCGTTCTTCATCCTTTATTGATAACAATCACGCAAGCCCAATTATCTAAATGCCGAGATATTAGCCTGTACCAAAAGGTTTCAACGGTTCTTGGGCCTGATTTGTGATTACAAACGGTCGATAGCCCGGAATTACTACAGTAGTTTTCGAAACCAGTTTGACCTCAAAACTCTTTCGACTTGATTTCCGGAATATGGATCCTAGATATGCGGATTATGATGCTATTTTAGAAAGTTCTATCTAGACCGCTTTCTACAATGGTCAATGTATCTTACAATACGACTTCAGTGCCATTCGTGTTGTACTTTACACGAAATCAACAGAATGCACGTGACCCCAATTCCCCTCTCCTTGTGTAACAATCAAGAACTTCATGCACAACAGCTTTCTGTTTATCGTAGCTTTAAGTCGAAAAAGGGCTAGATCTTCATTGGGCGCTAACCCAAGGAGCCTGGTGCAGTCAGGCTGACAATAACCCTAAGAGGAAGCTATCTATGTGTCTTTTGTCTTGTTGACCCCAAGAAAGGTCACGTGTATCCACGTGATATCACGTCGGGCCTGGGCCATTACAGGTTTTCTTTCAACTTGCTCTTAAATTTTGTTCTATCTGCGATGCTGGGTGTCCCATGGGATTGCTTTCACATGCAGGCTAGAATGGATTTCCAGCCCTAACTTATCCAAGGAAGCCGCTTGGAAACTTTTTGAGTGGAGTAAAGTGGTGTCATAAAGAAAGGTCATCCTAGTGGTTCTGCAGTTCACTCGGTGGCTGAGAACCATCTCCCTCGTGGCGGGCCTGGCCGTGTATCTCATTTGGAGATGACACAACTACTCGTTGGCCTTCAGGGACACCATTCTCGGCAAGGTATTCAACAGCCTCATCCAGAGTTGGGAAAGACGCATGTTGATTGCCTGGGTAGCGACTGATTAAGGGTTCGACGTCGGTCCTGTCATCAATTAGCGAAGGAGGCTTCAAGTTTTTGGTCTAGGCTAATCACCAGGACAGAAAAATTCCGGGGGCTGGAGCACGTCCTCGAGAAATTGCATAGTATCTTTCCCTAGCCATAATTGCTTTCAGGCGGATCAAAGTTCTCAGAGTTCTCAAAGTTCTCAAGGTGAAGAATGCGTAGACAATAAAATATATCTAGTGTTGAAGTCGAGCATGAATATCCGAACTCAATTATTTATGCTGCCACAAATGTTTGACTCAGGTACCTTATAAAGACGCCAGGCAACCCGGCCACGGGGTATCTGTACATATATGTAGACAAGATAAACATCGTAAAATAAATTAGCGGTGAGATTTCATATTTGTGATGGTGTTGTCCCTATTAGCGAACAAGGAACTTGAAATGTCGCCAAGTAAGGAGAACTAAAGGGATGGTCTACCTTGCAGGATTCGATGTATCATTACAAATGTATTACAGTACGTTGACATTCTGGTATGGTCATTACCACCTCCTTCTGCCCAACTAACAGAGCGGTGGTACTAAACAGGATTAGAGTATACCGGAGTTATTTTCCGTGAATCAGGTTGAAAGAGTTTGGGGTCAAACTGATTTCGAAAACTACTGTATTTGCTTCAGTAGTGTGGCGGTCATGCTGGGAGGATGCAGGACAGGTGAGAGAGGTAACATCAACAATGTCTCCCGATCCAAAGCAGTTGAAGCTGTGCTGGACTTCGCGGAGGCATCACAACGGTTTCGAAGTCGGGTGCCAGACGGGCAGCCTAATAAAAGAAATGGCAACTAGGCCACGACAGGCCTCGGCGAGGCTCTAAGTTCGTTCAGGAAGTGGTACACTCAACTTGTACGTAAACGGTTACATATAGTAGTGGTAGGCTGCATAACGCTTAGCGTGGGGTCGGCGTAAATGAAATCACCCATCCATCCATCCATACTGTATTTGCTGTGCAATATGCTGATGGAATTTGTGGGATGTGGTTCTTGGCTCCACGGAGAGCCAAAATGCGTTCATGAGCTTTTTTCTATATTTCAAGTTTGTCCAAGCAGAAAATTAGTATCTTGGGAGGCAATAAGATTTAATGAGAAACTCAGGAAGGAGAATATGCTTCGAATATCGTGGGAAGTAACGCCCAAGCGGGGGTTCTTGCGTCTGGGATGGCTTGTTCATATTTTGCTGAATCTTACAAATCGAGAAGCCTGATTCTCTCAATAATCGCAGGTATTGTCATCCCTCGATTGCTGTCACGAAAATAGCAGGGCAGCACACATAGGGGTAATACGGAATGAGATAACGTTTTTGGATGCAATTGCATTAAGTTGTTGCCCTAATAGTGATGTCCCCCGGACGCTGGATAAATCCGGTGACTAATATGCTGATTCAGCATGAAATGTCGCTGGCACCCAGCCCAATTCACCGCTTGGACTTGCCATTCTTCGAGCCTACTTTTGTTTTATTCTTTGTCCGCTTCCGCCCCCACCTATCCCTTAAACTTTCCCTTTTCCCTCGCACTTGTAAATTCGACGGAGCAAAAATCTAAGACCCTTAGTCTGCCTCGAACATTCTTCTGTTCTGCCCACGCTGACTTTAATCAATCGCAACTTCCATCATGCCAAATTTGCTAACACCACAGCAAAGCAATGAGCTGTGAGTACATATTTCGCTCAAGTACTATTGGCACATCTGATTGAGATGTAATCACATAGCCACAAGTCTATGATTGCGTATTGTACAGCACATGGCCTAGTTGAAAGCTGCAATTCATTACGGCGGGAGCTGGGATCCACAAATGATCAGTTTGATGCAACAATGGAGAAAAAATACGAATCACTGCTAGAAAAGAAATGGAGCAGCAACTCCCGCTTACAGAGAAGGGTATAAAGTTTTCTGCTTTTATAAATTTTCTTTCGTTCCTCCAAACTTCACTTTGATGCTGACATCCCCCTTGCTATAGATATTGGAACTTGAGTCCCACAACTCTACTCTCCAACAAAAACTCGATAATATGACACCCGCTTCTCTTCTGAAACGCAACATTGACGCGATTGATTGGCTTCCTCGGCGTGCAATATTTACACTAGAGTCGCATCGGGAATCTTTAAATTGTATAGCTTTCCATCCTATATTCTCATCAATCGCGTCTGGCGCCGACGATTATGCAATAAAGATATGGAATTATGAATATGGTGAGCTGGAGGCAACTCTTAAAGGTCATACGAAGGCAGTGCGAGACGTTGATTATGGTCGTACGTCCAGTGGAATCGTTCTGGCTTCCTGCAGTTCTGATCAGACCATTAAATTATGGGATCCGAAAGATGACTACAAAAACACACGGACTTTACAAGGTCACGATCATATCGTCAGTTCTGTGCGATTTATACCGTCACGAAACCTGTTGGCTAGCGCAAGCAGAGATACACAGGTGAAAATATGGAACACGGACAACGGACACTGCGTGGGAGCTATAGACAGCCACACTGGATGGGTGCGAGAGATTTTTCCATCTGCGGACGGAAATTTTCTGCTCTCTACGGGTGATGATATGACTGTTCGCCTTTGGGATGTCTCTGGTACTCACTCAGAGTGCAAAATGACTGCAATAGGCCATGAAAACTTCAACACGTGTTGTGCGATTGCTCCACCGGAATCGTTTCAATATATTGCCCCCTGGCTTGGCCTGAAGAAACAGACTAGTCCAGTCGAATTTATGGCCACAGGATCACGTGACAAAACCATTAAAGTATGGAATTGCCGTGGAGTTTGCATCATGAATCTCGTTGGTCATGATAACTGGGTGCGTGCAATCGCATTCCACCCAGGCGGAAAATACCTCCTCTCTGTATCAGATGACAAAACATTGCGTTGTTGGGACTTGAGCCAGCAAGGTAAGTGTGTGAAAACAATCAGCGATGACAATTTCATCACTTGTTTAAAGTGGGCTCCAAGCATTCGAAAAGACGTACACAAGATTCCTGCAGATGAAGAAGGACGGTTGAATGTGCAAATACGTTGCTTGGTTGCTACAGGAAACGCAAATAAGCAAGTGAATATTTTCGCAGGATGACAGTAAATTCGAGACATGTTCATTTTCGGATCATTGATCGCTCCACTATTATGCAACGTTACTTCTGGGTGATTCCAAATAGATCAGCCAATAGAAGGGGTAAGAAGCGACTCAACTTAACCCAAAGCACGGCCTCTCAGATGCGGGGTTTCAAAAGTGTAGCATATCGTAAAATACCTACCATACTCCATAACGGGCGAGTTGCATTAAAGCAGCATCTTGTTGGCAGGCTGTTGGCAGTAGCGCAGAGAAGTTCACTAATAGCAACGGGTTTGCAGCCGCCGTTGGAATCTAAAGTTCTCGGGTTCAACCCTTGATTTCGTTTTTCTGGGCTAAACCTCGGAACACTGTCGCCGGGAGGACCTACCCAGACACTAATTCGACCGCGTGATCCATATGCAATTCTGTACGTTTGTTCAACGCTTCCACTCTTCCCCGATCATCTTGGCGGCTTACGAGCTGGGTCTTCCGAGGAACGAGTACCAAGTGGCACTGTTCAACGTTCAACTTGCTAAGCTTCACCGACCGGAAATGTTGCCATTTGCAACACAAAAAATTCAGCTCTTCATCGAAGGGCGAATTCAGGTGTAATTGAATCTATTTCGAAGTATTTGAGGGGCCGTTGCATATCGCGGTAATCTATCCTTGCTGATGTATTCTCACCGTGCATTGCACTGTAAGACACATTTTCTAGTGCAATATGGAGTTGGTTTTCAATACTTCGAATGCGAGCCGCTGCAACCCATGCCGAATATCGCATAGAGCATGTAACAAAAACAGCCCATGCGATAGCTGTATACGACGCGGCCGGCTCGAGGAGTGTATCCCAGCCAAGAATTTTAAAAGAGGGGCCGGGTATTTGGAAGATACTTCTTCATCTTTCCAATCTATGAACGTCTTGAATGCTGGCGATCCAAATTTCATGGATGAATCGAACCTACTGGAGGAACCAAGCCACACCGAAGATATATATTGTAGGATCTCTTTTGATGATCAAATTTTGTCTTATGATCTCCTTTCAGCCAGCTCGCTGACTCAGCTACGACAAACACTACCCTCAACTGCCGTTGTAGGGATATTGAAAAGAGAATTTTTTTGCCATGTGGTACTGTACTCATCCTCCCTAAGTAAACACGTGGAGCAATATTCTCATGATGACATATCGTCTATTAGGAGCCGTATGTTATGTATCCTCATGAATTTGAAGCGGAATTCGAGCAAAGAATGGGTGGAATAGAGCCATTGAGCCCTGGATGGATGGCTTTATTATTTGCGGTCCTCTCATTCGGCTGCATCCTATCAGCCAAGCAGAAGAGTGAACTGGACATCACATTAGAAAGTCTATCATTTCAGTACGACTATATTGCCTGTCGATGCGTGGCCCTTGATAAAGCCGACTTATGGGGTTCTTTAAGGGCGCTGATCGTTCTTCTTTATTTGCGAATAGGACTCAGCCATCAAGATGCACGGTTATTAAGGCTAGCTCAACATCTCGCTCTGGCTCACTCTTTCCACTATCCATATGAGTATGAACGAAATACTCGCATTCATTTCGACCTTCGATTATTGGAGAACGTGATGGGTGTCAGAAGAAATGAGTGATTCACCTAACCCCGCAGTAAATTAAGTTCAACCAATGGGACAAAATTGAAACCGTCATTCATACGGAACATAACACATTATTTTCATAATTAGCTCTTCCTCATCAATCTTAGGAGACTACTCTGGGGCATTCACTTTAAGCTCTACTGCTGCCAGATTGTCTGACCCAATCAAAACCCATCTTCTCTTTTGGCTCTGAATGTTTCAAAGTAGTGCACTCTGGGATCGTGCGACCCGGGCGTAACCGGAACACCCAAATTCGAAGTTGGCTTCAACGTTTTACATAAGAAGTTATCTCGGACCACAAGACGAACACTATGTACAGTACAGTAAATATGTATACAATCTTTTGTCGAAAAGTTATTTTCGTAGTCTAAGTACATAACTACATGAATTTCGACTATGTATAAGTGACGGCACTACTGAGCTGTGCACAGAAACAAGAAAAAGATAAAAAACACTCCAGGAGGCGTAATGCTGAAAAACAGACATAAGTACTAACCCAGGTATTCAGAACACAATACGGTATGGGATACAAATCGAGATTGTCATTCTGCTGTTAATTAGATAATACAGTTGCAACTAGTCTGTGATAGAGGAAATCGTTGGTCCAATTCTACGGGCCAGCTCCTTTGGGCC
>Ga0102593_1001199_pt1 | contig 27353 bp, 30 predicted proteins | sample AraplaCol_mMS_r2_2_FD_76862 | JGI IMG/M metagenome (GOLD analysis project Ga0102593, IMG submission 76862) | Arabidopsis root microbial communities from North Carolina, USA - plate scrape MF_Col_mMS_r2 (SPADES assembly) (version 2) | ecosystem: Host-associated > Plants > Roots > Endosphere...
TTAAAAATTCATGCTTTTTCCAAAAAAAAAAAAAAAAAAAAGAAAAGAAAAAAGAAAAACACTGGTTTCGATTAAGTCTGCCGGCGTTTTCGGCTGTCAGTGGAGAGGCCGATTTCCACTGAAGCCCGAAAGCCCGAGGGACCACTTAATAAATCTAGTATAAAAATGGACCGTATAGTATCAGAATGAAGATTCAACTATGTGATCTTCGCCCAATAAAATATTGCAAAGATGGATCAGAGATAAAATATACTCAAAATGATATCGGCGCACGGTAATCATAACGACAGTCCATCGCTACTTATTGAAGAGATAATCGAGACAGGTCTACCCTTGCCCGAAGGCGAAGTTCGCCTTTCTGATTATTAAATACAGAAATGATCCGCCCTCGCACTATGATATTAAGGAGTATATAGCGATCGTATCTGGCCTTTTTGTACTTGTTCGCAAGAGATAGGTTGTCCAATTTGGGGGCAGTTGATTTGTTCAGAACAATTGTTCATCTACTAGAGTGAAAATAAAAGGGAGATCTATAGACGCAATTCAATGGAAATACTGGTTCTTGAACTTCATAATTAATATCCTCCAGGGTCTTGGATACTCAATTCCATCGCTTTACCTGTCGACATATGCTCGTGTTGTCACAGGTGCATCAAACATGGAGACGACGGCACCAACAGTATGCCTCAACGTCGGGATGATGCTAGGGTTCCTCATGATGGGATACTTCGTTGATCGTTGGCATGTTGCCAATATTCTCGGTGCCGTCGCACTTGTTACTCTCCTGTCCGTTTTTCCTGTCTGGGGACTCTCTATGTCCTTGGCCCCTTTGAGCATATTTGCATTTATTTATGGCACATCTGCCGGAGGCTCGAGTGTCACTTGGACGGGAGTTGGCCAGGAAATGAGAAAGATAGATAGAACAATTCCTATGGGTTTAGTGATTGGTCTTATGGCGGCAGGACGGGGGTATCGGGGCCGTAACTTGTGGCCCTATCAGCAAGAGCCTTCTCACAAATTGGCCGGAAACAAAAGCTTCAGCCTTTTGTTATGGAACTGAGTTTGGCGTGTTAATTATATTTACTGGTGTAACATCTATGTTCTCTGCTCTTGGTTTCGGTGCCCGTCAGTTGGGAGTTATCTGAGAAAGATAAGAGGCCTAGTGTCGGGTTAGAATTGAGTATAAAAAAGCTCTGTTACTTCTGATCCGCGGGAATATTGCATTATGATACCTGTAGGTACAGATTTCTGGATGTAATTCAATTCTCACGAGTTAGTTGTTGGTAAGGGTATCAGTTTTACCTTGTATTTGGTCTGATAAATAGATATCATGATTAATTTTTGCTTCTCCGTCCCACCTCTTAATAGTGGGGTATCAGCCGTTGGGAAGTAAGGGAGGCGAGAAACCCGATTGACCCGGGCCATCCTTCTTCACCGATCAACCGAGCACCTTACAACCAAACCTCACCATACATCGAGGACAATATCGATCATGACAACCATTGCGGTAGCAGGTGGCACTGGGGGAGTGGGGAAGACCTTTGTTGAGTTGCTGGAGAAGCAAAACAAATTCCGTGTTGTTGTGCTGTCACGTGGAGTAAGGGCTCTTCGATTATCCCAACACTGATATCAAATATACTGAGAATTTGCCAGGCACCGAAACAAAATGATGTATCTAGTACAGTGTATCTGCAAGTTGATTACGACGATGTATCTGCAATGACAAAGCAACTTGAGCAGCACAATGTCCATACCGTCATCTCTGCAATTGGCCTTATCTCCGAAGAGACCAGCAGATCGCAACTGAATTTGATAGAAGCTGCAGACAAGTCAAAAAGTACGGCGAGATTCATTCCCAGTGAATTCTCATTTATCCAAACAGAAGAGTGGGTGTATTTCACTATATGACATAGTAAACCGAGCAGTTATGCTAACTACTACCCTTGTCCTACAGCTTACTTGCAGTTGATCCCAGCATCAAATTCTGGCTCAGCGCAGTAGAACTTCTGAAAACTAGCTCACTCATTTATACCCGTGTGATTCCAGGATTCTTTATGGACTACTGGGGAATGCCGCATGTGAAAACCAATCTTCAGCCATACAGCTTCGGCGTTGATATTTCTAGCCGCAAAGCAGCCATCCCTGGGGACGGGAATGATGTGATATGTATGACGTACACATACGACATGGCTCAATACATTATCAAGGCATTAGATCTTGATGAGTGGCCCGAGTTTAGCATCGTTGTGGGTGATCAAGTCACCTATAACCAGATTCTAGGAATGGCTGAGGAGATTCTTGGTGAGCGCCCCTTCTAGATTGATGACTACTCAAAATTCTCGGACTGTACTGATCCATGTCTTTCTTGACTATCCTAAGGTGAAAAATTCGAGGTCACCTATGATAGCATTGAACAGATTGAAAAGGGCAATGTTACCAACCCGCCGATGCCGAGTGACCTAGGATATTCAGAGGAGGAATTGGCTGAAGTCACTGCCCTAGTGAGCCGTCTCGTTGTAAACGGTGTCTTTGAATTGCCCAAGGAAAATCGACTTAACGAGTTATTCCCCGAAGTGAAGCCTATTACGATGAAGGATTTCTTGGAAAAGTCTTGGAGAGGGACTGAGATCCAGTCAAATTGATTAGTTAGAAACTATTTTGGAATCACTGCAATGAACGGAATGGCTTCATCAGGCAGGGAAAATATCCGACATCAAACATTAATAGTATCACAACCGAAATTTCAAGCGATCTCCCGATGCATTGGCTCCCGTTTGCTTTTGATATCGTCCACCCGGTGTTCCTTGCTTGTGAGGCTTAGCAGGAGGGGCCTGGGAAGGTGACTCCCACACAGATGTCCCGGCCGGGGATCAGGTTAGTGCAGATGGGGTTGATATCGGGGTTCCAGCACAGTAGCTGTCTCATGGTGAAAGTATTCTCACTCCTAGCAATGATGTCCCAGCAGGTGTCACCAGATTGAACCTCGTAATAGAGGTCGCCTTTGTAGTTCGAATTAGTATTACATACTTCTTAGTGTATGGATTGCTTTGACTTACAAAGGGGAGTCATTTGAAGCTTATCGTGCGCCGAGACCTTGTCCGAAGGGACATGCTCCAAAGGGGCAGTCATACCCAGGGACGCGAGTCCCAGGGTGTAGATAAAAAAGCGAGAATATAAAGCAGGCATTTTCTCAATGTACAAGTGCTGAAGGTATCTGGCAAAGGAACTAACGAGTGTCTGAGTCTTTTGAACGTTGACTTTGAACGACGTATCCTATCAGACACTCGAGAAGGGTATTTATATTCGAAGCACTTGGGATGTCATGATATTATTGGCTCATATTTTGGGCCGGTGGCTTGAAACAAACTGAGATAACTTGAGGTCTGTATAACCGTTCCAAGAAGGTATTGCCTCTCCAGCCGAAGTATCTCTAAATGAGTCCCTATGTAACTATCGCGGCGTCGAAGACTTCAATTGCATCCACGTGTTTGTTCCATTGTAACCCTACTGCTCTGCAATGGCGAAAATACACTCAATTCAACCGGTCGAGATGTTTCTTTTTTTTGCCCCTTAATCAAAAAAGATGGCCAATCAATGCACCGAAACAATGAAGCTTCGTCCATCATTTTGGTGAGACACCTGGGCAGTTATCACTCCAGATGTCTTAGCTACACTCAGCGGACTACCGTTTGTTCTACAGTTACATTGCGCGTGACGACAGGTCATGGCTATGTGTAGAAGATTATGTTACTATCTGCAGGGGAACCCGGTCTTTGATGCATGGTATCAGTATGACGGACGACCAGTTCGAATTATCATTGTGGGGTAGTTCGAGCACATAGCTATTTAGCTGCCCTGAAAGTAGATTTGTGTCACAATTCATTTGCTTATTGATGGTAAACCAATCTATAATATTGCAATTTATCCTGAAAAAACAAGCGGTGTGTAGCTTTTAGCTATAGCTGTAGCCAAGCCTCCTGTCGGATCACTGCGCAAGGTGGCATTGGGAGTTGTTACATCAAATGCCGAATAAATGCAGAGTACATCAGCTCGGTGGCCTGGATCGGTATTGCGATATTCTCTAAAAGATACAACTCATAATCTTATGATCCAAATCTCGACAAAAACAAATGAGGTTAAATCTACATTGGATTATATTTGACATGGAAATTTTAAAGGAAACCTACTGCTCGGCCGGGAGCGCACTGGTTTGTACATCCCAAGTCAGGCCATCTTCAAACTTAATGAAATTGTTACCATAATTAATAACCTTCAATGTCTCCTTAATCTCGCCATAGAATCCGGGTTTCAACACAGATTCGAAGTCGGTGGTTGCTTTCATCACGCAATCTCCTCGTGGAGCAATTGGTGGATTGATTGAAGCTTTCTGGGCATTTCAAGTGTCTTGGCAGATTCACTTGCATATGGGATCTTCTGCCATCTGATTCTCAGTAATTTCTCTTTTTTTAATTCAAAAGACAAGAGATTCAATGGCCAGGCCCGAGTCAAATATGACATCCGAAAGCCGAGTCGACTAGGTCATCTGGTGATTTCTCAAACAAAACCGTCATAGAATGAGCTCTCACATTTGGGTAAGATGATACTCATTTTTCTTTCATGCACGTTAGTCACCTTTCTTTCATGCATGGTGATATGAGATACAAGGCTGCATCATGGGGGATGTCGGCAAGGGGCAAGGCTGTCGCCAAGTGATCAATATTAAATTGAGCCGACCAGTATCTGATCCCTGCAATCTACCCAACTCTATTTTTTTACTATCAGGATGGATTTTTTGCCGACTGTCATCTTGATTCATGGTGCCTGGCACATACCAGCAAATTACCAGGGCTATGCTGATGCCTTACGTGCAAAGGGGTTCAAAGTACATTGTCCCCATCTTCCATCATGTAACGGATCTTCACCTCCAACCGCCTTTCTTTCCGATGACACTTCTTGCATCCGAAAAGTTATTCAGTCTGCCGTGGATGCAGGTGAACGTGTTTTGATGATCATGCACTCTTACGGCGGTGCACCAGGTACTGGGGCCGTCGAAGGCTTATCGTTGGCCGAGAGGAAGACAACTGGACAACCTGGAGGCGTCATACATCTACTCTATATGTGCGCTTATATTCTGAGACCGGGAACGACAATCTGGGAAATAGTTCAAGAAACGGGATACGATAAGCTGTGGGACCAGTATGTCGATACAGCTGCCGATGGAACAATGGCTATGAAGAATCAAGATCTTGCGTTCTTCAGTGGTAACGCGGAGAAAGCTGTTGTTGATAGGGCACTTAAAACCTTAGTCCGATTTCCATTCGCTATACTGCATGAAAAGACTACAGGCAGTGCTTGGAAAACCATTCCTACAACCTATATCAGCACAACCAAGGACTATGCCCTTCTCAACCCCTTTCAAGATTTGATGCTTGCAAAGGTATGGGAGGATGGGATCAATGTTAAAGTCGAGGAGTATGATGCAGATCATAGCCTGTTCATAACTAGAGAGGGTGCTATGGTTGAAGCTGCTTTGCGAGCGGCTACTGATGAAAGAAACGTTATTTAGCTGGCATAGTGAACATTGGACATAACCATGACCTACCCGAGTAACAGTATTATATGGCTGCATACCCATAAATCTCTGAATTGACCCTCAACGTATCCATACTAGTAGATATGAAACCTGATCGAGGTTCTATATCTATCCACATGGAATGTTTGCCAAGCTGATCATCAATGGACAACTCTGTGCTACATTGGAACGCCTCCTTTTTTTTATTACAGACAGCTTGGGCCAGATATTCCGCCATAAAGTAATTCAGAGGAGAAAATGAAATTAGAAGCAGTCATGTATCCGTTGCACGATATTCACGGAGTACAGTCCAACCGCACGATCAATCAGAATCTAACATCCTGCCACGAGTGAGCTGAAGGTCATACGAGCCCCCATGTCGTGCGCAGTCATAAACAGCTGTGACGGTAGCCAATGCGCCGATTATACCCGTCTTTCAATCGGAGATCGGTAGCTGTTGGATCATGAATGTCCCTTCATCGTAACAGAGCGATTTGTCTCTCACGTAGACACAAGGCTCTGGATGCCGTCTCTCCGATTTCGTATCAGCTGGATCATTCCGCCGGAGAGCCATGAAGATTTTTACATTTCGGTAACTAAGAGGATGGTTTCTTGTCTTTACTTTGTCACCAACATGATTCTACAGAATATTCAGGTTTCTGCGCGGCACACGCACTACTGTCATTATCATCAGTTCTTTCAAGGCCATCAAGTTGCTCAAGTTTCCAGCACGACGTGAGTATTTCTTCTGAAAGATTATATTGAAATTATTTGCCAAGAGCTCGCATTAAATCTGTTAGCCGGCCGCAAACTTATGCGGATAACGTCGGCATCGAACGAGGCTAAAGTAACACCGACTCTAGACCGCGCGATGATGCACACCATTTCAGGAACTTAAAGCCAAGGATCGAAGATCAAGGAGGGTAGATTAAATGGAGAAATGCCACGCTGTGCGATGATATTCTAATAGCTTTGAGTCTGGCATTGGGATGTGAAGACAATATTCTGCAATTCTCTTCCTGTCGTCACTTGCCTCTAGCGTCGGAGATTGGATGAAAGGTGCCTTCTATTGAATCCTTGTCTCACATTGTGTTTACTTGAACATGTTCGTATAGAGTTAGGCCATTTCATGAGTCCTCAGAGGGCCAGGAATCACCGATTACAATGCTTATTTTCTATTTCATAGTCATTTTGTATATCCTCGAATCCTGACTCTTCGGTATGGCACAATGCAACATCTCCTGTTAGACACTAAATATCAAATAATGTCTTTATCAAGGACTTCAACTTTAGCCCACTATTTCCTTAACCTTTGCCCTTGTCCTATTTCACGGAAGATGCTTAAAAATTTAGTTTTCAACAAATTCAATTCCAATTCGTTCTTTGTATTACTAGATATCATGATATTCTTCATGCAATTGCCACAACAGCAATAGCCCAAGGTGGCATTTTGATGTTGTAGTTACCTTCAACTTGCTCAATATCAGTATACTTCGTTTCTATATTTGGAGAATACGGCAGGTTTCCCTCATATTGAGAGCCGGCCAGAATTTTCAATCTCCCTGACTTTGTCTTCGGGATTTTGATAACCACATTCTGTTCATTTTTCCCGTAATTGGCCAACTTCACATAGTACTGTGAATCAGTCTTCGTAGCCACCCAATATAATGGCCCAAATTCAGTCGACGATTTGACTGGAAGAACAGTGTCTCCTTTATTAGATGCGAACATTTGTTGCATGAAGTATGAAGTTGATAAAGTGATTGACTCTGGGCTTGAATTGAACCCGTACATGGTTGGCTGGATAAGGCGTTGATATCAGTTACCTTAAATTGTGTAGTACACAAGCTACAAGCTCTGTGAAGGAAATGCAAAATTGGAAGACTTACCGACCAGGCAACATAGCCGAAATGCTCCAACATTGGGGCATAAGCTGCCATTTTTACGATGTCGCTGTTTCTCTCCATGCCGATCATATATACTGCTTCACTGCAGGTTCCTTGCATGAAAGACCAATATACTCCTCTCTCATGGGTGGTGTTACGACAACCATATTCACCAACCATGACGGGCTGGTCTCGAGGCTGGTTATCAAATTGATCAAATAAATCGACGAAGTCATCGGGTTTGCGATAAAGATGTAGGTCCAGAATGACGCCTCTGGGTACAGGTGACGGGAGACAGGACTTGTCACCATTCGATGCAATTAGCGTGATATGTGGATATTTCTTGTGTATGGCCTTGTAGATTTGGTCAAAGCGATCTGGGTATGTATCACATCCACCAGTCAAGTCATCTTCATTTCCGATCTCCACATACTCAATATTCCAGGGCTTCTTGCGACCATTTTCGATCCGCATTTTTCCATATTTTGTGTCGGAGTCTCCCAAGAGATATTCTAGCTCGTTCATGATGTCTTCAACATAGGGCTTGAGATCTGAGCCTGAAACAATACCACCGTATGACTTTCCAGACCATACAGCCATGATAGGGGTCATTTTCATATCTTCGCACCACCAGAGGTACTCGTCCAATCCTAGAGCGTCTGCATTTGGATAAAACCAGTCACTCTCCCTACCTGGTCGACTGACAGGAGGACCGATTGTGGTATTCCATTTCCATCGGCTGTCGATCTGTAGACCTTCTATGTTATTTCCTCCGGGGAATCGGAGAAATGTTAGATTTGTTTTATCCAGGACCGTCGCGAGGTCATCACGAAGACCATTTTCTCTGTCATGATAGGTTGGAGGGAATAACTCTATGTATCCGAAGTTTAATGAGTCGCCAGCAACCTTTGACCCATTGAAAGTGAGGTGCCACTCATTTTCTCCATCTTCTGATTGACTGGAGTTGAATAATGTTTTATACTGGACAAATCGAGAGCTGGTGCTATTGACAGTCAAGTTGTGACTGGCATAGATGATTCCATTTCGTGAACCAACAAGCTGTAGGTGCATTATTCCAGAGTAATCACCCTTCATCCAGAATGAGCTTCTATAGGTACTGTTTGTCACCGGAATACCTTTGTACCCCGTGTTTGCAAATCCAACGTATTCAGTGGTCTTATTGGGCACTTCCACACGCAGCGAAGACTTAATAGCTTCACTGACAGGCTCTGAAGTATCGCGAGTAATCTTGACATCCCCTACAGGAGCGTATGAAGTCATTCCCAGGCTAGAGCCTTGGAACCCGTTGTTTTGAAGCAATTGACCGTGTATGCCCCCGTCGCCTAAAAACCTGTTAATAAACTCTATACCAGAATGTCCAAGGAATTTAAAAGATTACCGGAATGATCCATTTCCTATGATAATGAGTCAGTGTCTATTTCAAGTCGTCATAAGTAGGGAAGATACTGACCTCAAACATTATCCCGTATAGTAACGGGCTTGACTTATTTCCTCCATCTGTTGCTACTTCCAAAGTCACGTTCTCTGGACCTGAATCTTTCGCAATTGCATTTATCAAATTGAGTGTAGATGCGATTAATATCGCGTTTTTCCATCTTGAAGGCATCGAACGGTGTGCAAAAAGAAGTGACTCGAAGATGATAGTACTTGGAAGCAACCTGTCTTTTCCGCCCACTGAGTGGATTTCAATGATTTATCAACCAGGAGACACAAGTTCAGTGCCTATCTTTGCTAGATGCTTTCGGAAACCCTACCTAACATTATTCATGTTGACTCAGCACTGCCCTGAAATTTTCCACTTGGTTATGAGGAATCTTTTAGGGTTCCTGAGGTGCAGAACTGATACTGCACCAGTGCCGAGAGTCATGACGTCGAAGACAGCTTATACAAATTCAAAGAACTTCTAGGGCTCGACATTTTCGGATTTAATTATTAAATTTAATCGGATCCAGCGAAGATAATTTCATCGAACTAACGAGGTTACTGCCTTAATATTCCTTAGTTTGTGTGGTAGTAGAGTACACACTCCCAGTGGCTGATGTACCCCAGATTCCCAACTGGGTTGCCTCATACATTCCCCACGTATCTCCTCCAACAGATCTCCTCCCATGAATTTCCCTAATATTCTTCATTTTGGTTTCTTTTGAATTCTGAGTAGGTCAAGTCAGGTCCCGAAATCAAATTGACCAAATTTTCCTATTCATATCCGAAGCATATCCTAATGGCTTATCATGCTGACTTAACCATTTTATGTACGTAGCCTGTGAAATGATTGATAAATCCAAAGGCGTTCGTCATTGCATCCACGTTTAATAAGCCCCATCTCCATGTTATCCGAACATACCGGCCAATTTTATCAAAATACCTGTCATCACAATGTTATTGCGGGGAGGGGTTTCTTGGCACGGAGACGGGACACGATCTGAGCGTGCAAAGCCTTTCTTTGAACTTGTCATCCTTTCCAACCTTGTCGGTCATGGTGGGTGTGCCTCGGAGTAAAGGCTGCCAGCTATGTCTCAAGCGACGTATCAAGGTAAGAGGCCGTGGGCGTATTCAAGCTTCAGGAGTTAAAATAAGAATAGTGCGATGAGCAACGGCCTGTGTGCAAACGCTGCGAGATGCGCGGCTTGCAATGTCCAGGCTATGAGAAATCACCTAAATACTACCATATGTCAGCATCTGGGCAAGCCTGGCAGGAGACATCCCAACTTCAGATTGGGGTAAAAACGAGGCAAAAAAGGGTCGAGGGTAGTAAGAAGACACTGGTATCGTATATGGATGGATGTACGGCGCCAAATATTGTCCAAAAGGCTTTATGTATCCAACAAAAAGATATGTTCGGACAATTTGTCGATGCTACTTTCCCCGGTCTATACTATTCATGGAGTACGCGAGTTGACGAAAATTTTATGGACTTTGTACGCAAGCAAGGTGACACCTCGACTGATGCCCTTGTATGGGCTTCATGGACATTATGTACCCTGAACATAGGACAAAAACTCAGGGACCGGAAAATGATCGAGACTGGTCGGATGATGTATACTCGATGCTTACATTTCTTGGCACGATTAATACAAAATCCAAAAACTGTCAAATCGGACCACACATTAGGAACCGCGGTGTTGCTGGCAATATATGAAATGATGGACGGATCGTTCCACCAATCTTGGCTTACACATTCAAGTGGAATTGCAGCTCTTTTTCAACATCGAGGACCGGAAGCACATCGTGACGGATTTGGAAGAACGTTGCTGATATCCTTTCGTGCATTTCTTCTCGCCGATGCATTGATTCGAGGCGAGCCTTGCTTTCTAGCAGAACCTGCATGGAGATCTGTAATTATCGAAGCAATGAAAGCCGAAGGCAAAGCCGGGAAGGGAAGTCAGCTTGGTGATTTAGTGGAATGCGCGTTTCATGAAATTACCGTCTGTCCTGGATTGGTGGCGCAAGTGCGGGAAATGCTCACGAGAAACTATGACGATATCGCCCAGAGGAAGATCTTAACAAGGGCATTGTCTGTGCAGAGAGGTAGACTCGAAAGTCTACATAATAGAATGTTCATTTTGCTCTCCCAAGGCAAAATTGAAGATAGGCCAGATCTCGTTGGTCCTATCCCACGTGAAGTAGTTCATCTACTCACGAAATTTTCCTTGCGAGGAATAGATATGGCTCTAATGCTACTTGATCGTCTTTTAAGTGCATTGGAGGCAGGTCAAAAAGACCTCAACTGGATTGGGGGTTACCCGAATAAACATTCGATCTTACTACTTGAAGATGGTGGATCCGATGGTGAAAATGCAACGGAAGCACCAGACCATCTTGCATTATCAATGGGAATGCTTGCTTTAAGATGAATATACATACTTCACAATACTAGTCAATTGTATGGCAGAGCTGGCGATATGTATGCTCCCAATTCTTGTGAAGGCTACGACATCACGAACATACTCTAATCAATACCCAACTGCAAGATCGCAAGCCATCGAGCGAACAATACAATATTGTTACGCTGTTAAAGCATATAAAATAAGGCACGATATCCCATGTTAGCTCCATAGCATATGGTATAATGGAATACTCGATTTAATTGAATAAAAATATAAATTCATATGCTCTCAGTCCTACTATTAAGTGACAGCAACTCTTTGACTGGGAGTCGCCAATAACATTCTGCTCAGATATAATGCTAGCAGTCAATGTAGCAATCTGATTTCAGTGACCACAGACCAGGCCGAACCGTTCCAACAAATCAGCTCTAACGACATCACCATCCCGATATCTAGCTTGACTAGTAACATCTTCGATACGTAGACTCTTCCTTGAAAGCCAAATTATTTTTAGTACCATTATAGTCTATTTCAGGAAGGATGGAAAACCCCAATGGTTTCCCCCGTCAAGAAATTTTTATTATTTATTTGATCTTCATACACTAGCATGGTGGACGTATACCTTATAATAGGTAGTATAACGAACGAACACCCGTAATGATTCATCAATAAACTTCTTAGACTGACACCATTCAACGATTCCAATCCAAAAGAGGCCATTCACAAATTCGTCGATGTCGACAAGCTCTCCCACTCATCAATTTCGCGCAAAGTGCTCTCACATTTCTTCCGAATAGCATCAACAGCATCCGATCCAAGAGGCAATGAGCTTGGCCATTTCTCCCCCTTTGCTTCATTCTCTCCTTTGATAACATCAATAATCACATTGACGCCTTTCTTTGGATCACCAAGCTGCTTTCCATTTAACTCCGCAAATGCACTTTCCATGTTATCCGAAAGTTCTTGATAATCTTCAATGCGGTTTTCCACTGACTTGATATTCCGCTGCGATAAGAAGTCCGTCATGAAGGTACCTGGTTCCACCAGGAGAGTCCTTAATCCCAAGGGTGCGACCTCCGCGGAAAGAGATTCAACCGCATCTGATAGCAGTGTTAGTTCGGTAGCTCCTAATGCTAGAAGTGTATTCATTCCCAGTCACATACAATGGATTGCGGCCTTAGAAGCGCTATATGCACCAACAGTTGGTGCAGCATCCCATGCAACCATCGACCCAATGAAAACAATGACGCCAGCCTTTCTGCTTCGCATGTGCGGTAGAAACGATCGGGTTGTGTTCAAGGTTCCGAAAACATTCGTATTGAACTGGTCGTACCATTGATCATGACTAGAAGAGGTATCAGAATCTCGGTCCCAGAAAAGAAAGAAAGATGTATTGTCTTACCTGGTCCCTTCAATAGTTCCGAACTGCACATAACCAGCATTATTGACAAGAGTATCAATCCTGCCATAGATCGCGAGCGCTTCCTCAGCCTTGAGATTCAACTGTTCCTGTGTCGCAGTAACGTCTAGTTGTAATGTTGCAGCTCCGAGTTCTTTCAGAGAGGAGATTTGGTCGGCATTACGAGCAGTGGCGATGACTTTGTCTCCTCGATTAAGTACTGCTTTGACAAGTTCTTGGCCTAGGCCAGAAGAGGTTCCTGTGATAAGCCAGACTTGAGACATGATGTCGATTGGATTTGGGGAAAGGCAAAGGATGAGATAGACGACTGTGTGAGATCGATTATTTGTGATGGATTTGGGCGCGAACTTGGTCCAATTTATGTCCAATATTGTCTGCTTGTGTCGTGTCCGATTTGCTTCGGCATCGCCGTCGGATTTCGGAGCCCTTGTATCCTGACGAATAGGGTTAGAGGACACCGATCATGTGGCGATACAGATTCCCATAGAAAATGTATTCGTGGGTCGCAATGTTGTAAATAGATAAAAGCAGTGATATAAAACAAAAAAGTGTAAAATTCATCAAGGCTTGCTCATAGAAAGGATTATATACTCTGGGCTAATACGGGATGAAGCCCACCGTGGGTTTCACTTCTTGGTTGTATGAAAACATCGAAATGGCCCCAAGGAATTAGGGATTAGGTCTCTAGGCGACATAGAGTTCGCATAAGGCTCGTTTGATGAGCTGCAAATAATGTAAATTCCACGGAACTTACCACGAGAAATGTCCTGGAAGATTCCTCTTTGAAAAATTGCCTTCATTATTTTGTTCCAACCTTGAAGAACAAATTGTTTGCATTTGCCAATCTACGCTATAAATACAAAGATTCTCTCACGACACCTCTTTCTTTTCATCATCTTTAAACTCCCTACGCTCTTCTCATAGTCATCCACCTACTGTTTTTGAACTGGCTATTTTTCTAGTAGGGATCGCAATCGTCCTTTAATAGACGATCCAAGAACCTGAAAAGAAACATTTTCTTCCTATCAAGATGTCCGATACCTCACAATGGCAGTTTCCAGCCACACCAAGTAGCCTTGGATATCCTGAATCCTGTGAAACTCCTCTTGTCGAACCCTTTCCTCAACGAGGCGCATCTCAGGGCGTATCCGAGTCAAATGATCAACCAAAGACCGTAAAGCTACCTGAAAATCCGAACCCAATAATCTCTATTTCGGGACCCGTCAACTTAAATCTATCCTGTCATGAGCCTATGAGACAGAGTAAGAAACGAAAGATTATCTCCGACGACGTTGACAGTGTACTGGAGACTATCACGGGAAGATTTGACAGACTCATGCGTAACATTCCCAATACTTATGAGCGCGTACCAAGTGCAGCAACTATGATGAATTGTTCACTGCCTCAGATCCATCATCAAGGCATTTATCCAGATGATGAGTACATGATATATCCGATCGATACTTACAAGGAAGCCTCGTTTCCGAATGCGATTGAATGTGTCAAGTACATCTACAGAGATAGACTTGCTGCACGTGAACACATAGACTGGGAATGTCGTCGTCTATGTCTGCGACTGGTGAGACTGCGAGAACTAAAGGCGCTTGAAGAGCAATACAGCGGCCTCATCAATTGTAAACCAAACCCCGATGAAGCGTTCCGTGCGTTCGCAGATGCAAACTGGTACAAGGCTCAGAATAATGACGAAGACTTGATTGAGAAGATTCGGGATATGGAGCTGAAGATTCGAGAGATTCGAGAGATTCAGGAACAGGATACCCCTAAAGGGTCACGGTCTCCGAGTGTTGCGACTTCAAGCGTCACGAGTTATAGCAACTCAAGCAACAGCAGCTCTAGTCGGGAATCTTAAGTAGATGTAATGCGATGGATCTTTTGGCATGGTACTCAGATTGGGATTCCTTTGATAGCAACTTGAATTGAATGAATTCCTTGAAATCAAAGTTGAATGATGTCCATAGACCACATACCAGCAACGTCTTGAAGAGAACATTCTCGCATGATATATCAGAGCTACTCAACTGTATGCAGTGTGATAAACACATACACACAGAGAGTAATTGGCTTGAAGTATAGTATAATTCCTGACTTCTTCCCCAATCCTTGCACCTTCCTCAGCATCTAAAGAAGAGCAGGGTCGATCCTTCATTTTCTGTGCAATGAACTGTTTGCACCTTCCTTAGATATCAGATGTTTTCCTATAAGAATTCAATTTTTCCTTCCTGAAGTCCTCATCCTCTTTTTACCTGCACTTCATCAGGCTATGCAACAATTATACCCGACCTAGGTCACCTCTGTGTTGAACTGTTCCTGTCCTGGTCGCTTGATTTCAGTTTGGGTATTGCATTAACACTCCTCCACGTCCCTTCAAGCCTGTCATATCGCAGCAGAGAACAAAATCATGTCTAGCCATCAGAAGTACATGACATTGCTGGACCTATTTGACCCCATTTTATCATCTTGGTGGCTGAGGATTGCAACATTTCGAAGTTCCCACATTCGAAACGTCTGATCTTGATCCTGGGAATAGAGAATGCGAAATCTCGCAATTAATCGCGGTGCCAATGATCGAATTTGAACATCAAATTTCCAATACAAAATCCATATTTGAATCGACAAAGTCCAAATTTTTCTTCCCCTTGTTGTTCGTCAACAATGTCCTGGAGCACACTTCGCTTAGCCTGAGAATCAGTCGAATCATCTTTGTTTACCAATACGCGCACATTTATCCAAACAAGAACATGACTCGTGCTTTCCTAAAGCTCGGTTCTCTTGAATCTTGAGTGCATCGTACACTCAATCATTTCCAACACGACTATTCCGAAGACACACCTGCATAATGACTTTCTTTCCTCCGCCAACGATGAAGATCCCGGGAAATGGGGACTCTTTGAAGTGGATGGGGTAAAGCGTTTTGACAGACCTTGTCAAGCGCGTGGCAACCTATCTCCAACATTTTTGTGACAATTTGCTGAGAGGAATCAATTGTGTGGGTTTGAGAATTTTATTTACCGGTTGTGGCTGGGGCTTTTTAATTCCACGCTGTCCATTGCAGATTTAACATCAGCATTGGGCTGACATATCGCCATGGAGTCAAAGTGATCATGTCTCGTCAGTCACGATACAAGAATCACAAATCGATCGTCGATTTGATTCGGCGACTTGTTTATCATACCAATGGGCCTCAATCACACTGAATTTACTATTCACTCTCAATATTCGAATCAAAACGGCCCGGTTCCATCCAATATGACGATTTCCGAGCTGCATTTGTTCAAAATAACAAACAACAATTTCAAAAAGCTCTGACGGGCGCGTTTACCAGAACTAATACCAGATCTCAGTCGACCAGATCAGCAATTTCGCGGCAAAAATAGTCTCAACCAAAAATATGGTACATTGATCGGCCACAATGGTATTCCATTTGCTGCACCAGCATGGCTCGAAAATTCGGACCCAATGTCAGGATTTTGATGGCGTTCAGCGTTTAGTTAGAATATTATACATGTCAAAGACTGTGAAATGTAGTTGGTGCAGATGGTTGTTGATACCGCCAACCCTCCGTCTTCTTCTATTTAACTTTGTTCACTTTGATTCGTTTACCCTACCGTTGATCATCCAATACAATATACTTTTTCTTCTGTTTCATTTCTTGCAATTCAAATGCAAATATCTACGGCCCTCGCACTATAAGTCATTTCCTTACCGACTTGTTGAAGCAGATCGAGGAAGGGAAGGAGATGTTTCTTGAGTTGTGCTATTGAATACCGTCAACTCAAATTGCATAGACCAACAAGGACCTTTCCGCTCCCTCAAAGAATAATCAACTAGATCCTGAGATCCACACATGTCTGACACCTCTGGGTTGTTAACGACAAGCACCAAAAGCTATCCCTAAATTTCTATCCTTGCTGCCGGAAGACTAAGCCACGCGACCTAGTAGCCGCTAGTATAGGGCAGGCTAGGAGGATCCAGCCCTCTGTTGCTCGAAAAATGTTCACTTTGAGATCCGCTTATATCGAGCTGTGTGAAGATCTCATAGCTCTAGGGTAAAATCAGGGCAATTTCATGTTACCTGATTCTTTCTCTAGACAGCAGTTTCCATCATAAAGGCGTAAATTGCCATTGATGGTGATAATGAGCTCCCATGAAGCTAGACGCAAGGCCACAGAGCAGGATAAAGTGGCAGTTCATTCTTTTATCCACGTAAGATACGATCACAGCGTAATAATAATATAATGTATCGTAAGAGCTTACACTAGAGTAGACTCGAAGTCTCAAGATTCATTTAAGTAAATACATATGTTCTATGCAGCTAGTGCTGGGATAATTATACACCCGCGTATCTATGTACTAGTATTAATCTAATTATGACGATAGAATAGTTCAAATCTCCAACGCCATTCTCTCGAGATTAAATAGCAGCCTGGTCATTCATAAGATCATGTCCGGAACACCAGTATGACTTCACAAAGCAGCCATCATAAAAGCCGCAGCCGCTCCACCCAAAGCAATACCCGGGTTTGCAGTGATATGAGGAATTCCACCGGAACTAGTAGAGCTTGCACCGCTCGAAGTCTGCGATGCGGTGCTATCAGAATTTGTAGCGCCGGAACTAGCAGAATCATCTGTCTTCGTCGCCGAAGCTCCAGTCGCAGTCGCAGTAGCACCGGCTGTAATAGTCACGCTCCGCGAGGTGATGTAAATTGAGCCCAATTTGGTTGTTTGGGCGGCGAGAGTACTCGAACCACTCAGTCGTCCTTTATCTGTACATTCGGCAGATGTGGTACCGCCAACAGAGCAGACAACTGTGCCGTACCTGGTTGAAATTAGTATACTCGTGTCATGTATCCTTGCTGGGGGTAAATAATGAGGATGAGGACTAACCGGTCATAAGGGGTCTTCAGAGCATATTCGACTGTTGTGGGTCCTGCAGTGTACAATAGGCCTGGAAGGTATGGACAGTCGTTGGTGTCGACGGTCTTGGCACAGTTGATGCTATAAGTAGTGGTATCGGATTCCTGCAGTTCTTAGTCTTTGAAGTCATTGTGTAATCGGATGAATTGCGTATATACGAACCACTGACACGACAGAGCCCACCAGAGAGGGTTGTTCCTCTTCGCCGCCGCCGATGAAGAATAAAGATACGACAGACTGCTCGGCCGCCACAAGGCCCAAGGTCGCCAATGTGAGCAAAGTCTTGAAACCCATGATATTTGATCTGCTTAAGAGACTGCGATTGTATCTTTTACTTGGGTAGAGAAGAAGACTTTTTTTTTCACGATGTTCAAGGGGTAAACTTCTTGGCGATGAGATGGGGGCCAGACCAGGGTCCAACCCGATTGGGAATAGTGGATGGGCTTCAAACGAAGCTAACAACAAGATTGAATGATTTAGAGTGGGGAATTATTCTGTTTATTTCAAAGTGAAGAATTATTTCATTGAGACCATATAGACAAACTATGATGGGGTCACTTACAGATATGTTCAAACCTTTTAGTAAAAGGTTTGAACATACACTTAGTAAGTGTATACCGTTGGAACATGAGGGTGGCTGTATACAGAAGCATAAAATGCAAAGCAGCAACTTGAAACAGCGGCATTGCTGAGAGTCCTTTATGGAAGTTATTTCGATAAGTTCAATAATATTGAAATAGTTAAATTGGCTGTGAGTAATATCTACAAACTAATACTGCAAATGTAAACTCAGTAAATGATTGAGTTTCCCCCGATCTTCAGCTTTCGTGCTCTCCTATTCTATGCACCGAACACCCACCAGATCAGACCAGCCAGACCAATTATATATGTCATTCGCCTGGGCTCTGGAGGATGAACCAAAGATAAATTCTTGGCTCATCCATCCTTACTACTCAACTTTGACATGGTACGGTCATCCAATTATGATGAGGTCATAGACTCAGGGCCAAGCACTCGAACGACATCAACTTCTTCAAATCGTAGACCTCTTCACAATCAACCTCAATCTCAATCAGATACAGAAATATTCACCATGGCAGAAATAGTAAACTTTCACCACCATCCGCTCGGATTGGTAGGTTGGATCGCTCGCGTCGTGCAGCTGATCAGTTCGATAATCGTTCTTGGAATCACCGCCTGGGCTACGCGTGATACGAAGACGGTGACTGTTATATTCACGCTGGTCATCGTATGTTTTCCATCAGTCTGGCTTCAGGTTCAATCTATGTTCTAACTTGAGTGCAGTCTGTCTTGACTTTAGTGGTTGTGGCTTGTTCAACACTTACGAGTTGTCTAACAAGACGCCATAAATGGCACGCGTTGATCTTGATCATGACAGATGGAGTACTTTCATATCTGTAAGTTCAACAGATAGTGCTAATATCGTCTCATTATAAGCTTACTTGGTATCATTGCTGACTCTAGTAGATGGCTCACTTCATTCATCTTCTTAGCCCTGGATTTCAACCGGAGCAGTTGCCGCGTTATTCGTTGGAACGGAGAAACAGTCTGCAGTCGAAAATATACCGCAGAGGCATTTAGTTTTATTGCATTGTATGTGATTTCCTTCGGAAGATCTGGAGCAATGAACTAATACTGGGACAGTTTTACCACGATCCTGGGCCTACTCATGGAAATTCTTTACATTTACTACTTTAAGCCGAAGGTCATTCATGAGAAAAATGATGCACCACCTGAGGAGCGTCTGGCTCAGAATTTGAATGAGGCGGGCTTGATGTGAGATATTTTGGGCTGTCATTTTGGGATTTTTGTATCTTTGGAAGGGTTCTGTGTTCTGTCATACTAGTTAAGTCTATATTGGGATGTGCATTTTTGGTTATTACTCTCAGATGTCTGTGTATACTGGAACAAGCAGTGCTGTGATTTCAAATTGTCATTTCAATAAACTCAAAGCTCCGTTCAAATATCGATTTTCCTTCCTCGCATATCAATACCCCCTTTGTAGATGTTTGAGGATTTTTAGATGCTTCTCCCTCGGGTACTCCTAGTAGTAAGCTCGCCATATGATCTTCTGTTCATCAAACCAAATCATATATTAAACGTTCATCTATCCAATAACTTAAACCCAAGAAAAAAGAATGTACAAGGGAGAAAGAATCCAATCCCGACAAAATGCAACCCAAAATGAAAAATTCCCGTTCTCATAACAATCCCTTAGGAAGATGTCTTATAAACAGCATCTAGCTGAATAGCCTCACATCCTTCAGGAACATCATTTCCAACACTGCTATTCTCATAGAACAAACCCTGAAGACCTCCATCCCCAGGACAAACTATTAAGAATAAAACTGTCAGTACTTGATCGCAACCCCCTCCCCCCCAGAAAAATAAAGTGGATTTACTCACCTAACCAACCTCCAAACTCATCATTATCAGTCGTCAACTCCTTCTCGCTCGTCAAGCTAAATCCCTCACTACCAGTCGTCGGACTAACGTTAATACCCACGTCACCCTGGACATTGGATCCGGGAATCAGAGCAATGGCATATGGCGCGCCGTTCGGTGCGTCCCAGCGAACAGTCCCATTAACGAAGTAGAAATCCGCTGCATCGGACTGTGCGCGGAAGACTGCTTTACTGTTCAGTGGATCTTCGTGCTTGGTCGATAGGTAAAACCCATTTTTACTCTCATCTGATGCACCGGAAGAGACTAGGTTGAAGATTTTCTGGACAGGACTGGCGACGACGGTGGTGGCGGTGGCTAAGAGGGCGAGGCTGGTGACGAACTTCATTTTGGGAGGTATGGTTGTGTAAGTCGGGATTGGATTTGAGGATGAGAATTGGAAGATGAGTGTTGAGAGCTCTTTCGAGAATTGCTCGTATGTGGAATAGCAATACTGTAACTATTTATACAGTTATTGAGGATGAAGTGACGGGGTCATGACGTGCTATTTATGCTAGAAGAATCGAGTGTCTTGGATACGCCACTTTTCGAAACGAATTAATTGAACCCCCACGTCGATCTGCGATGAATCCCTGGGTCGATGATGGTGGAAGGATGGTTTGGACTTTGGTTGGTGCGGATTGTGATCTGTTTGTATTGTATGGAGTATAGTTGGTGAGATTGTCAATCTTAATCTTACAGTGGTTCATTCTGATTTCGGATCTCTAGACGACACTCAGTCTTTGTTCCTTTATTAAAGACTGAAGTTGACCAAACAAACAGTGCATCACTGATGTCAGTGCATGGGATTACAGTACTGTAATTTTTTGTGGCGATCCACAGGGCAAGGAATCGGATGAGCTTGAGTGGATACGAACAAGCAGATTCTCACTCAAGTCTCAGCACCAGCACCAGTCACCATTGTGGATCATGAAGATCGTCGTCGACATGGAACCGAGCTGAAATCTGAGACAACGCAGGGGTTGTTGGTGGTCAGTGGTCACCCGGGAGATATTGTGAATTTGATACAGTGCATGATAATAAAGATCAGCTATAAATACGTTGAGGCCACCCTTATTCCTTAGATCGATGTTAATGCGATCGTGATGGAATTTCCCGATGGCAGTATACAGTGTACACGGTACTAAACATTTAAAAAGATGGATAGCACAGCTAATCTGTGGAATAATGGCTGGACGTAGAATAATTTCATTGCTTTGATAAAAATGTATTTTCCATGGAAAGTCGAGTATCTTGGCGTGAACCCCTGAACCGTTCCACGATTTGGGTGGGAGATTATCCACTTTAGGAGGGCTACTAAGAAATCTCCGCTTAAATCTTTAGAACTCCTTAGAGTACAGAGTGGAATTGATGGATCATCTATGTAGCTAGTGGTATGATGCCAATTTGTTACCTTGGAACAAAGACATAAGGAAATTAATAGAGAAGATGATCGCAAAATTTAACTTGATCAACATGGAGCATTGTTATCAAATATCATACTCGTTTATATCTGGTCGTAGATTCAGAATTTTGAGTACTGGACTGTCCCAAAGATTGACAGGCTTTGAGCCCTATCAGCAGTACAAATATGTATATAGCAATACCAGAATGTCTTGGGCAGCTTGTCAGTCATAATTTGATGCCTTACAGTAACTATACTGTATGCCTTCAATGTTAGTTATCCAGGGCCTCTCTCGAATATCTCAGTTAACGAGCCTTGGGCCCCTCCTAGCACTGAAATAGAAATCATATTTTACACTGCAGTTACTACCTGCACTGGCTATTCCATATCTTCAACCCTAACTGGGTTAATACATAGATATGCCCTAGTTAGTACCACTCTAATTGAATATGCTTGCATGATATGAAGATGTATGAATCGGAAAATCGGAAAAAATAGCTTGCATTTGGTATCAGTGTAAATGATACATAGTACTTAGCAATTGTCGTCATGCTGGTCAACTTATACTACTATATGAGCTGCTATGAAATTGCATCTAATTGTCAAAGTCAGCATTGACGTGGTACTCATACATACCTGTCGTAGTATCTTCGAAATATCGTATATATAAGAAATAAGAAGTGCAGTTTAAGTATTATCTCCTTATGTAGTAATTTGGGCTGTCATAATCTACTGTTGGCCATCCATGTCTAGCGCATTCCAGTATACTCTTATACGAAAAGTATTAGTTACTACTATCTCGTCAACTAGATAATTAGTATGCTTGAGGCATACAATGAATCTCCTGCTCGCATATGGTAAATGTACTACATAGTATGATGTATGTTATAGCGTTAGTTGTGATCCAACTCTACGCTACATGTATTCTATAGTGAACTCAGCGAATTGTTGTCTTCCACATTTTGTGTATGATGCCTTTGACAGTTTGCTGGTGTAGTGTATGCAAGTGAGTGGAATAGGATAACATACAATATTGATATACAACTCTGGCAGTATCGTAGCCAGTAGAATATTAGTATAAGCATAGTAGGTATGCTAGTATGCCAGAGTGTTAGGCGTAGACATCGGGTATCACTAGATCTTCGACTATAGTAGTTATGATATTCAGTTCATTCTTATAGATTCAATTATATTTAATATACTTTATTTAATATAATTAATTCAGCTACTCTATATTATTCTATATTATCATACAATCCTAATATCTTCAGTAATACGAGTCAACCTAAGTGTACTCTGTACAAACTACAGCTGATCGGCGCTCTCCACTTCCCACACTTCCCACGCTTCCCCTCCCTTGACTCGACTCACTGACTCGACTCTTGGACTGTCTCGACAACTTCAACTCTACATACTCCCTCCTCCTCGACCTGTCTACCATACATTCTTGGTCATTGCAAAAGTGTTCTTTTGCCATAATCACTCTAACATTCGAGGGATCACTGAACTCCCAGATGATGCACACTATACCGTCCAATTAGCCCTTCCTCTCCTTTTGCCCAACCTCGACGTCAGTCGAGTGTTTGGCTGACTCCCCTGCGTCCTTCACGGTCACACTGGAAGACTGTCGGTTCCCCGCAGCTTCATCTCATTCCACTGAGTGCCCACATACGGTGTCCCTTCGTACACTTCCTCCCTCTGTTTGAAGTGCACACTCCACACCCGATCGCGGCACACGGTGGACCGCCCAAGAGTGACGACAACGACCTGCGCTGTGATTCTCTTCCCCCCCCCCCGAACCCCCCCCCCTCCACCAACCCTCACACACCACACCCTCCTCCCCTCCTGCTCCACTACGCCATCGTGATTGGGACACTCTCCTTCTCTTTCCCCCCCTCCATCTCGACATTCATCGTGAAATTTCACGATGGATCCAGGGTGGCAACCATACCAGGATCCCTTGATGGGTCGCCCCGCGCAATTTAATACTGGGTTGGCGTCTCATCCACCGCAGTTAGGCTCAAAGTACGGCCAGCCACCACAATCACAGCCGCCCGTCGGATATACCTACGAGACTTTTCAAACTCCCACCACTTCCAAGGCCCCCTCGACTGGTCCCAATTCGAAGCCTGTCTCGATGGCTTCATCCCCCACTGCCACGCCACGTACTCGGGATTATCTCCCCGACACCGATACTACCATGGAGGATGCGGATCCATACAATCGGGCCAAGTATCCGTCGCGACCGAATCACCATAGCCGCCCCTCGTCTCAATTCCTCGGTCAGGCTGAATCGGAGTCATCCGCTGCTCGCAGATACTCCCCTATGAATGCCCTCTCCTCTCCGACTGGCATGTCTTCATATCCTACCAGTCCGGGGAAATCCCAGCCCTCTTATGCTTTCTCGCCAACCGGTCATCCTCAGTTGCGACGATCGCCGACTCGAGCGGCCCCGGATTATGCCTCGCCGCCTCAAGGTTACCAGTCACCGCCATGTGAGTGTCCTCCTGCATACCTCTGCCTCTGCCTCTGCCTCACTAAACTAATCTCATTCCTTCCAATCTACAGCCAATCGGCCCCCCAGACTTCCCCCGCTTCAGGCAACCGATGCCAGCCTGGATCAATACTACCCACCATCGACCTCCTCCCACATGAGTCCCGGATTTGCTGCCCATGGCTCTCGATCACCTCGATCTGGCTCATTGCCATCGCAGGTTCCCGGTCGCGGTCCAGTTCCCAAATTCCAGAAGATCAAGTCGGTGCAGGAACTACAGCCGCGAGTACACACGCAACCCGCGTATCGTCGCGCCAACCCGGAAGGTGGCTTCATCAGCGTAAGATCACCATCAGTGGAGATTGCTGCACATTGCTAACCTCATTCCCACCTTCTCTAGCCCCTCCAAGCTTTGACGTCCCACCTCCCCGCAACATACCGTATCTGTAACCCGAACTTCAACTACGAGTCTTCAAGGAATCCTCGACGCGTGTTGACCAAACCGAGTAAAGGAGTGAAGAACGATGGGTATGACAATGAGGATAGTGACTATATCCTCTATGTCAATGATATTTTGGGCAGCGAAGAGGCCGGCCACAAGTATGTCGCTCGGATGACTCTCGTCACGCTATCCTTGGAGCTAATCCGTTATGCGCAGGAACCGCTACCTCATTCTGGACGTCCTAGGCCAGGGAACTTTTGGACAAGTGGTGAAATGTCAAAATTTGAAGACTCAGGAAGTTGTCGCTGTCAAGGTCATCAAGAACAAGACAGCCTATTTCAACCAGAGTATGATGGAAGTCTCCGTACTAGACTTGGTAGGTCTTTTCCCCTTTCCCACTCTGGCTATTCCGGCCTAATGAAACTTTCTCTGCTTTAGCTCAACACGAGGTTTGACAAAAACGACGACCATCACCTTCTGCGACTCAAAGATACTTTCATTCACCGGCAACATCTGTGCTTGGCATTCGAGCTGCTCAGCGTCAACCTTTACGAACTCATCAAGCAGAATCAGTTCCGCGGGTTGAGCACGACCCTGGTTCGCGTCTTTGCGCAACAGCTGTTGAATGCGTTGAGTCTTTTAAATAAAGCTCATCTGATCCATTGCGATCTGAAACCAGAAAATATCCTTCTGAAGAAGTTAGTCAATCTCCGTTTCTGTTCGTGCGAGTCTCAGCTTTGCTAACCTTCGTTCAAATCCGATCTAGTCTCGAGAGTCCCATCATCAAAGTTATTGACTTTGGCTCGGCTTGTGATGAGCGTCAAACGGTTTATACCTATATCCAGTCACGATTCTATCGCTCACCTGAGGTGCTGCTCGGTTTACCGTGAGTTCGACTTGATATATTCTGTGTCGATCGTTGGCTAATTTCTCTAGATACTCGTCCGCAATCGATATGTGGTCGCTTGGATGTATCGTTGTCGAGCTTTTCCTTGGTTTGCCTCTATTTCCCGGTTCGTCCGAATATAACCAGGTCACCCGGATTGTTGAAATGCTGGGACTTCCTCAGACCTGGATGCTCGAAATGGGCAAACAATCTGGAGAGTTCTTCGAAAAGACTCATGACGAGTACGGACGCAAAACCTACCGCCTCAAGAGTCTGGATCAATACTCGCGAGAACACAATACGAAGGAACAGCCTAGCAAGAAGTACTTCAGTGCCTCTACTCTAGAGGACATCATCCGGAGCTACCCTATGCCGCGCAAGAATATGAAGCCGGCTGAGGTTGAACGAGGTAATTCAGGACGCTGACATAGCACTTTAGCATCCCATCGCTAACTTTATCACAGAGCTTAATAACCGTATTGCTTTCATTGACTTTGTGCGAGGCCTTTTGGCCATCAACCCTCTCGAGCGATGGTCGCCTCAACAGGCCAAACTCCACCCGTTCATTACCCAGCAGAAGTTCACGGGTCCCTTTGTGCCACCCATGAATCTGAAATACTCATCCCTCAACAAGACCGTTGCCCCTGGTGTTCAGCAGCAGCAGCAGGCTGAGGCTGCTAGCAAGCAGAGGGCAGCCCAAGCAGCGCATGCCCAATCAGCATATAACATGCAGATGAACCAATACCACAATCCGCCGTCGCACCAACAGAGCCCGGCCATGTATAACGGAATGTACCAGCAAGGCGCACCTCCCCCGCCTTATCCCACCCAGCCCCCGGGGTATGGCTATCAAATGAATATGGTTCCCAATCAGGTTCCTCAGGGTCACTACGCGCCATCTCAGAGTCTTCAAGCGCAGGCTACCACCCGCGCCGGTCGCCAACGTGCATCGACGATGGATCCCCAAGGTGGAGGAATTCCGCCTACGATCCAGCGAGTGGCTAGTCACTTGGACCCCAACGCCCCAATCCGTCTACAGCCGAGTCCTGCATACTACCCACCTCCACCTGATGGATACGTTGATCCCAACAATGCCAACCAACGACGTCGTGGCAGCCGTGCAGGCGGTGGTAATAATCAGCGAAATCGCGATTTCATCCGTACCCTTGAAGACGGTGTCTTGAGCGAGGGATATGTCGGTCAGAATCAATGGCACTAGAACGATTCATTATGTGATAGACATCTTAGGCAATCTAAATTGAGCGGAGAGAAGGCCTTATGTGATGTCTCGGAAATTCACTTTTGCCCGATTGATTTATTTCGACTCAATCGAGCCTCTTTTCACTGACGCCTGGTGCGTGTGTATGTCCTCTCTTCGAGATGGCTGTTCCAATGATTCTTCTATTGTCTTTTGTCTCTTGATTCTTGGAACATGCTTGCTCGATTCGTCTGTCCTCTCGGCCGTGGTCTCCCGCTCCACCAGCCGATGTACTATGGCTTCGCTCTCTCATACTTGGGTATGAGTTACACCGTAACCGATGGTCGGGCTGGCAGATGTTACTGCGGGTCTCATTCAATCCGTTTCCTTCGGGTTGGGGGAATTCGTGAGGAGGATGGGTGGGAAGATGGAAAATAAAAAGAACCTCCAAACGACACGGCTGATCAAGCCAATCATGTTTTAATTATGAGGGTTCTGATTCGCATTCGACCTGCTAATGTATGGTCAATTTCTTTTCAAGTGCATGATGTTACTGTTGTCTTCTGTTGTGTTTATGTATTGTGGGTGTGAATGGTTTAACGTACTCGTCTTGCAAAATGGTTCTCTTGGTTTTCCTCCTTTTTTTTTCTGTGATGATGTGACAAGTCTTTGCTCGACGATGATCATGCTCACGCTCATCTTCTTTTTTTTTTTTTTTTTTTTTTGGCTAAGCCTGGTGTTTTAAAAAAGATTTTTTTTCTTTATTTTTTTTTTTTTTTTAAATGGAATTTTTTTTTTTTATTT
>Ga0102593_1001203_pt1 | contig 27269 bp, 24 predicted proteins | sample AraplaCol_mMS_r2_2_FD_76862 | JGI IMG/M metagenome (GOLD analysis project Ga0102593, IMG submission 76862) | Arabidopsis root microbial communities from North Carolina, USA - plate scrape MF_Col_mMS_r2 (SPADES assembly) (version 2) | ecosystem: Host-associated > Plants > Roots > Endosphere...
AGGAGGCGCACACCGTCTCCACGCTCAAAGGTGCGCCGCCGGGCTACGTAGGCTATGGCGAAGGCGGCATCCTGACCGAGGCCGTGCGGCGCTGCCCCTACAGCGTGGTGCTGCTCGACGAGGTGGAAAAGGCCCACCCCGACGTGCACGAGATCTTCTTCCAGGTCTTCGACAAGGGCTGGATGGAAGACGGCGAAGGCCGCATGATCGACTTCAAGAACACGATCATCCTGCTCACCACCAATGCCGGCAGCGAGCTGGTGATGAGCATGTGCCGCGACCCCGAGCTGCTGCCCGATTCCAACGCGCTGGCCGATGCGCTGAAGGCGCCGCTGATGAAGGTGTTCCCGCCTGCATTGCTGGGCCGCATCGTCACCATTCCCTATTACCCGCTGTCACCCGAGATGATGAAGAAGATCGTCCGGCTGCAGCTGGGCCGCATCAAGAAGCGCGTGGAGACCAACCACGGCGTGCCCTTCGAGTACAGCGAGGCGGTGGTCGAGCAGGTGGTGGCGCGTTGCCAGGACCCGGAGTCGGGTGGCCGCGTGATCGACGCCATCCTGACCAACACCGTGCTGCCGACCATCTCGGTCGAGTACCTGCAGCGCCTGGCTTCCGGCGGCGAGATCCGACGCGTGGCGCTCGACGTGAAAGACGCCGACTTCACCTACGCCTTTGATTGAAGCTTCAAAAAGAGACCCCCGAAATGGCCGACCACGAGTTCCGCATCGAGAGCGATTCACCTGCCAATAAGGAGCTGATGTTCTGGCGCATCGTGGGGCACGAGGCGCTCGCGCGGCCTTCCGCCTACGAGCTCACCGTGCTCTCAAAGAACCGGGCGCTGGATGCCAAGGACATCCTTGGCCGGGCCTTCGACGTGGTCATCGAATTTCAGGACAAGGATGGCGGCAAACACGAGCGGCATTGCCAAGGCCACGCGGTGCGTTTTGTGCGCGCGGGGCACGTGGGCCGGCATTTTGAATACCGCATCACGCTCCGCTCGTGGTTCTGGCTGCTCACCAAGCGCAGCAACTCCCGCATCCTGCAGGACAAAAAGGTGCTCGAAGTGCTCGATGCGGTGTTCGAAGACAGCCCGATCAAGCGCTTCAAGAAGACCAAGTCCGACAACGTCATCGGCACCCACAATCCACGGCGCTATTGCGTGCAGCATCAGGAAACCGACTATCAGTTCATATCGCGGCTGCTCGAGGACGAAGGCATCTACTACTGGTTCGACGCGCACGACGCGCCGGGCACCATGCACCTGTCGGACGCGAGCGACATGGCGCACGAGAAGTTGTCCGTGGTCGACACCCTGCGCCATGCGGGCAGCGATGCAAGCGAGGCGCGCTACAACGAGATCTCGCGCTGGGTGAGCGCACGTCATTTCCACACCGGTAAACACGATTCCCGCGACAGCGACTTCAAGGCCATCAAGAAAAAGCTGAGCGCGGTGATTGATGTTCCCGGCGGCCACGAACTGGCCGGCCTCGAGATGTTCGAGTTTCCCGGCGGCTACTTCACGGGCGACGACGCCGAGAACCGGGCCAAGCTGCGCGGCGACGAACTCAACGCGCGCCGCGACCGCCACTGGGCCCTGACCAACTGGCCCGATGTGGCCGCGGGACGCAGCTTCAAGTTTGAGGGCGACCCGGATGGCGTGCGCGACGGCGACTACATCATCGCCGCCTGCACCTTCATGGCCAGCCATCCCGGCTACGAGAGCGTGGCGGCCAGCGCGGGGGAGCAACAGATCTATGCCGCCCTGTCGGACGTGCTGCGCGACGATGCAGTGAATGCCGACACGCTGCAAGTGCTCGAAGAGCTGATTGCCGGCACGCCCACGCTGCACACCGCGCAGCCGGGCACCAGTGCGTTCCTGCTGACTGTGATTCCCGTGGATCGCCCGTACCGCGCGCCTCGTCTTACGCCGCGCGTGACCATGCCCGGGCCGCAGATCGCGATCGTAGTGGGTCCCGAAGGTGAGGAGATTCACGCCGACAAGTTCGGGCGTGTGAAGGTGCGTTTTCAGTGGGACCGATACAACGACGGAGACGAGAACTCGACCTGCTGGGTGCGCGTTTCGCAGCCCTGGGCCGGCAAGGGGTGGGGCGGCTATTTCATTCCGCGCATCGGACAGGAGGTGATCGTCGATTTTCTCAACGGCGACCCCGACCGTCCGCTGATCGTGGGCCGGGTCTACAACGACGACCAGCCCATTCCCTTCGACTCGCACACGCAGAGCGGCTTTCGCACCCGCTCCACGCCCAAGGGCGGGGTGGCCAATTTCAACGAGTTCCGCTTCGACGACAAGAAGGGCTCCGAGCAGGTCTTCCTGCATGCGGAAAAAAACCAGGACATCGAGGTCGAGAACGACGAAACGCATTGGGTCGGTCATGACCGCAAGAAGACGATCGACAACGACGAAAACAACCACATCAAGAACAACCGGACGGAGAAGGTCGATGTCGACGAAAAGATCACCATCGGCAGCAACCGGACGGAGGATGTCGGCTCCAACGAGCAGATCACCATCGGCGCGAACCGCACCGAGACCGTGGGCGCCAACGAGAGCGTGACCATAGGCGCCAACCGGGAGCTGACCGTCGGCGGCAACGAAACCACCACCATCGGCGGCAACCGGAGCGACACCGTGGGCGGCGGCGTGACGCAGAACGTGGGTGCCGCGGTGACGCAGAGCATTGGTGCCGGGCTCACGCAGAACATCGGCGCGGCATGGTCTGTCAATGCCGGAGGGCCCGTCACCATCACCGCGCCGGCGGGCTTCACGCTGGTGGCGCCAGGCGGCACCAACATTGTCGACTTCCAGCTGTGCCAGGTGGGCGGAACGATCAAGGAGGGCTATGCCAGCAAGCTCGACTTCAACGTGCTCGCCATGGAAGCCAACGCCGCGAAGATCGAAGCCACGGGCTCGTCGAATGCGCTGATCGGTTTCAAGTTCGAGCGCGTGGGCGCCGACGTTCTTTCCAAGGGAATGAGCGTTGCGCAAATGGACGCAATGGCCGCGCTTTCGTGCGCGACCAACATCGAGATGGACGCGCTCAAGCTCATTCTGTAGCCGCCGAGCACTGCAAGCCATGAAAGTTTTCAAGCCCACCACTGCCTCGCTGATCGCGCGCAACTTCGAATTCCGCGGGAAGAAGTGGTTTGGCGTGTCGGTGCTGATGTTCATCGAACTTGGCGGCGGGCGGCCGCTGCGCCAGGAGATGGACCTGTGGAAGTTCTGGGCCACGCGTCCGGAATCCAAGGGCATCCTGGAAGAGGGCTGCGTGCGCGGACGCTCGGAGTACCTGGTGTCCGGGTCGGCCTACCCGCTCGATGCCGGTGACCGAACCGGTTGCGCGGTCGAGGCCCAGGTGGGCGGCTTGCGCAAGGCGCTGCTGGTGTGGGGGAACCGCTACTGGGACGGGCCGCGCGCCTCGCCTCCGCAGGCCTTCGCCGCCATGCCGCTGGACTGGGCCCATGCGTACGGCGGAACGGAGTTTGCCGAGAACCCCCTGGGCCTGGGCGCCTCGCCCGTCGACACGCCGGCCGGGCGCGTGCACTGGCTGCCGAACATCGAGGACCCGCGGGCGCCGCTGGCGGCACCCACCGACCGCGCAGCGCCCGTGGGCTTCGGGCCGATCGACCAGATGTGGCCGCAACGCGCGGCGCGGCGCGGCACCTACGACGACGCCTGGCTCAAGCAGGACTTTCCGGGCATTGCGAGCGACACCGACTGGGGCTTCTTCAATATTGCTCCGGCCGACCAGCAGCAAGTGGCGCCCTTCGTCGGCGACGAGCCTTATTCGTTTCGCAACATGCACCCCGCCACGGCAAGGCTCGAAGGCCGCTTGCCGGCGCTGAAGGCCCGCGCCTTCGTCACGCACCGGATCGACGGAGAGGACAAGTTCAAGGAGCTGCGGCTGCAGCTGCGAACCGCCTGGTTTTTTCCGGATGCCGGGCGCGCCATCCTGATTTCGCAAGGAATGCACGAGGTGGTCGAGGACGACGGAGCCGACATCGTGCATCTGATGGCGGCGGTGGAACGCCTGGACCAGCCGCGCCCGGCGCTTCATTACCTGACCGTGCGAGACAAGCGCCTGGACCGTAAGAACGGCGCCCTGGAATCGCTGCGCGAGGAAGACCTGATGCCGGCGGACCTGGTGGTGCCGCTTTTCGATCCGACGGCCTTTTCCAACCGCGCGCTGGACCGGTCGATGCGGCGCGCCGAGGCCGATCGCGCGCAGGCCCGCGCCGACGTCGTCGCGCTCGGGCTCGATGCAGACGAACACGGGCCACCGGTCAAGGGTCCACCCGCGCCAGAGGTGCGCACCATCGACGACCTGATCCGTCTGCAGGCCGAGATGGCGGCCGAAGGCGAGAAGGCGCCGGCCCGGATGGCGGCGGAGAAGGCCGCCACCGTCGAAGAGATGCGAGGCATCTTTGCGCGCGAGAAGATCGACTTCGCACCGATCGAACGAGAAATGGCGGGCCTTGAAACGCGCGGCCCGCCCAAGCCTTTCGCCGAGGACCTCAAGCGCGAGTTCACTCGGCAGATCGCGCATGGCAAGGCCCATGGCTGCGACGTCTCGGAGTTCGAGGACATGCTCGGCGACAGCAAGCGCATGGCGCAATGGGACGACGGCGACGCGCAACAACTGGCGGGCTATCGGATGGCAGCGCACCTGCAGCCGGCGGTCGACCCGTTGCCGAACGACGCCGCCGAGGCTTTGCGGGTGCGCGTACGGGCTCACCATGCCAACGGCCTGTCGTTCGCGGGCTGGGACCTGAGTGGTGCCAATCTGGCCGGGCTCGACTTGAAGGGCGCGCAACTGGGCGAGGCGCTGCTGGAGAACGCCAACCTCACCGGCACTGAACTTGGCGGCGCCGATCTGCACGACGCCGTGCTGGCGCATGCCACGCTGCAATCGACGCAACTGGACGGCGCCAACCTGCAGCGCGCCAACCTGGGCGGTGCGCGCCTCTCGAAGGTGAACTTCGCGGGCGCCGACCTCAGGGGCGCCACCTTCGACAACGCGCGCCTGAGCGACGTCGACATGCGCGGCGCACGGCTCGACGGCATCCGGCTCGACCAGGCGCAGCTGGGGAGTGTCGACTGCTCGGGCGCGATGTGTGATGCGCTGCTGGTGTTCTTCAAGCGCGACCTGCGTGGCTGCAGGTTCACGGGCGCGCACTTCCGGCAATGCACCTTTGTCGAATGCGATCTTTCCGGTGTCGATTTCAGCGAGGCGGTGTTCGAGAAGTGCGGCTTCGTCGGCATTGTGGCGCCCGGCGCGAGCTTCAGGTCCTTGCAGATCGCCTCGGGCTGCTTTGCGCAGGGCTGCGTGCTGACGGGCGGGGACTTCGGCGCGGCCCAGCTGCCCAACATGAACTTCCGCGGGGCCGAACTCTCGGGCGCGAGCTTCGGCAACGCGCTGCTGACCGGCAGCGACTTCAGCGAGTGCAAGCTGCAACGCACCGATTTTCGCGGCGCGCAGCTGCGCGAAGCGCGTTTCGTGCGGGCCGACATGAGGCACGCCAACCTGGGAGCGGCCAACCTGTGGGGTGCCGTGCTGCAGCACGCGACGCTGGAAGAAACCGACTTTCGCCGCGCCAACCTGTTTCGTGCCGATTTGGCCCGCGTGAAGGTCGGCTTCAATGTCCGCTTCGACGAGGCGCTGACCACGCGCATGCGCACCTACCCGCGCCATCTTCCGGCGACGGCCGTAACCTGAAGCGAACGAGCGACCGGCCCATGGACAAAACCGAACTCCTGCGTCGCGCCCAACGGGCCGAGCCCGTGATCGGACAGGATCTTTCGGGCCTGGACCTGGACGATGCCGACCTGTCGGGCACGCTGTTCGACGGCTGCCGCTTCGAGGGAACGACGATGCACCGTGCCGACCTCACGCAGAGTCAGTTCCGGCAATGCAGCTTCTCTAAGGTGCGAGCGCAAGACTGCATCCTTGCCGATACCGCCTTTGTGGATTCGGGCTTCGACCACGTGGTGATGACGGGGGCCGTCGCGCGGAATGCGACTTTCGCGCAGTGCAAGATCGACGGCCTGGCCCTGGGAGCCGCCCGAATGGACTTCACGGTGTTCACCGGCTGCGCATTGAACCGGCTGCTCATGAAGAAGGCCCTGCTGGTCAAGGTGATCTTTACCGACTGCCAGATGGGCGACGTCGATTTTTCAGACGTGCAGCTTGAACGCACAGTGCTGCTTGAATGCGATCTGCGCAAGGCCAGGTTCGGGGGTGCCGCGTTCGACACCGTGGTATTCATCAAGGCCAACCTGGCGGGAAAGTCCTTCGCGAGGCAGCGCCTTGTGAACGTGCAGTTCATGAACGCCGACCTGACGGGCTGCGATTTTTCGGGGGCCCACATCGCGCAGGCGAACTTCCAAGGCGCTAAGCTGACAGGCGCCAACTTCGATGGCGCGCAGGCGCCGAACGCCATCTTCATGGAGGCCGACCTCTCCGCCGCGCGCTTCCATCGGACCGTGTTGACGCAAGCCCTCTTCGTCGGAGCGAAGGCGCAGGGCGCGCAGTTCATCGCGGCCGACCTGTACCAGACCAACTGGGCCGGTGCGCTGCTGGCCGGGGCGCGGCTGACCGACTGCGAACTGACCTATGCCGACTTCTCGCACGCCGATCTGAGCGAGGCCGACCTGCGGGGCGCCACGATGTTCCGCGCCAACTTGCATGCGGTCACCGATGCGAATGCGCAGTTCTCCGACCGTGCGCGCGCGCTCGAAAGCGAGCCCGAACTCCTGGCCGCCGAAGGCTGGCGGCCGCAGCCGGTCCCCGCTTCTTCTTCTTCTTGACTGAACTAACACAACGAACGACTAGGAGCCGAAATGGGCAGCCCTGAAAAGAAACTGATGCAGTTGTGCGCCGCGCCGATGCACGGTGTGGGAACGGTGCTCGCTGTGGACGCCGAGCGCCGTTGCCGCGTGGTCACCGCGCAGGGCGAATTGAGCGTGTCGCCGGCCGCAAGTTGCCTGCTGGCGCCCGAGGCCGGCGACGTCGTTTGGCTGTGCGGCGACTTCGCGCAGGGCATGTACGTCACCGCGGTGCTCGAGCGCGGCAGCGCCGGCGCGGCCGGCCGAGTCGTGCTGCCGGCCGGCGCAGTATTGGAAAGCGCCGACGGCACGATGACCCTGAAGGCCGACCACCTCACGCTCGCCGGCGAGCAACTGGCGGTCCAGGGCCGGACTGCGGCCATCGCCATCGACAAGCTCACCGGCATCGGGCGCGAAGTGACATGGTCGTTCGGCCGCGTCAAGCTCATCGCCGACCTGCTGGAGTCGTTTGCCGACCGCGTCAGCCAGTTCTCGCGATGGAGCCAGCGCACGGTGGCGGGCATGGACCAGGTGCGCGCCACGCAGGTCGACTACCGGGCCGAACAGATGATGCAGTTGCACGCCGACAACCTGGTGGCCAATGCGGCGAACCTGGTCAAGCTCGACGGCGAGCAGATACACATGGGCTGACCACCACAACAGACACGGAGCACACCATGTTCGCCAATTGCCAACTGATGGGGACCGACACCGCATTTCCCGATGTCTGCCTGACACCCAGCCCGGCCGGACCGGTGCCCATTCCCTATCCCAACATCGCGATGGGACCGATGGCTGTGCCCAACTGCCCGACCATTCTTTTTGTGGGCGCGCCTGCGCACAACCTGGGCACCACCATTCCCCAGACCAACGGTGACAACGCCGGGCTGGCCACCGGTGTGGCGTCCGGCATGGTGATGGGGCCGAGCCGGCACCTGACGGGTGCCTTCACGGTGCTGCTCAAGGGCATGCCGGCTTCGCGCATGACCAGCGTGTCGTTGCAGAACAGCACCAACGCGCCCGGTTGCAGGCTGGTGCCGAGCCAACCCAAGATCCTGTTGCTGGCGGCCTGACGGAACGGCCCGGGGCAATTGCCAGGGCAATCCACGGCACGAATACTTGCATCCGATCCAAGCCATGGCCGATCACGAGTTTCGTATCGAAAGCGATTCGCCCGCCAACGGCGAATTGATGTTCTGGCGCATCGTGGGCCATGAGGCCCTGGCGCGCCCGTCGACCTACGAACTCACCGTGCTGTCGAAGAACCGGGCGCTCGACGCCAAGGACATCCTCGGCCGCGCGTTCGACTTGGTGATCGGTTTCCAGGATGCCGATGGCGGCCTGCACGAGCGCCATTGCCAGGGCCACGCGGTGCGCTTCGAGCGCGCGGGCCACGTGGGGCGCCACTTCGAATACCGCATCGGCCTGCGCTCGTGGTTCTGGCTGCTCACCAAGCGCAGCAACTCCCGCATCCTGCAGGACAGGAAGGTGCTCGAAGTGCTCGACGCGGTGTTCGAGGACAGCCCGATCAAGCGCTTCAAGAAGACCAAGTCCGACAACGTCATCGGCACCCACAACCCGCGGCGCTACTGCGTGCAGCACCAGGAAACTGACTACCAGTTCATCTCGCGGCTGCTCGAGGACGAAGGCATCTACTACTGGTTCGACGCGCACGACGCACCGGGCACCATGCATCTGTCGGACGCGAGCGACATCGCGCACGACAAGCTCCCGGTGGAAGGCACCTTGCGCCATGTGGCGAGCGACGCGAGCGAAGCACGCCACAACGAGATCTCGCGCTGGGTCAGTGCGCGCCAGTTCGACACCGGAAAATACGCTTCGCAGGACAGCGACTTCAAGGCGATCAAGAAGAAGCTCGAAGCCGCGGGCGGAGAACCCGACAAGCACGAACTGGCCGAGTTCGAGGCCTTCGAGTTCGCGGGCGGCTATTTCTCGGGCAGCGACGCGGACGACAAGGGCAAGCTGCGTGGCGAAGAGATCGGCGCTCGGCGCCAGCGCCACTGGGCGCTCACCACATGGCCCGACGTGGCCGCCGGGCGCAGCTTCACGTTCGAGGATGACCCCGACGGCACGCGCGACGGCGACTACATCATTGCCGCATGCACCTTCGTGGCGAGCCATCCAGGCTACGAGAGCATCTCTCATGACAAGCCGAAGATGCCGCTGGAGCAAGTGCTGCGTGAAGCGCTGGCCGACGATGCGGTGAACGCAGAGGCATTGCTGGCACTGGAGGCGTTGATTGCCGAGGCCCCGGCGCTGCGCAGCGGCGAGCAGGGAACCAGCGCCTTTCTGCTGACCGCTATACCGGTCGACGTGCCGTTTCACCCGCCCCGCCTCACGCCGCGCGTCGTCATGCCAGGACCGCAGTCGGCCATTGTGGTGGGACCGGCCGGCGAAGAGATCCATGCCGACGATTTCGGCCGCGTGAAAGTGCACTTTCACTGGGATCGCTACGACAAGAGCGATGAGAAGTCGACCTGCTGGGTACGCGTGTCGCAGCCGTGGGCCGGCAAGGGCTGGGGCGGCTACTTCATCCCGCGGATCGGCCAGGAAGTGATCGTCGACTTTCTGAACGGCGACCCGGACCGACCGATCATCGTGGGTCGCGTCTACAACGACGACCAGCCCATTCCGTTCGGCTCGCACACGCAGAGCGGCTTTCGCACACGCTCCACACCCAAGGGGAGCGCGTCGAACTGCAACGAGTTCCGCTTCGAGGACAAGAAGGGCTCGGAGCAGGTGTATCTGCATGCCGAGAAGAACCAGGACATCGAAGTCGAGAACGACGAGACGCACTGGGTCGGCCACGACCGCACCAAGACCATCGACCATGACGAGACCACGCTCGTCAAGCACGACCGCACGGAGACGGTGGACAACAACGAGACGATCACCGTGCACGGACAGCGCACGGAAACGGTGGACAAGAACGAGACCATCACGATTCATCAGAACCGCACGGAGACGGTGGACCTGAACGAGACCATCTCGATCGGACAGAACCGCTCGATCACGGTGGGGGCGAGCGAGACGGCGACGGTGGCGCTGCAGCGCACCCATTCGGTGGGGATCAACGAGACCATCAGCGTGGGCGCCGCGCAAGAGATCACGGTGGGCGCGATGCAGGCGGTGACGGTGGGGGCGAGTCAAAGCATCAGCGTGGGCGTGAGCCAGTCCACGAGCGTGGGGAGCAACCGGTCGGTCACCGTGGGCTCCAAGCTCTCGACGCAGGTCGGCGCCGACGAATCTCGCAAGGTCGGCGGCGGCCGCTCGACGCAGGTGGCGAAGGACGAGGGCCTGAAGGTCGGCAAGAACCTGGTCATTGAGGCCGGCGACTCGATCCAGCTGACTACCGGTAGCGCGAGCATCACCATGAAGAAGGATGGAACGATCATGATCAAGGGCAAGGACATCCGGATCGAAGGATCGGGAAAGATCACTGTCAAGGCCAGTGGCGATGTGACGGTGAAGGGCTCGAAGGTGGGGATCAACTGATGCGGCGCGAACTCTTCCTGGAGATGGATCCGTTCGGGGCCAGCGCGGTCCAGCCCTCCGCCGCCGTGGTCGCCACGCATGCGGCGCATGGCCGCGAAGGCGATGCGGGGCTGTTCGGGACTGCGGGCATGCCCAGTGCATGCCTTGGCCTGCTGCAGGGCTTCGATGCGCAAGGCCAGGCACTGGTGCGTGACGCGGCCGACCTTCAGGCGCCTGCGGTGCCCGCCCGCACGACGGTGCAGCTGCACGCCGAGATGATCGGCGACACCGTCGTCGTTGTGTTCGAAGGCGGCGACAGGCGGCGCCCGATCGTTCTTGGCGTGGTCCAGCGTGCAGGCGGCCCGCCCACTGCGACCGTGCGCAAGCCGGTGTCTGCGCTGGTCGACGACGAACGCGTCCTCATCAGCGCGGAGCGCGAGATCGTCCTGCAGTGCGGTCAGGCGAGCATCACGCTGACCCGCGCGGGCAGGGTCGTGATCAAGGGCGCGCACATCCTGAGCCACGCTAGGGGCTACAACAGGATCAAGGGCTCCGCAGTCGACATCAACTAGTCGCGCACCATGTGGCAGAACGACAACCGTACGCCGTTCGCCGTTGGGCAGGGCTGGGTCCGCGATCGGGATGGCGCCGAAGTCTGGCTGGTGGCCGTCAAGGCCAGCTTCGACGTGATGCCCGACGGGGCGTTGGAGATCGCCCGGGAGCAGCCGCCGCTGTTGCGCGCCGCGCAATACCTCGGCGAGCCTGGCAAGAGCAGCCTCCGCCACGACTCGGACATGGTGTTGACCAAGACCACGACGGACGTGCTGGTGGTCGGCCATGCGTTTGCGCCCGGAGGGCAGCCGGTGACGACGCTGGACGTCGGTTTTCGCGTGGGGTCGATGCAGAAAGTGCTGCGCGTCCTGGGGCCGCGCGAGTGGGGCGCCCTGGGGCCCACGAAGCCGGAGCCCTTCGTCAGCATGCCGCTGGTCTACGAGCGTGCGTGGGGCGGCGTCGACATCCAGGCACCCGATCCCGGCACGGCCTGGGACTGGCGCAATCCAGTGGGTTGCGGCTTTGCGGTCAAGGCTTCGAATCTTCATGGCCTGCCGCTGCCGAACGTCGAGTGGCCCGACCGCCTGATCCGGTCGTGGGACGACCGGCCAGACCCGGCGGGTTTCGGCGCGATCTGCAGCCACTGGCAACCCCGCGCGTCGTACGCCGGGACCTACGACGACCACTGGATGGCAACGCGGCAACCGCTGCTTCCCGAGGACTTCGACGCGCGCTTCTTCCAGTGCGCACCGGCCGACCAGCAGGCGCGCGAATTTCTGGTTGGCGGCGAGCATGTCATGCTGCTGAATCTGGCGCCGGTCAGCCAGATGCAGTTCCGGCTGCCTGCGCTGCAATTCGACATGGAGACCCGCTTTTCCGATGGAGAGCGGCGCGAACACGAGCCGCCCCGCCTGCACACCGTGCTGCTGGAGCCCGACTTTCCGCGCGTGTCGATGGTCTGGCATAGCGCGCTCGAATGCCACGCCAAGGTCTATCAACTGCAGGACACCCGCGTGACCGTGCGAAAGACCACCCCCGACGAAGAAGACGATGAACCCGTGGACAACCTCCTCGACCTGGTCTGAGCATGGCGACGGGCCTGTGGTCGTCGGGCTCGGCGCCGTGACGCCCGTGGGCCGCAGTGCCTGGGCCGCGGCGGCGGCCGTGCGAGCGGGCGTCTCCGGGTTCGGGCCGCATGGCTTCATGGTCGATGCAGCCGGCAAGCCGATGTGCGTGGCTGCGTTCCCGTGGCTCCCGGCGGCACAGGGCGTTGCCAGCCGTATCGGCGAAAGCCTGGTCGCGGCGATCCGCGATTCGTTGCTGCCGCTGCGGACCGCGGCCGGAGCGGAGGAGGTCCCGGCGTTTTCGCTGTTGGTCAACCTGCCCTCGGGCCGGCCGGGACTGCCCGACGATCTCTGCGACACCGTGCGTGAACACCTGTTGCGCGAATTCCCGTACGGCGTCGATCGGATCGGCGTGGCGCCGCTGGGCCATGCGGGCGGCATGATGGCATTGCGCTCCGCATCGGAGTACCTGCGGGAGATGCCCACGGCGGTATGCGTCGTCGCCGGCGCGGACTCCTACCTCGACCCCGATGCGCTGGAGTGGATCGAAGACACGGACCAGCTCCATAGCGCGGGGGAGCAAAACAACCCGCAGGGATTCGTGCCCGGAGAAGGCGCGGGCGCCATGCTGCTGGTGTCGGCTGACACGGCACAGCGGATGGGGCTGCAGTCGCTCGGCCGCATCGAGGGCCAGGGACTCGGGCGCGAGGCCCACCTGATCCGCACGGACTCGGTCTGCATCGGCGAAGGTCTGACGACTGCCATGCGAGGTGCCCTGGGGGGGCTGCCGCAAGATGAGCGGCTGACCGATGTGTACTGCGACCTGAACGGCGAACCATATCGTGCCGACGAGTTCGCCTTTGCCGCACTGCGCATGCGGGAACGCTTCGTCGCCGCCTCGGATTTCGTCGCGCCGGCCGACTGCTGGGGCGATGTCGGCGCGGCCTCGGCTGTTCTGCTGGTCATGCTCGCCTGCATCGCGGGACTGAAGGGCTATGCCAACGGTCCAAACGCGCTGGTGTGGGCCAGTTCCGTCACCGGCGAGCGGGGCGCGGTGGTGATCCGTACGTCGGCGCTGCCGGCGGCCGAGGGGTATTAGCCGCCATGGCCACCGTCAAGGTCAACGGCACCATGAACGGCCTGGTTCACAAGGGCGGCTCCTGGGCGTCTCCAGCGACCATGCCCGACGTCTGCAAGACGCCCACGCCCGGCGGCCCCGTGCCGATGCCCTACCCCAACGTGTCGGATTCGAGTTCGCTCACCGGTGGCTCGACCACGGTGAAAGTTGACGGCGGCAACATGGCCGCCATCAAGGGGTCGAAGTTCGCGACGAGCATCGGTGACGAGCCCGGCACCGCTGGCGGCGTGAAGTCCAGCACCTTCAAGAAGGCGTCCACCTGGATCACGTATTCGTTCGACGTGAAGATCGACGGCAAGAACGCCTGTCGCTTCACCGACAAGAAGTTCCAGAACGACGAGAACACTGTCGATGCCGCGGGCACCGTTCCGCTGGTGGTGGTCGTCGATCTCGACGACGTGAAGATGAAGTGCGGCGAGCTCAACCAGTACGGCGAGCAGAAGAAGGTCTCGGGCAAGGGCAAGTCCGACCGGGACCACGTGCCCTCGAAGGCGGCGCTCAAGGCCAAGGCCGCCAAGCTGATGAAAGTGAACACGCCCGACCTTCCGGACTGCGTGGCCAAGAAGATCGATGCGGGCGCGCTGGCGATCGTCATTCCCAAGCGGGCGCACCAGGAATGCAGCGAAACCTATGGCCAGACGATGGCCGAGGCCGAGGCCGATGCCGATGACCTGAAGGGCGCCGCCGAACGCGATACCAAGACGCTGGAGAAGGAGATCGAGAACTACGACCCGGCCTGCAAGGAGGCCTACAAGAAGGCGGCGCGCAAGGTGCGCAAGATCACCAACCGGCAGTACACGAACTGGATAAAGAAGATCATCGCGGACTGCTGACCTACTTTTCGACGAGGACATTCCATGGACGCTTCCCAATTCGAACTCTGTCTCGGCAAGGCCGAGGACACGCCCGAGGTAACCGCGATGCTCGCTGCGCTGGGGGTCACCAAGAAGCTCAAGCTCGGAAGCGAGGGCTATGTGCGGCTGAAGCTCGCCAGCCAGGGGCTGCTGCTGTCTTTCGTTCCCGAGGACCCCAAGAGCAGTAGGCTGGTGTTCTCCGGCGTGCAGTTCTACTCGGATGTGGAGGAGGGCTTCACCACGTTCGCGGGCGCCTTGCCGGGCGGGTTGACGTTCTCGGACTCGCCCGCGCAGGCGCGGGCCAAGCTGGGCAAGCCCACGGAGATCATGAAGGATTTCCGTCTCGACCACTGGATCGCGGACGGCCGCCAGCTGACCGTGCGCTATAGGAAGCCGCTCGACGGCATAGCCCATGTGCTTCGCGGATTTCCGAGGAAGGACCGCAAGTGACACCTGCGAGCGAAGTCACCGGAGACGACCTGCTACGGTTGCTGGGCCGGGGTGTGAACGACGCGGCCGTGCAGGCCTCGCTCGACCAACTCGCGCGCGGCATGCAGCCGGAAGTGGACGCGAACGACGACGGCGCCTTCGTCGATTGGGTGACAGTCAACGAGATCGGCCTGGAGTACGGATTCCAGGACGAAGCCTTCGTTCGCGCGTGGGACCCGGAGCGTCGCGGGCACACCCGGCTGATCCTGACGCAGCTGTACTTCTACGGCGACACGCCCAGGACGCGGCCCTTTCCTTGGCCGCTGCCGTTCGGCTTGGACTTCAGGGACGACCGGCATGCAGTGCAGCGCAAGCTGGCGCAGATCGCGGGGCCCGGCAAGACCTACATCCGGGATGCGTGGAAGCTGCCGGACTTCGACGTCACCGCCGCGTATCGGGCGGACACGAACCTGCTCGAATCGATCTACTGCCACATCCCCCATGACCCGTGGCTGCCGCTGCGCGAGGACGTGGCGCTGGCACAGGCGTTTCCGCCGAACCTGTTCATCGGGCTCTTCGGACTGCGGTGGTCGGACGAGCGCTTGAGGACCATCCTGGCGCCGCTCGGCTATGTTGAAGCGATGGCAGGCGTGCGCAGCGAGCACATGGCGGACTTCCTGTCCACGCACGGGCTCGAGCTGGCCTTTGCGCCGAGTCGCGAGTTGGCGATGGGCGATCCGCGCTATCCCCGCTCGCTGGCTCTGGCGGTCGCCACCTTCCACGCGAGCCGGGACATGGACGCGCGCGCATGGGCCGGCGAACTGCCGTGCAACCTTTCCTTTTCCGATGCGCAATCGGATCTCATGGCGAAGGTGGGCGAGGCGCCGAACGAGCGGATCGACAGCGACCGCAGCGGCATCGTGGCGTGGCATCTGGCGGCGTATTCGCTCGTAGTTGTCTACAGCAACGTCGAGAACCGCATCCTGCGCGTGAGCGTCATGGCGCCGGGTTACTGGCACGTCGTCCACGCGGACGATGGCGAGTGACTGATGCGAGGCCCCGCCATGTGGATGACCTGCGCCGAACCCGTGATCGAGGTGGTCCGGCTCCATGTGGAGGAGGCGGCAATCCTGCGCGGCACGCGCAGCCGGATGGTCGCGGCTGCGCACATCGGGCTGCACCTGCTGCGCCGGTTCGATGACCGGATCGCGGCGCATCTGGACGGCGTCGCGGTGGCCGCTGGCTTCGGCGATCACTTCATCGAGGCCGCGCTGGAGGCGGCCGACGCCGGGCCGTGGTTCGTTGCGGCAGCTGGTGCGCTGGAGCGTGGCGATGCGGCCAGGCTGAACGAACTCCTGGCGCGCTGCCCGGACTATCGTCCGGCGATGTCGGGTGTGATCTCTGCATTCGGTTGGGTGTCGCCGAGAAAGCTGCGCGGCATGGCCATCGAGTTCTTCGGTTCGAGCGATCCCTTCCGGCGCGAAGTTGCGCTCGCGGCATGCAGCATGCATCGGGCCGACCCCGGTTCATGGCTCGACACCATCCTGGCGGAAGCGGCCGGCCCTGCGCGCGTGCGGGCGGTCCGTGTCGCCGGGCTGCTGGGGCGCACGGACTTGCGGGAACCGTGCCTGCAGGCACTGCAGAGTGCGCAGGGGTGGGACCTGTTGCATGCGGCGCGATCGGCGCTGCTGCTGGGGGAGCGTCATCTGTCGCTGAAGGCGCTGGCGGAGATCGCGCTCGCCACCGGTCCTTGCCAGCGGCAGGCGACCGCGCTGCTGTTCAAGGCGCTGGACGTGCAGCAAGGCCGAAGGATGCTGCAGTCGTTTATGGACGACCCTTCCATGGTGAGGATCGTCATTCAGGCGATGGGCATCCTGGGCGATCCGTACGATGTGCCCCAGCTGATTCGCTTGCTGGACGAGCCTGCCTGCGGTCGGCTGGCGGGGGAGGCCTTCAGCCTTCTTGCTGGGATCGACTTGGTCGATGCGGGACTGGGCGGCGTGCAGCGGGTCGAGGCGCGGCAGGAGTTGCCGGGTGATGACGATGCGTCGGGCGACTTCAATCTCGCGATGACTGAAGACGACGACCTGCCATGGCTCGACCCGGACAAGGTGGCGGCCTGGTGGCAATCCAACAACCGCCGGTTTCCCGTCGGCCAGCGCTTCTTCATGGGCGAGCCTCCCAACGCCGGCAACTGCGAGCGCGTGCTGCGGAACGGGTTGCAGCGCCAGCGCATCGCCGCGGCCGAGCACCTGGCGCTACTGCAGCCTGGCACGCCCTTGTTTCCCACCAGTGCGCCGGCATGGCGGCAGCAACGCTGGCTCGCGGCAACGAACGCCTGAGCCGCATGGCCGCCCCCTGCATCCTCGCCCTGTTCGCGTTGACTTTCCTGCTGGCCGCCGTCCGGCGCTTGTGGCGCGGTGGTGCCGTGCGCGACCCCGCCACCCGGACCTGGCTCCTCATCGCCCTCATCTTCACCGCCGTCGCCGCCTGGCTGCAATGGCATACCTCTTAAGGCGAGATTGCCAACCCGCCCCACGGAATGAATACTCCTTCTGAGTTTTTTCGCCCGTGCCTGCGCGGGCTGTTTTCGAGCGTAGAAGGGCATAGAGCCCCGGGGGCCGATTCATGATCCATATTGCTGTCATCACCCGGCAGGGCGCCCCGGCGGGGCAGGCCATTGCCGCCGATTTCGGCCCCAACGGGGGCACCATCGGACGTGCGGACACCAACACGCTGGTGCTCGTCGATCCCGACCGCACCGTCTCGCGCGTGCATGCGCAGGTGCTGTGCCGCGACGGCCAGTATTTCATCATCGACCGGGGTAGCAATCCGATGCAGTGCAACGGCGTGCCGCTGGGCTCGGGCAAGGAAGCAGCGCTGACCGACGGCACGCAGCTCGTGGTGGGCAGCTTCGAGCTTCGGGTGCGCGCAGTGGCCGGCGTTGCACCTCCTTCGCTGGCGGTGCCGAACACGGTGATGAAAGCAGCAGCCCCTGCATCGACGGCAGCGGTGTCGAGCGACGACCCCTTTGCGGACCTGCTGGCGGGGCTTGCGCCTCCACCTTCACCATCGGCGTCGCCGGGCACGGCGCCCAAGGCGTCGTCCACCGATTCGCTGCTTTTCCCCGACCCGATGCAAAGCGGCTCGCGCAACGCACAGGCCGCGCAGGTCGACCCTTTCGCCAATCTGCTGGGGCCCGCGTCTTCTTCTCCTTCTTCATCGTCGTCGTCGGCACCCGGAACGAACTTCGGCGCGCTCGACGATTTCTCGGATCTTGGTGCGCCGCCCGCGCACGGCAAGGCCGCCGGCATCGACGAGCTGTTTGGCGGCATGGGCGGTGGAGGCGGAATTGGCGGCGATCCGCTTGCGCTTTCGCCGCTGGCCGACCCGCTGCTGCAACCCAACACGGCCTCGGACGCCGATCCGCTGGCGGCGCTGCAGCGTGCCGCGCCGGCCACGCCGGTGCCTCGCGCCGACCACCTGCCCATCGACCAGTTCGGCTTTACGCCGCCCAAGGCGATCACCGCGCCGCCGCCGCCGCCATCGCCATCACCCGCCACGCCGAGGCCGGAGCTGCCGCAGTTCGACGACATCACGGGCCAGCCGATTCGCATTAGCGGGCCGGATGTTGCGCTGCTCGACCCGATCGAGCCGCTGCTTCCACCCGCACCTCCGGCACCGCGGCCGCAACCGCAGCCCTCTGCAATACCAGCTGCCAAGGCCACCGCGCCGGCAGCGCAGCGCATCGCGTCCGATGACGAATTGCTCGCGGCCTTCCTGCGCGGCCTCGGCAGCACGCACCAGACGCCCGAGATGCTCACGCCCGGCCTGATGGAGCGCATCGGCACGATTCTTCGAAGCGCCACCGAGGGCACGCTGCAACTGCTGCTGACGCGCCAGGAGTTCAAGCGCGAGGTGCGTGCCGAGGTCACCATGATCGCCTCGCAGGCTAACAACCCGCTCAAGTTCTCGCCCACCGTGGAAGTGGCGCTCGCGCACCTGCTGGGCCCGGGCGTGCGTGGTTTCATGCAGCCCGAGGCCGCGATGCGCGATGCCTACAACGATTTGCGGGCTCACCAGTTCGGCGTGATGGTGGGCATGCGTGCGGCGCTGGCGCACGTCATCGCCCGCTTCGAGCCCGAAGAGCTCGAGAAGAAGATCGCTTCCAGGTCAGCGCTGGACGCATTGTTCAGCGCCAACCGCAAGGCCAAGCTCTGGGACCAGTTCGTGGCGCTTTATGGCGGCATCGCGAGCGAGGCCGAAGACGACTTCCACAACCTCTTCGGCAAGGCCTTCCTGGAAGCGTACGAAGAACAGATGGCGCGCCTGAAGGCCGACGTGCCGCCCGGTGGCAACTGAACCTCCGACACAAGAAGCTAAAGGCACTCCGCTTGGAAATCGAAATCGTCACGCTGTCCCGGCAGGGCGGCCGCAACTACAACGAAGACGTGCATGGCCACTGGCATGACGAGCGCTATGTCGCGTGCCTGGTGGCCGATGGCGCAGGCGGCCATGGCGGCGGCGACGTGGCGGCCGCCACGGCCCGCACCAGCATGCTGGCCGGCTTCTCGGCTGCGCCGAGCCTGGACGAGTCGAGCCTGCGCGCGCTGGTCGAGCGGGCCAACCTCGACGTGGTCGCACGGCAGGCCGAAGGCGGCAAGCTGGCCGGCATGCGCTCGACCATCGTGTTCGCGGCCATCGACCTCGAGCAGCAGGTGCTTGCCTGGGTACACAGCGGCGACAGCCGGGCTTATCTGTTCCGCGGCGGCGCGGTGGTGGCGCGCACCACCGATCACAGCCTGGTGCAGCAGATGGTTGCCGGGGGCATGCTCGACGAGGAGGGCGCGCGCCTGCACCCGCAGCGCAACATGCTGCTGTCGGCGCTCGGCTCGGTGGAGGAGGCGCCCGACATCACCGTGTCGGACCGCATGCGCCTATTGCCGGGCGATGTGCTGCTGCTGTGCAGCGACGGTGTCTGGGAGCCCCTGGGCGACGAAGCCCTGGTCGACACGCTGCATGCCTCGCGCACCCCGAGCCAGTGGACCGAACTGCTCGACGCGCAGATCAAGGCGCACGCCAAGCCAGGCCACGACAACTACACGGTGCTCACGCTGTGGGTGATTGCGGACGATGGCGACGCGACGCGCCTGATGCCCACGGGCGGGGAGGTGACGATGCCGGCGGGCCTGGAGCCCACCGAAAAGCCGGCGGACTAAGCGCTCATTACCGCTCCTGTCCGTCGGCAGCTGGTCTCAGGGACTCAGGGCTTCTTGGGCCGGTAGGCCTTCAGCGTGCCTGTCACGGTCACGTCCACCGTCACCACCACGAGCGCCATTTCCAGCTTACCGTTGTCCTGACGCTTCATCTGCTTGCGGGTGGTGGTCGAGGTTGAGCTGCCCTTCCAGCGAATCGTGCTCGACCGCACCGCCTCCTTGTTGCCCTTGTAGTTCTGCTCCAGCACCGTGATGGCGCCGGTCCCCGGGTTCTTGGAAAGGATCGAGGTGTGGTGCGGGTGGCCGACGGTCACGGAGGGTTCGTCCAACCAGCCCGAGTCGTCGGAAAAGGTGACGTCGGTCGTGGTGGTCGTCGTCATCTCGTAGTCGCGGTACTGCAGGATGTCGCCGGGCAGCGCATCCTTCAGCGCCACTTCGTCACCCCAGATGTAGTCGTCGTCATCGCCCATGGGGCCGAAGTCCGACGAGGTGCCGGCACCGGCCTGGAGCAAGGCCTTGTTGGCCAGATCCCAGCATTCGCCCGCGCCGATCTGCTTTCCGACCTGGCCGCTGGCCCACTGCAGGGCCTTGGCGTTGAGTGTTGCCATCGCGTGTCTCCGAACGAAGGTCGAAGCGGCCTCCGGCCGCGAGCGGCAGCCGGAGACGCGCGTTCAAACCTTCTTGTTGGCCGCGATGTCCCAGCCGGTTTCCTTGGTGCCGTCGCCGGAACCGTCGGACTTTTGCGGCGTGTACTCGTACTTGAATTTCGAGAAGTTCAGCGTGATCGTCTCGGTCAGGCGGTCTTCGCCGCCGCTGCCGCCGGTGTGGACGTTGCTGACGATGATGTCTTCCATCGTGAGCTTGATGTATTCGAGCGGCGTGGCGCCGGCCTTGCGGACCACCAGCGTGCCCTTCTTGATGTGCTGGCCGTTGCAGCAGTCGAGAAGCAGCAGGTGCGACGCGGAATCGACGTACTTGGTGACCGAGAGATCCTGCACGCTCACCTTGCCGGCGCCCGAACCGCCGCCCACGTGGCCGGTGCCGGACTGGCTCGCGCCCCAGCTCCAGGCCAGAACGTCGATTTCCTTCTTGTGCGAATCGTCCTTGGATTCACCGTCGACGCCTTCGAGCTTCAAAAACATGTCTGCAGCCATGATGCTTACCTTTCAGTTGTGTGAGTCAGAAAAAGACAGGGCTTCCGGGCGGTGCGAGAGCGTTGTTGCCCGGGAGCTATGGAGAGAACGAGCAATGGGCCTGGTTTTCAAAGGCCCACCGAAGGCATAGGCCGCCCGTTATTTGCCACCCTTGGCGGAAGGCAGCTTCGACACCAGGCGCAGGGAGACGGTGAGGCCTTCGAGCTGGTAGTGCGGGCGCAGGAAGAACTTGGAGGTGTAGTAGCCGGGGTTGCCCTCGACCTCTTCCACCACCACCTCGGCCGCGGCCAGCGGCTTGCGCGCCTTGGTTTCCTCGGACGAATTGACCGGGTCCCCATCGACGTAGTTCATGATCCATTTGTTGAGCCAGCGCTGCATGTCGTCGCGCTCCTTGAAGCTGCCGACCTTGTCGCGCACGATGCACTTGAGATAGTGCGCAAAGCGGTTGCAGGCAAACAGATAGGGCAGGCGCGCCGCCAGGTTGGCATTGGCCGTGGCGTCCGGGTCGTCGTACTCCGCCGGCTTGTGCAGCGACTGCGCGCCGATGAAGGCCGCGAAGTCGGAGTTCTTGCGGTGGATGAGAGAGAGCAGGCCCGCCTTGGAGAGCTCGGCCTCGCGCCGGTCGCTGATGGCAATCTCGGTCGGGCACTTCTGATCCACGCCGCCATCGTCGCTCGGGAAGGTGTGCAGCGGCAGGTTCTCCACCGCGCCACCCGACTCGATGCCGCGGATGCGCGAACCCCAGCCGTACAGCTTGTACGAACGGTTGATGTTGGTGGCCATCGCGTAGGCCGCGTTGGCCCACGAATACTTGCTGTGATCGGCGCCGGCCGTGTCTTCCTCGAAGTCGAACTCCTCCACCGGATTGGTGTTGGCGCCGTAGGGCGTGCGCGCCAGGAAGCGCGGCATGCATAGGCCCAGGTACTTGGCATCGTCCGATTCGCGCAGCGACCGCCAGCCGGCGTACTCGGGCGTGGAAAAGATCTTGGTCAGGTCGCGCGGGTTGGCGAGCTCCTGCCACGACTCCATCTGCATCAGGTTGGAGCTCGCGCCGGTGATGAAGGGCGCATGCGCGGAGGCCGCGATCTTGGCCATTTCGCCCAGCAGTTCGACATCGGGCGGGCTCTGGTCGAAGTGGTAGTCGCCCACCAACGCGCCGAAGGGCTCGCCGCCGAACTGGCCGTATTCCTGCTCGTAGACCTTCTTGAACAGCGGGCTCTGGTCCCACGCCGCGCCCTTGAACTTCTTGAGGGTCTTGCTCAGATCCTTCTTGGAGATGTCCATCACGCGGATCTTCAGGTGCTCGTCCGACTCGGTGTTGTTCACCATGTAGTGCAGGCCGCGCCAAGCACTTTCGAGCTTCTGGAAATCCTCGTTGTGAAGGATTGCGTTGACCTGGTCGGTGAGCTTCTTGTCGATGGCGGCAATCATGGCCTGGATCGACTTGGTCACGTCCTTGCCGATGACCGTGCTGTTGCTCAGCGCCTGCTGCGCCAGCGTGAGCACGGCCGCCTCGACGGCGCTCTTGGCCTCGTCGCTGCGGGGCTTGAATTCCTTTTGCAGGAGCGATGAAAAGTCGCTCCCCGCGTACGCAACGTCCTTGAGTGCGCTCTGCTGCTCGAGTGCTTCTGCCATGATGCTTTCTCCTGGTGGTCCGGTGGTGTTGGTCAGGCGGCGGGCGCGATGCCGTCTTCGGGTTTCTTACTGGCGGCCAGCGTGGCCAGCAGCGCCGGGTCTTCCAGCACCTTGGACAGCAGGTCCTCGGCGCCGCCCTTGCCGTCCATGTAGGTCACCAGGTTCGACAGCTGTGTGCGCGCTTCGAGCAGCTTGCTGAGCGCATCGACCTTCTTTGCCACCGCGGCGGGCGAGAAGTCCTCCATGTTCTCGAAGGTGATGTCGACCTTCAGGTCGCCATCGCCGGTGAGCGTGTTGGGCACGGAGAACGCGGCGCGCGGCTTCATGGCCTTCATGCGCGAGTCGAAGTTGTCGGTGTCGATCTCGAGGAACTTGCGATCGGCCACCGGCGCCAGCGGATCGACCGGCTTGCCGGACAGATCAGCCAGCACGCCCATCACGAAGGGCAGCTGGATCTTTTTCTCGGCGCCGTAGAGTTCGACGTCGTACTCGATCTGTACCCGGGGCGCCCGGTTTCTGGCGATGAATTTCTGACTGCTCTTGGCCATGGAAATGCTCCTTGCGGGTGTGAATGGACGGGCCGGTAAAACGAGGGAACGAAAGAAGGAAGTGGGCTTATTCGGATGGGCGCTTGCCCGTCACGTTCTCGATGGTGTCCATCGCGTTGGGCGCGAGGTTGGCCATGATTTCGAGGAAGCTCACGCCAATGAGCTTCTTCGCGCGTTCGATCAGGAGCGGCGCCGGGTTGCCGGGCTCTGCCTGTTCGAGATAGCGGATCACGCGGTCCAGCATCTGCACCGCGTCCTGCCGGTTCTGGATTTCTCCGCGCGCGGCGGCGGGGCGCGATGCGCCGGCGCCCTGCGACTCGTGGGTGTCGGCATTGCCGGTGTCCGCCTCTTCAGGTGCACCGCTCGCAAGGCTGCAGGCCCGCTGCAGCACGCGGCCGATGCCGCGCAGCGTGCCCAGGTCGACGGCATCGGCGCGGCCGGTGCGCTCCACCAGCAGGGCCTGCAGGCGCTCCACGAGGCCCGGCACGCTCACGGCGGCCTGAAGCAGCTCGGGGCGCTCCGCCTGGATGGCTTCGAGGCCGCCCTGGATCTGCGACATCGAATAGGTCGGATCGCCGCCGACGGCGTTCAGCGCGTTGCTCGCAATGGCGATGTCGCGCACGCGGATCGGACCGACGCCGGGCGCCACGCCCACCTGCGCGTCGTACAGGTCGCGCAGCACCATGTTCTCGTCCCACAGCGGCGCCAGTGCATTGAGGCGCATCGTGGGGTCGTTGTCGTCGTCGGCATCGAGCGTTGGATGTATGCCGTCCCAGAAGCGGTCGAACAGACCGGTCAGCAATTGGAGGCCTGCAATGAAACCAGCCACGCCCTGCAGCCGCGTGGAGGCGCGCAGCAGCAGCACCGCGGCGCGCACGTCCTTGCTCCGGCGCAGGATGGCGTCGGACTGCTCGGCCACGTCGCGCCACTCCGGCTCCACCGCGGGGATCACGGTGTCGCCGAACTGCTGCTCGGGCTTGCCCTGCGAAGCCGCGGCCAGCGCGGTAAAGGCTGCGTCGTACTCCAGATCGTCACCGCACGGCTGTGCCTCGCCGATGGGCGTGAGCAGGGCTTCGACTAGTTCGTTGGTCAGCATGTTGCCTGTTCGAGTTGGCTGGTGATAATCAAAGATGCGTCCGAACCGGTCAATGCAACGAAGGGAATAGCATGCGCACGTTGGGTACACACCATTCGTCCTATGGACGCACTCCTGTCGCGGTTTCGCGGCGCCTTGCACTGGCCTCTGGCCTGGTGTTGACGGGTGTGCTGCTCGCAGGCTGCGCACCCAAACCCGTGGTCACGACGGTGTCGATCACGCTGGTTGCAGGTGCCGATGCCAATCCCGATGCGCGCGGCCGCGCTTCGCCGCTCACGGTGCGTGTCTATGCATTGAAGTCGCCCGGCCCGTTCGAAGGCGCGGACTTCTTCTCGCTGTTCGAAAAAGACCAGGCCACGCTGGGCGCAGAGCTCGTGCAGCGCGAAGAAATGCTGCTGCGCCCCGGCGAGACCCGCAAGCTCGATCTCACCCTGCCGCCCGATGCCAAGGCCATTGGCGTGATGGCGGCGTTCCGTGATCTGGATCGTGCGCGCTGGCGCGAAGTGCGCCCCGTGCAAACCGGCAAAGCCCAGGCCATGGCGGTGAACTTCGGCGCCCGCCAGATCCAAGTCGAAAGCAAATAGCCCCGCGCGCGGACCGTTCATGGGGGTGCCGCGCTTCCGCTCGAAGCCGCAGGCCGGCCGGGCCGCACGAGTGGCTGGTCGGCCGGAAGGAAGTGCGCGAACAGATCGTTCACGAATGCGCCGCCGGCTGCACCAGACGCGGCTGCCGTGAAGTAGAGGCCGCGCCACCGAAGCCCGCGCGAACCCCGGCCGCGGCTTTCGAAAATGGCATCTGCCACTCGGCGCAGCGCGGGCTGCAGCGCGCGCATCGCTTCGACGAATTCATGAATCGCAAGCCGGCTCGAAGCGCTCGGCTGTTCGCGGAGCAGCGCTATGCGCAGCGCATGCAGCTGCCGCGCCAGCGGGTCGAACGATGCGTCGAGCCGCGCGGCCGCCGTGTCATGACCGGGCGGTGACCAGGCCAGGCGATGGCCGATGGCCTGCGCCAGCACTTCGGGCGGCAGCGCACCGCGCAGCGCGGCATAGCCCGCCAGCTGTTCGAGGCCGGTCACAACGAGGTAGACCGGCAACTGCAGGCGCAGGGTGTCGCCGGCCTCGTCGAGCAATCGATGCATCCGGTCCGCGAGCGGCTTCATCGTCTCGGTGCCGGGGCGCAGCAACTCGCCCGCTGCGATGCACACCACCAGCCCGTGGAGCGGCAGTCGTTCGCGCCGCTCGGCCAGTGCCAGCAGCGCCTGCAGCCAGAGGCCGCGCATGTGCGGCGCCGAGGCCGATTCGCTGACGGAGGTGGGGTGGAGTTCGATGGCTGCCATCGAACCAGTGAGCCACCATCGCCAGTACGGCTCGCCCAAAGCCTCGCCGCCCGAAGGCGCAAGCCGCTCGGCATGCGCCGCTGCCAGCAGGCCCGGCAGGTTGGCCGCCGCGTCGCCCAGGAACAGGAACCAGGGCACCCGGACGCCGCGTTGCCGTGGCGGTTGGCGCAACGCCTGGCGCGCCTCGGACATGGCGTCACGCAGGGCTTCGATGGCGGCCTCGTCGGTCTCGGCGGCCGGTGGACCCAGGGCACCGATGCGCCGCCGCAGCGCACGCCGGCGCGCACCGCGGCCCGCATCGCGCACCGTGACGTACAGCAGCATGAAGCCGGCGAGGTACAGCAACAGCAGCAGCCAGAAGAGGTGGGCGGGCGACAACGCGGCGGTCATGGGGTCGCGTGGCGTTCTTCTCAGCGCGCCACGGTGTCGAGCGACACGAAGTCTGCGATCAGCCGGTCGCCGCCCTTGTTGGCCGCGAGCGCTTCGCGCAGGCGCAGCAGATAGGCCGAGGCCAGCTCGAACGGCGGCCGGTCGGCGGTTTCGTTGAACGGCGTGGGGGACGAGAGCACGGTGATGAGCACCCGGCCGAACGGCGGCCCGACGAGCCAGCTGGAGGGCACCTCGCGGGCCAGCTCCAGCTTTTCGCCGGCGCGCAGCCGCGTGGCCACCTGGCCGGTGTTGAGGTGCATGACCGAGCCGTCGACCGTGTAGTAGTCGACCCACAGGTAGCTGTCGTGGTTTGGCGCCGCCACCTGCACGCTCACGCTGTCGCCCTCGCGAAGCCGGCCGTTGCGTGCCGTGGGGCTTTCCACGTCGAGCCCGAAGGCCTTGTCCCGGTTGCGCAGCTGGTAGGGCTTCAGGATGGAGAACACCTCGCAGTGCGGCCACAGGCGCAGTTCGAGGTCGAACTCGGGTGACTTGACCCCGGGCATCGCGGTCACCTCGTTCTCGACTCTCTTCAGGTCCGCCGGCAGCGAGACGAAGCCGCTCACGCGCAGCTTGCCGTCCTTGCCGGGCGTGGCGGCAAGGTCGGCGCATGCATAGGTCTGCAGTTGCTGCTCGATGCGCTGGCCCAGGCTTGGCTCCGCCGCGGTCGGGCCGGAAGGCCACAGCCACCACAGCAGGTACAGCAGCGGCACCAGCAGAGCGAACGCGCCGCTGGCGCGCAGCAATGCGCGCTCTCGCCGCTGCGTGCCGTGCGGCCCGGGCGGGTCCGGCGTGCGGTAGGGTTGCGGCGTGATGTGCTCCTGCACCAGGCTGCCCAGCGACAGCGGCCGGAGCCCCAGATGCTGGGCATGCAGCTCCTTGAGCTTGCCGAGCTCGCCCTGGTCGCCGTTCTCGAAGTAGTACTGGCCCTTGAAGCCGTAGGCCAGCGCGTGCCAGTAGACCTCGCGCACCTCGTCGTCCGCTGCGGTCAATGCCGACAGGTGATGAAAGAACTCGCTGTGCGCGTTGTTCGAATTGAAGAGTTGGACCTGCAACGGGGCGGCACTGCCTGCCGCGCCCGGATGGCGCGCAAGCACCTCGTCGATCCAGGCCACCATGGCAAAGGCCGCCGATTCGATCTGCGCTGCGGGCGTGCGGGAGGCCATGGCACAGGCGCGCGCCGCGTCCAGCAATCGACGTGCCTGTTGCTGCGCGGCCTCATGCGAGAGGGTGGTGCGGCCCGCCGCAATCGATGCGTCGAGGGCAAGGCCGAATGAAGCGAGTTGCGAAAAACAGTCGATCAGCCGGGCCATGAACCGCGCCCGTTCACTGCGCTTGCATGGCGAAGGATGCCTTGCACCGGCGTCTGCAGCGATGGCACATGCCCATGTCCCCGGTTCCTTCGAATAGGCATTCATTCTTCCAAACGCGGCGCGGCACGCGCCATACCGCTTGGGGTCTATGCCGTTCGTCGGGCAA